>Ga0335084_10006623_pt1 | contig 11528 bp, 10 predicted proteins | sample Lox_Sample_44_FD_206721 | JGI IMG/M metagenome (GOLD analysis project Ga0335084, IMG submission 206721) | Soil microbial communities from Loxahatchee National Wildlife Refuge, Florida, United States - Lox_Sample_4.4 | ecosystem: Environmental > Terrestrial > Soil > Wetlands | place: USA...
GCGCTCGGAGCATTCCCCAGGAATCCGGAAGACCGTCCAGCCACCCCTTGGTCACTCGCCACTGGCTCATGCTCGTCGGCACCTCGACGTACCAGGCAGACACGAGGGCGAGACAGAAGCCCAGCGCCAGGACAAGCCTCGCGGGCGGCACGTGACGGCGCTGCAGGGCGAGCCACAGCGCAAAGGCGATTAACGGAAAGGCGTAGAAGTAGTGCGTCAAAAGCCCAGCGGCACCGAGGGCGCCCCAGGCGATCCACTCCCGCCCCCGCTTCCCGGGGCACTGGCGCAGGCGAAGGGTGGCGAGCGCCTGGGCGGTGGCGATCAACCAGAGGAGCGAGTACATGCGCCCCTCAGTCGAGAAGTGAACCGACGCGGGCGCCAGGGCATAGAGCGCGAGCGACAGTGGGACCGCCCGCCTCCCCCCGAGGCGACGCACAACCCTGGCGATCAGCGGCATGGCCGCCAGTGACGCGACGAGCGATAGGCCGCGAAGAGCAGCGTCGCTCGTCCCCCATATCCTCGTCCACACATTCAGCAGGAGGTAGTAGAGAGGCGGGCTGGTATCGGACAGAAGTGTCGCGCGCCAGACCCGCCGCATTCCGGCGGGCGGACGATCGTGATCGAGGTACCCTTTCAGCACGGACGGCGGAACTGGAGTCTTCGGCTCGACATAGTCACCCAGCGAAGCGTTCGCTCGCTCTGCCGGATGCTCCACGCTGTGACCGGTCGCAATCGCGAGCGAGAAGAACTCGTCGGCCCAGAGGCTGTGCCCGGTCATCGCGGCAAGCCTGATCGCCAGCGCCACGAGGAGCATCGCCCAGAACACCGCCGCAGAGCGCGATACGATGGGCGGGCGTCTACGCATCGCTATTGCTTCCGTGTTTGGCCGATGGTCTTGGGCCAATGCCGAACCGCGCCCGCTCGCTGCCGAGGTTCGCCAATATCGCCTGCGCGGCGTCGACTCCGGAGGCGAGGGCCGTCCCGGTGGATGCGACCGCCGGATAGGTGCGGTAATTCCCGGCATAGTAGAGATTCTCGAGATTGACGCTCCGCACCGGCGGGTTGCGGTAGTCGACGCCGAAGATCGGCGAGTAGTGTGCCACCCGGCTGACGCGGACCCAATCCGGCCGGAGATCGAGACCGAGGACCGCCTGGGCGTCCTGGCGGTAGAGCGTCATCAGCTCGTGCTCGGGGAGCCGAAAGAGAGGTTCGCGGTGAACTGCAAGATGGGTGATGAAGTTGAGACACGTGTCGCCCGCCCGGCCGATCGTCGGGTTGAGCGCGCTCAGCTGGAAGATCGCGCACGCCGTGTGATCGCGCCCGCCCAGATTCAGCCAGTAGAAATCCGGGTTGACGCGCTGGCGGATGGTGCACACCGCCGAGATGAGCGCCGTGTAGCGAATGCCTTGCATCTCTGGCGTTGCGTCTGCCGGGATGAGCTCGGAGTGAACGACTGTCGGAAGCGTGCTGACGACGACGTCCGCATCGAGAACCCGACCATCCGAGAGCCGGACGTGACGAACGCGATGTGCCTCGATGTCGAGACGGCTCACGGAGACGTCGCGGTGAAGGACGCATCCCAGACCCCCGAGCCGGCGGGTCATGCCGTCGCAAAGCACCGTTGTCCAGTTCCTGCCCGGGATATAACCGAGCGACGACGCTCCTTCTCGAGCATGCAGGCGGGCGCCGAGCCATGCAGCGCTCAAATCGGAGAGCGAGCAACGGAATTTGAGCCTCGCCAGCGGCTCAAAGATCTCCTCTCGGACTTCCTTTCCCGCCCAGCGATCGACGAGCTCGACTGCGGGCCGGCCCTCCCAGGAGGACCAGTCGCCGCGGGCGAACGCCCGAACCATGAGGGCGATGAAGCCGGCCTTGGCCCGCCAGGAGAGCGGAAGGCCCAGGAAGCCTCGCAGCGAGCCGAGATCGTGGAGATGGTCGCCGAGCTCGAAGAGGATGGGTACACGTCGCCAACGAACGTCACCTGCCGCTCCGATCAAGCGCAGGAATCTTCGCAAGGTGCGATCTGTCGGCAGGATGTGATGATACCCGATGGGGTAGAAGGCCCCGTCCTGCTTGAAGCTGCCGGCCAGACCACCCAACTCGCGTTGCCGCTCCACGATCTCGACGCGGCAGCCAGCCTCCAACAGCGCGTGTGCGGCGCCGATGCCTGCCATGCCTCCGCCCAGGACGATGACCCGCGTGTCCGTCTTCAGCACCTTCGGGGCTCCGCGCGCGCGCGCGGCACCCATAGGTTGCCAGTCAGCTCGTCCTGGGTGCGCTGCACCCCAGGCTACTTCTTGCCTCTGGCGACGAGATCCTCGTAGCGGTGACGAAGGTCCCGTTCGCCCTTCACCTCCCCGGTGAGCCGCTGGACCTCCTCCTTGAGCCGCTTCACCTCCGCCCCGGTAGCCGCGAGCTCCGACGCCAGCTTGCCGGCCTGGGCCTGCTCCGCCTCGGCGCTCGCCTGGAGCTGCTTGAGCCGCTGCTCGACATCCCGCGTATGCTGGCGCCACCAGCCGTCGGCGGCAATGCCGCCACCGAGCAGGCCTAGCACCAGCCACACAATCACCCGTGTCGTGAGGAACCGTTTGATGTCCATGGTCCCCTCCTCTGCGGCAGCGCCGGTGCGGGTCGGCGCGGCGTAAGCGCGTGCGGCCCCACGCAATCATATTACTCGGCCGTCTCAGCACCCCCGCGACTCGATGAGGCTACCAGTAACCGGCAGGTTGCGAGTCGGCTCACCTTGGGTGCCCGACCCCACCACGGCGCGATTGTAGCGAACCCCCCGGTCAAGGGTCGGTGCGGTGCTGCCGGGCGACCCGCCTGGTGTGAGGGTGGGTCACCCGCGTCGCGTGACGTCCCGAAGCCAGATCCAGATTCGCGGCAACCGGTGATTGAGCAGCTCGAATTGCACGATTCGCCCCAGCGCGGCCGGCGGCACCGGCCCGATCAGCCGCAGGCGCACGAACGTGTTGCGTCCTCGCATCCCCAGCTCGGGGACGAGCTCGCGCACCTCGTCCTCCTCGAGCGGGAACCGTCCCACGGCGACGCTGGACAGCGCCGGCGGCGGCCCCGGGGCGAAGTCCGCCGGCTCCAGGCGCTTCAGTGAAGCCTGGGGATCCACGTCGAGTGACGAGCCCGCGGGGATCAGGCCGAGCACCTCGATCGGGGCGCCGTCAGGAATGATCTCGGCAACCGGGTGGAGCGACGAGATCTGCAGTAGCGGCGTGGCCCACAGCGACACGACGATGCCGGTGGCGGGGCTCGGGTAGGGTTGGCCGTGCTCGACAGGCCGGAACATGCCGGCCGCCTGGTCAAAGACGTGGACCTTGTTGTCCTCGTCCCAGCCGCGCCGCGTGCGCTCGGCCGCCCACAGCTCCTTGAGCGTCACGTCGCCCTCGAGCGAAGCCGTCAGGGCCAGACGGCTGGCCAGCTCGAACTCCCACTTCGCCGGCTTCGGGCTGGAGGCGACCCGGGCCGGCGTGTAGAGCCGGCGCTGCCAGCGCTGCGCAGCCTCCACTCGGGCCATCCGCCGCGCGGCCGCCTCGCGGTGCCAGTCCGGCGTCGGCGGCTCCGGTGCCGCCTTCCCGCCGGGCAGGGTCATCTGGGAGCGCCCGTGTACCGCCCAGCCGGGCCAGGGAACGAACCCGAGCAGCGCGTCGCCCTCGCCGACACGCTGCCCCCGCGTCACGTAAACTGCGGCGATCATCGCGTCCACCGTCGGGATGACGCGCACGACCTCCTCGAAGACGGGTTGCACGAACCCGGCGCCCTGCGTCGAGACCTGAACTGGAAACAGCGCGAAGACCAAGACTGCGACAAGCACGAGTCCGCCCAGGACCGCGAATGCGCGCCGGGTCATCCACGCGCACCCCAGGTGCGAGGAGCCTCGATGACACAAACCCCGTTCTCAGTCACGGTCCCTCTCGCCCGAGGGTCCTCTCTCGGGAACAGCCGCGCCACGTCGAGGATGCCCCGTGCCATCGCGTGCCGATTCTGTCAGAGCGGCGATCAGAGGTCAAATGGGCGATCACCCGCAAAGGAAATGTTACCGATAGGCGAGGGGTTGCTTCAAAACCCGTGCTACCAACGTCACCGGAAAGGGGGCCCCGTGACGGAGCGAGGACGTGGCGAGTATGTCGCGGTGATGCGCCAGCGGTATCAGCAGGCGAAGCGACGGGAGCGCGGCGCGCTCCTGGACGAGTACTGCCGCGTGACATGCTGTCATCGCAAGGCGACGATCCGCCGTCTGGGGGCCGCGTCGCCGGGGCGCCACGCACGCCATGGATCGGAGCAAGGCGAGGCATCCGGGCATGCACAAGACGAAGACGGTTGATTACGCCCCGGTTTTGGACGGCGAAATCCGGGCGCAGATGGACGAGGGCGAGGTGCGGCTCGAGGCCGGCGACTGCCTCATCCAGCGCGGCACGAACCCCGCCTCGAGCAATCGCACCGATCGGCCCTATCGCGTCGCCTTCGTCCTCGTGGACGCCGCGCCGGTCGAGGGGACTTAGCGGGACTACGCGGCCGTCGGTGCCCCGCCGCTCCCTGCTCCTCCCAAGCGGCGCGTGAGAAAGATCACGCCGGTCAAGGCCATCAGCCCGGCGAGCACCGCAAAGGTTACGTCCGACAAGGTCGACTATTGCTGATCGGGTCGGCCGTCACGTTGTCGAGGGCGGCGCCGGCATTGGTGGTGGAGCCGACATTGCTCACGAACTTGAGGGTGCTGGTGGTGGAGGTCGCGACGAATGTGAGCGACATTCGCGTCCAGCCCATGTTCGTCGCACTCTTGCCCGTCGTGTCGAACGTGTCGTTCTGGGTCACGCCGTCGACCGTGACTGAACCTGCAGCGAGGCATCGTAAGGCATGCCGCTCCCGAAGGTCAAGCAAGCGATGGCCTAGGTAGTCGCGCCGTTGGGATGCTTGACGGTCCAGGCACCGTCAGCGGCGTGACGGAGCCGAGTTTCTGAGAAGGCTCAGCCCTTCTGAGCCTCGGCTTCATCGGCTCGGCGCAGGCCGTTGGGGACATTTACACCCTCCGCTTCGACGACCTCACCACAACCTGCTCGTCCCAAGTCTGAGCATAACCAACTCTAGCCCCCTCCGGCGGCGGGGTCGGCAAGGCCTCGGGCCCCCTCCCCCTGACATAGTCGCCGTACTCAAGCCGGCCGCCACAGGAGCCGATGCCACAGCGTTGACCGCGGGTGCTCTTGTGGGGCACTGTGTGGCACCACGTCAACCGGGAGGCCAGCCAGCTTCATCCTATCTATGCTCTGAGGCTCTCTCCCTTCGCAAGCCGGCTGGTTTCGAGGTCACCCGTCCACCTCACCTTGCGGCGCGGTCCTCGAATCGCGCGTTGCCCGTAGAGTGTATCCTGCAATCCGGATGGAGATTGGGTGGAGACGGTGGGAAGAATGCTGCCCCCATTCGTGGAGCGCCGGATCGGGACGATGCGGCGAGACTTTCTCGACCATGTGCTATTTTGGAATACGGTGATCTTGCATGGTCAGCCCGTGCGGTGAGCGCCGATAGCGGCCGGAGTTCACGGTGCAGCCCTTCGTCCCGAGACTCGAACCTGAATCCACGCAGCGCATGACCCTGGCCCAGCACGCCATGCAGCGTATTCTTTCGTCTCGCGCATGGCGCTGGTCCTCGCCTCTGCGGGGCGCTGTGAAGAGGCTCGCACCCGTTCGGTACGCATCGGCGAAGTTATCGATTCTCCGTTCGGAGTCGACGCGTTTCGACCCCGCGCGACACTTGCCGCGGCTCTTCCTGTCCACCGGCGTCAGCCGTCTCTGCAACTATCGGTGCACGCATTGTCACATTTGGACCCAGAGGGATCCTGAGAACGGTCTCACGACCGATCAGCGGGTCGACGTCATCCACCAATACGCTGCGCTGAATCCGAAGGGACGCGTCATCTTTCCTGGCGGTGAAGTGACGATGGACATGCCGGAACTGCTGGCGCTTGCGGCGGCCTGCAGGCAGCATCGACTCGACTGCCATATCAACACGAACGGATCCTCCGTCACGACAATCGAGCGCGCGCGGGAGCTCGTTCAATCAGGCATTACCAGCATCGAGATCTCCTTGGACAGCCACCTTCCCGAGATTCATCGCTACACGCGCGGAATCGAAACCGCCTACGAGGATACCCTTCGGGCGATTCGACTCCTGGTGTCGGCCCGCGATCGCTGGCAGAAGGACGTTCAACTGGCGGTGGGTTGCGTCGTGTTCGACCAGAACATCCGACTGCTTCCCGACTACATCGATTTCACCCGGGCACTTGGCGTCGACCACGCCACCTTTCAAATCCTCTCTCCGACGTTCGCCAACCGTCACCCCGACCGGGACGTGTTTTGGAAGCAGCACTTCTTTCACACGGCGGAGGCCAAGGCAGAAGCATGCCGGCTGCTCGACGAGGTGGTGCGGCGGTACAGCGACGGCTTCCTCAGCAAGCGGCCGGGCGATCTGGAGTGGATCAAGCGATATGTCATGGATCCGACATCGAGCACGGGCATGCAGATGTGCGGGTCGCACGAAAAGAACATGGTCATCGACTCTCGGGGGAATGTCGCACTCTGTTTCAACCAAGCCGATGTACTGCCCGACGAGCCGCGAGTCGGGCATGTGCTCCAGCAGTCCCTCCGCCAGCTATGGATGGGCGAGTCATCGGCCAGGGCGAGGGACGTCATGAACCAGTGCCGCCTCGCTTGTGGCGCTCTCGATTGCCACCGGCGGTCCTGACCAGACAAATCGCCGGAGAATGCTCCTGGATCGGCGCACGACAACGCCCGGTGCGATCAGCAACTGCACAGCCGTGGTCATCCCTTACTACCAGAGGGAGGCTGGCATTCTCACTCGAACGATCGAGTCTGTCCTGGCGCAGGACCACACGATCGATCTAAGAGTCTTGGTGGTCGACGACGGCTCCCCGGTGCCCGCCCGGTCAGAACTGGAGAAGGTGGCATCCCCTCGCAGGTCCTGCGTCAGCATCTTCGACCAAACGAATGCCGGGGCGGCGGCTGCGAGGAATCGCGGCCTGGATCAGGTGCCCGCAGAATGTGAATACGTCGCGTTCATCGATTCCGATGACACATGGGAGCCCGATCATCTCACCAACGCGCTTGCGGCCCTCAACGATGGGTACGATCTGTATTTTTCAGATTGGCTGCCCCTTGCGGGCACGCGGACGTCCTTCGCCTCGCACAGTCTCGACCCGCAGGGTCATCCTCCACTTGGATGCGGGTCGGGCATCCACCGCTACTCGGGGAATCTGGCTGACCGGATCGTACGAGGTGGCGTGATTGGCACATCGACCGTGGTCTATCGCTACAGGTCATGGCCGCATCTCCGGTTTCTCCGGGCGTATCAGCGCGCCGGCGAAGATCAGATCTTCTGGATGATGCTCACCGAGAGGACAGACGCCATCGCGTTTTCCGAGCGCTGTGAAATGTCTTGCGGTCGAGGCGTCAACATCTGGTGGGGTTCGGTTGCTCCGGGGTCCGACGGCAGGATTCGGCGAATCTACGACGACTTGCGGTTCCACCAGGGGATCGAGCGGCACTTCCGTCTCAGTCCAGGGCAGACTCGCGACAACGGGGAGGAGATCGACTGGTGCCGTCGGGAGTTTGCCGACGCCCTTGTTTCCCAACTCAGGCGTGGTCGCCTGAGGCACCTGTGGTACTTCTTTCCATACGCGGCACGAGATCCTCGTCTTATTGCCGCCGTGTGGAGGAAGTTGAACAAGACGGAAAGCGAGTGAATGGAACTCTCGGTAGTGATTTGCACCTTCAATCGCCAGCGTATCTTGAAAGATACCCTCGAGAGTTTCGCGGCGATGGATCTGCCGGGCGATATGCCGACCGAACTGCTCATCGTTGACAACAATTCGACGGATGCGACGCCGTCAGTGGCGAGGACTTTCCTGGCACAACATCCCACGCTCGTGCGGCTGATAGAGGAACGAAGGCCGGGGCTGTCGCACGCCAGGAATGCGGGCCTGGGCGCCGCAAGGGGAGCCATCATCGCATTCTCGGACGACGACGTGTACTTCGACCCGCATTGGGCTGTCCGGCTGGTGGATGTATTTCGCCAGGATCCGAGCGCGTCCTGCGTGGGAGGGAAGTGCATTCCTGTTTTTGAAGGAGGAAGACCGGATTGGATCAGTGACACCATGATGACGCCGTATGGGTCGACCAACTCGGGAGAGGACATCAAAGTGCTGCAGTATCCCGATCATCCCTTTGGGCTCAACATGGCGTTCCGGCGAAGCGTGTTCGATGTCGTCGGCACCTTCAATACGGCGTTAGGTCGCCAAAAGCATTCACTGCGATCCAACGAAGATTCGGATCTGTTTCAGCGCGCAGCCGAAGCGGGGCTGAAGACGGTGTATACGCCGCACGCGATTGTGCGCCACCGCATTCCAAAGGAGCGCGCGAACAGGACATGGATGCTTCGCAGGTACTATTGGCAGGGCATTTCAGATGCGCTACAGCTGCAGGCCGCCAATACCAGTAAGGAGGGCCGGTCGCTGCGCGAAGCGTACGGAGAGATGCGCGCTCTGGCGACCTGTCTGATTGAACTGGCGCGGCTCCGGGTTCGAGGCCGTGCGCGCGATTCGAACATCGTGTTTCTGAAACGCAGGGAATGCTACTACCTCGCGGGCAAGAGCTACCAGACGCTGCGCGCAGCGGTGTTGCGGGGTTGAAGCCATCATGACTGTGTTCGTGCTGAGGCAGCCAACAGGGAGATGAACCCGGCTTCCTATTTGAAACACGCGGTTCCGTCCTGGTGGGCGCTGGCTCCATTTCGGCAACCAGCGGGCAAGATAGCCGTATTGAGCAAAGTCTGGTCGCATCACGCCAGGCGATCGGGGTACCATCCGGTCGCGGAAGGGCTGGGAGTGGCGCTCCCAGCGCGTACACAGCTTATACCCCGCACGCTCTCGCGGTGGATGGCCGGCAGCCGGGAACTTGATGCCGCGTACCAGATCGCGCTGGCCACGAGGATCGCCGGCTGCGATCGATTGCTGGTGACGAACGGAGATTTCGAACTCGATCTGATCGAATGCATCCAGCGCGTCTCGTCGGCAAGAATCTATGCCGTGTTTCATCAGTGTCCAAGTCGTCTGGAGCAGTTGTTGGCAACGCGCTCGCCCGGCCTTGTCCATGGTGCGATTTGCGTGTCGAGGTGTCAGATTCCATTCGCGCAGCCCATCGCTCAGCCGGAGAAGACGTGGTTCGTGCCGCTCGGTGTGAGTGACGACTACTTCACTCCACGAGCGCCTCGCGCCGATCGGCCAACCGTGGTGTGCGTGGGATTCCACGAGAGAGATTTTGACTGCCTCCGGCAATCCGCGAGCCTGATCACTCGAGCCGTCCCGGACACCGCGGTGCGTCTTGTTGCGCCACGCGCCGAACTGCCTCCGGAGCTGGACCTCGGGGACGTCGAGCTGATCAGCGGTCTGAGTGATGAGCAGCTCCGCGAGGAATACCGGCGAGCCTGGGTCGTCCTGTTGCCGTTGAAGGATTCCACCGCCAACAACGCTCTGCTTGAAGGCATGGCATGCGGCACGCCCGTCGTGGTCAGCGACGTGGGCGGTATCCGTGATTATGTCGTGCCCGAGTGCGGCGCGCTGTGTCCGCCTGGCGACACTCAGGCCCACGCCGCGGCGACCATCGCCCTCTTGCTGGACCCATCAGGGCGCGAGGATGCGGGCCGGGCCGCCCGTACACGCGCGCAGATGTTCACCTGGCCCGCCGTGCGGGAGCAGATCAGGGCCATTCTGGCTTGAAGCTCCCGAGAGCGACGGCCAGAATGCGAGCCTCAATTTCGGAGCATTCTGGAGACGGGTCCCACCGAGATTGCTACGTCCTCTCGGTAGAACAACTGACGTAGTGGAGGCGGCGGGAGTCGAACTGTGCCAGCTGGGATCGGTCCGGGGCGAGCCTAGCCGTGACTGACAACGGCTCCTACTCCAGCGCCTTCAGCCGCCGCGCCTTTTCCAGCTTCAGTCCCCCGTACTCCTTCCGCCACCGGTAATACGTCTGCTCGGTAACCTCCGCCACCCTGCAGGCCTGCGGCGTCGCCTTCCCTAGGGGAGTCTCTCATTGCCCCTGGTACAAAAAAGGCGGATCAGGTCAGCCTAGCGGGGAACGGCTTGAAAAGAGAGGCATAGAGCAATTTCCACGGCTGAATCCTCCAGGGACACAACTTGATGGTCTTGTAGGCATAGGCGCGTGCATGCTCGCGGTCGCCCCGTGCATAGCCCCGCCAGCCGTATTTGAGCCAACGTTCAAGCTTCTCTTCGCGGGTAAGCGGCCGCCAGGTCTTCGCCGCGAAAACGCCGTCGGAGATCCCGCGCCGTTTCCACGCGCGCTCTGTGCCGATACGCATTCGATCCAATTGGGCCTGGTGCGCTGTCGCGCTCGCAGATGTTCCCAATTCGCGATACCGCAGCACAATTTCCGGAACGTTTACAACCTTTCCGATCTCGCCGAGCCGTAAGAACAGATCGAGGTCATCCGCGAGCTCGAGTGTTTCGTCGTATCCGCCTGCCCGGACGACAGCGTCTCGCCGCATCATCGCGGTCGGATTGTTGATGCTGGTCATCCCGCGAAGATGTTGGTATTCAATTTCCTCGTGGGTGAGCGGTTGACAATTGTACGTGATTAGGTGGCGGCCATCTTCATCGATCACATCGTAATTTCCACCGACGCACACGACGTCGGGGTTCGCGTCGAGATATGCAATTTGCGTCGCAATCCGGATTGGCGTCGAAATATCATCGTGATCCATTGTGGCAACATATTCACCTCGCGCCAATTTCAGAAGTTCGTTTCGGGTGGCGCCTATGCCCAGGTTTTCTCGCGACACAAGCCGGATGCGCGGGTCGCTCATCGCATACTCTTGCAATACCTCGAGCGAACCGTCGGTCGAACCATCGTTGATGATGACGAGTTCAATGTCACGGTAGGTCTGATCGAGAATACTCTGAACGGCCTCACCTACAAACCGTCGCGCATTGTAGACACCCATGAGCACCGAGCAGCGCGGCGGTTTAGCATCTTTCGAAGCGTTGTCCATCCTACGATTTCACCGGATTGCTTTCCAGCCGTAGTCCATTGCCATGCTTCGTTGTCTACGCTCGCAAGCGCGCCAACCATACTTCAACGTGCGGCGATGCTGGGGTTCGATCGCCGTCAGCCGCCACGGCCTGTTTGGGAACTGGCCGATCACATCGCGACGTTTCCACCGAAAAATGACTCAATAGCCCATGGAGAAGGTCAAGGCCGCTGGCGGGCGCGGCGTCGATCCAGTGACGCCTTGGCGATGGCCGGGACGGGCGATGGGCCGAGCCCTGGCTGGCCGCTCACATTGGTGCCATGCAACCGGCGACGGACGAGCACCTCGGGAAGCACCCCGAACGGCACCCCCGCGTCTCGGGCCCGGAAGAACCACTCGATGTCTTCGCCAACCCGGTAAGCAGGGTCAAAGCCGCCGACCCGGTCGAAGATTTTGCGCCA
>Ga0335084_10006624_pt1 | contig 11527 bp, 9 predicted proteins | sample Lox_Sample_44_FD_206721 | JGI IMG/M metagenome (GOLD analysis project Ga0335084, IMG submission 206721) | Soil microbial communities from Loxahatchee National Wildlife Refuge, Florida, United States - Lox_Sample_4.4 | ecosystem: Environmental > Terrestrial > Soil > Wetlands | place: USA: Florida...
GGTGGAGCCGAAAGAGGATATTGAACAATTCGTCCGCATATCCGCCGTTCAGAGTGCCGGTGAGAATGATAGTGCGCTTCGCGCATGAAGCCATCGTCCCCAAGGCTGCCCCTTGGGCGGTGTCACCCTTTAATTCGTGCACCTCGTCAGCGACGCCGTAGTCGAAGAAGCCCTTCATGTGCCGCCCGATCAGGTCCATCGGAGCGCACCGGCGGACCTTGGTCGCATCGGCCTGCCAGAGCGCGCTGAATATCGTCCGCCGGGCCTTTACGGCACTCGATTGGTCCTCGCCGAGGACGAGTTCGCTGTGCTTGGTCTTGCGGAAATCGGCTCGCCGCAACTGGTCATCGTCAGTCAGAACTGGCCGCCCCGTATCCGGGTTGACGATGGACCCGTTGAATGGTCCACTGTGCGGCACTCCGTAAGCGTGCCGCCAAAAGTAGCTCAATTTCGCGACCTCGCGAGAGAGCACGAACACCGCCGGACAGTCACACAGCGACTGCCACCGCGCGCGAGCTGATTTGAACTGCTTCCGAAGCCGCAAATCGCTGAGTGTCGCCTGAAGGCCTTCGCGGACGATCCGTCCGTTGCGAAGCCGGACTTCGTTCACCCCCGTATGTCCGTTGGATCCCACGCCGTTGCGGACGCCATCGATAAGAAATACGCGGACTCGGGGCAAAGTCAGCAGCGTTTCTCTGCACCACTTAATGGTCAGCTGCGGCGGCGCCATTACCAGCGCCGTGAAAGGCCTCCCGTTCGAATTGACGAACATTGCCCCGAGAGAGATTAGCGTCTTTCCGGTGCCGCATTCGGCGATTGCGCCGGCGGAGTTCTCGACCTCCCAGCGCTTCGAAATCCCGGCGATCGCGAGAGCCTGCGCGTGGTAGGGCGTTCGGCGGAGTCGTGTCAGTTCTGCGGGGAACGGTTCGCCAGGCTGGTGCAAGGGAGGGAATTGCTGCAGGATTCTCTCCTCGAGTTGGTGCGCGAATTGCCTCAGATAGTTATTGATGTTCGTCGGCACGGTGCTCATGCGAGTGGCCTCCTCAAAGAGCGTCGAGGCCGGTATAGGAACCGGGCCGGCCCTCAACGATATTCGATTGACTGTGCTAGCTGTTGGGAAAAGTGACGCGGGCGTGGAACGCCCGAAGGAATGGAGTCTACTGTGGTTGGTCGGAATTGCGCCGGGGCATTTCCTGGGTGGCGTGCCGAATCGCGCAGACGGACAAAATGAATGTCATGCCGCCACATCTTCCGTCTTCGGCAACCAGGCCGAAAATGAGACCGGTACCTGCCATGGGGCAGGCTGACCGTGTTCTGGAATCGTGATGGCACCGCGCTTCAGCGCGTGACCCATCCAGCCCAGAAATCGCTTCTTGGTGCCCTTGACTACCACTGGTGTGCAGCCGATTCCGATCAGCGGATCGACCGCGTTCTTGCGCTCCAGCATCTCCCCGAACCACTCACTCCACTCCGGTAGAACCGGCAGGCCGAAACGGACACTGATCCGGTAGAGTTGGAATGCTCGATCGTCATCACACAGAATGGTTCGGCGTGCGCTCGGATTGCCGCCGGCACGCGTCTTTGAGAGTTCTTCGGAGATTGCAACCAGGTGGCGAAGCGGTCGCCTTCGGCCCGGAACGTTGATTGAACTGCGAAACACCTCGGCTCCTTCGCCTATCGTGATCATGAGTCGGTTGATCTCCGGTCCGCTGGCATAGAACCGCGCGTCATCTGCAATCGCCGCCGCGATGGCCGCAATTTCCTGGTCGTTGCCGATCAACGACAGCAAATGGCATTGCGCGCTTCGGTTGTCCGCGGCATGTTCGGCAATCATCCGGTCCATTCGCAAGGTGATGTCGATCGTCGTGTCCCTTAGCACCTTGGTAAACCGCAAACTGCCCATGCGGAGATGTGCGTTCTTCATGGCTCCCTACTCCTCTCGTCGAGAATCGAGGTGGTTCCGTCCGCGTACACAAGAGTGAGAGACTGCGTGAAGCGCTCGCGCTCCCGAATGGTGGTTACCTCATCCTCATCGGTCTCTTCAAACCGGTCCGTCACCTTGATCGATTCCCAGCGCGCCACGTGAAGATCGGGTCCTTCACCGAAGATTCCATTGAGCAAACCGGCTGTCGTCAGGAGGCCATTTCCGCGTTTTTGACGAGAATTAGGCCAAACCCTTGAAAACAGAAGTAAATTCTCGGCGGCTATGCCGCATAGGCAGCATCATTTCGTCTCCAGGTTGGCCGTGAAGAAGTTGCACAGGCAGTGGCCGCGTGACGGTGGGCGCGATGATCTTACCTGAAAGCCGCCTTTTGCCCGAGCCCCGGAGCGCACTCGTGACGATTCCCTGTTGACACGAGGCTTCGTGAGTGGTACAAATTGTACCGTGACAGATCGTAGTAGTTCTGGCGGCAGGGTTCGGGCACCGCTCACCGAACTGGAAAACGAAGTCATGGCCGCGGTCTGGGAGGCCGGGCCCTCCTCGGTGGAATCGGTTCACGAGGCGATCTCCCCGAAGCGCCGCCTCAAGGAAGCAACGGTACGGACGCTCCTCCGGCGATTGGAGCAGAAGGGCTATCTGCGGCACGAGGCGGAAGGTCGCGCATATGTCTACCGTGCCGTGGAACCAGCACGCAGCCTGGCCGCGCGTGCCGTGCGCCAGATTATCGACCGGCTTTGCAAAGGTTCGGTGGAAGAACTGGTTTCGGGTATGGTGGACGCCAAGGTTTTGAGCAAAGGCGAACTGGACCGGCTAGCCGAAGCCGTCCGCAAAAGGCGGGAAGGAGGCGGGCAGTGAACACGCATGTCGTGGAATGGTCGGTCCGCGCCGGGCTGATGGCGGCGGCGACCGCGGCTGTGTTGCGGCTTCTTAACATTCGGGGCGCAGCAGCGCGACACGCGGCATGGACGGCGGTGCTCGCCTTCATGCTACTGATGCCCGCCTGGACGGCCTGGGGACCGAAAGTGGCAGTGCCGATTCTTCCCGAACGAGGGCGAGCGGCCCTTGAACCTATCGCGCTGGAAGGAGATATTCTCCCGCCCCCATCCGAGCCCGCAACCTCCACGATTGCAGCACAACACGGCGAAACGGGACCGCGCAAGCCAGACCCCACACTACCCTGGCCCTGGGCCATCATCGCCCTGAGCTGCTACATCGCCGTCGCCGGGGTCATGGTGACGCGGCTGATCGCCGGGACCGTACGGGCGCGCGCTCTTGTAGGCGCGGCGACAGAAGATGACGGTATATTCACGAGCGTCGACTGCGCGGCGCCGGTGACCGTGGGATGGCTCCGCCCCGCGATCGTGCTGCCCTCGAGTTGGCGCAGTTGGCCCGCCGCTGAGCTCGATGCCGTGCTGCTGCACGAACGGGAGCACGTCCGACGACGCGATCCCCTGGTGCAGTGGCTGGCTCTGCTGAACCGAGCCGTGTTCTGGTTTCACCCGCTCGCCTGGTGGCTGGAGCGTAAACTGGCGGCGCTGGCCGAGGATGCCTGCGACGCAGCCGTGCTGCGTCGCGGGCACGACCCGCGCCTGTATTCCGAGTATCTGATCGACTTGGCCCGCACCGTAAAACGCGCCGGTGGGCGCCTGCCGGGCTGGGGAACGGCGATTGATGGCGGCGGGCTCGCCGCGCGAATCCGTCGGATTCTCGACGGCAGCCCGGTGCCGCGGCTCTCGCGTCCTCGCGCGACAGCCGCGGCGGCGCTTTGCGGGCTCGCGTTGGGTACTTTCGGCGCGTGCTACCCGCAACGTGCGCAGAAACCCGCTCCTGGCCAGCTCAGCATGAACGAGATGGAAAAGCGAAATGCCGCCGAAAGGGAGAAGAAGGCGGCCGAGAGCCAAGCGCTACTCGACGAGGCGAAGGGCATGACGCCGGAGGAGGCTGCAGGGAAGGTTGCCGCCCTCAAGGCTAACCCACAGGACGAGCGCACATACTACCAGCTCATGCGCTACTACGAATTCCACTCCGACCTTAAGGGAAAGGACGCACTGATCCTGTGGTACATCGAGCACGAGCCCGGCGGCAAGGTGCGGCCGTGGAACATCAACCCCGGTTGGGACCGCGCGGGCTACGAGCAGGGCAAACAGCTCTGGCTCGCCAATATCAAGAAACCTGGCGCGAGTGCCGAGATATACGATCGCGCTGCGGTTTTTCTCCAAAGCGCCGACAAGCCGTTGGCCGAGGAGATCCTCCTCGCGGGCCGCAAGGCTTATCCGGACGACGTCCGATGGGGGAGGCTCTTGGGTGAGCACTACGCTATGGCGCTGCTCGGCTCTGCGGAGCCGCGAACGGAGTACAACGTCATCCGCAGTTTCAGCGTGGCCGACTCGCAGGGATCCTACGCTCAGAGCGTGCGCGCCAAGCTGGAGCAATCCACCGACAGCCGCATGCTGGCCCAGACTGCCCAGTGGCTGATGGCATGGGGGCGCGGCCGGGACACGCGTCTCACGGCCGACACCCTTGCGCTGGCGGAATCCTACGCTTCGCGAGCCGTGATTCTCGACTCCTCGAGCGAAGCGGCACAATCCATAAAGTTCCGCGTACTGCAAATTAAGGAGATGGAGAAGCTGATGGAGCTGCGGAAGCTCCCGGCCGAAAAACAGAAGCAACTCGGTGACGCCGATCGTCTGCTCTTGGTCAGGTTCGAAATGGACCAGGCCTGGAGCCCGTCGGGCAGGAATCCAAACCTCGATCTCGCGGCGGTGAAAGCTCGCGAACTGCTGGACTTGGCGCAACGCATCCCCGGCGCCCCGCAAAGCGGCTACGCCGCGTTCGAAGCTGACATCATGCTCGGCAAGGTCGCCCTGCGAAAAGGCGATAGGCGTGAGGCCGTGCGCTACCTGCTGGCCGCGGCGGATGCGCCGGCATCGGAAGAACTCCGCCGCAGCCCCATGCTGATGAACCTCCCACGCACGTTGATCGACTGGGGCGAGCGCGACGCGGCAGCGCAGTTCCTGGAACGTATCGCGCCGAAAACCCTCCGAGCCAAAGAACTTCAGGACTGGGCGGCGCAGATCCGCAAGGGCGTGAACCCAGACATGAGACCGATCATGGTCGGCTGCAGCCAGGAGCCGTGCTGACGGCGGACGTTGTGTAAGCCGAAACAGTCGGCGCGGGCGGGCGGCGGTCAGGGTGGGAACATGCCGGCAGTCCGAATATGAATTCTTCCGCCAACCGGTCGTGAACGAGACTACGAAGCTGGCCGTGCAGCCGTCGCCCCTGTAGAACGCCGACGAATACGTTCAGCTCATGTCGCCGTTGATGACGATAATCTTCCCGGCATCCATCTCACCTTTGACCCGCGCCTTTATCCACCAAAAACCGTTGGCAGGTTTATGGAGCTGGCGGTTCAGGCTCGGCCTAAGCCCCGATATCGGCAATCTGCACGACATGACACGCAAGGCGACGGCGACTGCGGCCTAACCTCAATGCAATATCGCCGTCTTTCCCGAGGCGAACACCAGAGTGAGTTCATTCGTGAATCTCTCTCGCTCTCGCTGGATGATCGTGCCGTCGGGTTCGACTTCTTCGGATCGGTCGGTGACCTTGATCGACTTCCAAGCCGCGACATGCAAGCTTTCCCCGGAACCGAAGACGCCGTCAAGCATCGAACTCACGGCGAGTATGGCTACATGGCCGGCGTGCAGGGGCGTGAGAGGCCGCCCGGTCGTCTGCGGCGGAGGAGGAAACAGGATACGTGAAGCCTGCCGGTACGCCGCCGACTTCGGCAACAGGTCCTCGATTTCGTCGAGCGGCAAGCCACGATACACGAGTTGCACCGGCCCCCCTTCTGGGACCGGGTACTCTGCATCAGGGTGGTCTGGCAGGGGCGGCAGTGTTTTCCAGCCGCGGCTCATCTCGCCAAGCAGGTGGCGGGCTCGGCTTACGTCAGAGTCTCGCAACTGCTCGCGTTCGCGCCTGGTCCTGCGCACGGCCACGAGGACGACCTGCTTGTACTTCTCCGAATCGCCTTCGGTCAGGCGATAAGCGCGCTTGTTCTTGAAGTGCGTCGCCAGAACGTGATCGCAGACGTAGAGCCGGTCCCCAGGAACAACCAGAACCAGGACGCCGCCCGGCTTGAGCCAACGGTAGAACTGCTCAAGAAACACCTGCTCCATTCGCCGGTTGTGCCCGTCCCCGCACTCGAAGTCGTACGGCGGATTCAGGTACAGCAATGAATAGGACTCCACCGGGCTGTGGGCGTTGAACGCGTCGCCCTGAATCACTTCGTGTGTCACGGATCGAGCCTGTTCGGCGCGATATGCATCCAGCTCGATACCGTACCGCCTGGCAGGCTCGGCAATGATGGCGAAGGCGCCACCGTCTCCGATACACGGGTCGATAGCGGAATATGTTGTCGAGCCGAGGAATGCCAGGAATAGCCGAATGCGCTCGGCTTCCCGGCGGGGCAGAGGAAAATAGCCGAGCTTCTGTTTCCCGGCGGGGCGCATAGGTACCTCCACGGGGCACGTGCCGCACACACGTGTGGTTTAAAGCATAACTTTGCCGTTTGGCAAGGTTATGGTTTATTTGGCTTTCAATTGCAACCTGAATGCCCGCCGTGGCCGCCCGCAACTTTCACGATGGGATCAGACAGCCAGTGGCCGGCGAGCCGGGCACGGTTCCCAAACCCTGCGCGACCAGGCGTTCTTTACCGGGCGGCAGTTCTCACCGTCGGCGACTACACGGCCAAGTGGCCCAAGTTTCCGGTAACGCCGTTTCATCGCCACTATGGGAAACGTCCGCATCGCTCAAGGAGAGTAGGATCATGGCGATCAGAGGTTTACAGACTGAGACCCGCGCGATTCGGCGCCATTCAGAGCGCGAGTCAGCCAAGCTTTAGCGAACTGCCGATCCCGTTGGACAGTCCGCGGAGAGGTCCGCAAGACCTCGGCAGTCTCCTCTTCAGTCAAGCCTCCAAAATATCGGAGCTCGACAACCTTGGCTTGGCGTGGCGCAGACTTGGCCAACTCCTCCAGTGCGTCTTCGAGCGCGAGGATAAAACGATCGGGTTCTGGCGGAAGTGGTGCCGCTTTGTCAAGTTCGATTTTGACAACTGCTCCGCCGCGCTTATGGGAGCTGTGCGCACGTGCGGCATCCACCAAAATACGTCTCATCAACTCCGCCGAAAGGGCGAAGAACTGAGCGCGCTCCCGCCCAGTCGACATTCTTCACGTTGATTAGGCGAAGGTACACCTCATTCACCAGCGCCGTCGCCTGGAGGCTGTTACCCATCCTTTCATTTCTCAGGTAGCGACGCGCCATCCGGCGCAATTCCTGATACACAAGCTCGGTTAGACGTTCCAATGCACCTTGGTCCCCAGTGCCCCACGCCTTTAACAAGCCGGTGATTTCAACGGATTTATCCGCGCCCATGGCATCTCCTGCCAAAAAAATACCACGGCGTGGCGGATTTCCTCACTATTTTTCCGCCTGCACCAACGGAAGGAGTATACAGATGAAATTCATTGCTGCAGTTACCGTGGTCACCTCCATAGCAGCCACGATCCAGGGAGCTGCTTTCCAAATGCGTGAGAGACCTGAGGTGACAGTCTGTATGGACCGCAACGCCGATTCTACGATCTTCGGAGCCCAGGCAATTGCGTCGAGAATATACGACCGGATCGGCATACCCATTCACTGGAGCCGACGTACGCCTGAGTGTACGGCAGCACGGAATAGCATCGTTGTCGACCTCCTCGACGAAACGCCGCCGACACAACACCCCGGCTCCCTTGCCGTGTCAGCGCCCTTTCAGGGAAAGGACATCGTGCTGTATTACGATCGAGTTCGCGCAATGGGCCGCAACGAATCATCGATACTTCTCGGCTACGTCCTGGCGCACGAGATCGCGCATATCGCGCGAGGGATCATCAGGCACTCGGACGAGGGGATTCTGAAGTCCCATTGGGACGGGCGCGACCGCTCCTCCATGCGCGGTACCGTTCTTCATTTTACGGAAGAAGACATCGACCTCATCCGGCGTGGCTTGGACTGCGGTTACGAATTTCCACAGGGCTGCAAAGAAGCTCGACCGGCGCGATCCGTCCGCAGTAAGATTGACTAAACAGAAATCGGGGAAACGTAACGATGAGTCCCGAACGCATCCAGCAGATTCAGGAGTTGTACCACGCTGCGAAGGAGCGCGAGCCGGGCCAGCGCGATGCTTTCCTCGTCGAAGCCTGCGGTAGCGACGAGGGACTGTTTCGCGAGTTGAGCACGCTCCTCGCCCAGGACAGCTCAGGTGGACCGATGGATACGCCCCTCTGCGGAATTGCCGCTAACCTACTGGGCGATTTAGAGCAGCCGCGACTTTTGCCTGGAGCGCTGTTAGGACCGTACGAGATCGTGGACCGCCTGGATGAAGGCGGCATGGGAGAGGTATATAGGGCGCGGGATACGCGCCTCGGCAGGACGGTTGCAATCAAGGTGGCGAGCGAAGAATTCAGCGGACGCTTTCTGAGCGAGGCGCGAGCGATATCGGCGCTCAATCATTCCCACATCTGCACACTCTATGATGTCGGTGCCGATTACCTTGTGATGGAGCTGGTGGAAGGGCAGACACTCGCGGCTGTGCTGAGGAGTGGCCCTATTCCCCTGCCGTCCGTGCTGCGATATAGCGCAGAAATCGCGGATGCGCTGTCGGCCGCACACTCCAAGAGCATCGTCCATCGAGATCTGAAGCCCTCCAATATCATGGTGACTCGCGCGGGGATCAAGATTCTCGATTTTGGACTCGCCAAGTTCAGCAGCGTCCAAGGCATGGGCGATGCCAAGGCGGATGCCATGACGGTAGGCGACGCAGTCGCCGGTACGCCCGCATATATGGCACCGGAGCAAGTGGAAGGAAAGGAGTGCGACGCACGAACGGATGTTTTCGCCCTCGGCGTGGTGCTGTTCGAAATGGCGACTGGGTGCAAGGTCTTCACTGGCGATAGCAGGGCCTCCCTGGTCGCCGAGATCATGCGTTGCGAGCCGGTTCTGGAGAAACTCGCGCCGTCCCACCTTCGGCGCATTGTCGCTCGATGTCTCGAGAAGGATCCCGACAACCGCTGGCAGTCCGCTCGCGATGTAGCGCTCGAATTGCGGGATTTGGTACCTGACGGTGGACCCTTACTTTCCCAGGCCCCGTCCAGCCGGTTGCGGCGAAATGGCTGGTTGATGTCTGCAACGTTGCTGGTATTGCTGCTTGCCTTGGGGATTGCATATTTTTCAAATCAGCCTGCCGCAATCGCCGAGGTTGAATTCAGCGTGCCGCCCCCGACAAGCGCGATGGGCTTCGCGCTCGATTTCGCAGTTGCGGTATCACCCGATGGGAGACAGGTCGGGTTGCGGGCCGTAGGACCAGATGGCCATGAGGAGCTTTGGGTGCGCTCCATAAACTCTTCGGTTGCACGACCGATTCCCGGCACGAGCGGTGCGATGGGTTTCTTCTGGTCCCCTGACAGCCAGCGCATCGCATTCTTCTCCGACAAGCTCCGATCGATTGATATTCATGGCGGCACCGCAGTGGTCTTGAGTGACGTTCGCGTTTGGGGTCTTTCAAGCGGGACGTGGGGGCCCGACGGCGACATTGTTCTTAATTCCAGGGGACCCGACGGCTGCCTTAGCCGCTTCTCTACGCAGAACAGCGTCGGCGAACGGTTGCATCGGATCAACACCTCCCTTTCAGGGCATTGCTACGAACCACAGTTCCTTCCCGACGGGCGGCACGTTCTGTTCGGCTACCGGTCAGTCGACCACAGGGATATCGGCATTTTCCTTGTCTCGTTGGACGGTGGCACACCCACCCGATTAGTTTCAGGAGGTTCGCACGGCTACTATACGCGGCCGCCGGGATCCTCCCAGGCTTACATCGTCTTTGAACGAAATATGATATTGATGGCACAGGCATACGATGACCAGCGTCATCAGATGACTGGCGAGGCTTGGGCAATTTCGTCCAAACCGTTGACCGCCTGGAGGGCATTCTCGACTTCGCAGAACGGAGTCATCGCATTTCGCGCCGGAAATCCAGCCCGTTCGCTTGGGTGGTTCAACCGGAAGGGCCAGCAAATTGCAACCCTGCCTTTTGAGGGTGACTATCGTCAGATTGCTCTTTCGCCGGACGAATCCATGTTAGCTGGCGCCAGGATGGATGAAACGTCGACCGATATCTCTAACATTTGGCTGATGGACCTTTCGCGCGGCACGTCCTCTCGGCTTACCTCATATGGAGCGAACGACTGGTATCCCGTATGGTCGCCGGATGGACGGCAAATTGCGTTTGCCTCTTCGAAGGACGGCCCATACAATATCTATGTGCGTCCGGTCGCCCCCATTGGTGACGAACACTCCATGGTAGCTACCAAGGAGGCCAGTTTTGGCCTTTCCTGGTCACACGACGGGAAATTCATGGCATGTTCGATCAACGATCCCAAGACTCATGGCGATCTCTGGATTGTTCCCGTCTTGGGAAGCGAGCCATTCCCATTTTTGCGAACGGAATTCGACGAATTTCAGCCCGAGTTCTCTCCCGACGGCCACTGGATCGCGTATAGTTCCAACGAGTCGGGAAGGTCTGAGATTTACATCAGAAGGTTCGACGGGACGACGGCGACCGGCGCGGCCACTCGCATCTCGATTGGCGGAGGTTCCCTTGCCAAATGGCGACGGGACGGAAGAGAATTGTTTTTTCTCGCGCCCGACCGCAAACTCATGTCGGCTGAAATCCATTTGGCGGCCAATGTCAGACCGTCTGCGCCTTTGCCACTCTTTCAGACCCGCATCTATATGGCGAACTTTCTGGCTGGATACGCCGTGGCCCAAAATGGGCAACGCTTTCTGATCAACGCTCCCACCAAGGATGCGGATTCGTCACCTGTGACTGTGATCGCCAATTGGAATCCAGGCGTAAGACACTAGAGTCGAGAAAGAGATGTAAGTTGCGCTGACGATTCAATCATTGACTGCAGAGTTCGCGCGAGGCTCTCTCAAGGCGAGCAGGATCATGGCGATCAGAGGTTTACAGACTGAGACCCGCGCGATTCGGCGCCATTCAGAGCGCGAGTCAGCCAAGCTTTAGCGAACTGCCAATCCCGTTGGACAGTCCGCGGAGAGGTCCGCAAGACCTCGGCAGTCTCCTCTTCAGTCAAGCCTCCAAAATATCGGAGCTCGACAACCTTGGCTTGGCGTGGCGCAAACTTGGCCAACTCCTCCAGTGCGCCTTCGAGCGCGAGGATAAAACGATCGGGTTCTGGCGGAAGTGGTGCCGCTTTGTCAAGTTCGATTTTGACAATTGCTCCGCCGCGCTTATGGGAGCTGCGCGCACGTGCGGCATCCACCAAAATACGTCTCATCAACTCCGCCGAAAGGGCGAAGAACTGAGCACGCTCCCGCCAGTCGATATTCTTCACGTCGATTAGGCGAAGGTACACCTCATTCACCAGCGCCGTCGCCTGGAGGCTGTTACCCATCCTTTCATTTCTCAGGTAGCGACGCGCCATCCGGCGCAATTCCTGATACACAAGCTCGGTTAGACGTTCC
>Ga0335084_10006626_pt1 | contig 11526 bp, 6 predicted proteins | sample Lox_Sample_44_FD_206721 | JGI IMG/M metagenome (GOLD analysis project Ga0335084, IMG submission 206721) | Soil microbial communities from Loxahatchee National Wildlife Refuge, Florida, United States - Lox_Sample_4.4 | ecosystem: Environmental > Terrestrial > Soil > Wetlands | place: USA: Florida...
CTCGAACTTCACGAGCAGCCACACGCCCGCGGCCACGGCGAGCGCGCCCGGTCCATCGGGAAACACCATGGCGCTCTGCAGCAGCAACGTCGCCGACCCGGCGATCGCGGCCCAGGCGAACCAGGCCGCGCGCGGGTCGCGCGTCGCGCGCCAGGCCGTGATCCAGAGGAGCCCGCCGGCCCACGCGGCGGTCGCGATGACCGTTGCCTGCGCGCCGTGGTAACCCGCGAGCCTGAACCCAGGAAGGACCAGCACGGCGACGCCCGGCGCGTGGATGGAGTACACCGCCCCGTCGCGGCCGCGCACGATGTAGTCGGGCTTCAGCTCGCCAAAGGCCGCCACGAAGTCCGCGTCGTGCTGGTTGTTTTCGATGCGCAGGTCGCCGTCGCGCATCAGGCTCTGCGCGATCGCCAGGTAATGCGGCTCATCGCCGCCGGGCAGCCGCGGCGCGACGGCCCACGCCGCGCCCGCGCCGGCGAGCGCCGTCAGCAGCGCCGCAAGCGCCGCCCGGCCGCGCGGCGCCGCCGCCTGACTCGCCGCTGAAGCGGGCGGCGTCCCATCGGCGCCAATGGCGGCGAACAGGCTCAGGCCAATCGGGACCCAGGCAAGCGGGCCAGTCCAGATGAGCGCGATCGCGGGAAGCGGAATCGGCCACCAGGGGATCGTGGAAACCAGCGCCGGCAGCGCGAATCGCACGTCGTGCCGGTAGCGCGGCACGGCAAGCGCGCCCAGCACGCCGAGCGCCAGGCTCCACCACGGCGCCGGAACGACGACGCGCGGCGTCGCAGCGTCGGCGGCGGCCACCGCGACGACGCCGCATGCACACCAGACGGCGATCCCGAGACACAGCGGGCCGGCGATCGCGCGAAATCGGATGGTCATGCTCGCAGGGAAGAACAATACCCCGGCGCCTGTCTGTCGTTCAGCTCCTCACGCGCAGCCGGCTGAGCCGCTCATCGGCGGCCTGCAGCGTTTCGTCCTTCTTGCAGAAGCAGAAGCGCACCTTCGTGCGGCCCGATTGCGGGTCGCCGTAGAAGCTGCTGCCGGGCACCGCGGCCACGCCAATCTCCGTGACCAGGTACCGCGCGAACGCGACATCGTCCGGAAAGCCGAATGTGCTGACGTCCGTCATGATGTAGTACGCGCCGCGAGGCTCGTAACAAACGAAGCCGGCCGGCTGGAGGATCTGCATCAGCCGGTCGCGCCGCGCTCGATACGTCGCCGCCAGATCGGCGTAGTAGGCGCCGGGCAGGTTGAGCGCGACCGCCGCGGCCGCCTGGAGCGGCGCCGCTGCGCCGACCGTGAGGAAGTCGTGCACCTTGCGAATCGCGCCGCTGATGTCCGCCGGCGCGATCGTCCAGCCGACGCGCCAGCCCGTAACGCTGAACGTCTTCGACACGCTGTTGATCGTCACGGTCCGGTCGGCCATGCCGTCGAGCGACGCCATCGGAATGTGCTGCGCGCCGTCGAAGAGGATGTGCTCGTAGATCTCGTCGGTGACCGCGATGGCGCCCCACTTCTGGCACAGCTTCGCGATCTCGGTCAGCTCCTCGCGCGTGAACACCTTGCCCGTGGGATTGTTCGGGGTGTTGATGATGATCGCGCGCGTGCGGTTGGAGAAGGCGGCCGCGAGCTCGGCCGGGTCGTAGGACCAGTCAGGCTCGCGCAGCCGCACGAAGCGCGGCGTCGCGCCGGAGAGAATCGCGTCCGGCCCGTAGTTCTCGTAGAAGGGCTCGAACACGATCACCTCGTCGCCTGGATCGACGATGGCGAGCATCGTCGAGACCATGGCCTCGGTCGAGCCGCAACAGACGGTCAGGTTCTTCTCTGGGTCCACCGGCACGCCGTGCCGGCTCGAGAAGTCCTTCGCGATCGCGTCGCGCAGCGGCTTCGCGCCCCAGGTAATCGCGTACTGGTTGACGTCGGCGCGAATCGCGTCGCACGCGGCCGTTTTCAGCGCCTCGGGGGCCGGAAAATCCGGAAACCCTTGCGAGAGGTTGACGGCGCCGTGCTGGTTGGCGAGCCGGGTCATCTCGCGGATGACCGACTCGGTGAAGCGCGCAGCCTTCTGAGAGGTTCGTGGACGGGTCATGGCTCCTGGCCGGCGGACATGGAAATCAAGCCGGGTATATTTTTGCGTATATTTTTTGCGGATTTCGTAAAAATATACCCGGCTTGATTTCCACTTACCCGGCTTGATTTCCAGGCTTGATTTCCATGTCCGGACCAGGTCTACGATACAGCAGCCGATAGTCCTCCGCCTGTCCAATGATGCGCTTGATGTAATTCTGCGTTTCAGGGAACGGGATGTCGTCGATGAATTCGTCGCGCCCAAGGCCCGGCCGCTCGGCCAGCCATCGCGACGCCCGCTCCTCGCCGGCGTTGTAGGCCGCGAGCGCCGGCACGACGTCACCGAACTGGCGGACCAGATCCGCGAAATAGGCCATCCCGATGCGCAAGTTCGTGTCGGGCTCGGTCAGCCGCGTCGTACGGAACGGCCGGATGCCGAGCCGCTGCGCATACTGCCGCCCGGTGGACGGCAGCACCTGCATCAGGCCCCACGCGTTCGCGCCGGACTTGGCGCTCGCGTCGAACGTGGATTCCTGCGCGATGAGGGCGGCCATCAGATACGGATCGAGCGACCTCGCCGTCGCGTACTTGTAGATCTGGCTCCAGTAGTCGACCGGAAAGATCACGGTCAGGATGCTCGACGGCAGGCCCTCGCCGCCCTCGGCGATGAACTGCGGGTACGCGTGGCGCATCGCCGTGATGCCCGGGCGCAAATCTCCGCGCCGGTTGAGCGCGTAGGCAATCGTGGCTTCGATGAGCGGCGACGTGCCCTGCTCGCGTTGCACGCGTCGCAGCTCGGCGATCGCGTCGTCGTACAGCCCGGCGGAGAGCAGCGCCCGGATGAGCGGCGCGTTCTGCGGCGCCGGACCCGCCACGATCGTCGGCGGAATGTCGCGGCGGGCGGGCGACACCGGCGAGACACCCGCCGGGCCGGACGCCTCCTGCAGACGCTCGATCGCCTGCGCGGCCTCGCGCCCGTAGTAGGAGTTGCGATAGTCGGCAACGACGACCCGGTAGGTGTCGAGCGCGGCGTCCCGCTCTCCGAGCGCCGCCTGGGCCCGCGCGGTCCAGTAGAGCCAGCTCGGCCGGTAGTCCGAGCGGCGCAAGAACGTGGTGGCCTCGCTGAAGATCGAGATGGCGCCGCTGTAATCCGCGTTGCGGAAGGCCCACCATCCCGCCTTCCATGCCGCGCGGTCGGCGTGCGCGCCGGTCCGGTAGCTGTGGAAGAGGTCCGCGAACACGGCCGCCGCGGCAGCGTCGTCGTCCTGGCGGATGAAGTACGTGCCGAGGTCGTTCAACGTCTCCTCGGCCAGCGGCGAGGCCGGATTGGCGGCGACGAAGGCTCGAGCGAGGCCGATGTATTCCTCGCTCCGCCCGAGCTCTCGAACGGTCGAGAGGTAGTAGAACTGCGCCTCCAGCACGAGAGGGCCGGCATGGTCGATGGCAGACCGCAGGGCATCGCGCGCGGCGACGTATCGCTTCAGTCCGTAGTCGCACTCGGCGAGGCGCAGGCTCACGAGCGAGCGGTCGTCGTTCTTCGCGAGCGGCCGCAGGGCGTCGAATGCCTTACGGGCGTCGCTGTAGCGCCTGGCACCGAACAACTGCTGCGCGCGACCGAGGTCGAGCGCGTAGCTCTCGGGCTTCGACACCGACGGCGATACGCCGAGCTTCACCATCGCGTCGGCGGCGTCGCCGGCCTGGTCGGTGAGCGCGAAGTCGTAGTAGACCTTGGCAAACGCTCGAAGCGCAGCGGGCCGGTCGCCCGCACTGGCCTGCGCCTGGCCGAGCTGCAGCCACGCCTGCTCGGGCACGCCGGCCTCGGTCGTCAGCGCCTCGAGCGCGCGAATCTCTGCGGGCCAGTCGCGCGCGGCGTCGGCGGCGTCCGCCGCCAGCCACAGGGCTGACTCTTCAAGACGGCCGGCAGGTACGGATCGGAGCACTTGCTGGGCGGAGTACGCAGCGTCCGTGGCGCGGCCCCTGGCCAGCTGCGCGCGGCCGAGGTACAGGAGCGCGTAGCCGCCGAGCACGGGATCGCGCGTCGCGGCGGCAAAGACCGGCTCGGCCAGCGAGACCTTCCCTGCCGCCAGATTCGCCACGGCCTCGCCGAGCGCCGCGCTCTTGGCCAGGCTGGCCGGCGGGGCGAGCCAGAGGTCGCCGGCCGCCGGCGGCGTCGATTGCAGCGCCTGGGTGGTGCCAGGCGTTCCTGCGAGCCATGCGGCGAATGCGAGCGCCGCGCCACCGTGTCGCAGGACCGTCCGGAGTGCCATCGTGACTCTAAGGTTGACTGAAAACCTCGACGGTCCGCAACGATGTCAGGTTCTCGAGCCGGACCGCCGCGTGGCGCACGAGGATTTCGACCTGCTCGATCCAGATCGCGCTCGGGTTCCTGCCGAGCGACCGCTCGGGCCCGTCCGCGTACAGCAGCGCGACGACGTTGTCGCCGACGACAAGAGGAGAGATGACACCGGTGTGGCCGGAAGGCACGCGCATGAAGTCCGGCGTCACCGCGCCGGCCCCCTGCGGCTGGGCGGTCACCTGCACGGTGCGCTTCTCACCGACGGCTGTGGCCAGCCGGCTGTCGGCGGCCACCACCATGTCGAACGGCGCGTCGGCGGCCCCGAACCCGAAGTGCCCCCAGCACCGCAGCTTCTCGTGATCGACGAGCAGCAGCGCGACACGCGAGGCCTCGCTCTTCGCGCCGCGCGACAGTGCTTCGAGCACGCCCTTGAGCGAGGCCGCCGAATCGATCTGACGCACGGCTGCCAGGAGGCGGCGGAACACCTCGACGCGGCTGACGTCGGCCATCGCGTCGGCCGCACCCGCCTGCGGCCCGCGCGCGACGAGCGCCGACGCGTCGCGGCCCAGGCGCTGGCCGTGCAGCTCGAGCTCCTGGCGCATCCGCATCAGAAATTCGTCGATCGTCTCGCGCAGTCGATCCTCAAGTGCCATCGCAATATCCGCTCATTATCCCTTACGGGAGGTTGTCGTACAAGAGTGGCGGCGGATGCTGTGCGCATCCACCGCCGGTGTCAACGCGAGGCTGGACGCGGCGGGCAAGCTTAGCCGCCCCACCGCACGAGCACGACGTTGCTCCGCTCGTCGACCGTGCTCATCGTCGGCCACGCGCGCGCGGGCGTGCTCGACATCAGGCCAAAGACCTCGCCGGGCCGCGGCACCCACGACCGCAGCGGCTCTTCACTGTCGTTGTAGAACGCGTCGTGCGCGATCGTCTGCGGCGTCACGTCCTTGCACGCCTGTCCGGGCCGGTACCAATCGCCGGCGCCGCCGTACCAGCGGCCATTGATGCTGGCGAAGATCCACTGGTTGCCCTCGACCAGCGTGTTGGGATCGTCGAAGAAGAACGTGGCCGGCCACTGGCCGAGCTTCGTGTGCCAGATGCACAAGCTGTGGTCGACCGCCTGCGTGCCCGTCACGAGCGAGGTCTGCGGCCACCCGCCGATGTTGCTCGGCCCGCGGACGATCGTCACCTGATTCAGATCAAACTGGTCGGCCGACTGCGGCGGAGGCGGGGGCGCGTCCGGCGGAGGCGGGGGCGGCGGAGGCGGATCGGACGGCGGCGGCGGCGCGGGCGCCGCCTCCACGGGCCGGTGCAGCGTCTCCTCGCCCGAAATCGGGCCAAGGCACGTCGTGCCGGCGTACGGAATCCTCAGCGAGTCGCCGCCGTTCTCGATGTACCCGGTTCCGGTGAACGAGAAACTGCACGGACCAATGGGCAGCGTGGCGGTGCCGGTCAAGGTCAGCGGCACGGTCGTACCCATGAGCTGGCCGGTCGCCGTGCCGGCGATCGGAATCGACCCGAGACACGTGGCGGAGAAGTTGCCCGACACGCCCTTGTCGGTCTGAGACGTAATCGCCCACTTGAAGTCGCCGCAGCCCTTGTCGGAGCTGGCCGACGACGTCCACAGCCCGAGCAGCGTGCCGACGGCCGACGACGGCACGCCCGAGGACGTGGCGGACGGCGCCGTGATTGACGTGGTCTTCTGAAAGTCGCACCCGGCCACGAAGACGGCCAGGAGGAGCGCGACGCTTGAACACACTCTTGCCATGCTCCCGTCTGGAGCGAATCTCGTGCCGCCCGGCGGGGCCCGCCAGACCGAGTGTCGCCTGCCAGGCCCGGAAGATTCCGGCGGGCGGCTTTCAGGATTGGGCTTTCAGCTTTGAGATCGCCGGCCTACTTCGGAAACCGGCCGAGCGCGACGAGCAGGTCGAGCTGCGCCCGCCGCACGCCGTCCTCGGCGAGCGCCCGCGCGGTCTCCGTATCGCGCGCCTCGCGCTGCGCGTCGATCACCTCGAGGTTGGTCGTCGCGCCGACTTCGAAGGCCAGCGTCGTGATGCGCAGGACCTCGTTCGCCTGGTCGGCAGCCTGGCGCGCGCTCACCAGCGCGCGCTCGAAGCTCTCGAGCGCCTGCTGGCTCACGCGCACTTCGGAGCGCGCCTGGACTTCGAGGTTGGTCAGCTGCAGCTTCGACTGATCAAGCGTGACCTCGCGCAGCCCCTTGAGCGCCTTCCGCTCGCCGCCCTCGTAGATCGGCTGCGTGAGGGCGATCGTGAGCGTCCACGCCTTGGAGGGCTGGAAGAGTCCCGCGGGCGTGACGTAGGCCGGGACGAAATTGGCGTTGGCCGTCGGCAGCCAGTCGCGCCAGCTGTCCCGCACGACGCGCTCCGCGGCCGCCTGCACCGACTGCTGGAACCGGATGTCGGGGCGTGCCGCCATCCACTCGGCCTCGGTCACGGCCGTCGGCACCTCGAACGCCGGATCGGTCGCGGCGTCTACGGGGCCGTTCTCGATGACCAGCACGCCGAGGCCCTCCTGCGCGCGAAGCAGGGCGATCTGGAGCGCCTCGAGCCTCGTCTCCTCGGTGGAGACGGCCTGCGCCGCGCGCAGCTGGTTGAGCCGGCTGCCGACCCCGCCCTCGAGGCGCTTCTGCGCGTAGTCGAGGTGCGCCTTGGCGTTGTCGAGCGCGCGCGCCTCGACGTCCACCTGACGATGGGCGGCGATGACCGCGAGATAGGCCTCGGCGGTCGCGACCGCCACCTGCTGCCGCACCTCGGCCGTCGAGAGCTGTGCGACGCCGATCTGGTCGCGCGCCTGCCCCACCGCGGCCCACTGCGACGCCGCCAGCACCGGCATGGACACCTGGCCCTGAATCGACAGCTGACTCTGCGGCTGGAAGGTCTGGCCGTTGAAGCCCCGTGACGCGTTGTAGGTCGTGCTGACGACGCCGGCGCCGACAAAGGGCAGCGTCACCGCGCGGGACTGCTCGAAGAGATGTTCGGCGCGCGTGACGTTGGTCACCGCGATCGCGACCGTGGGGTTGCGCTCCAGCGCGCGGCGCACGGCCTCATCGAGCGACATCTGCAGCATCGCCGGCGCCGTCGGCGCCGTCTGCGGCCGCGGCGCGGCCGGCGACTGGCCGAACGCCGTCGCGGCCCACCCGACCATCAGGATGAGCGCGGGCGCCACCGATCTAGACATGGGACCCTCCCGGAGCAGTCGGCGCCTCGTCGCGATGGCCGCGCGACCCGCGTCCCGGCGCGATCGTCCGAATCGCGACGTAGAGGACGGGGATGAAGACGACCGAGAGGAACGTGGACGCGACCATGCCGCCGGCGACGGCGGTGCCGACCGAATTGCGGGCCGCCGATCCGGCGCCGGTCGCGAGCGCGAGCGGCATGACGCCGAGGATGAAGGCAAACGAGGTCATCAGAATGGGACGGAGGCGGATGCGCGCCGACTCGACGGCGGCGTCGATGATCGACCTCCCATGCTCGCGCAGCTGCTCGGCGAACTCCACGATCAGGATCGAATTCTTGGCCGCGAGGCCGATGAGCATGACGAGCCCGACCTGACAAAACACGTCGTTGGCGAAGCCGCGCAGGAGCTGCGCCGAAAGCGCCCCGAGCACCGCGAGCGGCACGCCCAGCAGAATGATGAACGGCAGCACCCAGCTCTCGTACTGCGCGGCGAGCACAAGATAAACGATGAGCAGGCTGAGACCGAAGATGAAGATCGACTGGGAACCGGCCTTGATCTCCTCGAGGGCCTGCCCGGACCACTCGTACGAGAACCCCGACGGCAGGCTGTCCCTGGCGATCTGATCCATGACCTGCAGCGCCTGGCCCGAGCTCACGCCCGGCACCGCAGCGCCGGTGATTTCGGTCGAGCGGAACAGGTTGAAGTGGCTGATGACGGCCGGCGCGGTCGATTCGTGCAGCCGGACGACGGTATCGAGCGAGACCATCCGCCCGTTCGACGCGCGCGCGTAGTACTGCCGCAGGTTGCTGGCCGACGCGCGGTAGCGATCCTGCGCCTGCACGTAGACGCGGTAGGCCCGGTTGTTGAAGTCGAAGTCGTTCACGTACGACGACCCGAGCAGCACCGAGAGCGCGTCGGTCACCTCGCGAATCGGCAGCCCCAGGCTCCGCGCCTTGTCCCGGTCGAGCTCGACGACGATCTGCGGGTCGTTCGCGGTGAAGCTGCTGAACAGGCCCGCGACCTTGCCGGACTGGTTGCCGCGGCCGATGATCCCGTACGTCACGGCCGCCAGGTTGTTGATGTCGCCGCCCGTCTGGTCCAGCAGCTCGAACTGAAACCCGCCGAACGCGGACAGGCCCTGGATCGCCGGCGGCGCCACGGGGATGACCAGCGCGCCGGTGATCCCCCCGAGCAGCGGTCCCCGGATGCGGTTGATGACCTGGGCCAGCGAGTGGCTCGGATCGCGCCGCTCGGCGTAGTCCTTGAGCCGCGTGAACATGAGGCCCTGGTTCGGCGCCGACCCGCTGAAGCTGAAGCCCGCGACCGAGAACACCGCGGCGACCTCGGGCTGCGCGGAAATCACCTGCTCGGCCTGCATCGCGATGTTCATCGTGTACTGCAGCGACGCGCCGGCCGGCGCCTGGATGATCGTGATGAAGTAGCCCTCGTCCTCGTCTGGCACGAAGGACGTCGGCACGAGGTTGTAGATCTTCCATGTGCCCCAGAGCGCGGCCACGAAGAGCAGCAGCATCACCCACCGCCCGCGAAGCGCCACGCGGACCGTCCGCACGTACAGCGCGGTCCCCGCGTCGATGACGCGGTTGATCACGGCAAAGAGCCCGCGATGCGAGTGGCTCTCCTTGTCGAGCAGCAGCGCCGACAGCGCCGGCGTGAACGTCACGGCGTTGAAGACCGACAGCACGACGGCAAACGCAATCGTCAGCGAGAACTGCTGGTACATGCGGCCCGTCGTGCCCGGGAAGAACGCGACCGGCACGAACACCGACACGAGCACGACGCCGATGACGACGACCGCCGAGAACACCTCGGTCATCGCGTCGAGCGCGGCACGATACGCGCTCTTGTTGTACTCGCGCATGTGCCGCTCCACGTTCTCGATCACGACAATCGCGTCGTCGACGACGATGCCCGTCGCGAGCACGATGCCGAAGAGCGTGAGCGTGTTGATCGAGAAGTTGAAGAGCTTGACGAAGGCGAACGTCCCAACGAGTGAGACCGGGATCGTCACCGCCGGAATGATCGTCGCGCGCCAGCTCTGCAGGAACAGGAACATCACGAGGATGACGAGGCCGATGGCCTCGGCGAGCGTCTTCAGCACCTCGATGATCGACTCGCGCACGACGCCGACGTTGTCGAACGCCAGCCGCCACTCGAGCCCGGGCGGGAAGTTCTTCTCGAGCCGGGCCATCGTGTCCATGACGCCCGTGAACACTTCGAGGGCGTTGGCGGAGGGCAGGAGCTGGATCCCGATGCCCGACGCCTCCAGGCCGCCGAAGCGCAGCCAGGAGGAGTAGTTCTCCGCGCCGAGCTCGACCCGGCCGACGTCCTTGACCCGGACGAGCGCGCCGTCCCGGCCGGCCTTGACGACGACGTTCTCGAACGCCGGCACGTCGGTGAGCCGGCCCTGCACCTTCACGCTGATCTGGTAGAGCTGATCCGGCCCGGACGGCATGTCGCCGACGCTGCCGGCCGCCACCTGCACGTTCTGCTCGCGCAGCGCGTTCACGACGTCGCTCGCCGTCAGCCCGCGGCCCGCGAGCCTGTCCGGGTCGAGCCAGAGGCGCATCGCGAACTTGCGCTCGCCGAAGATGATGACGTTGCCGACGCCCGGCACGCGCTTGACGGCGTCGCGGACGTACTGATCGAGGTAGTTGCTGATGAACAGCGAGTCGTACCGGTTGTCCGGCGAGAAGAACCCGATGCCGCCCAGGAAGCCCGTCGTGTTCTTCGTGACGACGATGCCGTTCGTGCGCACGTCGGTCGGCATGCGGCCGAGCGCCGAATTGACGCGGTTCTGCACGTCCACGGCGGCCAGGTCGGGATCGCGGCCGATCTGGAACGTCACGATGATGTTGCAGAACCCGGAGTTCGTGCTCGAGGACTGGATGCGCATCATGCCCTCGGCGCCGTTGATGGCCTGTTCGAGGGGCAGCGTCACGGCGCTCTCCACGTCCTGCGCGTTCGCGCCCGTGTAGAACGCCGCCACGGTCACCGCCGGCGGCGTGAGATCGGGATAGCGCGCGATCGGCAGGGCCGGAATCGAGATCGCCCCCGCCAGGATGATGAGCAGCGAGCAGACCGTGGCGAGGATCGGACGCCGAATGAAGAGCTCGGAAAACACCTAGTGGCCTCCCCGCCCCGCCGCCCCGGGCGCGTCGCCGCGCGGCCCGGACGGCATCGCCTGCACCGGCGCGCCGTCGCCGATTTTCTGGAGGCCGGAGACGATCAGCTGCTCGCCGGGCTTGAGGCCCGAGAGGACGACGTACTCGTTGCCGGTCACGGGGCCGAGCGTCACGGCGCGCTGCTTGGCCGTCAGCCCGCGGCCGCCGTTCTCCGCCACGAAGACGAAGAACTGGCCGTTGATCCGGTTCACGGCCGTGACCGGAACCGTCAGGCCCGGCACCGTGCTCCAGACGATCCGCACGCGGACGAACTGGTCGGTGCGGAAGCGCGCGGTGTCGCTGACGGGCGCCTTGACCAGCACCGTCTGCGTCGTGTCGTCGACCGACGGCGAGATGAAGCTGACGCGCTCGCTCGTGAGCGTCTCCCCCGAGTCGCCGACGATCCGGACCGGCAGGCCGAGCTTGAGCTTCGTCGCTTCCTGCACGGGCACGCTGACGTAGACCTCCAGCCCCGCGTTCGCGTCGATCGTCGTGAGCACCGTGGATTTCGTCACGCGATCCCCCTCCCGCACCGGGATGTCGCCGATCACCCCGGCCGTCGGCGCGACGACCTGGTAGTAGGCCAGCTCGGCCTGCTGCTGGCGGATCTGGTCCTCGACGGCCTTGAGCTGGGCTTCCGCGGCCTTCTGCTGGGCCGCGGCCTGGTCGTACTCCTGCTGGCTGCCGGCGCCGGCGTCGAGCATCGCTTTCGCCCGGCTCGCCTGCTGCTGCGCGAACGTCGCGTCCGCCTCGCGCGCGGCCTTGATGCCTTCGAGC
>Ga0335084_10006627_pt1 | contig 11526 bp, 6 predicted proteins | sample Lox_Sample_44_FD_206721 | JGI IMG/M metagenome (GOLD analysis project Ga0335084, IMG submission 206721) | Soil microbial communities from Loxahatchee National Wildlife Refuge, Florida, United States - Lox_Sample_4.4 | ecosystem: Environmental > Terrestrial > Soil > Wetlands | place: USA: Florida...
GCATACTGGGGTCTCAATGGCAAAAGCTGATCCCGAAACTCCCGACGAGATTCTCGTTGTTGCGGCGATGGCGGGCGATTTCGATGCGTTTGACGCGCTGACGGTGCGCTACCGGCAGGGTGTCATCCGTATCGCACAGGCAATCGTCGGCCCCCTTTACGCCGAGGATGTCGCACAAGATGCATTGCTGCTCGCATTCAAGGCTCTTCCTTCATTGGAGGAGCCGGAGAAATTTCCGGCGTGGCTCTATGCAATCGCCCGCCACCGCGCATTCCGGTTTGACAGGCACGAGCGAGCTCGCAGGAAAACGCAAATCGCCTTCGACGAATTGCTGCTCGAGAGTATTCCCGCTCTTGCCCGGCCGGTCGTCGAGGTGGAGAAGCGGGAGGAATTGCATGTGGCGCTCGAAAGAATATCGCCCGACCACGCGCTTGTGCTGCGGCTTCACTTTCTCGACGAGATGCCCTTGAAGCGGATCGCCGCCTTTCTGGGTATCTCTTTAGCCACGGTGAAATGGCGTGTCCACCAGGGCAAAAAGCTGATACGCAAATGTTTCAGACAACGGCAAAGGAAAAAGCGACAATGGAAAGAGAGCAAGAGTTAAAAAAGATGATCAACGTCCTGCGCCAGACGGCTCGCATGGCCCTTCAATCCGAATGGACAGGCTCGGCAAAGGATGCTGCGGCCGTCTGTGTGGAGCGGCATAATCGCATTCTCGCTAGGCTGAAGGAACTCGAACCGGCGGTCGCCGGGATATTCGAGCCTCTCCCGGCGGAAAGTTCGCTCGCAGCGGCCGCCATGGCTTGCCGCCAGCTTGCGGCATACTTCGAAGAAGAAGCGGGCTGGTCTCCGGGCTGGGCCCGCGCATATGCGTTCGGTTGTGATCCAGAGCGGTTCAAGGAATTCTGGAGGAAGTCGGCGGGGGATGTTCGCGAGTTCGGCGAGTTCATGAGGGAGTGCATGGACGAGTGGGCCCGGCGCCGCAAGGCAAAAACCGAAGCACAAGAAAAGTAGGGGCGACGGTCAGGTCGCCCGAGCAGCATCCGTATAATGTTACTTGTGGCATACGTTCATCAGCCGGGCGACCTCCCGGTCGCCCCCACTCCCGCGAGTAAAACCTGGGTGTGATCCGGTAAAATTGTGCGGCGGGAGGCACGCATGCATCGGGGATTCATCCTCCAGAGCACTTACCGGATTGAGGCGGCGGCGCCTGTTGTGCTGGTCTACGGCAAGCTGGACTCCAACCGGTCCTTTCTCATTCGCGACTCCCGGCAGGTGCCGTCCTTCTACGTCCGCGGCGCCGACGCGGGCCGCGCGGAAGCCCTCGGCGCGGTCGTGCGCGACACCGGGAATTCCAGGTCGACGCTTCGAGGCGAACCTGTGGCCCGCGTCGAAGTTCGGGAACCCCGCGATGTGCCGCCTCTGCGCCAGAGGCTTGCAGACGGGGGCGTAGAGTGCTTCGAAGCGGATGTCCCGTTCTCCATGCGCTACCTCATCAATCGCGGCATCAGGGGTTCGCTAGAGATCCGGGGAGACTCGCGGCCCGGGAATGGCGTCGATTGGATATTTGAGAATCCCGAGGTATCCCCGTCGGATTGGTCGCCCCCGCTTTCCATCCTTTCATTCGACATCGAGACCGATCCGGATGCCACACATCTCCTTTCCGTGGCCCTGGCCGGCTGCGGGACCGAGGAGGTACTGCTCTACAATCCCAAGGGCTACTCGAGTCCGGCGGGTGCCGTGCCATTTTCCACAGAAAAGGAACTCCTGCAGGCATTCGTAGTACGCGTGCGCGAACTGGATCCCGACATAATTACAGGCTGGAATGTCGTCGATTTCGACCTGGCCGTGCTCTTGCGAATATCGGAGAGGCTTGGAGTCCCGATGGCCCTGGGGCGAGGACCGGAGCTGTTGCGGCTCAAGCCCTCGAGTTTTCCGCGGGGCCGGAATCACGCAGTTCTTCCGGGGCGGGTTGTGCTGGATGGCATCGAACTGCTGCATGGCGCTTTCATTCGGCTCGACAGCTATTCGCTTGACTCGGCGGCTCGTGAATTTCTCGGAAAGGGGAAATCAATTACCGGCACGGACCGCCCGAACGAAATCGTGCGGGCATTCAAGCAGGATCGGGTCCGCTTCGTGGAATATAACCTGAACGACGCCCGCCTGGTGTTGGAGATCCTCGACGAACTGAACCTGGTGCAGCTCGCCATAGAACGCAGCAGGCTTACGGGAATGCCGCTGGACAGGGTTTCCGCAAGCATCGCCTCATTCGATTTCCTGTACCTGTCGGAGTTGCACCGGCAAGGCATCGTTGCGCCGTCGGTCGATGCCTCGGCCCGTTGGGGTACGCCGACCAGCGGAGGGCATGTGCTCGATCCGCTTCCGGGACTGTACCGCAACGTCTTCGTTCTGGATTTCCGCAGCCTTTACCCAAGCATCATCCGAACGTTTCAGATCGACCCTTTGGGCTACCTGCCTGCGCCAAAGCCCGAGGACGACCCGATAGTCGCGCCTAACGGCGCGGCGTTTCGAAGGGCACACGGGATACTTCCGGGCATCATCGACGATCTCATCCCGCGTCGCGCGAAGGCGCTCGTCGCGGGAGACAAAGTCGCGAGCCACGCGGTCAAGATATTGATGAACTCATTCTATGGCGTGCTTGGGACCCCGGCATGCCGTTTCGCCTCGCCTGAGCTGGCGAACGCGATCACAGGATTCGGACGTCAACTTCTGCTGTGGTCCAAGTCGCGGATCGAAAGCTACGGCCGTCAGGTGCTCTATGGTGACACGGACAGCCTGTTCGTCCTCTCAGGTTCGGAAGACGCCGCTCAAGCCCGCAGCCTGGGGGAAAAAGATGCGGAGAGACTTAACCGGGACCTCCGCGAGCATGTAGGCGGGACCTGGAGGGTCGAGAGCAAACTGGAGTTGCGCTTCGAGAGGCTGTTTCTGCGTTTCTTCCTCCCCGCGGTCCGGCACGGAACCGCCGGCGCGCGAAAACGTTACGCGGGACTGGTAGAAGAGAAGGGGAAGGCCGACGTGGTGTTCACCGGAATGGAAGCCGTGCGGCGAGACTGGACGGAACTGGCAAAGCAGGTTCAGCGCGAGATCTATCTGCGCCTGTTCGAAGACCGGCCGGTGGGAGAATACCTGCGCGAGGTGGTAACGGAATTGCGCGCCGGCCGGCTGGACGCGCTCCTGGTCTATCGTAAAGGGATTCGGAAGGAACTGGAAGACTACATTGCATCTACCCCCCCGCATGTTGCTGCAGCCCGAAAGGCATCGGGGCTGCAGGGCTCAATGATCGCGTATATCATTACGGTCGGCGGACCGGAGCCGGCTGAGGAGAGGCGTTCGGCGATCGACTACGAACATTACGTTCAGAAGCAGATTCGCGCCGTATCGGAGCCGGTGCTCACAACGCTTGGTTTGAATTTCGACCGCGTCATCGGGGACGACGCACAGTTGCGACTGTTTTGAAGCTCTTTCGCTGCGCGGGACCAGGGGCGATCTGCGGGCCGCCCCGCCGATGACCTAAAGCCAGGTGAGAGACAATTGCTGCTGTAACACGGGCGACCTGCCGGGCGCCCTGCGACATCCGCTAGTTGCTTTTGACCCAGTCGGCGAATATCTTAGCGGAGCCTTCCATCATGGCCTGATGCACGCGCGCATGCTGAGTGACCATGTTGCCGTCCATGAAGTCGTGAACCTTTTGCGCGTTGAACAGACCAAGGGTTATAGCTTTGAGCGCTGCCGCGCCGCCGTAGATCGGATCCGGAACGTACCTTCCAAAGTCGAACACCTTTTTGGGGCGTGCGCCCGCGGCAAAGTCCATGTCGCACCGGACCTCGTTATTGTCGCGGAGCAGGAATGAGAAGAGTTTGACAGCCCAATCGAATTTGCCGGGACCGAACCCGAAGAAGTTATGGATAGGCGCAAAATCGATAAAGGGATAGCCGAACGCCACCTCAAGCTTGTAGCCCGGCCTGGGGTTCTGGACAATGTGCACAAAGTCCGGATGCTGCACGAGCGCGGCGGCTTCCTTGAGGTGCTTTGTGATCGGACCCAGCTTTACGACGAAGTCGTGGAGGAAGACGGTGAACAGGGACCAGCGGTACTTTGTTCCGATGAGCGTCCAATCCTGTGGACTGTCGAGCTGGTCCTCCGAATAAAGGCCGAGCTTGCCGTCACGGTCGCAATAGAGCATCTGCTCGTAAGTAAAACCTCCCGGCCAGCCGTCGGGATAAGTCCAGTGGGAGCTGGGCAGGAAGACGCTCAGAACGTACTTCTTTAGCTGCTCCTCGGGTTTGGGCCCGGTCGCCTTGCCGAACTCGACCTCCTGTCGAACTCCGATCAGCGATTTCGTCTGACCGCTGATCTGCACCTCGCTGAAATATCCGTACGCCTTATTCTTCAGCGCATACGGCCTCTTCAAATCGAGCAGGAACTCATTTACCTTCCGATTCGGGTCGCGGCACCAGCGCTCGAGCTGAATGCCTTCTTCGAGGGCGAGCTCGGATTTTTCCACGAGAAACCGTTGGTGGGCAGAGAAAGAGTTGGGAATCGGCTGGCGATCGAGATTTATGGTTGTCATAGGTTTTTTGTCAAACTCTACTGACGAGCCCGCTTTGAGTCAACCGCTTTCCGGCGCGGCCGCCGGCCGCACCGAGCCTTCAGCCATCAGCTTTTCGCAAAGGTAGGGACAGGCGTGGTTTGTCTCCACGAGTAAATTCGTGTTAATAAACTACAAAATAGAGCGTAGCACGGCAAATCTCATTCTGGTGCATGCAATGGCATCTCACTCACATTGCTTGCAAAGTCGCCGGGATCTGCTACTCTGTTGGGATCAGGAGCAGCCGCAGACACCCAGTGGCCGCGGCAATCGGCATGAAAAAGCTCAGAGAAACAAGGGGTTTGTTACTGATCCCGCTCTTCTTGCAGATGGGTGCAGCGCCTTGCCCGGGCGCGTGCGCTCTCGTCGGCTGCCCGTCGCATGAGGTTGAGCATTCAGCCTTTCTCGACCAGGCGCTCCCTCCGTGTCACCAGGCTTCTCACAAATCTGATGAAGGATCCAACGACCGGCTGAGTGCTATCGGCTTGAACTCCTGTTGTCGCGGAGATTCCGCATTACCGCTTGCGCTCGGCCCGCAACAATCCAATGGGAAGGAAATCCAGCCCGATCTGTCCGCCGTGGGATTCGTGGCGAACGAAGCCGGTTCTGTCCATCATTTTCCTTTGGTGGCAACCCACTCGGGCGAACCGCCTCCCCTGACTGATTCGCCTCCAATCTACCGTCTCAACTGCGACCTCCGTATTTGATCCGCCCTTGAAACCTGCCGTAACTCGTGCGGAGCAGTGTGTGTCCGTGCTTCGCCTGGTAATCATCCGGCCCCTGCAGCCGTATTGATGACGCAGGACCTCTTCAATCTTGATTTTTATTGAAGATCAGACCTCCACATTGACGGGCGAACGTCAACGCGGGGCGGCGAGCTTATTCATCTCGCTCGCACCTTCAATTGTGGCGGCTGGACAACTCGAGGCATGGCAATGAAGCCGATCTCAGAAACTAAAGACCTGAAGAGAGCGAGTATCCTGACCGGGCTCGTGTTCCTTCTCACCCCGGTCGCCTTATGGGCGGAAGATCTCGACGGCATGGTGCGGGAAATGCTCCAGAAGAACCCGGCCGTACAAGCGGCGCGCCACGCAGTCGATTCTAAGCGCGCGATGGTGACATCGGCGAGAACGATCCCGGATCCCAGCGTTTCATTCGAGACTATGGGGAACTTTGTGCCGCCTACGCTGATGGCCGGCGACCCGTCCAGCGCGCGCGTGCTCAGCTTCACACAGGAAATCCCGTTCCCAGGGAAATTGAGTCTCCAGGGGCAGATCGCTTCGTCGGAAGCTGACGCGGAGATGTGGCGCTACGAAGAAGTACGCCGTGAGGCGGTCGCAGAATTGAAGACGGCGTATTACGATCTGTTCCTTGCACAGAAGCTCACCTCCGTGGTGGAAAAATCCAAGGGCCTGTTGGCGCAATTCGTGGAAATCAGTCAGGCGAGATATAAGGTCGGACAAGGCGCGCAGCAGGATGTCCTCAAAGCTCAGGTTGAAATCTCACGTCTCCTGGACCGGTTGGCTGTCCTGCAGCGTGAGGAGGAAACCGCAAAGGTGCGCATCAACACGCTCCTGTACCGGGCGCCGGAAACTCCGGTCGGTTCCCTTCCCGACGCAGCCAGGCCTGGCTTGGGCCGGTCGCTTGAGGAACTTCATCAGAAGGCGCTCGAAAGCAACCCGCAGGTTCGGATTAACCGGAAGGAGATCGACCGCGGCGAGTTGAGCGTGTCACTGGCCAAGAAGTCCTTTTACCCTGATTTTGAAGTCGGCTTTTCATGGTTCAACCGCCGGGATCAGCCCGAGATGTACGGGCTGATGTTCAAAGCCAAGCTTCCCCTCTATTACTGGCGCAAGCAGCGGCCTGAGCTCGAGTCGGCAACGGCAGGGCTCATAGCGCAACGCCGCCTGTACGACAACACTCTCTCGACTCTCTATCTGCGCCTGAAGGAACCTTTCCTGAAGACCAGGACCGACGCGACCCTGCTCGAGCTCTACGGCGACGCGATCGTTCCGCAGGCCACACTTGCCCTGGAGTCCTCGATTTCGAGTTATCGCGTGGGAGCAGTGGATTTCCTGACGCTCCTCAGCAACCAGAACACGGTCCTCGAGTACGAGATGAAGTACTACGAAACGCTGGCGGACTCCTACAAGGCGCTCGTGGCCCTCGAGGCGCTCACCGGGGAGGTGCTCACCCCATGAGGCAGCCGGCCTGTTGCAGAACTATTTTTAGGGCGAAGGAAGGTTATGTCGGAGGATCCTATGTCATCGGATGAAAGAACCCAAACGCCGGAAACCGCCTCCGGAGCAGGGAACGAATCCGCTCGAAAGCGCGCACCGAAGCCCGAGAAGCAGCCGCGAGGATGCTGCCTCATCCTCGTGGCGGTTGTGCTCTTCATCATAGCCTCGGCTGAAGCGGCTTACATCTTCAGAGACCGGATTTTCGGCACCACTCGGCCGGCCGCAACAGCGCCTTCATTGCAGGATCGGAAGATCCATTACTGGACCTGCTCGATGCACCCGCATTACAAATCCGACAAGCCCGGGAAGTGTCCGGAATGCGGCATGGATCTCGCACCGGTTTACGCAGAAACAACAGCGTCAAAGGCCCCGGCACCCGGTGGTCGGAAGGTTCTGTTTTGGCAGGATCCGATGAATCCCGGAAATCGCTCGGACAAACCCGGCAAGGCCCCGGATGGGATGGACCTGGTCCCGGTTTATGCGGAGGAGCCCGGCGCCGGGGAGAGGATGCCGGAGGGGGCATTCAAGATCACGCCCGAAAAGCAGCAGTTGATCGGCGTCAAGTACGGAGAGGTCGCTTCCCGCGCACTCTCGAAATCCATCAGGGCAGCTGCACGCCTGTCGTATGACGAGACGGGCATAACCCGGGTCCATTCCAAGATCGCGGGCTGGATCGAACACGTCTACGTAGATTTCACGGGCGCGCTTGTCGGGAAGGGGCAACCGCTGCTCAGCATCTACAGTCCCGAACTGGTTGCCACGCAGGATGAATACCTGCTCGCCCTGAAAGCCCGTGACAAGCTTGGGAGCAGTTCCTTCAGCGACGTTTCCGCAGGCGCCGGCTCGCTGCTCGACGCCGCCCGGCGGCGTCTCGAACTCTGGGACTTCACGGACGAACAAATCGCGGACCTGGAGAGGACGAGGAAACCTTCGAAGGCGGTCGTGCTCTATTCCACCGCGGCGGGATTTGTGCTCACCCGCAATGCCTTCGAACGGCAGCGAATTTCTCCTGAGACGGAGCTGTATGGAATTGCCGACCTCTCCACGATCTGGGCAATCGCGGAGATTTACGAATTCGAAGCGCACCTCGTCCGGATCGGACAGGCCGCCACCATGACTCTGGAGGCTTTTCCCGGCCGAGTCTTCCGGGGGAAGATCGGCTATATCTATCCGCAGCTCGACGACACAACGCGGACCCTCAAAGTTCGCCTGGAGTTTGCCAATCCGGGTTTCGCACTCAAGCCCGACATGTATGCGAACGTGGAACTGAGGGTCGAATACGGAAAGCGCCTGTCCGTTCCCGAAGAGGCGATTCTGGACTCAGGTTCGGAGCAACTCGTTTTCGTGGCTCGTGACGGCGGTTACTTCGAGCCTCGCAAGGTGCAAGTCGGAGAGAAAGTGGACGGCCAGGTCATCATTCTCGGCGGTCTCAAGGCAGGAGAGCGGATCGTGACCTCCGGCAATTTTCTTGTCGATTCCGAAAGCAGGCTGAAATCGGCTCTCGGCGTAATGGATGGTACGGGGAAATCGGAACCTGCGGGCGCTTCGTCCCAGCAGCCAAAACCGGAGCGGCATTCCCATGATTGACAGGATTATCGAGGCGTGCGCGCACAACAGGTTCGTCGTCCTTCTGTTCGTGGCGATGGCCGTGTTGGCCGGATTCTGGTCCATTCGTAACATCACACTGGATGCCATTCCTGATCTCTCGGATACGCAGGTCATCATTTACTCCAGGTGGGATCGGAGCCCCGACATAATGGAGGACCAGGTCACTTACCCTATCGTCTCGGCCATGCTCGGTGTGCCGAGGGTGAAGGACATCCGCGGCTTCTCCGATTTCGGATTCTCCTACGTCTACATCATATTCGAGGACGGGACCGACATCTATTGGGCACGCTCACGAACCCTGGAGTATCTGAGCAACATCGTGCCGAAGCTGCCTCAGGGAGTGAACGTCGAACTGGCGCGCGACGAGACGGCGGTGGGGTGGGTGTACGAGTATGCCCTGGTGGACAGGAGCGGGAGGAACAACCTGTCGCAATTGCGAAGCTTCCAGGACTGGTATCTGCGCTATGCACTCCAGGCGGTGCCCGGCGTCGCCGAAGTCGCGCCCATCGGGGGCTTCGTGCGCCAGTATCAGATCAATCTCGATCCCAATGCCCTGCAGAGTTACGGCATTCCGGCGGAGCGGGTTGTCGAAGCCGTAAAGCAGGGCAACAACGAAGTCGGCGGCAGGCTGGTGGAGTTCTCCGGCCGGGAGTACATGGTGCGCGGACGCGGCTACATCCGGAGGCCGGCGGACATAGAAGATATCGTGGTGGGGACCGGCAGGAGCGGCGGCACGCCGATTCTGGTCAGGAACCTGGGCACGGTCACGCTTGGGCCGGACATGCGCCGCGGCATAGCCGATCTTGATGGTCAGGGGGAAGTGGTGGGCGCAGTGGTGATCATGCGCTATGGCGAGAACGCGCTGAAGGTGATCCAGCGCGTCCGCACGAGGCTCGACGAGATGAAGGCCTCGCTGCCACCCGGCGTGGAGATCCTCACGACTTACAACCGCTCGGAACTGATCGAGCGCGCGATCGAGACACTCCGCGGAACGCTCGTCGAGGAGTTAATCATCGTAAGCCTCGTCATCCTCGTCTTCCTGTGGCATATACCGTCGGCCATCATCCCCATTCTTACCATCCCCATCACGATCATACTTGCTTTTGTTCCGATGCATCCCATGGGGCTGACGGTGAACATCATGAGTCTGGGTGGAATCGCGATCGCGATCGGCGCCATGGTCGATGCGGCCATCGTGGTGGTCGAGCAGACGCACAAGAAGCTTGAATACTGGAACTCAGCGGGGCGGCCGGGCAGCTATAAGGATGTAGTTATCCGCGCCGTGAAAGAAGTCGGTGGACCCAGTTTTTTCGCGCTGCTCATTATCGCGGTTTCGTTCATACCCATCTTCACCCTCGAAGGTCAGGAAGGCCGTCTGTTCAAACCCCTGGCCTACACGAAGACATTCTCGATGGCCATAGCCGCTCTGCTCGCCCTTACCCTCGATCCTGCGCTGCGACTGCTCTTCACGCGCATGGACCCCTACCGATTCCGGCCGCGCTGGATTGCGTCGATCATCAATGCCGTCCTGGTCGGCAAGGTCCACAGCGAAGAAGACCACCCCATCAGTCGTCCCCTGATGAGGATTTACCACCCCGTTTGCGAGTTTGTACTGCAGCACAAGTGGGCGGTGGTATTTGCCGCAATGCTGATAGTTGCCTTCACCGTCCCGGTTTTCGAGCGGCTAGGATCGGAGTTCATGCCGGAGTTGAACGAGGGCGTGCTGCTGTACATGCCGACGACTCCGCCTGGAATATCCGTCACGGAGACGGGAAAGCTACTCCAGGTCCAGGACAAGGTCCTTCGCACTTTCCCCGAAGTCGAGAGGGTTTTTGGAAAAGCGGGGAGAGCGGAAACTGCGACCGACCCGGCGCCCTTTTCGATGATGGAGACTATCGCGGTTCTGAAGCCGGAAGCGCAGTGGCCGAAGGTGCCTCAGTGGTATTCCGAGTGGGCTCCGGAGTGGCTCCAACGGATCCTTCGGCGCGTTTGGCCCGATCACGTGAGCGTCAAGGACCTTGTCTATGGGCCGGGCGGCCTGAATGAAGCCATGCAGTTCCCCGGCACCGTCAACGCCTGGACGATGCCTATCAAGGCGCGGGTAGACATGCTCACCACCGGAGTCCGGACACCAATAGGAATCAAGATCATGGGTGCCGACCTCGAAGAAGTGCAGCAGATCGGCATAGCGATCGAAGCAGTACTTCAAAGCGTGCCGGGCTCGAAGAGCGTGTTCGCCGAGCGCACGGCGGGCGGCTATTTCCTCGACTTTACGCTGAAGCGTGATGCTCTGGCGCGCTATGGCCTCACCATTGACCGGGCCAACGACGCCGTCATGCAGGCCGTGGGAGGAGAGAATGTCACGACAGTCGAGGGGCGCGAGCGATATCCAGTGAACGTACGCTATCTGCGGGACTACCGCAGCGATCTCGACAAGCTATCCCGCGTTCTGGTGACTGCTTCCAATGGAACCCAGATCCCGATTGCGCAGATCGCGGACATTCAACTGAAGACCGGGCCGTCGATGATCCGGGACGAGAACGGCAGACTGAGCGGCTATGTCTATGTGGATCTCGACACCTCCAAGCGCGACATCGGCGGGTACGTCGCGGATGCCAAAAAAGTCATCGGCGAGCGAATACAGCTGCCGCCGGGCTATCAACTGATATGGAGCGGCCAGTTCGAGTACATGGAACGAGTCAAGGAGCGCCTCGTTGTCATCGTGCCCATCACGGTCTTTATAATCTTCGTGCTCCTCTACATGAACACAAAATCCGTTGCCAAGACCGTCATCGTGTTTCTGGCGGTGCCCTTTTCCGCAGTCGGAGCAATATGGTTTCTCTACTTTCTCGGCTACAACATGAGCATTGCGGTGTGGGTCGGGCTGATCGCCCTGATGGGTGTCGACGCGGAGACGGGCATGTTCATGCTGCTCTATCTGGATCTCGCCTATCAGGAAGCCAGGTCCAAGGGTTTGCTCAGGAGTTGGCCGGACCTGAGAGAGGCGATTCTTCACGGCGCGGTCAAGCGGCTGCGCCCGAAGGTGATGACGGTTGGAGTGATGTTCAC
>Ga0335084_10006629_pt1 | contig 11523 bp, 6 predicted proteins | sample Lox_Sample_44_FD_206721 | JGI IMG/M metagenome (GOLD analysis project Ga0335084, IMG submission 206721) | Soil microbial communities from Loxahatchee National Wildlife Refuge, Florida, United States - Lox_Sample_4.4 | ecosystem: Environmental > Terrestrial > Soil > Wetlands | place: USA: Florida...
CCGGTGGTCCGTACCAGACCGATGACGGCAGCGAATGGCCCGACAACCTGCAGCGCTTCGCGCTGCTGGGCTGGGTTGGCGCCCATCTGGCAGCGGGCGAGCTCGACCCCGAGTGGACGCCGCACGTGCTGCACGCCCACGATTGGCACGCCGCGATGGCGTGCGCGTGGATGGATGCGCATCCTTCACCGACAGCGACATCGGTGTTCACCGTGCACAACCTGGCTTACCAGGGGCTCTTTCCCCAGGGCGACTTCGCACAGCTCGGCCTCCCGGCGCACATGATGCATTCGCACGGCCTCGAATTCCACGGCCAGTTGTCGTTCATGAAGGCCGGATTGAAATACGCGCGCCGCGTCACCACCGTGAGCCCGACCTATGCCCACGAGATCGCCACGCATGAGTTCGGTTGCGGCCTCGACGGCGTGATCCGCAGCCGCGGTAGCGACGTCTCGGGCATCCTCAACGGGGTTGACGGCGCGGTGTGGGATCCGGCCACGGATTCCGCGCTCGCGGCGCGCTATTCGGCACGCGACCTGTCGGGCAAGGCGCGCTGCAAAGGTGCGCTGCAGTCCGAGCTCGGCCTGGCAGCGAACCCCGATGCGCCGTTGTTCGCCGTCGTCAGCCGGCTCAGTGCGCAAAAGGGCCTCGACCTGGTGCTCTCGGCGTTGCCGTCGCTGCTGGAAAGTGGGGCGCAGCTCGCGCTCCAGGGCCGCGGCGATCCGGTGCTGGAAGCGGCGTTCACCGCGGCGGCGTTCGCGCACCCCGGACAGGTTGCCGTGCGTATCGCGTACGACGAGGCGCAGGCCCATCGCCTGATCGGCGGCGCCGATGTGATCATGGTGCCCTCGCGCTTCGAGCCGTGCGGACTGACGCAGATGTACGGCCTGCGTTACGGCACGCTGCCCCTGGTGCGGCGTGTGGGCGGGCTGGCCGACACGGTGGTCGACGCGACCGACGACGCGGTGCGTGCCGAACGTGCGACCGGCTTTTCGTTCGACGCCGCCACCGCGTCGGCCCTCGAGGCCGCGGTGCAGCGTGCGGTGCAGGCGAGGCGACAACCCGACTTGTGGCGCGGCCTGATGCGCACGGCGATGGCGCAGGACTTTTCATGGTCGGGTGCGGCCAAGCGCTATGTCGCGCTGTACGAGGCCATCTCGCGCTGACGGGCGCGCAGCCGATCGGATGACACGGTGAGCAACCCCGCACGCGACCCGCACGCGCGACTGCTCGCCGATGTCGGCGGCACCAACGTTCGATTCGGTTGGCAGCGCCAGCGCGGCGCACCGATCGACGACATCGTGGTGCTGCCCAGCGACGGCTTCGCAAGCCTGAGCGACGCGATCAGCGCTTACCTGCAGCGGCGCGACCGTGCCGCACCCGCGTGCTGCGCGATCGCGATCGCCAACCCGATCGTCGGCGACACGGTGCGCATGACCAACCGCGCCTGGACCTTCTCGATCGCCGCGTTGAAGGCCCACCATGCGTTCGAGCGTCTGCTGGTGATGAACGACTTCACCGCCCTCGCGCTGGCGCTGCCGTCGTTGCGCGCCGACGATTTGCGCCAAGTCGGTGGCGGACAGGCGCTGCCTGATGCCCCGCGTGCGCTGATCGGCCCGGGCACCGGTCTCGGAGTGTCGGGCCTGCTGCCCGACGGTGTGGGGGGCTGGGTCGCGCTGCAGGGCGAAGGCGGCCACGGCACGTTGGCGGCCCGCACGGCACGGGAGCAGTCGGTGCTGCAATGGCTCGAGCGGCGTTATGGTCATGCATCGGCCGAACGCGGGTGCTGCGGTCAGGGGCTGGTCGACCTGCACCACGCGTTGAGCGATCTCGATCAGGGCACCAGCGAGGCGACTCCGTTGCGCGACGCCGCCGACGTCACCGCGGGCGCCGAACGCGGCGACCCGGTGTGCCGCGAAGCGGTCGCGCTGTTCTGCGCGTTTCTCGGCACCGCCGCGGGCAACCTCGCGCTGACACTCGGCTCGCGCGGCGGCGTCTACATCGGCGGCGGCATCGTGCCGCGCCTGGGGCCGCTGTTCGATGCCTCGCCGTTTCGCGAACGCTTCGAAGCCAAAGGACGCTTTCGCGGCTATCTCGGCGCGCTGCCGGTGTTCGTCATCCTGGCACCGGAAACGCCGCCGGCGCTGCTGGGCGCGGCCAATGCACTCGATCGGTTGTCGACATGACGATCCAACAGCACACCACACAGCCTTTCGCCGATCAACGCCCCGGCACCTCGGGCCTGCGCAAGAAGGTCACCGTCTTCCAGCAGCCGCATTACCTGGAGAACTTCGTGCAGGCGCTGTTCGATGGCCTCGAAGGTCATGCCGGACAGACGCTGGTGCTCGGCGGCGATGGCCGCTTCTACAACCGCACTGCCGTGCAGACGATCCTGCACATGGCGGCGGCCGCCCGCTTCGGCCGCGTGCTGGTCGGTCGCGGCGGCATCCTGTCGACGCCCGCGGTCAGCTGCGTGATCCGCAAGCATGGTGCGTATGGCGGCATCGTGCTGTCGGCCAGCCACAACCCGGGCGGACCCGAAGGCGACTTCGGCATCAAGTACAACGTGGGCAACGGCGGGCCGGCGCCGGAGAAGGTCACCGAGGGCATCTACGCACGATCGCAAACGATCACGTCCTACAGCATCAGCGATGCCGACGCGGTCGACGTCGATCACCTCGGCGTGCGCCAGCTCGAGCAGATGGCGGTCGAGGTCATCGACCCGGTGGTCGACTACGCGGCGCTGATGGAGGAGTGCTTCGATTTCGCCGCCATCCGGCGCCTGTTCGCGCGCGGCTTTCGCATGCGCTGCGACACGATGAGCGCAGTCGGTGGGCCCTACGCGCAGGCGATCCTCGAACAGCGGCTCGGCGCCCCGGCGGGCACGGTGGTGAATGCCATACCGCTCGAGGACTTCGGCGGCCTGCACCCCGACCCCAATCCGGCGAACGCGGCCGACCTGATCGCGCACATGAACGCCCCCGACGCACCGGACCTCGGCGCGGCCACCGACGGCGACGCCGACCGCAACATGATCGTCGGTCGCGGCATCGCGGTGGCGCCGTCCGACAGCCTCGCGCTGCTTGCCGCGCACGCCACCGTGGTGCCGCGCTACCGCAACGGCATTGCTGGCATCGCGCGCTCGATGCCCACCTCCACCGCCGCCGACCGCGTGGCGCAGGCGCTGGGCGTGCCCTGCTACGAGACGCCCACCGGCTGGAAGTTCTTCGCCACGCTGCTCGACGCCGGCAAGGCCACGCTGTGCGGCGAGGAGAGTTATGGCACCGGGTCCGACCACGTGCGCGAGAAAGACGGTCTGTGGGCGATTCTGTTCTGGCTCAACATCCTGGCCGCCACCAGCGAGTCGGTGCCATCGCTGCTGCACGCGCACTGGGCCCGCTACGGTCGCAACTACTACTCGCGACACGACTACGAGGCGATCGACAGCGCTGCCGCGGAGCGGCTGATGCAGGACCTGCGCGCTCGATTGCCCACGCTGGCCGGGCAGCGGTTGCAGGGACGGCGGGTAGCGCGGGCCGATGACTTTTCGTACACCGACCCGGTGGATGGATCGCAGGCGCAACGGCAGGGTGTGCGGGTCATTTTCGACGACGGCGCGCGCATCGTGTTCAGGCTCTCGGGCACCGGCACCGAGGGCGCCACGCTGCGCGTGTACCTCGAGTCGTTCGAAGCCGACGCGGCGCGCCACGACCTGCCGCCACAGACCGCGCTGGCACCACTGGCCGCGTTGGCGCGTGACCTCGCGCGCATCGCTGCGCACACCGGGCGCGGCGAGCCCAGCGTCGTCACCTGACGGCGCGCGGCCACGGACACTGCCGGACCTCGATGCTGTCGGACCTCGAAGTCGAACGCATTCGCACGGCGTGCCACGGCGACCCGTTCTCGGTGCTCGGCGTGCATGCCGACGCACAAGGGGCGCTATGGCTGCGCTGCTTCCTGCCGGGCGCAGAGGCGCTTGCGTTGTGCGGCGCGGACGGCTGCACCGAACACGGCGCGCTGAAACGCCGTCATGCCGACGGCTTCTTCGAGGGGGCATGCCCGGCGGCGATCGCGCGCGACTACCGCTTGCAGGTGCGCTGGCTCGACGGCACGCGCTCGCTGCTCGACGACCCCTATCGCTTCCCGCCGCTGCTCGGCGACGTGGACGTGTGGCTGATGGCCGAGGGCACGCACCTGCGGCCCTACGAGGTGCTCGGTGCCACGCCGCGCACGATGCTCGGTGTGCCCGGCACCGGCTTCGCGGTGTGGGCACCCAACGCGGCGCGCGTCAGCGTCGTCGGGCCCTTCAACCAGTGGGATGGCCGCCGCCATCCGATGCGGCTGCGCCACGAATGCGGCATCTGGGAGATCTTCATCCCGGGCGTCGCGGCGGGCGTGCCTTACAAGTACGAGCTGCGCACGCCCGCCGGGCGGGTGCTGCCGCTGAAGGCCGACCCCTACGCGCTGCAGGCCGAGTTGCGACCGGCCACGGCGAGCATCGTCGCACCGCTGCCGCCGATGGTGCCGCCGTCCGCCGAGCGCCGGCGCGCCAACGCGCTCGACGCACCGATCAGCATCTACGAGGTGCATCTCGGCTCGTGGCGGCGCAAGCCCGAAGAGGGCAACCGCTGGCTGAGCTGGGACGAGCTGGCCGATCAGCTGGTACCCTACGCCAGCGCACAGGGCTTCACCCACCTCGAGCTGTTGCCGATCAGCGAACACCCCTTCGACGGCTCTTGGGGCTACCAGCCCATTGGCCTGTACGCGCCGACCGCGCGCTTCGGTGAGGCGGCGGGCTTTGGCCGCTTCGTGCAGCGCTGCCACGACAACGGCTTGGGGCTGCTGATCGACTGGGTGCCGGCGCACTTTCCGAGCGATCAGCACGGCCTCGGCGAGTTCGACGGCACCGCTCTTTACGAGCACGTCGATCCGCGCGAAGGCTTTCATCACGACTGGAACACGCTGATCTACAACTTCGGCCGCACCGAGGTGCGCAACTTCCTCGTCGGCAACGCGCTGTACTGGCTCGAGCGCTACGGGGTCGACGGCTTGCGCGTCGATGCGGTGGCGTCGATGCTGTACCGCGACTACAGCCGCAAGGCCGGCGAATGGGTGCCCAACGTGCACGGCGGGCGCGAGAACCTGGAGGCCATCGCCTTCCTCAAGCGCGTCAACGAAGTGGTCGGCATCGAGCGCGCACAGGCGGTGACCGTGGCGGAGGAATCGACAGCGTTCCCCGCGGTATCGCGACCGACCTACAGCGGCGGGCTGGGCTTCCACTACAAGTGGAACATGGGATGGATGCACGACACGCTGCAGTACATGGCGCGCGACCCGATTCACCGCAGCCATCACCACGGCGAGATCACGTTCTCGATGGTCTATGCCTTCAACGAGAACTTCGTCCTACCGCTGTCGCACGACGAGGTGGTGCACGGCAAGGGCTCGCTGCTGGGCAAGATGCCGGGCGACCGCTGGCAGAAGTTCGCCAACCTGCGCGCCTACTTCGGTTTCATGTTCGCGCACCCGGGCAAGAAACTGCTGTTCATGGGCGGCGAGTTCGCGCAGGTGCGCGAGTGGAATCACGACCACAGCCTGGACTGGCACCTGCTCGACGACCCCGCCCACGCGGGCGTGCAGCGCTTGGTGCACGACCTGAACCACCTGTACCGCGCGACGCCCGCCTTGCACCAGCGCGATTTCACGCCCGACGGCTTCGAATGGATCGAGCACGGCGATGCGCAACGCTCGGTGCTCGCGTTTGCGCGGCGCGGCGCGGACGCGCAGCGCATCGTCGTCGCGGTGTGCAACTTCACGCCGACGGTGCAGCATGGATACCGCGTGGGCGTGCCCGCACCGGGGGTCTACCGCGAGTGCATCAATACCGACTCGGCGCACTACGGCGGCAGCAACGTCGGCACGCGCTACGGTGAGGTCACCGCCGAGCCGATCGCGTGGCACGGCCTCCCGTATTCGATCGGCATCACCCTGCCGCCGCTGGCCACGGTGTTGTTCGAACGGACGGCCTGACTGATGCGATTCCCGCGCGCCAGCGGCGTGTTGCTTCATCCGAGCTCACTGCCGGGGCCGCACGGTTCGGGCGACTTCGGCCCCGCCGCGGTCCACTTCGTCGACTGGCTGGTCAGCGCGGGCCAGTCGTTGTGGCAGATCCTGCCGCTCGGCGAGCTCGGGCTGGGCGATTCGCCGTACATGAGCAGTTCGGCCTTTGCCGGCAACGTGCTGCTGATCGACCTTGCCGAGCTGCACGCCAGCGGCTGGCTCGATGCCGCCGACCTTGAGCCGGCGAGCGGCTTCGACGAACGCACGGTGAACTACGAGGTCGTCAGGCCATTCCGGATGGAACGGCTCGCGCGCGCGGCGCGTCGCTTTGCACTGTGGGCGTCACCGGCCGAGCGCAGCGACTTCGAGGGGTTCTGCGAGAGTCATGCCAACTGGCTGGTCGACTATGCGCGCTTCATGGCGCTGTCCGAGCACTTCGCGGGGCGCGGCTGGTGCGATTGGGATCCGCCGTTGGTGCGTCGCGATTCCATCGCGCTGCGCGACGCCGACACTGCCCACGCCGAGCGCATCGCGTTCTGGAAGTTCTGCCAGTGGCGCTTCTACACCCAGTGGCAGCGCCTGAAAGACTACGCGCATCAGCGCGGCGTGAAGATCATCGGCGACGCACCGATCTTCATCGCGTTGCACAGCGCCGAGGTCTGGGCCCGCCCCGACCTGTTCGAGCTCGGCCGCGACGAGCGCCCGACGGTGGTGGCCGGCGTGCCGCCCGACCTGTTCAGCGCCACCGGTCAGCGCTGGGGCAATCCGCTCTACCGTTGGCGAGCTCATGCCAAAGAAGGCTACGCCTGGTGGATCGAGCGCATCCGACGCACCTTCGAGCTGGTGGACATCGTCCGCATCGATCACTTTCGCGGCTTCGCGGCGCATTGGGAGATCCAGGCCAGCGAGCCCACGGCCATCAAGGGTCGCTGGGTGAAGGGGCCCGGCAAGAAGCTGTTCGACGCAATCGGCAAGGCCCTGGGTCCGTTGCCGATCATTGCCGAAGACCTCGGTGTGATCACGCCCGACGTGGTGCGGTTGCGCAAGGCGCTCGCGCTGCCCGGCATGCGCGTGCTGCAGTTCGCGTGGGGCGAGATCGACGGCGCGCTAGGTGACCCGCACCACCTGCCGCACCAATACGAGCCCGACACCGTGGTCTATCCCGGCACGCACGACAACAACACCACACTCGGCTGGTGGCAGACCGCGCCGGAGCACGTGCGCCACCACCTGCGCGAATACCTGGCCAGCGACGGCCTCGACGTCGGCTGGGATCTGATCCGCGCCGCCTGCGCCAGCGTGGCCGACACCGCGGTGGTCGCGCTGCAGGACGTGCTCGGCCTCGATGGCGCGCATCGAATGAACTTTCCCGGCAAGGCCGAAGGCAATTGGCGCTGGCGCTTCAGCTGGTCGCAGGTTCATCCGCACCATGCCTCGCGCCTGCGCCGGCTCTGCCAGTTGTACGAGCGGCTGCCGGGCACGAACGGGAGCAGTTGAAGGCAAGCGCCCTGAACCGCGTCAGTGCGCGCCCGTCGTTGCGGCCACATGGCCATTGCGACTGATGTAGATCACCATCCGCCGTCTAGATTGCGGTGAAATGGCGCCACCCGTGGCCGCTGCGCAGCTTGGCCGTGCGGGCGCTCACCACGGCCCTTGATCTGGAGGACCCCATGTACCCAGGTGACCGCGACCTCGAGCGCGCGATCGCCGAACTGGCATCCCGCCTGCCCGCGCCACTGCAGCCCCTGGCGCGCGTGGCCTACGACTACCGATGGTCGTGGGCGGTCGACGGTCCGGCCGCGTTCGAGGCCATCGACGCCGAGCGCTGGGCGCGCGCCGGCTGCAACCCGCTGCGTCTGCTGTCGGAGTCGTCGCGCGCGACGCTCGCGCGTGCGGCAGGCGACCCCTTGATTGTTCGCCGCGTGGAGCGACTGGCCGCCGAGCTGGCCGCCGACCGCGCACGACCCGATGCCGCCGGCTGGCTGAAGGCCGCGCATCCGGTCGCGTTCCTGTGCGCCGAATTCGCGGTGCACGCGTCGCTGCCGATTTACGCAGGCGGCCTCGGCGTGCTGGCCGGCGACATCCTGAAGGAAGCTTCCGACCTCGCGCTGCCGATGGTGGGTGTCGGGTTGATGTACCGCACCGGCTACTTTCACCAGCGCATCGACACGTCGGGCTACCAGCACGAATACTGGATCGACACCGATCCGGAGCGGCTGCCGTGCGTTCGCGTGACCGACGCGGACGATCGCCCGCTGACGATCACCGTGCCGGTCGACAAAGAGGACGTGGTGGCGCAGATCTGGCGCGTCGACGTCGGCCGCGTGCCGCTGTACCTGCTCGACACCGATCTGTCGCGCAACAGCCAGGTCGGCCGCTGGATCACGTCGCGCCTGTACGAGAGCAACCGCGCCATCCGGCTGGCGCAGTACGCGGTGCTCGGCGTCGGCGGCGTGCGGGCGTTGCGCGCGCTGGGCATCGAGCCCGCGGTCCATCATCTGAACGAGGGCCACCCGGCGCTGGCCGTGCTGGAGTTGCTGGCGCGCGAGGAGCGCGGCACGCCGAGCAACGACGCGTGGGAGCGCATGCGGCAGCAGGTGGTGTTCACGACGCACACGCCGGTCCCGGCCGGCAACGAGGCCTATGCCGCGGGCGAGTTTCTGCCGACGCTCGGTCGCGTGGCCGATCTCGCCGGCTCGCGCGAGCGCGTGCTGGCGCTCGGCCGCATCGATCCGGCGCGCACCGAGCAGCCGGTCACGATGACAGCGGTCGCGCTGCGTGCGAGTCGCCGCGCCAATGGCGTCAGCCGGCGTCACGGGCAGATCGCGCGTTCGCTGTGGCACGCGCTCTATGCGGATCGCCGCGTCGACGACGTGCCGATCGGCCACGTGACCAACGGCGTGCATCTGCCGACTTGGCTGCGCGGGCCGATGCGCGAGCTGCTCGATCGCCAGCTCGGCGCGGGCTGGATCACGCGCGCCGACCATCCCGACACGTGGGCGCCGGTGAGCGACATCCCCGCGATCGAACTGTGGCAGGCGCGTTGCGCGGCGCGCCGGCAACTCGTCGAGCTGATCGGCAACCGCGCGATCGCCGCTCGACTGCGGCGCGGCGAGCCGCTGGCATACGCCGAGGCGATCGGCGCCGGCTTCGACGTCGACCGCCTGACGATCGGCTTCGCGCGCCGGCTAGCCGTCTACAAGCGGCTGCACCTCGTCGCGGCATTGCCCGAGCGCGCGATTGCGCTCGTCAGCGGCGAGCGCCCGGTGCAGTTCGTGTTCGCTGGCAAGGCGCATCCCGACGACGACATGGCCAAGGATGTCGTGCGCCAGGTGTTCGCGCTCAAGCACGCGCCGATGGTCGCCGGCCGCGCGGCCTTCCTCGAAGACTACGACGTCGAACTGGCCGCGCGCCTGGTCGGTGGATGCGACGTCTGGGTCAACCTGCCGCGGCCGCCCAATGAGGCCAGCGGCACCAGCGGCATGAAGGCCTGCCTGAACGGCGGCCTGCACCTGTCGGTGCTCGACGGCTGGTGGGCCGAGGCCTACGACGGGAGCAACGGCTGGGCCATCGCCGGCGACATCGACAGCGACACCGTCGCCCAGGACCGGCGCGACGCGACGGCCCTGTTCGATCTGCTGCAGCACCAGGTCGTGCCGCTGTTCCACGAGCGCGACGCCGACGGCGTGCCGCAGCGGTGGGTGGCGATGGTGCGCCGCAGCCTGATGACGCACGGCCCGCGTTTCTGTGCCACGCGCATGGTGCGCGAGTATGTCGAGCGGCTCTATCGCGCCTGAACCAACGGCATGACGCGTCGCGAGCGCCCGCCCGAGCGCTCGCAGCCGATGCGATGCGATGGCTCCACCGGGCCATGGCCTGACCCGCCCGTGACCTTCACAATCGCGCCCTCATTCGGCACCGACCCGGCTCGGATGGCCTGGCTGCGCGAGGGTCTGCACGATGATCATCGCGTGAACGCAACGTTGGCAGCTGAACGACGGCAGATCCGAGTTGGCGCTTCGATGAGCGAGCGCCTACCGCGCGAGCGGTTTGGCCACTGGCCCGTCAGCGCCACTTGCTCGACGGACGCTTCACGACCCCAAGCGGGATTTCAACTGAGCGGGGCAATGACTCCTCAGCAGCATCTGCGGTCCGCGGGCCGCGACCATCGAGTTCACCGCGTTGGCCACTAACGGCTCGGAGGCCCGTCGCCTTGAAGGTTGCCTCGCGCCCCCCGTCGGCCGGGCTTGGACACTGAACCAGCATCAGCGCGGCCAGCCTGCAGGCCGCACGCGGTAATCTCGGGCGCCATGTACCCCATCGTCCGCCTGTTCTTGGCGTTTGCGATGCAGGCGGGCCGTCCGCGGCTCCTGCCTGGTCGATCCTACGCGCAACGTCAGCGCCGGATTCTCGCCCGACGTGATTCGCGTGTTAATGCTCCCGACGGCCTCGGCCGGCTACTGCGCGATCACGGTCTAAACGAGGCTCAGTCGGCCTCGGCCAGGGTGCGGGCATTGAGCTTCCAATCACCGAGTGCGCACGATCCTTACAGAATCTGTGCCCACAATTGATCGTCCATCCTTTAGGCGACCTGTCAAAGTCGCCTCGGTGCTGCTGCTAGTGAGTTGCAGGTCTTGCGTATAGAAATGCAGAATCAAATCGGGAATGCCGTCGGAATCGACGTCCTCGTAGGCGAACATCTTCGGCGAAGCGCCAGCGAACGTTACCGTCTGCACATCCACATCGGCCACATTGAATGTTGGACTACCTAGGATTGCCACGGGCACGACGCCGTTGCTCCCCAAATTGATGCTGTTCGGGTAGCTCCCAGGCTTAATGTCGATGGCGACCTTTACTGCTGAGACGATCTCCAAAGCAATCCCACCAGGGAATCCCAGCCCGATCACGATGTCCTCCACACTTGATCCATCAAGGTTGGCTCGCTGTATTTTGTTGGCGCCGGGAACTCCGTCACCGGTCACGTAGAGCCAGCAAATCTTCCCGCGCCCGATGTCTAGTGCGAGGCGGGAGACGTCAGGCGCGGCAAAGAGATCCTCTATCGCTGAACCGTCGAGGTTGGCGCGGCGAATCTTCTGGTTTCCCCGTTCCCCCAGTACATCTTCCCGGCCGCGACGTCCAACGCGATCCCCACGGGAGAGTCCAAGTTGGTTACCAGGAACTCCCACCCAGTCCCATCCAAGTTGGAACGCTCGATGTCACCCCAAAAGCGATTGCTCCAATAAATCTTACCGTGGGCCACATCCAGCGCGATACCCGTCCGGTAACTGGCAACTGTGTTCAGATTCTCGACTCCGGTGCCGTTCAGATTGGCCCGCTGAATCCAACCAGTGACGAAGTTATCCGCCCAGTAATCCTTGCCGGCGGCTACATCCAACGCGATCTCGGCCGCTCCAACCGAAGATACAAGGTCTTCCGCACGCGAGCCGTCAAGGTCGGCACGAC
>Ga0335084_10006631_pt1 | contig 11518 bp, 11 predicted proteins | sample Lox_Sample_44_FD_206721 | JGI IMG/M metagenome (GOLD analysis project Ga0335084, IMG submission 206721) | Soil microbial communities from Loxahatchee National Wildlife Refuge, Florida, United States - Lox_Sample_4.4 | ecosystem: Environmental > Terrestrial > Soil > Wetlands | place: USA...
CCACGAGACGAAGATGTTCATGAGGAGCGAGGGCTCCTCCTCCGGCTTCGCCTCGACCTTGACGCCGTACTTCAGCAGGTCGTTGATCAGCCAGATGTCGCCGGGCGAGTAGCTGGTGACCCGCTTGTCCTCGGTCGTCACCGCCTTCAGCATGCGGCCCTCGACGACGACGCTCTTGATCTTGCCCGCCTTGACGTCGTCGACGAACTGCGAGTACGGCATCGGCTGCTGCGAGGTCGAGCGGGTATTGAACTGGTTGAAGACCGTCATCAGCACCAGGCCGATGACGAGCCAGATCACCAGGTTCTTCACGAGATTGTTCAAGTCCACTCCTCGGGGACGCGCGATGCGCGTGGCTAGGGTGCGCGGATGCCCCTGATTCTACGCCCAAACCTCCCGGGCTACGACAAGGAAACCTGTCGCAAAACCCCGACGGAGGCTACCGATTTCCGCGTGGTCCGCGGGCCAGCAGGTACATCTCGCTCGAGCGGCTTCGCGACGCATCCGGCTTGCGCGATGCGACGCGCTCGAAGCTCGTGCGCAGGCGCTGCAAAAATGCCGGAAATCCGGCGCCCTGGAACGCTTTGACCAGGAGGCTTCCCCCCGGTTTCAGGTGCGCCAGGCCAAACTCGAGCGCGAGCTCGCACAGCTGGATGCTCCGCGCCTGATCGGCTGCCGCCACACCCGAGAGATTGGGGGACATATCCGAAAGCACAAGGTCGACGCGCGCCCCGCCGAGGGCCCCTTCGAGCTCGCGCAGGACCACCTCGTCGGTGAAATCGCCCCGGATGATCCTCACGCCCGGGAGCGGCGCCATCTCGAGGATGTCGACGGCGATCACCCGCCCGCCCGCGCCGACTCTCTCCGCGGCGACCTGGGACCAGCCGCCCGGCGCGGCGCCGAGGTCGACGACCCGCTGCCGCGGGGCGAAGAGCCGGTCCGTGCGGTCGATCTCCGCCAGCTTGAACGCCGCGCGCGACCGGTAACCGAGCGCTTTCGCCTTCCGGACGTAGGGGTCGGCGACGTGCTGCGCCATCCACGTCCGGCTGGCTTTGGCCTTTGACATCAGCGGTCTATAGAATGCGGTGGATGCTGAAGGAGCTTACCCCGGCGGAGCGCCAGGCCCTCAAGGGCCGCGCCCATCGCCTCGATCCGGTGGTCATGGTCGGTGCCGACGGGCTGACGGCGGGCGTGCTGGCCGAGATCGGCCGGGCGCTGGACGCCCACGAGCTGATCAAGATTCGCGTGATCAGCGGCGATGGGGACAGCCGCGAGCGCCTGCTCGGTGAGATCTGCACGGCGACCGCCGCATCGCCGGTCCAGCACATCGGCAAGGTTCTGGTGGTCTACCGCGAGCGCCCGCCCGACGAAGCGGCGCCCGCGCCGCCGGCGAAGGACCGTTCGCCGCGCGCGTCGCGGCCCGCGCCACGACCGGCTCGCGGCGACCCACGCCGCGCCAAGCTCCGGTCCCGCTAGCGTCGACTACAAGTAGCGGACGTCGACGATCTCGAACGCCCTCACCCCGCCCGGCGTCAGCACCTCCACCTGATCGCCGGCGTACTTGCCGATCAGGGCGCGCGCGATCGGCGAGGTGATCGAGATCTTGCCCTGCTTGATGTCGGCCTCGTCCTCGCCGACGATCTGGTAGCTCACGACCTCGCTCGACGTCACGTCCTCGAGCTCCACCGTCGACCCGAAGACGCACCTACCCTCGGCGTCGACCAGCTTCGGGTCGATGATCTGCGCGTTGGCGAGCTTCGCCTCGACCTCGGCGATCCGGCCCTCGAGGAAGCTCTGGCGCTCCTTCGCCGCGGTGTACTCCGCGTTCTCCGACAGGTCGCCGTGCGAGCGCGCATCCGCGATCGCCTGGATCACGGCCGGCCGGTCCACGGTCTTCATCCGGTGGAGCTCGGTCTTCAGCTGCTGGGCGCCGCTAACGGTCAAAGGGGTCTTGGCCATCTCGGTTTTCCGGGTGCAAGGGGGCCCGCAACAAGCGGGCGCCAAAAGCAAAACCCCGGGCGGGCGCCCGGGGGCATGGGGGGACGGCGCAATCTTAAGCGGCTCTCAGCCGCGCATGCAAGCCCTGGAGCGCAAGGGGTGTCAATGATTGCATGGCCCGGAGGCCGGCGCAGGCCGCCCGGGCCCCGGCGAGCGTCGTGTAATAGGTGATGCGGCTCTGCACCGCCGTCGTCCGGATCGAGCGCGAATCGGAGATCGCGGTCCGCTTCTCGTCCACGGTGTTGACGATCAGGTCGATCTCGCCGTTCTTGATCATGTCCACTACGTGCGGCCGGCCCTCTGCCACCTTGTTGACCGGCACGACCGGAAGCCCCGCCGCCGCGAGCGCCGCTGCGGTGCCGCGGGTCGCGACGAGCGCGAAGCCGAGCTCGTTGAGGGCCCGGGCGATCTCCAGCACCCCGGGCTTGTCGGGATCGCGCACGCTGATGAACGCCCTGCCGCCGCGCGGCAGCCGGACGCCCGCCGCGAGCTGCGACTTGACGAACGCCTCGCCGAACGAGTCGCCGACGCCCATCACCTCGCCGGTCGACTTCATCTCCGGCCCGAGAATCGTGTCCACGCCGGGGAACTTGATGAACGGGAACACCGCTTCCTTCACCGCGACGTACGGCGGCACCACCTCGCCGCGGATGCCCTGCGCGTCGAGCGAGCGCCCGGCCATGCAGCGCGCGGCCACCTTCGCCAGCGCCACGCCGGTCGCCTTGGAGACGTACGGGACCGTGCGCGAAGCGCGGGGGTTCACTTCGAGCACGTAGACCGTCCCGTTCTGGATCGCGTACTGCACGTTCATCAGCCCGACCACGTTCAGCGCCTTCGCCAGCACGACGGTCTCGCGCCGCAGCTCGTCCTGGAGCGCGTGCGAGAGCGAGAACGGCGGCAGGGAGCACGCCGAGTCGCCGGAGTGCACGCCCGCCTGCTCGATGTGCTCCATGATCCCGCCGATGACGACCCGCTTCCCGTCGCTGACCGCGTCGACGTCGACCTCGGACGCGTCGTTCAGGAACCGGTCGAGCAGCACCGGCGAGTCGTTCGACACCTTCACCGCTTCGCGCATGTAGCGCTCGAGGTCGCGCTGCTCGTGCACGATCTCCATCGCGCGCCCGCCGAGCACGTAGCTCGGCCGGACCACGAGCGGATAGCCGATCTCGAGCGCGAGGGCGAGCGCGTCGCCTTCGGTGCGCGCAGTGCGGTTGGGCGGCTGCCTGAGCCCGAGCTCGACGAGCAGCTTCTGGAACCGCTCGCGGTCCTCGGCGACGTCGATCATGTCGGGCGTGGTGCCGATGATCGGCACCCCGTTCCGCTCCAGGTCGCGCGCGAGCTTGAGCGGCGTCTGCCCCCCGTACTGGACGATCACGCCGACCGGCTTCTCCTTGTCGACGATCTCGAGCACGTCCTCGAGCGTGAGCGGCTCGAAGTAGAGCCGGTCGGACGTGTCGTAGTCGGTCGAGACGGTCTCCGGGTTGCAGTTGACCATGATCGTCTCGAACCCGTCCTCGCGGAGCGCGAGGGCCGCGTGGACGCAGCAGTAGTCGAACTCGATCCCCTGCCCGATCCGGTTCGGGCCGCCGCCGAGGACCATGATCTTCTTCCGCCCGGTCGGCTGCGCCTCGCACTCCTCCTCGTACGTCGAGTAGAGATAGGCGGTGTTCGTCGCGAACTCGGCGGCGCAGGTATCGACGCGCTTGAAGACGGGACGAACGCCGAGCGCCACGCGACGGCCGCGGACCGCGTCGCCGGCCGTCCCGAGCAGCTTCGCCAGCCGCCGGTCGGAGAAGCCGCGGCGCTTCAGGTCGAGCAGTTCGTCGTGGCCGAGCGACTCGAGCGCTCTGCCCCTGAGCGACTGTTCCCGCCGGACCAGGTCTTCGATCTCGGCGAGAAACCACGGGTCGATGCGGGTCGCGGCATGGACCTCGTCGAGCGTCAGGCCGCAGCGGAACGCGTCGCCGACGTACCAGATGCGGTCCGGGCCGACGTCGCGGAGCTCGGTGTCGATCGTCTCGAGGTCGACGGTCTTCTCGTCGAGGCCGTCGACGCCCACCTCGAGGCCACGCAGCGCCTTCTGGAAGGATTCCTGGAAGGTGCGGCCGATCGCCATGACTTCGCCGACCGACTTCATCTGCGTGGTGAGGCGGCTGTTGGCGCGCGGGAACTTCTCGAACGCAAAGCGCGGCACCTTGGTGACGACGTAGTCGATCGTCGGCTCGAACGATGCGGGCGTCGCGCCGCCGGTGATCTCGTTCGCGAGCTCGTCGAGCGTGTACCCGACCGCGAGCTTTGCCGCGACCTTCGCGATCGGGAACCCGGTCGCCTTCGAAGCGAGCGCGGAGGAGCGGCTCACGCGCGGATTCATCTCGATGATCAGGATCCGCCCGTCGACCGGCGACACCGCGAACTGGACGTTCGACCCGCCGGTGTCGACGCCGATCTCGCGCAGCACCGCGATCGAGGCGTCGCGGAGGCGCTGGTATTCCTTGTCGGTGAGCGTCTGCGCCGGCGCGACGGTGATCGAGTCGCCGGTGTGCACGCCCATCGGATCGAGGTTCTCGATCGAGCACACGATGATGCAGTTGTCGCGCCGGTCGCGGACCACCTCCATCTCGAACTCTTTCCAGCCGACGACCGACTCCTCGATCAGGAGCTCGTGCGTCGGCGAGGCGTCGAGGCCGCGCTCGCAGATCGCGATGAACTCCTCGCGGTTGTAGGCGATGCCCCCGCCCGACCCGCCGAGCGTGAAGGACGGCCGGATCACCACCGGGAAGCCGACCGCGCCCTGCACCTGCAGCGCCTCCTCCATCGAGTGCGCGAGCGATGAGCGCGGACACTCGAGGCCGATGCGCTGCATCGCCACCTTGAACTTCTCGCGGTCCTCGGCCTTGTCGATCGCTTCGCGGCTCGCCCCGATCATCTCGACGCCGTACTTCTCGAGCACGCCGTGCTTGGCGAGATCGAGCGCGCAGTTGAGTCCGGTCTGCCCGCCCATCGTCGGCAGCAGCGCGTCCGGGCGCTCGCGCGCGATGATCGTCTCGACGACCTGCCAGGTGACCGGCTCGACGTAGGTGACGTCGGCCATCTCCGGGTCGGTCATGATCGTCGCCGGGTTCGAGTTGACCAGGATGACCTTGTAGCCCTCGGCCCGCAGCGCCTTGCACGCCTGCGCCCCCGAGTAGTCGAACTCGCACGCCTGGCCGATGACGATCGGCCCGGCGCCGATGATCAGGATGCTCTTGATGTCGGTGCGCTTCGGCATCGCGCTATTTCTTCTCCATCAGCGCGGCGAAGCGGTCGAACAGGTACCCGATATCGTGCGGCCCCGGGCTCGCCTCCGGGTGACCCTGGAAGCAGAACGCGGGCCGGTCGATGCGCGTGAGGCCTTGCAGGCTGCCGTCGAACAGCGACACGTGCGTCGGGCGGAGCGTCGGGGGCAGGCTCGCCGGCTCGACCGCGAAGCCGTGGTTCTGGCTGGTGATCACGACCTGGCCGGTGTCGAGATCCTTCACCGGGTGGTTGGCGCCGTGATGGCCGAACTTCATCTTGATCGTCTTCGCACCCGACGCGAGCCCCATCAGCTGGTGGCCGAGGCAGATGCCGAACACCGGGATGCGCGTGTCGTCGAGCAGCTCGCGGATCGCCTCGATCGCGTACCCGCAGGGTTCGGGATCGCCCGGCCCGTTCGAGAGGAACACGCCGTCGGGCTTGGTTGCGAGCACCTCCCGGGCCGACGCCTTCGCCGGGAAGACCGTGACGGCGCAGCCGCGATCGACGAGCATCCGCAGGATGTTCCGCTTCACGCCGTAGTCGTACGCGGCGACCCGATGCCGCGGGCGCCCGGGCTTGCGGTAACCCTTGCCGGGCTCCCATCCCCCCTCGCTCCACTCGTAGGCCCGCGCGGTCGTGACGACCTTCGCGAGATCCATCCCGGCGAGACCGGGGAACGCGCGCGCCTTGGCGAGCGCCTCCGCCTCGTCGACGCGCCCGGCCATCAGGCAGCCGTTCTGAGCGCCCTTCTCGCGCAGGATGCGGGTGAGCCGGCGGGTGTCGATGTCGGCGATCGCCACCACGCCGCGCGCGGCGAGGTATTCCGGGAGGGTCTGCTCGGCGCGCCAGCTCGACGCCCGCACCGGCAGGTCGCGGATCACGAGTCCCGACGCGTACACCCGGGGCGACTCCTCGTCCACACGATTCACACCGGTGTTGCCGATGTGCGGGTACGTGAGGGTGACGATCTGCTCGCAGTACGACGGGTCGGTGAGGATTTCCTGGTAGCCGGTGATGGCGGTGTTGAACACCACCTCCCCGACGCTCGCGCCCTCGGCGCCGATCGACCGCCCGCGAAAGATGGTGCCGTCGGCAAGCGCGAGGATGGCGGGCGACGGCGTGGACACTCGTTCCAGTGTGCGAAAGCGGGTTCGGATGTGAAAACGGGACCGGCGATCGGCCCGTCCCGTTTCTGACCGCGCGGATTATACCGCGGTGCAACGAGCGAAGACTAGTTCGCGAGCGGGGCACCCGGCTCGTAGCGCTGCGCAGTGAACGGCACCTCGCGCCGCACGTTGTTTTCCCACACGAAGGCGGTGCCGCGCAGCTCGTCGCCCTCGACGCGGCCGCGGAACTCGTAGCGGACCGGCGGCCGGCCGGGCCCGAGCTCCACCATGAACGACAACCAATCGCTGCGGAGCCGCGGCGTCTGCAGATGCGTCGGCCGGCTCGCGATCGCGGTCGCGCGTCCGGTCACGATCTGGAACCGCTGCTCGAGCTCGAACTCGAACGGCGTCGGCCGGCCCGCCACCGGGATCGCGGTCCGCCACTTGCCCGCGACCGGTGCCGGGACGTACCAGAGATAGACGTAGCTCACGCCCATCAGACCGACCTTCTTCTCCGGCACTTCCAGCGTTTCGCGCTGGTCGGGCTGCCAGTCGCCCATGTGGTAGTCGTGCGCGACGACCCGCGTGCCCGGCTTCAGGGTGAGGATCTTCGGACGCAGCTTCAGGTTCATGTCGGGCAGCAGGTAGGTCGTGATCACCGTCGCGCCCGAAAGATCGGTTTCGAACAGGTTCTGCTCGCGGAACGTGGCCCGCTCGGCGACGCTCTCGCGCTTCGCCGCCTCGTTCGCGACGCCGAGCAGGTACCGGTCGAGGTCCACGCCGAGGGCACGGGCGCCGCGTGCTGCGGCGGAGATGACCACCCGGCCGTCGCCGGAGCCGAGATCGATCAGGTAGTCGCTCGGCCCCACCTGCGCCATGCGCATCATCGTGTCGACGACCATCTGCGGCGTCGGCACGTAGACGACGTCGCCGGCCCCTTTCTGCGCGAGCGCCGCCGGAGCGAGTGCGATCAGGGCGGCGGCGAGGGCTGCCCGCGCCATCCCTTATTTCAGCCCAAGCACGTCGAACATGTCGTAGAGGCCGGCCGGCCGGCTGGCGAGCCACCGCGCGGCGCGCAGCGCGCCCTGCGCATAGGTCATCCGGTTGCCCGAGCGCACCGTCACCTCGACCCGCTCGCCCTCGCCGGCGAAGATCACCGTGTGCTCGCCGACGATGTCCCCGCCGCGGATCGCGTGGAACGCGATCTCCTTCGCGCCACGCTCGCCGGTGATCCCCTCCCGGCCGTGCACCGCGACCGCCTTCAGGTCGCGGCCGAGCGCGGTGGCGACCGCCTCGCCGAGCCGCAGCGCGGTGCCGGACGGCGCATCGACCTTGTGACGGTGGTGCGCCTCCACGATCTCGACATCGTAGGCGTCGCCGAGGATGCGGGCCGCGACCTCCGCGAGCTTGAACGTGACGTTGACGCCGATCGCGAAGTTCGGCGCCATCGCGACCGGGATCGCGCGTGCCGCGGTGGCGATACGCGCCTTGTCGTCGGCCGCGAACCCGGTCGTGCCGATCACCGCGCTCCGGCGCGCGGCGACGCACGCCGCCAGGTGCGCGAGCGTGGCCGGCGGAGTGGTGAAGTCGACGAGGCAGTCCGCCGCCGCCGCAGCGGCCGCGACGTCCGCCGTGAGCTTCACCCCGCAGGGCATGCCGAGCGCTTCGCCCGCGTCCTTCCCGAGCTGGGGATGCCCGGGCGTCTCCAGCGCCGCGCCGAGCGTGAGATCGTTCGACCGCAGCACGGCCTCGACGAGCGTGCGGCCCATCCGGCCCGCTGCGCCGGCGATCGCGACCTTCATTTGGTGTCCGCCGCGGCGCTCGGGGTCTCGCGGGCGGGCACCACGTCGCCCTCGAGCCGCACGAGCTTGTCGTTCTCGAACAGCACCGTCACCCGGCGCTCCTCGATCTCCGAGGAGTTCGCCCGCTGACGGCGGTACACGTAATCCCACCGGTTCTCGTGGAAGATGTCGGCGACGAGCGGCGTGCCGAGCACGAAGCGCACCTGGTCCTTGGTCATCCCGAGCTTCAGCTGGGACACCGCTTCCTGCGAAAGGTAGTTCCCCTGCTGGATCTCCATCCGGTAGACGGAGAAGACCCGCAGCGGGTTGGCGCAGGCCGCAACGAGCGGCACTGCGACGAGGAGCCAGAGTCGGCGCATGCGGGCCGCGTCGGTTATCGAGGTCGAATCAAAGCCAGTATCATAACGGATCGATTCGCCGCGGCCTGCACTCGCTGCCTCGCACGCGCTGCCCGACCACCCGTGCCCCGATGACGAACGCCAACGATCTCAAGACGATGGGCCTCAAGGCGACCGCGCCGAGGCTCCGGATCCTCGAGCTCTTCGAGCGGAGCACCGTCCGCCACCTCGCGGCCGAGGACGTCTACAAGTTGCTGATCAAGGAAGGGCTCGACGTCGGGCTCGCGACCGTCTACCGGGTCCTGACGCAGTTCGAGCAGGCCGGCCTGCTGCAGCGCCATCACTTCGAGTCGGGCAAGGCGGTGTTCGAGCTGAACGACTCGAGCCACCACGATCACCTGGTCTGCCTCCAGTGCGGCCGGGTCGAGGAGTTCTACGATCCCGAGATCGAGAAGCGGCAGGGCCGGGTCGCCAAGGACCGCGGGTTTGCCATCCGCGAGCATTCCCTGCATATCTACGCGGATTGCACCAAGACGGACTGCCCCTACCGCGCGAAGCGTCCTACCTGATCCGCCCGGTCGGGTCCCGGCCGGGACCCGACCGGGCGGCACGAGCCATCCGATACGATCCGCAAAGCTGAGGCGATACGATCCACCGGGCCATGGAACTGATCCTGTGGCGGCACGCGGAAGCAGAGGACGGCGTCCCCGACGGCGAGCGCGCGCTCACGAAGAAGGGTCGCAGGCAGGCGGCCGCGCTCGCCGCGTGGCTGAAGCCCCAGCTGCCGAAGCAGATTCGGATCCTGGCGAGTCCGGCCACCCGTGCGCAGCAGACGGTGGCCGCGCTCGAGTTGCCGTTCGTGACCTCCCGGGAGATCGGTGTCGGCGCCACCGCAAGCGAGGTGCTCCAGGCCGCAGGCTGGCCGGACGCCGGGGGGACCGTGGTCGTCGTCGGTCATCAGCCGACGCTCGGCCGGGTTGCCGCGGTGCTGCTTGCCGGCGCGGAGGCGGACTGGTCGATCAAGAAGGGGGCCGTTTGGTGGTTCGCGCGCCGTGTGCGCGACGGCAACGGCCAGGTCGTGCTCAGGGCAGTGATCGGGCCGGATCTGCTCTAGCGTCCGTCACTCCGGCGGAAGCCGGAGTCCAGTCAGTGTTCAACTGGGTCCCGGCTGGCGCCGGGACGACCGGTTTCGGGGCGGCCGCCGCCGCCCTTCACCCGGTCGCCTGCGCCTTCTCGCCGGCGGGCGAGCGCACGTCGAACTTGAGCCCCACCGCGCGCCAGTCCTCGGCTTCGGCTTCGAGCGCCGCGGCGGTGAGCGGATGCTCGTCGAGCCACCCGGCCGCGAGCCCGAGCTGAAACCCGCTGTCGGTCGACCGCGCGCCGAGCCGCGGCACCGGGACGTCCACGCGGCTGCGGCAGAGGAGCGTTGCCACGCGCAGGCAGAAGACGAGCGCCCAGTCGGCGCTGCGCGCCGGCAGGCCCTCGATCTTCGCGAGCTTCCCGCGGTGCGCGAGCACGATCCGCGCGAGCCGCGCCTGCTCGTCCTTCGAGAAGCCGGGCATGTCGGCGTTGGACAGGATGTACGCGGAGTGCTTGTGGTAGGCGGCGTGCGCGATCGACAGCCCGATCTCGTGTAGCCGGGCGGCCCACGCGAGCATCAGCTCGTCCGCCTCGCGTTCCCGCTCGGCGAGCGCGCGGTAGAGCGCCAGTGCGAGCGCTTCGACCCGCTCGCCCTGCGCGCCGTCGACGTGGTAGCGGCGCATGAACTGCTTGACCGTCATCTCGCGCATGTCGTGGTGCTGCACGCGTCCGAGCAGGTCGTACAGGACGCCCTGCCGCAGGGCGCCGTCCGAGATCTCCATTTCCTCGAGGCCGAGGCCGTCGAAGACGGCGAGCATGATCGCCAGGCCGCCGGGCAGGATCGCCGCCCGGTCGGCGCGCAGCCCGGGGAGGTCGAGCCGGTCGACATCGCCCGCCTTGATCACCTGCGAGCGCAGGCGATCGAGCCCGTCGGCGGTGATGGTGCCCTTTGCCCAGCCGTTCGCGGCGAGGATCGCCGCGATCGACTTCGCGGTGCCCGACGAGCCGACCGCCTGCTTCCAGCCGGCCCGCCGGTACTCCTTGACGATGCGCTCGATCTCATTCGAGGCGACCAGCCCGGCCTTCTTCATCGACTGCTTGTCGATGCGCCCGTCGTCGAAGTACCGCAGGGAGTGGCTGACACAGCCGATGCCGAGCGACTCCATCAGCTCCGGCTCGTATCCGGTGCCGATGACGAACTCGGTCGAGCCGCCGCCGATGTCCACGACGAGGCGGCGGTGCGGCGCTGGCGGCAGGCTGTGCGACACGCCGAGATAGACGAGGCGCGCCTCCTCCCGGCCGAAGACGACCTCGATCGGAAAGCCGAGCGCCTCCTCCGCGTCCTCGATGAACTGCGCGGCGTTCTTCGCGACGCGCAGCGTGTTCGTCCCGACCGCCCGCACCGCCCCCGGCGGGAAGCCGCGCAGCCGCTCGCCGAACCGTGACAGCGCCTCGAGCGCCCGGAGCTGGGTCGCGCGGTCGAGGCGCCGGTCGCGGGTCAGGCCGCCGCCGAGCCGGATCGGCTCGCGCAGCGCGTCGAGGAGGTAGATCTGACCGTCGACGACCCGTCCGACCTGGAGGTGGAAGCTGTTCGACCCGAGGTCGACGGCGGCGAGCGAGTCGAATTGCACTAGTGCGGGCTTGGTGGCAGTCCCGGCCACCTTAGCACCCGCGGGGTGTCGCAGCAACGCCCCCGCCGCTACGATTTCACCGCCGCCTCGATCTCCTCGAGCGAGACGTGCCGGACGTCCTTGCCCTTCGTCACGTAGATGACGTACTCGGAGATGTTCTTGGCGTGATCGCCGATCCGCTCGAGCGACTTGGCGACGAAGATGACGTCGATCGAGCGCGAGATCGTGCGCGGGTCCTCGATCATGTAGGTGAGCAGCTGCCGCAGGATCGCCTTGAAGTGCTCGTC
>Ga0335084_10006632_pt1 | contig 11517 bp, 10 predicted proteins | sample Lox_Sample_44_FD_206721 | JGI IMG/M metagenome (GOLD analysis project Ga0335084, IMG submission 206721) | Soil microbial communities from Loxahatchee National Wildlife Refuge, Florida, United States - Lox_Sample_4.4 | ecosystem: Environmental > Terrestrial > Soil > Wetlands | place: USA...
GGGACTCTACGAGTAGCTCCTGATCCAGCTCACCATCCACACGGAGGAGGGAGAGCTCGTCTTCGAGTGGGACGAGCTCCTTCTGCCGGCCACACCACGGCCGGGGCAGGACCAGCCGTAGCCGCCCAGCGTTGGCTTCAGGCGAGGTTCTTCTTGAGGAAGTCGATCGTTCGCTGCCACGCCAGCTGGGCCGCGGCCTTGTCGTAGCGAGGGGTGGTGTCGTTGTTGAAGCCGTGCTGCGTCCCCGGATAGGTGAACATCTGGTATCGCACGTGGTTTGCCTTGAGCGCCGCCTCGTACGCCGGGGCGCCAGCGTCGATCCGTTCGTCGTGCTCGGCGTAGTGAATGAGCAACGCGGCCCTGATGCGTGGGACGTCCTCGGCCTTCGGCTGGACGCCATAGAACGGGACGGCCGCCGCCAGATCGGGTAGCCGCGTCGCCAGGAAATTCGCGATTCCACCACCGATGCAGAATCCGACCACGGCGAGCTTCCCGGTGCAGTCCGGGCGGCTCTTGAGGTAGCTCGCGCCGGCGACGAAGTCCTCGCGGACCTTCGCCGGGTCGAGCTTGGCAAAGAGCTCGCGGGCCTTGTCCTCGTCCCCGGGATAACCACCGAGCGGGGTCAGAGCGTCGGGCGCGAAGGCCATGAAGTTCTCGAGGGCGATCCGCCGGGCGATGTCCTCGATGTGCGGATTCAGCCCGCGGTTCTCGTGAACCACGAGGACCCCGGGCAGCTTGCCGGATGCGCCGGCCGGGCGGACCAGGTAGCCGCGAATCTTCCCCTGGCCCTGTGGCGACTGGTACTCGACCGTGCTCGCCTGGAGACGGCGGTCGTCCTTCGCGATCTGCTGGGCCTCGGCGAAGCGCGGGCTGAGCGCATCGAGGAGCATCGAGGCAGTCATCCCCCCGACGGCGTACCTGGTTGCCCGTTCGAGGAAGCCGCGGCGATCGATGTCGCCGTGGACGTACTTGTCGAAGAGGTCGAGGACCCCCTGGTCGAAGTCGGCTGAGGTCTTCCGGTCCATGTGGCGGTCTCCGGGACGCAACATAGGCACGCGTCCCGCGGGATACGACGTCCGCAGCGCGCCCGGGGGCCTTGCGTGCGACCGCGAGTCAACCCCTCGAGTTCCCCGGACTTCCTTCTCGACGCCGGCGGCTGGCTCGCGCCGGGGGCGGTGAGATCGGCATGCTGCTGACGGTCAGCGCGCGTCGCGGAGCGAGGCGTTCAGGGCCACGGCGAGCGCCGCCTCGCCGCTCACCAGGTCCTTCCAGCGTAGCTCGTGGCCCTTGCGACGTCCTTTCGGCGTGAGCTTCAGTCCTTCTGCCGAGATCGCGAGCGTGAACGGCTCGCCGTCGATGCTGATCTCGCGCCGGAGTGTGCCTTCCAGTTTCGTCATCGGGATGGTCCTCGCCGCTGTCTCCTCAGGCTCGCCTGAGCAGGGCGCAGATGAGCGCGGGCGGTTCACCTACCACACCGAACAGCGCTGCGCCGGCGGCCGCACCATCTTCGCGCCCGGCTCACAGGAAAAGGCCTGCTGGAACTCCACCAAGTTCGAGAGCGGTCCGATGATCCGGAACCTGGAAGTCGGATGAGGATCGCTCTTCACCAGTTGCCGCTGGTACTCCGGGCTCTCCGCGGCACCGCGGTACTGGCCCCAGGAAATGAAGAACTGCTGCTCGGGAGTGAAGCCATCGATCGTGGGACCCGGGCGGCCCTTCTTCAGCGCCCGGTAGGCCACACGCACCCCGGCGAGATCGCCCATCGCCTCACCCAGCACCCGCTTGCCCTCATGGTGAACCCCCGGCTCGATGAAGTACCCCTGGTATTGATCCGCCACGCACTGCCCGCGCCTCCGAAACTCCTCGAGGTCCGCCTCCGCCCACCAGCTCCGCGGCCGCCCTGCGCTGTCGAACTGCCCACCGAGACTGTCGAAGGTGTGCGTCATGTCATGTGCGACGCCGATCCCGATCGCGCCGAAGTTCACCGCGTCGGTCGCCTCCAGGCTGAAGGCAGGAGGCTGCAAGAATCCAGCTGGCAGCACGATCTGGTTGAGCTGAAGGTCGATGTACGCGTCGGGCGATGAGGGGGGCAGCTGCCACAACTCCCGATTCGTGGGCTTGCCGATCAGCTTGCGGTTGTCCTCGACGTTGAACCGTCTCCCCGCAGCGACGTTGGCCCAGAGAGCGTCTCGACGAATCGTGACCGCGGAGTAGTCCTTCCACTTGTTGGGATAGCCAACCTGGACGTTGTAGGTCGCGATCTTCTCCAGCGCCTGCTTCTTCGTCTCCGGCCCCAACCACTGCAGACCGTTGATGTCCTCCTTCAGCACCCCGAGGAGCGCGCGAATCAGTTCCAGCGCCTTCGCCTTGGCGGCGGGCGGAAAGTGCCGTTCGGCGTACTTCTGGCCCACGGCGTCCCCGAACAACGCGTTGCTCGATTCGATGCACAGCGCGGCGCGTGGCTTCATCGTGGTGGCGCCACCGAGGAGCTTGTCTCTGAAGTTGAACGACGCCTCCGCGAACGGCTTCGACAGCCACGGCGACGCGGAGTCGAGCAGCTGCCAGGTCAAGTACGCCTTCCAGGTCGCGAGCGAAGTGTCCTTCAGCTCCTTGTCGAGCTGCTGGAGCAGCTTCGGCTCGGCGAGGTTGACATCGCTCCGTGGCAGCCTCGCCTCGTCGAAGTACCGATCCCAATCGAAGCCTGGCGCCAGCTGCTTGAGCTGCGTGTAGGTCGTCCGGTGGGCGGTCGCGGCCGGGTCCGCTGCGGTGGCGGAGTCCAAAGACGCTTCGGCGAGACGCTTCTCCAGGGCGACAACCGCTTCGCCAGCCTTGCTGGCCCGAGCCTGGGGCATTCCTCGCAGCTCGAGGACTGCAGCCACCTGCGCTCGGTACTTCTCCCGCACCGCGGCATAGCCTGGCTCGGGATTCAGGTAGTGGTCGCGGCTGGGCAAGCCGAGGCTGCCGGCAGCGAGGTTCGCGACCGTGTTGTCCGGCACCTGGTACTCGTAGGCGCCGCTCATCGTGAACCCGACCGGGATGGCCAGCTCGTGCAGCCGCCGGATGGCGCGCTGCACGTCGTCCGAGCTTCGAGCCCCGTCGATCTCCGCCAGCAACGGAGCGAGCGGCGCCAGTCCGGCGGCATCGACGCTCGCTTGGTCCATGCATGAGGCGTAGTGGTCGCCCAGCTGTTGCTCGATGCTCCCCGCGGGCCAGTCCGTCCTCGACGAGACCGCCTCGAGGATCGCTTGCAGCTGGCGCTGGTTTGCTTCGCGGCTGGCGAGCTGCCGGCTCCACCGCTTCATCGAAGGTGGGACCGGGTTCGCCGCTCGCCACGCCCCGTTGGCGAACTCGTAGAAGTCGGTACAGGGATCCATCGCCCGGTTCAGATCGCCGAGCTCGATTCCCTTCTGCACGGGTGGAACGGCTTCCGCCACGCGCTCAGAAGAGCTCGCGCAGGCCGCAACCGCGGCCGCCAGGACGACGACGGCACTTCGGATCATGGCTGTCTCCTGTGGTGAGGGTGCTCGTCGGTCATCAGCGAGGCGAGCACCGTCTCGGTGTCGACCACCGTCGCGAACTCCTGGTGCAGATCGCACAGCGCGAGCTGATGAACCTGTTCGGCGGGGTGTGCGACGCCGTCCGGACCCACGCGATCGAAGGTTGCGGTCGCGTCGGCGACGACCCAGGTGTCGAAGCCGAGGTTGCCTGCCATCCGCGCCGTGGTCGAGACGCAGTGGTTGGTCGTCAGCCCGGCGATGACCAGCGTGCGGCAGCCGGCTCGCCGCAACTCCACTTCGAGAGACGTCCCGATGAAGCAGCTGTGGACGCGCTTCTCGATCACCGTCTCCGAGGGCAGAGGAGCGAACGATTCCTTGAACTCGTTTCCGGGCTGACCCGGGCGCAGCGGCGAGGTCGGTAGGGTCGACATGTGCTTGGCGTGAACCACTGGCCGATCGGTGATGCGCCAGGCGGCGAGCAGCTGGGCCACCCGCGCCTCGAGCTGCGGGCTGTTCCGCCGGCCCCAGCTTGCATCGTCGAAGCCCCGCTGGAGGTCGACCAGCAACAGTGCTGCATTCGGTGGGAAGGTCACGGCGTTTCCCGGGTACGTATGGGTGTGATTTCATCGCTCCAAAACGTCGATTCCGCCGATCGGCAAGTCGATGGGGGAGTCAGCGGTGAAGGCAGAGATCGAGCTCAGACACCTTCGGGTCTTCGTCACCCTGGTCGAGGTGGGGGCCCACGCCCGCGCCGCCCGTGCACTCGGCATCTCGCAGTCGACCGTCTCCGAGACGTTGAGTGCGCTGGAGCGCACGCTCGGCACCGCCCTCCTCCGGAGGGCGCCCAAGGGGCCACTGCTGACCCCTGCGGGCCAGGCGACGCTGCCGTACGCGCGGCGGATGCTCGCGCTGGCGAACGAGCTCGTGACCGAGCTGACCAAGGCCTCCGCCGACGTCAGCGCGACGCTGCTGGTGTCGACAGTGGAGTCGATCAGCGCCTACGTGCTTCCTTCGCGGCTGGCGGCCTTACGGGCGCGCTGGCCGAAGGTACGGCTGGAGGTCACCACCGGCTCGTGCCCCGAGATCCGCGAGAGGGTCGCGGCGGGGAAGAGCGATCTCGGCCTGGTCCTCGAGGGAGAAACGGCGGCAGTCGACGACTCGGTCCTTGCCACGGGCCGCTTGGTGATCGTCGCCTCGCCGGCTCACCCGCTGGTGCACCGTCACCCGTCGGCGGATCAGCTCCGCCGCCACGAGTTCTACATGTGCGACGCGGGCGGCAACTACAACCAGGTGCTCCGGCAGCACTTCGAGGCGGCGCAGGTGCCGGCGCCGAGGACCCAGGCCCTGGGCAGCGTCGAAGGGCTGAAGCGAGCACTCCTGGCCGGAGGTGACGCGCTGGGCCTCGTCCCCGGGCACGCGGTCGAGCAGGAGCTGCGCGACGGTAGGCTCGCCGAGATCTCCGTCAGCCCAGCGTTACCACCGCTGGTGCTGCGCGCCGTGATCCCGCCCGAGAGCTCCCCCTCACCGGTGGTCGACGCGCTGATCGGGCTGTTGCGGGATTCGCTCTCTGGCGAGCCGCGGCGCTGAGCACGGACGGTGCGTGGAGCACCAAGGATCCCAAGGCTTCCGACATCCTGTATGTCAGGGCGCTGGCCGGGCATTCGTGAAGTCCTGGGGCGAGCTGATGACCGTGATTTTCAAGAAGAGCGCCGCGCTGGAAAGCCGCGGTGCGGAGGTGAACCCGTGAGCACCACGAAGCAAGACGCGGCCTGGAAGGCGCTCGAGTCCCATGCCGCAAGCATGTCCAGGATCCATCTGCGCCAGCTCTTCGGCGAGGACCGCAGGCGGGGCGAGCGGATGGCGGTCGAGGCCGTGGGCCTGTACCTCGACTACTCGAAGAATCGCGTCACCGACGAGACCCTCCGCCTGCTGGTGCAGCTGGCCGAGGAATCGGGGCTCCGGGCGCACATCGACGCCATGTTCCGCGGCGAGAAGATCAACGTCACCGAGAAGCGGGCGGTCCTCCACACCGCCCTCCGCGCTCCGAAGGAAGCGCGGATCCTCGTCGACGGAAAGGACGTCGTCCCGGAGGTCCACGCCGTTCTCGACAGGATGTCCGCCTTCGCCACCCAGGTCCGGAGCGGAGCGTGGAAGGGCCACACCGGCCGGCGAATCCGCAACGTCGTCAACATCGGGATCGGCGGCTCCGACCTCGGCCCGGTCATGGCCTACGAGGCGCTGAGGCACTACACGGACCGGTCCCTGGACTGCCGCTTCGTCTCCAACATCGACGGCACCGATTTTGCCGAGGCCGTCCGCGACCTCGACCCCGCCGAGACCCTCTTCATCGTCTCGTCCAAGACCTTCACCACCCTGGAGACCATGACCAACGCCCGGACCGCCCGGGCCTGGTCCCTGGCCGGGCTCGGCGGCGACGAGCGCTCCGTGGCCAGGCACTTCGTCGCCGTCTCGACCAACGCCGCCGAGGTCGCCAAGTTCGGAATCGACGTCGCCAACATGTTCGAGTTCTGGGACTGGGTGGGCGGCCGCTACTCGATGGAGTCGGCGATCGGCCTGTCGACGATGATCGCCATCGGTCCGGACCGCTTCCGCGAAATGCTGGGCGGCTTCCGGCAGATGGACGAACATTTCCGCACGGCCCCCTTCACCGCCAACTTGCCGGTGCTGATGGGGCTGCTCTCCCTCTGGTACAACGACTTCTTCGGCGCCCAGACCGTGGCGGTCCTGCCTTACGAGCAGTACCTGAAACGCTTCCCCGCCTACCTCCAGCAGCTCACGATGGAGAGCAACGGAAAGCACGTCACCCTCGAAGGGCAACCGGTGGGTCGCGACACCGGACCGATCTACTGGGGAGAGCCGGGCACCAACGGCCAGCACTCCTTCTATCAGCTGATCCACCAGGGGACTCGCCTCATTCCCTGTGACTTCATCGCCTTCGCCAAGCCACTCAACGCGGTGGGCCGGCACCACGACATGCTCCTGGCCAACGTCTTCGCCCAGACCGAGGCGCTGGCCTTCGGCAAGACCGCAGAGCAGGTGAAGGCCGAGGGGACGCCGGACTGGCTCGTGCCACACCGGGTCTTCGAAGGAAATCGTCCCTCCAACACCATCCTGGCCGAGCGCCTCACTCCGGAGACGCTGGGGAAGCTGGTCGCCCTCTACGAGCACGCCGTCTTCACCCAGGGCGTGATCTGGAACATCGACTCGTTCGACCAGTGGGGCGTCGAGCTGGGGAAGGTGCTCGCCCAGCGGATCATCCCCGAGCTGGAGAACGCCTCCGAACCGGTGCTCGAGCACGACAGCTCGACCAACACGCTCATCCGCCGCTACCGCGCCCTGCGGACATGAAGGCGGGGGCTCCGGCTCGTAGATGGCCAACGGAGCCAACCCGGTGCGGCTGCGGCCTGATCCTGTGACGTTCGTGCTCGACGTCGACCTCTGAGGGCCCAGCGCCTCGTTCCTCCGGGCCGCTGCCGCCCGCGCGGCCCTCGCGACGCAGCCCTTGGGCCATTCCGATGCGCTTGGAACGGCCGGCATCGTCGGCGCGAAGGGTGCGCCCATCCACCGGCTTGCCCGCAAAACGTGCGCGAGAACCCGGTGCACTGCGTGAGGCTCCTCTGAGCGGCCAGGAGCGAAAATTGCACCGCTTTCATGGGCTTACGTCGTGGAGGTTCTCTATGCGAGCGCTGAGAGAAGCCGTTCGCTTCAGCCTATTCACTCTGGCGATCGTGCTGACGGGCTGTTCGAAGCCCGAAGATCCGGCGGCCGTCCACCGAGCTCTCGGCAACGAGTACGCAAGGAAGGCCGACTGGGCAGCGGCTGCAGGAGAGTACGGGCTTTCGCTGCAAGCGAATCCACACGACCGGAAGGTGTGGGAACTGAAAGCCAACGCGCACCTCAGGCTTGGCCAACTGCGCCAGGCCGCCGAGAGCCTGACGAAGCCGGCGGAGTACACGTCGGATCCAGTCGCCAAAGCCGAGGCCTATCGACTTGTTGCGAGCATGTACATCGAGGGTAAAGAGTTCAGTGAAGCAGAGAAGGCCTTCACTGAAGCACTCAAATTCGATCAGCGCGATGAGCTCTCCTTGTCGTGGCTGGGAGAATTCGCATCCGCCCGCGGCGGTGCCCGATCGATGACAGATTCACCGGATCCTGTCTGGCTGACGAAGGCAATTGCATACTACGATCAAGTCATCTCACTGAATCCAGAAAATCTCTTCGCGTATGTCAACAAACGCATCGCCATCACCAAGTACATCGTCTTTGAACAACAGGAGAGAGCCCTGGCGGAACGGCTCATTCAGCTCGAGCGTAAGGATGCATCCAAGGTGGCCGCGGCGCAGACACGCCTGACTGAAGCCACCGCGCAAATTGAAAATTTCCAAAAAGAAAACGAGAAGCTGAGCAAGAAGATCACCGAGCTGCTCGCGGCCCAGAAGGCGAAGAAGAACAGCACGAGCTAACGACGCTCAGCACTTGGAGCGCCGTTGGCGGCAAACTCACCCGGAGCCCTCGACGAAGCAAGGCTCCGGGTAGATTTCATTGGTGGTCAGCGCCGCATTTCGCGCGCGAACTCGGCGAAAGCCCGCTCCAGAGCGCGGTGGAGCTCCTCGTCGTGGCGCCTGGGCAGAGGGATCAGGCTGCGCACCTGCCGCCGGTAGGCAAGATAACGCTCGCCGTACTCGTGGACCAGATCCCGCTCCTCGTGGTGAACGCCGACGAGGATGTACCCCAGGCTGGCCAGAGCGAAGACGAGGTGCCCGGCGGTCATCGTCGGCGCCGCCCAGAAGGCGACGATGAAGCCCAGATAGAGCGGGTGCCGCACCAGCTTGTAGAGCGCCGGTGTGCTGAAGCGGTTCGAGGGCCGCTCCATGTCCCGGGCGGCGAGATAGACCTGGCGCAGTCCGAACAACTCGAAGTGGTTGATGAGGAAGGTGCTGAGGAACGCGATCCCCCAGCCGAGCAAGGACAGGCCAACCAGGACCGACCGGAGACCGGGCCGATCGACGTTCCATACCACGTGCGGCATTGGCCGCCAGGCGATGAAGAGCAGGATCAGGCAGGCGCTGGCACAGAGCACGTAGGTGCTGCGCTCGATGGGCTCGGGGACAATTTCAGTCCAGACCCGCTTGAAGCCGCGCCGGGCCATCACGCTGTGCTGCGCGGCGAAGAGGCCCAGGAGGAGCAGGTCGATCAGCAGCGCCGCGCCCGGCGCGGAGCTCGGTCCGCCGGCGTTCACGGTCCGCGGAACCAGCTGGCCCCCGACGAATCCGATCGCGTACAGGCTCGTGCCCAGAAACACGAGATAACAGACCAGTCCATACAAGAGGTAGCCGATGCGCTTGCCAATCACTTTTCAGCCTCCACGCGTCGCACGGGTGCGGTGCGGGGCTGACGGTACGGCCTCGCCCCAGTCGGAAGCTTTTGGGCGAGCTGAGGGCTAGCTGAGGACTTCCTGAGCCAGGGAACCCTGGACCTCGACAACGAGCCTCTGCCAGGCCGGCTCGCCGGGCAGGAGTTCCACGGTTGTGACAAGCTGCCGCCGTGGCGTGGTTCGAGCGCTTGAGCAGTCTGGACTTCGCATTCCTCAACCTGGAGAACCGCAGCGCGCACATGCACGTGGGCGGGCTCGCGCTGTTCGAGGGTCCCTCTCCGCAGTACGACGAGCTGCTGCGGCTCGTCGACTCCCGCCTCGCGCGCGTCCCGCGCTATCGCCAGCGCCTCGCCTGGGTGCCCTTCCAGCAAGGCCGGCCGGTATGGGTGGACGAGGCCCAGCTCGACCTCGAGTACCACGTGCGTCACACCGCCCTGCCCCCTCCCGGCAGTGAGGCCCAGCTGCTCAAGTTGACGGGCCGGCTGATGGCACAACAGCTCGACCGCAGCAAGCCGCTCTGGGAGATGTGGCTCATCGAGGGCGTGGGGAAGGAGCGCAGCGGCTTCGCCATCGTCACCAAGACACACCACTGCATGGTCGATGGCATCTCTGGCATGGACATCGCGTCGGTACTGATGGACGGCGAGGCCGTCCCCGAGACCCCGCCCCCCAGCGAGCCGTGGACTCCGCGGCCGGCGCCGAGCCGCCTCGCGCTGCTGCGCGCCTCGGTGGAGCAGCAGCTCACCCACCCGGTGAGGATGGCCTTGGATCTGGCGCTCAAGCCGGGCTCCGACGCCCGGACCCTGGTGGCAATGCTGGCGGGGAGCGTCAAGCCACTGCTCGGGCTCGCGCAGATGGGCAAGGCGCCCCGTAGCTCGCTCAACGTGCCCATCGGGCCGCACCGCCGTTTCTGCACCGCCCAGCTGTCGCTCGCGGACATCAAGCGCGTGCGGGCCGCGATGGGCGGGACGGTCAACGACGTGCTCCTCACCGTGGTGACGGGCGCGTTGCGCGGTTTGCTCCTGGCCCGAGGAGAGACGGTGGGGCCCGACCTGCGGGTCATGGTGCCGGTGAGCGTGCGCGGCGCGACGGCGCGCGGCTCACAGACGCTGGGCAACCAGGTGACACCCACCTTCTGCGCGCTCCCGGTCGGCGAGCCGGACCCGCGCCGGCGGCTCGAGCGGGTGCGCGAGTCGATGAAGGGCCTCAAGGAGAGCGGCCAGGTGATGAGCGCCATGGCGCTGACGCGGCTGTCGGACTTCGCCCCGCCCACGTTGCTCATCCAGGCGGCGCGGCTGCAGGCAGTGGCCACCCGTTTCTTCAACCTGGTGGTCACCAACGTACCGGGGCCCCAGTTCCCGCTGTACCTGCTTGGCCGCCAGATGCTGGCCTGTTACCCGGTGGTACCCCTTGCCGCCCTGCAGACCCTGTCCGTGGGATTGCTCAGCTACAATGGGCAGGTGGGCGTCGGACTCCTGGGTGACGCGGACGCAGCCAAGGACCTTCCCAGCCTGGCCGAGCGCATGGCGCAGGCACTGACCGAGCTGGTCGCCTGCGCCGAGGGTGCCGCGTCCACCCCTTCCCCCTCGGGCGCGGTGCGAGCCGCCTCGGGGAATGCCTGAGGCCGCCCCACAGTGCCGTTCACCACGCGCCAGCGCCACCGCATCCACTACACGACCTATGGCGAGCGCTCCTCGCCAGCCCTGCTGCTGGTCATGGGCATGGGAGTCTCCTCGCGCGGCTGGGGCGCGCTACCCGAGAAGCTGGCCCAACACTTCTTCGTCATCACCTTCGACAACCGGGGGACCGGCCACTCGAGCACGCGGCTGGGCTTCCTCAAGATGCGAGAAATGGCCGAAGATGCCGTGGCGGTGCTCGACGCGGTAGGAGTCCCACCCCGGCAGGGCGGTGGCGGAGGGGCCAACGTCTTCGGCATCTCCATGGGCGGGATGATCGCGCAGGAACTCGCGCTGCGGCACCCGGAGCGCCTGCGCGCGCTGGCGCTCGGGGCGACCCACGCCTCGTACCTGGTCAGCCGCAAGCCTTCGCTCTCCGCCATGGTGGACTTCGTGAGGGTGGTGGCGCGCGGGCGGAGCAACCGCCCGGGCGTGATCGGAAGGCTGTTGACGACGCCAGCCTTCGTCGCCGCGAATCCGGACGTGATGGGCGCCTGGTTCCTCCGCAGCGACCACGCGCGGCCGCTCGCGGCCCTCAGCCAGCTGTGCGCCATCATGGGCCACCACACCTCCCCCCGTTTGAAGCAGATCACCTGCCCCACGCTGGTCCTCTCCGGGGATCAGGATCGGCTGGTGCCAGTACAGAACGCGTACGTGCTCGCCCGACTCATCCCGAACGCGAAGTTGGTCATCCTCCGAGGCGCCGGCCACGTCTTCCCCCTGGAGCAAGAAGAACAAACGGCGCGAGCGCTGGTGGAGCACTTCCTCGCCCCCGTTCGGGGGTGATACGTAAGTGGAAGCAAAGCCCCACCGCCGTCCGGGTCTTGGCACCGGCCCGGTCACTGCTTGGAGAGGAGGAAGTCCCCCGCCAAGCCCCCCGTGCAGCGGGCATTGTTGAGCGTCAACACCCCACCCAGCTGCTTCGCGGTGACAGGTGGCCCTTCCGGCC
>Ga0335084_10006633_pt1 | contig 11515 bp, 11 predicted proteins | sample Lox_Sample_44_FD_206721 | JGI IMG/M metagenome (GOLD analysis project Ga0335084, IMG submission 206721) | Soil microbial communities from Loxahatchee National Wildlife Refuge, Florida, United States - Lox_Sample_4.4 | ecosystem: Environmental > Terrestrial > Soil > Wetlands | place: USA...
TCAAGGTAAAACCCTTTCGCCGCCACGATTTCATCTCCTTCACCCGGTCGATCTCTTCAATCCTCCCCCCGGATCGCAGAAATTGATTGAGAATTTCTTTTTCCAACTTCTCTTTATCGACTTCCGAATTCAATTCGCTCGTCTCGTCGAATAGAACATGGGCCGCCAGGGAGATTGGAAATCGATCGGAATGGAAGTTCCCCCAAGAGCTCAGCTGAAGCTTGATAAATTCCCTAAACTCCCTCGAGAATGGAAGAAGCTTCTTCTCCAGCCCCCCTTCCGGAGAAGGGTTGGGAGAAAATAACCTTTTAAGAAAAGAACGCTTCTGATACGGGATGGAAAATCCTGAGGACTGCCTCGTCCCGTCCCCCTTGTAAGAAAGATCCACGATTTGATCCAACTCATTATGGAACCCTTCAATCTGAATGGCCTCTTTTGGAAATTCCCTTTTCCATTCTCTGTGAGACTGCGAGCGATGAGAAGTGATGTCGATTCTTGCTTTAGGGAGAACCACCTGAAAGTTTGGGCCCTGTTTTGATTTGTCCAAAACGGCCTTGGTCTGCTTGCCATCCTCCCGGGCCCCCATCAGAAGGGGAAGGCTTAATACTTGAGAAATCTTCTTGACCAGGCTGGGTTTCAGGCATTTTTCTGAAAGATTTGAGAAGGGAGCAAAATGGTATCCTTGGGTGGCGTAAGAAGACTGGTAGCGTTTTTCCTTCAGCAGCAGGACGGAACGGTTATTTTTTGACAGCAGCGTCGCGGCGACAAGCCCACCTAGGCCGGTCCCGAGTACGATCACCTCCTGCTCATTTCCTAGCCACTTCATCGAACCTTCCGCCTCATTTCTTTTGACCTTGATGCGCTCGATCTGACGGAGGGGTCGGGCCTTAGGCCAAGGATCAGGAGCCCGCGGGATAGGATAGACGATAGAGAAGACAGACCGTTAGGAAACGAAGGGTCAGACAAGTTCGATTTTCTCTTGCTCCCTTTCAGTTTTTCCAACCTCACCGATGACAAAAACTTTTTCGCCTAAAGAATGAAGCCTGGTCGAGATTTCTTGGACGTCTTTGGACCTAACGACAAGAACCATTCCTATCCCGTTGTTAAAAGTCCGAAGCATTTCCTCCTCGGGTATCTTCCCTTTTTCTTTCAGGAAGGTGAAGATGGGCGGAACCTCCCATGTCCCCTTCCGCACAACCGCTTTACACCCTTTGGGGATCACTCTCGGAAGGTTTCCCGTAATGCCCCCGCCCGTAATATGGGCAATCCCGCCGATTTTGAAATCGCGGGTGAGATTGAGGATCGTTTTAACGTAAATCCGAGTCGGCCGGAGGAGCGCCTCACCCAGCACTTCTCCGATCTCTTCGACACGCTCCCCCAATTGCATTTTCCCTCGATCGAGGACCACTTTTCTTACTAGAGAGTACCCGTTACTATGAAGACCGCTCGATGCGATCCCGATAATTTTGTCTCCGACGGTTATATTCGACCCGTCGATCATTTGAGAATCCTCTACAATGCCTACGACGAATCCAGCCAGGTCATATTCCTCCTTCTTGTAGAATCCGGGCATCTCAGCCGTCTCGCCGCCGATCAGTGAACAATCGGCTTCAACACACCCCTTGACGATTCCTGAAACCACCTGTGTCGATTTTTTAGCGTCCAGCTTGGAAGTCGCCAGATAATCCAGGAGGAAGAGAGGTTTTGCTCCACAGACCACGATGTCATTTACGCACATCGCCACCAGATCGATGCCGATGGTATCATGGCGATTCATCAGAAAGGCGATCTTTAGCTTCGTTCCTACCCCGTCGGTAGACGAGACGAGGATCGGTTTCTTGTAACGCTCCAGGTTGAGGGAGACACATCCCGCAAACCCGCCGATTTTCGTCAAAACTTCAGGCCGGAACGTCGATTCGACCATGGGTTTGATCGCCTGAACAAAAGCGTCCCCTTTTTCGATATCGACCCCTGCGTCCTTGTAAGAAAGCTTCTTCACGCTCTCCTTCTTCCCGAACCAAAATATGTTCTAGATTAATCGATACCCGTTTAAATGTCAAATAGATTGGGCGTAAGCTGGTCATGTAACCAGTAGCCGTAGATCTCTATCCCCTTTCCAAGTCTTGCTACTGAAGTTAATCATTTATATAATCCGGAAAGGAAACAACAAAGAGTTAAGGTTGCTGGTATAGGAAGGGGATCGCTAATGAGAAAATTCATTGCTCTCTGTGCTGTTTTTGATTTTTTTTCTGGTTGCGATACTCTTAGTACATAGAACAGATGAAGAAATGTTTAAGGCTGCCGATAAGGTTTACGAAGACTATCTCTTTGAATATGGAATCGATGGTGCCTTATTCAAACCTCCCGCAACCAAGACCATCCAAGGGGGGAGCAGAAGCTATAAATGGATTGCAAACGGTTCGGAACGTAAACCAGTGGGGATCGAGGTAATCGTGCAAAGAAACAAATTTACAAAACCAGAGATGATACTGATTGGGAATACAGATGGTTGGATACCCCTATTGGGCACAAGAAACGAAGATAAGAGACGCGTTCGTGTATAAGAATTCAGTTGAAGATTCGGGCAGACTCTGTTAATTTTGTTGAAGTTCATCTGTATCTTATGTATGTATCTTACGTGGCCTAGTATGAGAATTGAAGAGTTCGACTATCATCTCCCCTCTTCCTTGATCGCCCAGTATCCATCTGCCCAGAGAGGAGAGACATCCTTAATGGTCCTTGACCGTCAGACGGGTCGAATCGATCATCAAGTCTTTCAGGATATTACCAAATACCTTAAGCCTGGGGACCTTCTTGTGATGAACAACACCCGAGTTCTTCCGGCCCGACTTGTCGGTGAGAAAGAAACCGGAGGAAGAATAGAAATGCTTCTCATCCCTCCGTGGAATGGGACAGAGGGGGAATGGAAGGCATTGATCAAAGGTTCTAAAAAGATAAGACCTGGGGCCCGGATACGACTAGGGCCGGAAGTTCAGGGAGAAATCCTTGACGTGGAAGACGGAAAAGGGAGAGTTCGCTTTTCCGGTTCAGGTGCGGTGACGGACATCCTCCGGCAAATCGGTCATATCCCCCTCCCCCCTTATATCAAGCGAAGCGATGAACCTTTGGACAGGGAGCGTTATCAGACCGTTTTCGCAGAGAAAGACGGATCGATCGCCGCACCCACAGCGGGTCTCCATTTCACCCAGGCGTTGCTTCAATCGCTCAAAGAGAGTGGAGTGCGTACCACAATGATTACTCTCCATGTCGGGACTGGGACCTTTTCTCCAGTAAGGTCGTGCGACGTCGAAAAACATACGATGGAGGCAGAATGGGCCGAAGTATCGGAGGAAACAGCCGAAGAAATTAATGCGACGAAGGACCGCGGCGGAAGGGTTATCTCCGTCGGAACGACGACGACGCGTACCCTTGAATCTTTCTCAGATGAGAAGGGAGGGGTGAGGACTGGCAGGGGAATGAGCTCTTTGTTTATCTATCCTCCCTACCGTTTTCGCGTCATCGACGGTCTGGTGACGAACTTTCATCTGCCTAAATCGACGTTGATCATGCTGGTATCCGCATTCGCTGGAAAAAGCCTTTTGATGAAGGCCTACCAAGAGGCCGTTCATAGAAAATACCGATTTTACAGTTATGGCGATGCCATGCTGATCCTTTAAAAGGCCGAATAAATGGAGTGGAGTAATGGAGTATTGGAGTATTGAAAACAGAAGCCCGGGGGCAGAAGAAACTATTCAGATATGAATTCAGCATTTATAGGTGCTTCGCCTTATTCAGGATGACAGTTCGAAGGACTTAATCGTAATCGACATTTAGCATTTAACCCAATCCCCCACTACTCTATTACTCCAATACTCCAGATTATTAGGGTAATAATGCCAATGGCTTTTCGCTTTGAGATCACCCAAAAGGATAGTCTTTCAAAGGCAAGACTGGGGAGAATCGAGACCAACCACGGCTCCTTCACAACCCCTGCTTTTCTTCCGGTGGGAACTCAAGGATCTGTAAAATCTCTCACTCCTGAGGAATTATTGGAGATAGGCGTCGAGGCGATTCTCGGCAATACATACCATCTCTACCTCCGGCCCGGACATGAAACGATCGGCAGATTGGGAGGGCTTCATAGGTTTATCCATTGGGAGAAGCCCATTCTGACCGATAGCGGCGGATTTCAGATCTTCAGCCTCGGAAGTCTTCGAAAGGTTTCAGAAGAGGGAGTGACTTTCCAATCCCACATCGACGGGTCCTCCCACTTTCTGACACCTGAAAAGGTGGTCGAAATTCAGAGGGTCCTGGGGACGGATATTGCGATGGTGTTAGACGAATGTATCCCCTACCCTTCCACTTATGATTACGTGAAGGCTTCCACCGAGCAAACAGGCCGCTGGGCAAAGAGATCTCTTCAGGTAAGGCGGGAGGAAGATCCAGCGCTCTTCGCCATTGTTCAGGGAGGGGTTTACAGGGATTTGAGGGAAAAGAGCGCTCAGATCTCAGTGGAGATGGGGTTCCAGGGATACGCCATCGGCGGATTAAGCGTCGGCGAACCCAAATCGTTAATGTCGGACGTTCTGGAGTGGACCACTCCCCTCCTGCCGGAGATTACCCCCCGATACTTGATGGGTGTCGGAACGCCCGAGGATATTATCCATGCCGTGAGCCTTGGCGTGGACTTTTTCGACTGCGTCCTTCCTACAAGGAATGCCCGAAATGGGACGCTCTTTACTTCGTCGGGAAAGATATCGATCAAACAGGCCCGGTACGCCGAGGATCAAAAGCCTATCGATGAGGCATGCGCCTGTTATACCTGTCGCCACTATTCCCGGGCCTATCTCCGACACCTCTATCTTTCTAAAGAAATTTTGTCTTCGAGGTTGAATACCATCCACAATTTGTATTATTATATAGATCTTTTAAAAAAGATTCGGGAGGCCGTTCCGAAAAACTGTCTCCTCGATCTTTATAAATCGTACACCTCACTGAATGAGCTGGAGAAAGATTCTTCGGCCCATTTTCAACCCACTTGAGGAGCGGGGAACCTTTAAAAGGAGGACTTTATGGGGATTGATCTGGCTTATGCGTTGGGTACACAGCCCGGGGGGGGCGGAGGTTCGGGGTCTTCACTCATGACCTTCTTGCCGATTATTTTCATCTTCGTCATCTTCTATTTCTTGCTGATCCGACCTCAACAGAAGCAGAAGAAGGAACATCAGAGCCTCTTGTCAAATCTCAAGGTAGGAGATAATGTTTTAACCGCCGGAGGGATCTACGGTCGAGTGACGGGTCTCAGAGATGATAAAGTCACCGTGGAGATCTCGGACAAGGTGAGGGTGAAAGTGAACCGAGGCCACATTGCTAACGTGTTGAAGCAGGATGTATTAAAATCAGACTAAATAGACATTAAAGTTCAAATGCCTAAAGTGGAATTGCCAAAATAGATTTTTTGCCATTTTCACATTTGTCATTAACTTGACATTTGAGCTTTGAAATTTGGTATTGCCTTTTCAGGCAACCCCCTTGCTCCAAACTTTGTTTTGGGGCTATAATCCACGAGGAGGTGATCTATGAACAAGTATGAGACGATCTTTATTTTGGACCCCGATCTTGAGGAAGCGCAGGCTCTATCGGCCATCGAGAAAGCTAAGGGAGTTATCACCCAGGCCAGCGGAGAAATCTTAAAGGTTGAAGATTGGGGAAAGAGAAAACTTGCCTACGATGTCAAGAAGAAGTCCAAAGGCCATTATATCCTGATCCACTTCCTTGGATCGCCCGCTTTGCTCTCTGAACTGGAGAGAAATTTCCGAGTCATGGATGCCGTGATCAAGTTCCAGTCCGTTCGACTGGGGGACCGACAGGTTTCTTCATCCGAAGCGCCGATTCCGGATGAGACTTCAGAGGAGGAACCCGAGGCCGCGGCGGTGAAGACATGACATCTGTAAATCGTGTCATTCTCACAGGAACGGTGGTGACCCCTCCTCAACGGCATTACCGTCCGGACGGGTCTCCTGTGATCCAGTTCCCTTTGGAATTAATCGACCCAGAGGACCCAACAGGACATGCCCCGAACCGTAACGGCACAGGGCAGAGAAGTCGAAATCGAGTCGAGATCGTAGCCATAGGAGAACTGGCTGAGATGAAACTTGATCTCCTTCAGAGTGGGCAGCCTCTGATGGTCATCGGAAAGCTAAATCAACGATGCTGGCGAACACCCGAGGGGAGGAATCGAACTTGCACGGAAGTGATCGCAACCACCCTCCGGACGATCGAAAACAAGAGCCAGCAACGAAAGTCGACCCTCCCGGTCACTGAACCGAAAGTCGACGGTTGCTCAGACGTAAGCCTGAAGAGCGGCAAGCCCGGTCTTCAAAGGCGGAATTTGCAACTGCCGAAAGGATCAAAAAAACAAGGAGAATAGAATGAAGAGACCCCCGGAAAGAACAGGTTCTGACAGAAAGAAGAAACCGTTCATGAGGCGAAAGGTCTGCCGATTCTGTACGGATAAGAAACTGGATATCGATTACAAGAACCCAAAGATCCTTCGATATTTCATCACCGAGCGGGGAAAGATTATTCCCAGAAGGATCTCGGGGAACTGTGCAAAACACCAAAGGCAGGTGACGGTCGCCATCAAAAGGGCACGCAACATCGCCATTCTGCCTTTTACGACAGCCGGACACTAACTCATGAAGTTTGAGGCAACGGGTAAGAGGATTGCGGCAAACGCTTTTTGCCCTATCCCCTCCAGCCGAAGACCTCCAACTTTGACTAACATCGGAGGTGATCCATGCAGGTCATTTTGTTAGAGAACGTCCCTTCCCTGGGAAAAGCCGGAGATCTGGTGAAGGTCTCTGACGGGTTTGGAAGAAATTATCTCATTCCTCAGAAGAAGGCCATCCTCGCCACGGAAAAAAGCCTTAAGATGGTCGAGCATCAACGACGTGAGGTGCAGAAACGTCTGGAAAAAGGGAGAAAGGATGCGGAAAAGCTCGGCCAGCAGATCGAAAACCTCTCCTGCACGTTTACAAGGACCGTAGGGGAAAGCGGGAAGCTTTTCGGCTCGGTCACCTCGATGGACCTTGAGAATTATCTGAAGGAAAATGGAATTGAAGTCGATCGCAAAAAGATTTCTCTGGAAGAACCGATCAAGAATTTGGGGATGTATACCGTGCCGATCAAACTCAGTGCCGAGGTAACGGCCCATCTCAAGGTTTGGGTGGTCCAGGAGTAACTTTTGATGGATGAGGCGGACTTCTCCTCCCACAAACTTCCCCCTCAGCATATTGAAGCGGAGCAGTCCGTCCTCGGGGGAATCCTGATTGAGAATGAAGCGATCCATAAAGTGATCGAGATCCTCACCCCCGATGACTTCTACCGTGATGCCCACCGAAGAATTTATGAAGCCTTGATTGCCCTTTCTGAGAAAGATCAGCCTTCGGATCTCATCACCTTGACCCATGAATTACAAAAAAAGGAAGAGCTCGACTCCATCGGAGGCGCTTCCTACCTTGCCTCTCTCATTGACGCCGTTCCCACGGCTGCCAATATTGAATACTATGCGAAGATCGTTAAAGAAAAAGCCGTTCTTCGAAAGCTGATTACCACCTCTACGGATATCATTACAAAAACCTATACGCATCAGGACGACGTAGAATCGCTCCTCGACGAGGCCGAACAACAGATTTTTCAGATTTCAGGCGACAGGGCGAAGACTTCTTTTCACCCGATACGGACCGTCATTAAGGACAGCTTTAAGACCCTGGAAAGGCTATTCGAAAAAAAGGAACTTGTGACGGGTGTGCCTTCCGGGTTCAAAGAACTTGATCGATTGACAGCGGGCTTTCAACCCTCCGATCTGATCATTGTTGCCGGCCGGCCCAGCATGGGAAAAACGGCTTTTTGCCTCAATATCGCCCAATATGCCGCCCTTCAAAAAAAGATTCCTGTAGGAATTTTCTCCTTGGAGATGTCGAAGGAGCAACTCGGCATCCGCATGCTTTGCTCTGAAGCCAATGTGGAAGGAACCCGGCTCCGAACGGGTTTTCTTAACGAGAGCGATTGGCCCAGGCTTACCCTTGCGGCCGGGAATCTTTCCGAGGCTCCAATCTACATCGACGATACCGCTGCGCTTACCGCTCTAGAGATGAGGTCCAAGACTCGACGGCTACGCGCCGAGCATGACTTGGGAATGGTCCTCATCGACTACCTTCAACTGATGAAAGGCAGGATGAGGGTGGAAAGCCGGCAACAGGAGATCTCAGAAATCTCGCGCTCACTCAAAGCGCTTGCAAAAGAACTCAACATCCCTGTGATCGCCGTCTCTCAACTCAGCCGGAAGACGGAGGAGCGAACGGGCAACAGACCTCAGCTGTCCGACCTGCGGGAATCCGGCGCCATCGAACAGGACGCGGACCTGATTCTTTTCATCTATCGCGACGAAGTTTACAATCGGGACCCTGATAACCCGAACCGCGGGAAGGCAGAGGTGATCATCGGAAAGCAGCGGAATGGACCCATCGGAAAGATCGACCTGGCTTTTCTGGACAAGTTTACAAGTTTTAAGGACCTCTACAAAGGCGAGACGGAAACCAGATACGAATGATGCTATTTTGTTCTGGAACGCGGAGTTCGGATTTTCTAAACTCAAAACTCTAAACTTAGGGCGTGAATGCAAGCGATCAACCTTCCGAATATCCTCACGTTGCTCAGGGTTCTTTTGATCCCGCTCTTCGTCATCTTCATCATCAATAAATATTTCGGGTGGGCCCTTCTCACCTTTGCGGTAGCGGGAATTACAGATGGATTGGATGGTCTCATCGCCCGCCTGACGCACCAGCGAACCGAGTTGGGGGCCTATCTCGACCCTATTGCCGACAAACTCCTAACCTTCGCCGCTTTCATCTCCCTCGCCATCACTGAGATCATTCCCAGCTGGCTGGTCGTCATCGTCATCACCCGGGATGTTATCATCTTGCTCGGGTTCCTTGTCATGTTTCTCATCAATTATCATCCCGCGATCAGACCCAGGTTCTTGAGCAAGATGACAACGGCCCTTCAGATCATCACCATCCTTCTTGCTTTATTGGCGGGATATTTCCCAGCCTTAAAACAAACCTCTCTTCTTGCCTACTATGGAACCGCAATCATCACCATTCTCTCCGGAACTCAGTATATTTATATCGGCGCCCGAATGCTAAACGGGAAGAAATAACCACCCACCAAGGAAGGGGGCCTGGAGATGGCCGTCGCAGCCGGCTCACGGGAAGCGAGATTCCGGATTCCATGGGAAACCCGAGGGGTCCCCTTCCTCAAGGCTTCGCTCGTCATGAAGGGCCTGAGCGGGATCGTCGCTCAAGTCGTCCTGATGAGAGAACTGCTCATCTCTTTTCACGGGAACGAGCTCACCCTCGGAATCATCTTAGCCAACTGGCTTCTCCTAGCAGCGGTCGGTTCTTTTATCATGGGGAAGGCCGGAGAAAAGGCAGAAGGGAGGATAGAGGTGTTTGCCCTCCTCCTCCTGTTTTTTGCCCTCGCCCTCCCCTTCACCACATTTTTCTCCCGAATATTCCGAAACATTCTTCCCTCCACGCCCGGAGAGGAGCTTGGCTTTTCAGCCATCTTTTCTTCCTCCTTCATCATCCTCCTCCCTGTCGCCCTCCTCCAGGGCGCCCTTTTCAGTTACGGGTGTAAACTCTACCCTCAGTGCGACAGAAAAGATGTTTCGTCCATCGGAAAGGTGTACGCCCTCGAAACCGCGGGAGCCATCCTGGGCGGATTGCTCATCACCTTTCTTCTCCTTCCCTATCTTAATTCTTTTCAGATTGCCCTTATCCTCTCCCTGACAACGGCCGCCCTTGTCCCATTCCTTCTCCGGCCTGACCCAAATTCCACCAAATCGGCCTTCAGAAAACCTCTTGGGATTTTATCGGTCCTTTTCTGTTTCGTCTTTGCCTATAGCCTCCTGCCTCAACCTTCAAACGCAATTAACCAATCCTCCTTCCGATGGCAGTGGAGGAACCTAAACGTGGTCCATACTGAAAACTCGATCTACGGGAACATTACCGTCACGAAGAGGAACGAACAATACACGTTCTTTACCAATGGGGTCCCATCCATCACCACCCCTGTCCCTGACATCGCCTCGGTCGAGGATTTTGTTCACTTTCCAATGCTCTTCCATGAAAAACCCGAGTCCGTGTTGATCCTGAACGGTGGCGTCGGGGGAATGATCCATGAAGTCTTGAAATACCCTGTGAAACGGCTTGACTATGTTGAGTTGGATCCTCTTCTCCTGAAATTAGTCCAGAAATTTTCAACGCCTCTCACCCAATCGGAGCTTTCCGATCTTAGGGTGAAGCTCCATGAGATGGATGGCCGGTACTTTATCAAGAAAACGCGCGATCGATTCGACCTCATCTTCATCGGGTTGCCGGCTCCCCTGGAGTTGCAAGCCAACAGACTTTTTTCCAAGGAGTTTTTCTCCGCGGCGGGTGCGAGATTGAACCCGGACGGAATCCTCATTTTAACCCTTCCGGGGTCGCTGACCTATATCAGTCCGGAATTGAGAGATTTGAATAAGTGCATTTTAGACACGTTAAGGACCGTTTTTCGATCCGTGAGGGTCATTCCGGGTGAAACCAATCTCTATCTGGCTTCCGGTTCCGATAAGCTTCAAAACGCTACAAAAGAGGAGATCATTGACCGGCTTGAAGAGAGACAAATTCAAACAAGCCTCTTCACCAAAAGCTACTTGGAGCTTCGACTCCACGATAGATGGATAAGATGGTTTTCAGAATCGATGGAGGGTAGAGAGATTCAGATCAATTCCGATTTCCGTCCCGTCGGGGTCTTCCTAAGCCTCTCCTACTGGAACGCCCTCTTCTCTCCCTCCTTGGCGAGAATCTTCAAAGAATTTTCTGGATTCAGCCTTCGAATATCGGCAGCCTTATTGACCGTTCTTACTCTGTTGACGGCAGTTCTTTTTATAAAACAGCCTCGTTACGCCCGACAGTCCATTCCCTACGCCATCTTCACCACGGGATTGGCGGGAATGATCTTCAATCTGGCGATCATCTTCACCTTTCAGACATTTTACGGCTACCTTTACCGTCAGATCGGCCTTCTCATCGCCCTCTTCATGCTCGGTGTCGCATTGAGCAGCTTCTATATGACGCGGTTCTTAGAGAAAATCGAAAGAGGGATCCATCTATTTTTAGCGATTGAAATAGCGATCGTCCTTTTTTCGTGTCTCTTTCCCTTTGTATTTTCAATCCCTTCTCAATACTTCGGAGAAAAAGCCCTTTCTCTTCTGGTCTATCCTGTGTTTCTGATCATGTCTTTTTTCTCCGGAGCATCGATCGGAGTCCAATTCCCTCTCGCGAGCAAACTATACTTCGTTGCGTCTAGAAAGGGAGGGACGCTCGGGGCTATCGCTGGCTCGCTTTACGGAGCAGATCTTCTTGGAGGATTCTTAGGGGGACTCATCGGAGGGGTTCTTTGGTTA
>Ga0335084_10006635_pt1 | contig 11512 bp, 7 predicted proteins | sample Lox_Sample_44_FD_206721 | JGI IMG/M metagenome (GOLD analysis project Ga0335084, IMG submission 206721) | Soil microbial communities from Loxahatchee National Wildlife Refuge, Florida, United States - Lox_Sample_4.4 | ecosystem: Environmental > Terrestrial > Soil > Wetlands | place: USA: Florida...
CCCACTTCTCGAGATGTGAGCAAGCAGGCAGCACGTAATGGGCGAGTTCTCCTGTCTCCGTCATAAAGAGGTCATGGACGACGAGCAACTCCAGCCTTCTAAAAGCTGATTTGAAGGCATTGGAATCCGGCATTGAGACAACCGGATTTCCTCCAATAACAAAGAAAGCCTTGATTTTTTCAGGCACACTTTCAGGGACACACGTCACCACACCATAAGGGCTTTTTCTTCCCCACACCTCATAGAACAGGGGGTATCGGTCAGCTCCGAGAGGTTCTCCCTCAATCTCCATCCCAACATTGCCCAATTTCAATCTGGGGCTGATCACCCAACCCCCTTGGATATTTATATTCCCAGTGATCGCCTGAAGAATGGAGAACGCGCGACTGTTCTGAGTACCATTCGCGGTCTGATCTTGGGTATTTGTCCCTTGATAGATGCCCGCCCCTTTTGTTTTTGCAAAAAGGCGAGCGAGTTTCCGGATGTCCTGAGCCGCTACCCAGGTGATCTTCTCGGCCCACTCTGGAGTGTATTTCTGTATGTGGGGAACCAGCTTATCGAACCCATGCGTATATTTATGAATAAAATCTTCATCCTGAAGCTTCTCATTGACAATGACGTTTATCATCGCGAGGGCCATGGCTCCGTCGGTCCCAGGTCTTATTCTGAGATACATTTCTGCATGATCCGCCAACGGAATCCTCTTGGGATCGATGACGACCAGTTTCGCCCCCTTTTCTAAATTCTCCTCAATAGCCAGTTCTAGTGGAAAGTCAGATTCCTCTGGGTTGTGGCCCCAAAGAATGTAAAGGTTTGAGTCAAGCTCTTCCGTAGGATACTTACCAAAGGTGATCTGCCTGGTTCGAATTCTCATCCGGTAGCAGATGCTCTCCACAGAAAAAAAGTTAGGAGAGCCAAAGGCTGCTTTGAACCTTTGGGTCAGTCCGACCATCTCTAGATTCTCCACACCTATGGATCCGCTAAAAACCCCGAGAACAGATGGGCCAAATTCCTCTTTAAGCTTCAGAAGCTTCGTCGCTATCTCAGTAAGGGCTTGATCCCATGCGACTCTCTCCCAACCTCCTTTCACTCTTTTCATCGGATATTTGAGTCGGTTGGGATGATAGATATTGTCGAGAGCGATCTCCCCCTTCGGGCAGAGTTTCCCCTTATTTAGAGGATGGGATTCGAGCCCTTCAACCTTCGACGCCCTCCCATTCTCAACGGTTACTTTTGTCCCACAACTGTGGTAACACAATGTGCAATCTGTAAATATGACTTTTGTTTCTTTACCCATGGGTTACCATGCCTCCCCGCATCGCTTATGTTTTTGATCATTGCAAACCGCGTTAGAAAGCCTTCAACGTTCTAACGGGGTAGACCTTTATGGGGCAGAAGTTATTCCTAACTTTCGTTTAATGTCTTCTCGCAAAGCCTTTTTGTTATGCTTTCCTGCCTCTGTCAGCGGCAGAGAATCGATAAACTCAAATCTCTCCGGGATTAAGAGTTTTGAAGCCCCCTTCCTCTCCATAAAAGCCTTAATCTCTTCAGGATCAATTTTTACCCCAGAAGCGGCCTGAATATAAGCGCAGACTTTTTCGCCAAATTCCTGATCGGGCATTCCGATTACGGCGGCATCTAAGATATCTGGGTAAGAGCACAAGAGTTCCTCCACCTGGACAGGAGTGATGTTTTCGCCACCTCTAATAATGAGGTCTTTGATTCTTCCTGTTATTTTTAAATTCCCTAAGCCATCTATTCTCGCCTGGTCACCTGTTTTAAAGAACCCACCCGGTGTAAAGCTATTCTTATTTTCCTCCGGATTCTTCAAGTACCCGGCAAATATGCCCGGCCCCTTTGTGGCCAACTCCCCATCCTTATTCGGGGGTAACTCGTTCCCCTTTTCATCAAGAATTTTTATCTGTTCGTGGGGACAGCATGGTCTTCCAACGGTATTGCAAATCGTTTCAATGTCATCCGTGAGGCCCGTCCGGCAAAGTAACCCTTCAGCCATCCCAAACTCGTTGATGTAGGTGCATTCAAGTTTCCTGTGGACTTCTCGGATCAAGTCAGGAGGGCTAGGCTCTCCTCCAGCCGATATTTTTTTTAGAGACGTTAAATCATAGTCCCGGAGCCGCTCAATCTCAATGACTCTCCTGACCAGGCTGGGAACCGTTGGCAGATAGGTCACCCTCTCGGATTGGATGGTGCCACAAATATCTTGTGGTCTGGTAGAATCTAATAAAACTAATTTGTAACCCAAAAAAATTGAACCCACTACATTAAGCAGAGCAAGGTTGTGACCAACGGGAACGACCAGGAGGCAGATTTCGCTAGTATTCATCTCCCCCACTTTGTGTAAGTATTCCACATTGCAGATATAGTCATTGTGAGTGCGTGGAATTCCTTTAGGTAACCCGGTTGTGCCCCCGGAAGGTACAATATGGGCAACATCTGTTGGCTCGGGCCTGCGCATAGCTAACATCTTCGTGTCGTCACCACTCAATTTCCACCCCATGAGGCGTTCTAGTGCGGTGGTAAATTCTCCTCTTTCTTTTGCTGCTCTCACAGAGATAACGTGTTTCAGTTGTGGATTTCTCCGCTTAACCTCTCCTATAAATGATAGATAATCCATCTTCCGGTATGTCTCGGGTACGATCCAGGCTTTTGCCTCGGTGAGATGGGCAAGATGACTCACTTCTAACTGCCTATACCCTGAAATCAGAAGGACCGGGATGCATCCGATTTTTTGCAAAGCGAAGTAGGCGCAGACATATTCACTCCAGTTCGGAAGTTGTAAGAGGACGCAATCGCCCTTTTCTAGCCCCAAGTTGATCAAACCAGAGGCCATTCGGTCCACTCTCTCCCGTAGATTAGCGTAAGTGAGGCGGCTCCTGTCATCAATGACCGCTTCCTTGTCTGGAAATGATTCAGATGTCTTGTCAAGGAGATCCCCGAGGGTCATCCCCAGCCACCACTTATTTTTGCTATATTTTTCAATATCCTCTTCTTTATGTCTTGGAAATCCGGCGATGGTCATCCTTGAAAGCTCCTTTGCACATGAATAGCTTCTATTTTTCTGCAAGCCCCTCTTTCTGCAAGCACGTCATTCTTCCTTAAATGAACCGGGTCGCGCGTCCCTCGGCAAGAAAGGTTCGGGAGCGTGGAGATTACCTTCCGGGTAACGCGAGCATTTCACCTGCTCATATCTCGAATCCGCCTCGAGGCAATAGTTACATGCGACGCACCTAACGATCTCTTTTTCCCTCCCTTCTTTCGCCTTTCCTGGCCAATCCGGATCGGCAAGAAGGGCGCGGCACAGCCCTATGATATCTGCTTTCCCTGCCTCCAATATTTCCTCTGCGTGCTTGGGTTCCCTGATCTTCCCAGCGGTTACTACAGGAGTTTCAAATCCAGCTTCCCGAATGGCCTTCCTCACCCCCTCTGCCAAGTAGACATGGGTTCCATCCGGCCACCAGAACCATGGGCTCATACGATGGCCGCTGTAGCCAGACATGGGGTCCGGGGGATTTCCCTCCGGAGGGATAAGTGCATCTTCAAACCGGCTGCCAGCAGAAACGCTGATATAGTCAGCTCCAAGCTGGGCAAACCGTCTGGCGATTACCGTGCTCTGGGCTAGGGTGTTCCCTTCCACGACAAAATCCTCGCCGTTTATTCTAATACCAAGGGGATAGCTATCCCCTACAAGGTTTCGCACTGCCTGATAAACTTCTATAGGTAACTTCATCTTATTTTCAAGCCTTCCTCCATACCCATCCATTCTTTTATTTGAGCGGGAGAGGAACGAAGAAAGGACATAGGCATGAGCCATATGGATTTCAATAAAATCAAATCCAGCGGATAAGGCACGTTTGGCGGCTGACACATGGTCATTCACAATTTTGGGCAGGTCTTCCGTTTTAAAATCCTCTGCCTTCTGCCTCCAACCCGTCTTAGAAAGTTTCAGAAACTGCATAATTTGGATGCCGATCTTTACCTTCTGGTTCACTTCGCGCATCGCCTTCACTAACTCTGTTAAACCAGGGACAAAACTATCATCGCTGATTCGAAGATTGTAAGGACTCTTTGAAGGGATAATGACGGCTGCTTCCACCACAATCGATCCGGCGCCCCCTCTCGCCTCCCGTTGGTATCTTTTCTTCAGTTCGTCCGTAACCCAGCCGTCCTCCGTCGAAAGTCCTGAAACCATCGACGTCCGCTGGATTCTATTGGGAAGGGTAACTCCCCTTATTGTTAAAGGTGAAAATAATTTTTCGTACTTCACGCCACTTCCTCCCTCTTTGCATTATTCGCCCGTAAAATCGGGCTTCTTTTTTTCTATAAAAGACAGGATTCCTTCTTCGGCGTCCTTCGAATGCGCGACCCGATCATATTCCTCCATCTCGACTCGGAGAGCCTGATCGAGGGGGAGTTCCATCCCTTTGTGAATGGCCCTTTTGCAAGCTCTCACGGCGAAAGGGCCGTTGGAAGCAATTTTCCTTGCCAATCGACTGACTTCGTCCATCAAATGGTTACCGCTGCAAACCTTCTCCACGAGTCCGAATTGGTATGCCTCTGTCGCCGTGAAAGTCTCTCCGGCCAGGATCATGTATTTTGCCCATCCCATGCCAATGAGCCTCGGGAGGAGCTGGGTTCCTCCATACCCTGGCATGAGCCCCAACGTCGTTTCAGGAAAACCAAATTTCGCATTTTCTGAGGCGATTCGAATATCGCATGCCATGGCCAATTCGCATCCTCCTCCAAGAGCATATCCATTGACTGCGGCAATGACCACTTTGCTCGAGTTTCGAATCTTGAAAAAGATCTCCTGGCCCTTTCGGATAACCTCTGTCCTCTTATCGCCTGCTTCCTTAACCTCGTTGATATCCGCTCCCGCCGCAAACGCTTTTGAGCCCGCACCGGTAAGAACAATAACGAGAGTCTGTTCATCCGACTCCAACTCAGAAAATATCTGATCAAGCCTCGCCATCACGTTCAGATTCAAAGCATTAAGCGCTTTCTCCCGCTGAATGATGAGATAGGCTATTTTTCCTTCTTTCCTTAAGAGGACGTCCTCTGAACTCATTTGCCCCCCGGTTTCTCCACCTTCCATCTCCCACCGTTAAGAATGGATCGGGACGAGAGACTCAATCGGTGTGGGCAACCTCTCCGCTTCGATATCCCGTTCACTGCTACCCGTGCTTCTTTAATGCTTGTTTTCCTTTAAGATCGTGGGAGTCCGTTCATAGGTATCGTTGATTAGAATGATTAATCATAATGTGAGATATTCTTTTGTCAAGATAAATTTGGCTGTCAGGTCGTTTGGTGACAGGAAAAAAAGATGAAAAACCCTTTTCCCGGTTCTTGTCCGCGCCAACAATCTGGGTGAATCCGGGACGGAGGTTCGACAGGAAAACTGAGACAAGCTTTAAGAAATAAATTCATTGACGGTTATTTGGGCATCTGTTAGAATTTTTTAAATTTTGAGCCTCCAAGAAATACTCGAACGCGATGTCGAAATGATGAGACTGAAGGGCAAGAAGGCGATTGTCACCGGAGCCGGACAGGGGATTGGCCGAAGCATTGCGTTGAAGATGGCCCAAGAAGGCGCGGATGTGGTCGTCGCGGAGCTGAACCCTGACACCGGAACCCAAACAGCCAGAGAAATTGAGGTCCTAGGGAGAAAAGGTCTTCCCATTTCTGTTGATGTAGCAAGTCAAAAACAAGTCGAGGCCATGGTGGATCAAGTATTAAAGGCTTGGGGAAGCATTGATATTCTGATAAACAATGCCGGATTTGATCGTCCCGGCAACCTCCTAAAGGTGAAAAGTGAGGATTGGGACGCCGTTTTGGGGGTTCATCTCAAGGGCACGCTGAACTGCATTCAGGCTGTTGCTCCCCATATGATTGAGAACGGTTACGGGAAGATCGTCAACACGTCCTCGGTGTGGGGGAAGAGTGGAGCATTATCAGAAGTCAGTTACAGTACGGCAAAAGCGGGGATTATAGGCCTGACAAAAAGTGTGGCCAGAGAACTGGGTCGGTATCAGATCAATGTCAATGTGATTCTGCCCGGCCTGATCTTGACCCCCACGATCTCTAGAATGGCCGAAAAATATCGGAACATAATTGTCGAGAATACACCATTGAAGCGAGCAGGGCGACCTGAAGAAGTTGCCGATGTGGTTGCTTTTCTCGCATCGGATGAGGCGAGTTTTGTAACCGGGGCCTTGGTCGAAGTTTCAGGAGGATGGAATATGTAAGCCCCCCAAAGGGAGGAAACTCTAAATCCGAAGCACCAAATCCGAAACAAACCCCCATTTCGAAATCCAAATGATGGATACGAAAAGTTTAGAATTTGGTGAATTTGGAATTTGAAAGTTTTTCGAATTTCGATATTGGGATTTCGGATTTTTTGTTCTCCAGGAAGGCAATTTAATGAATAAGGAGTTGAAATGATGAGTGAAACTGAAAATTTAAGGGAAGGATGGAGGGACAGGGCAAAAGAGGTTGCCAGGAATATCGTGGCACCCCGTGCCAATGAGATTGATCGCACGGGTGAATTCGCCTGGGATCTTGCCGAGGTCTATTCGAAATATGGTTTTCTCAGCCTTCTCATCCCGAAAGAGTACGGAGGAATGGATACAGATATTACTTCATTCTGTTTAGTTGCCGAGGAGATTGCCAACGTCTGTGCCTCTTCTGCCCTCCTCGTCATCGTCCAGGCGGTCGGGACCATGCCTGTCGTTTTAGGAGGAACGAACGAACTGAAGGAGAGGGTATTACCCAGATTAGCTCGGGAGAGAGGTCTGATCTGCTTTTGTCTGACCGAACCTGAATCAGGTTCGGATGCGGCCTCGGTCCGAACCAAAGCAGTCCTGGAAGGGGACTATTATGTTATCAACGGGAGAAAATGTTTTATTACGAACGGCGGAGTGGCCGACTTCTATACGGTCTTTGCCACCACTCAGCCGGGTAAAAGAATAGAAGGAATCACAGGCTTTGTGGTGGAGAAGGGAACTCCCGGTCTTTCGGTCGGGAAAACCGAAGAAAAAATGGGTATTCGAGGTTCCAATACGACAGAAGTCATTTTAGAGGACGTTAAGGTTCCCGTTGCCCACAGGATTGGAGAGGAAGGAACGGGATGGTGGCAAATGATGAGGACCCTGAACCGATCAAGGCCAGCGATTGGAGCCCAGGCTGTGGGTTTGGCTCAGGGGGCTTTAGACTATCTCGTCCGGTATGTTGAGGGAAAGGGTGGGGGGCAGACAAAGCAAGACAGCCTATGGGTTCAAGGGATGCTTGCGGATATGGCGATGGAGGTCGAAGCCGCTCGAGCACTGGTGTACAAGGCGGCGAACATGATGGATGAAAAGGCGAAAGGAACGCCCGTTCAGATGTTTTCCGCTATGTCCAAATACTTCGCTTCCGATGTGGCGATGAAAGTGACAACTGACGCCGTCCAGATCTTACAATGTCAAGGGCTCACCGAGAACCATCCGGTTGAGAGGATGATGAGAGATGCGAAAGTGATCCAGATTTTTGAGGGAACGAACCAAATCCAACGAAAGGTCGTGGCTCACACCCTGCTGAAGTCAAAATGAACGGTTATCCGTGGCTTACCTGGAATTGCCAGTGGGATAAGTTTTAAGTACGAAATTCGAAACCCAAAAAACATATTGAAATCCTCATTTCCGATTACCCTGACAACGTGTCTTTTCTTAAGCCTCTTGGATTTCATGATTCGGATTTACCTAAAGTTAGCCCGACGGCTGCGGGGAGAAGTTTCGAATTTAAATATCGGCCAAGGAGAGCCACCGGCAGCTGGAAGTTTGAAGATGGGGGATTGCCATGCTTACACCAAGTGAGCGAGAAAGGTACGATCGACAAATCCTGATCGGGGAGATTGGACAAGAGGGGCAGGGAAGGCTCAAAAGGGCCCGGGTGGTTATTGCGGGTACGGGAGGGCTAGGCTCTCCGATCGCTCTCTACCTGACAGCTGCCGGAATAGGGACGATTCGTATCATCGATCATGACCGGGTGGCACTCAGCAATTTGAACAGGCAGATTTTGCATTGGGAAGAAGATATCGGTAGAAAGAAGGTTGACTCTGCCAGGGCGAAGTTGAGAAACCTGAATTCGACAGTGGAAATCCAAGCGATCGCGGAGACCCTCACTGAAGAGAATGTTTCTGAGCTCGTTCATGGCTGTGACGCCATCGTTGATGCCATGGATAACTTACCGACGCGCTACACCTTGAATCGATGCGCGATTGAAAAGAATATTCCATTTTTCCACGGCGCAGTCAACGGGTTTGAAGGAAGAGTCATGACCGTCCTTCCTGGGGAAACGGCCTGCCTCAGGTGTATGTATCGCGGTCTGGTTCCGCAAGAAAAGTTTCCGGTGGTTGGCGTTGCTCCCGCCGTCATCGGCAGCATTCAAGCGACGGAGGTCATCAAGTATCTCGTAGGAATTGGTAATCTGCTGACCAATCGGTTATTAATATATGATGGGTTAAGGGTGACTTTCAACGAATTTAGGCTCAACAGGAACCCAAACTGTGATCATTGCGGATCTTCGGGGGGAAGGGAGTGAATCATGGCTGTCAGGGTGCACATTCATACCACACATCGGCAACTGACCGATGGCGCGGATGTGATCGCCGTCGAGGGGAATACAGTGGGAGAATGTTTAAATCGGCTCATTCAGCGGTTCCCTGGAATGGAAAAGGCCCTGTTCGCCAAGAAAGATAAATTGCTCAACAACGTTGAGGTTTATCTGAACCATGCCAGCGCGTACCCGAACGAACTTATTAAACCCGTCAAGGATGGCGACGAGATTCACCTGGTCGTGATGCTTACCGGAGGATGAAAGGATTTTCTCGAGGCATAGAGCCCGCCCAGGAGGGGGCACGGAAGGGAATAATTCCGGCAATCTTCTGGCAGGCATTGGCTTATTATTAAAAGAAGGTTTCTCAGGGATCTTTTTCAGGGACCCAACAGCTTGGGACTGAGTCAGGCTGCTTCCGGGGAATTTAGTCGATCCCTTGGAAGGGCAGTCCTCCATGTTTCTTTGCACGCTTTTGAAAGGCCTCTTTTCCCCCCAGCATCAAGGTTCTTATGATCTCTTGGATCGAGCGGTCGTCGATCGATGCCTGGCCTATGATGTGGATACGATTACCTCTTGACTCCAAAGGAATCACGAGTTCGGCGTCGCCCATCACGGGAAGGGTGGCGTCATTTGTCACCAGGATAAACTGGTGCTGTGGGCTTTGGTCTTTTAACCCTTTCTGCTCCCTTAGAATCTGAAGAACTTCTTCATGCATGAGCGGGTCGTCGAGGTAGTCATCGGGCTGATCGATGACAAGAATTTGGCTCTTTAAGCCGAGCAAAAGAAGCAACACTTCTGCGGCACCCCGGTCTGACGACAGATGTTCAAGAAACCGGTATTGACCGTCGATCTTCATTTCTAGACGAAGGGCATCCTGAGGCATCAGGACCTCGAGTTGGAGGAGCCGAGATTCTTCGTCGGTCAGCCATTGGATTAAGTGATCGGCGATCTCAGGATTCAGGCCAAAACTGGTTTGAACTTTCTTGCTTCCTGTCCGTACCGCTTCGGCGAGGGACGCGCCGTCTGTCATTTCCGGAGAAACGAGCTGATCGATTGCCTTTTGAGGGATGTTTGATCCTTTTAAGAGGAGTGAAAGCTGTTTTTTGTATCCTTCTTTTTGTCCCTTAAATTCTGCCCGGAGACGGATTCGACCGTTCAGAGCCTCTGCAATGGTTTCGGTTCCTTCTTTCCTTAGTCCATTCTGCTTGGATCTACAATCTTTAAACTGCTGAAGAAGCGATCGGCGCTCCTCTCTCAAAATTTTCATACGATCCCCGACCCCGTCGGACTCACCGATCAGGGATGAGAGCGATGTTCTTTCCCGCGTCAATTTTAAGAGTTGATCCTGACCCGACGCCTCTTTTTTCTCGCCCCTTCCAGCCAGATTCGTCTCTCCTTCTGAAGCCCGAAGCTTCTCTTGGAGCCGCATATCGAGACGGGCGAGACTTTGGATGGCTTGTTCAAAAAGGGTTGTCTGGTCATCCAGGACCACCTTCAGGCTTTCTTCGAGGACGGAGAGGATTTTTGTCGCCTCCTGTAGGATAGGAGACGGGTTGTTTTCACCTCCGGCCAGGTTTCGGTGGGTGGTTTCCAGCAAGGTCAGAAGGTCAAGGCGCCATCGATCACAATCCGCCGAAGCACTCCTGAGAGCATTGATGGCATTCTTCAAGTACCCTCCCTTGCTGTGAGAATCGGTTCCTCCTTCTGGTTTTTCTGCGCTTTGGGCTTTATGGATTTCAATCTCATGATCGATTCTTTTAAGCCCTCGGATATATTCTTCCCGCTTCGCCAGTTTTGTCTGTAATTCTTCAATGGTTAAACCATTGGCAATGAGTGACTGCGTCGCCTTGTCGACGGCCTCCGCACATTTACGCGCCTGTTCCCCAAGAAACTGGTCCAAAAGCGCAAGTTGATGATCCTGGGTTCCGGAAACTGCCTTGATCTCCCGCTGCCCGAAGACACTCAGTCCACCGTCGGGGGTGAGAAGCTCAGAAGGGCTCGCCTTCAGCGGTTTTTCCGGGCTGACTTGAAAGGTGTGAGGTTCTTCGCCCCATGCCCGGACGATACGGTATTGCCGGATGTTTCCCTCCCGAATAGGCCTGTCCAAGATGACTTCTGCCCTGCCGTCACTCCCTAAAGCCCGATGAACGAGTTCCATGCGGGACGGTTGATCGGAATAAGGGATCATGGCGAACGCGTAGCGGAGGGTTTCAACAATGGCAGATTTGCCCACCCCCTTGCTTCCGACAATGACGTTGAGGTTTTGGTTAAAATTTATAGTCAGATTTCCAAGGAAGCCGGAACCTGAGACGGCCATACTTCGGATTCTCGGATGGTTCGGTAAGGGAATTCCACCGACGGCCAGACGGGTCTGCGGGTCATGGAGCGCAAGTCGTAGTGCGTCTAAGTTTAATGCGCTCAGTTTTAGGTAGGTCGCCCGGAGGTTGCCATTTGTTCCACGTTGTGTGCCGATCTCTTCTATCCGCTTCGGGTTGGAAAATTCAACGGAGGCCAGCTGCCCCCAGAAGTTTGCCGGGAGGGTGCCCGTCGCCTGTAGCTTGTTTCTTTCTTTGTCGGGGCAATATTCGATGGCGTCCGGTCCGATCTCGACGAGGAGTTTGGCGGCGACTTCCGCAGTGAGGCTTTTGCAAAGGCCATTTGTTTGATCGGGATGGGGGAGGATCAATAGGCAGTTGAACCGGCCCCGCAGCTCTTTAAGGGAATCAGCCAAGCTGGTTTTCAGGTCGATATCCCGATGAGAACCCCGATGATCAAAGAGAGGGGTGGCTGGGTCTTTATCGAGTGACCGAAGAAAAGTGTTCAGGCTCTTCAAATCGGTATCGCCGGCGAAGATGGCCAATAGATGGAGGCCATATTGATACTGTCTGAAGGTCATTTCTAT
>Ga0335084_10006636_pt1 | contig 11512 bp, 10 predicted proteins | sample Lox_Sample_44_FD_206721 | JGI IMG/M metagenome (GOLD analysis project Ga0335084, IMG submission 206721) | Soil microbial communities from Loxahatchee National Wildlife Refuge, Florida, United States - Lox_Sample_4.4 | ecosystem: Environmental > Terrestrial > Soil > Wetlands | place: USA...
TTTGCCTGGCATAACCCTCACGTGCGATTTCACATTCTAATCTAATGAAATAGTATGCGCTGCGCAATGAGGGAATATTGCACTTTCGGTATTCCGGGGCTATCTTGGGGTCGCACTCTCTGAGATCTACGGAACGGGCCATCGGTTCGGTCGGTTTCAAAGTTCTCCCCTCTGCGCCTCTTGTGGAGAAGAAAAAGTGTCCACTTCAGGTATTTGATAATAATGAGCAAAGGCCGTCTGGAAGCATTCAGTGATGGCGTCCTGGCCATCATCATCACCATCATGGTGCTCGAGTTGAAGATTCCGCAGAAGGCGGACGTGGCGGATTTGATCCCCCTGGCCCCTGTCGCGCTGAGCTACGCGTTCAGCTTTGTATTCCTCGGCATCTACTGGAGTAACCACCATCATCTTTTCCAGGCTGTCAAACAGGTGAACGGCCGCGTGCTCTGGGCGAATCTGCATCTGCTCTTCTGGTTGTCCCTCACGCCGTTTGTCACCGGCTGGATGGGCGAGCACGAGTTTGCGGCGTGGCCGGTTGCGCTGTACGGCGTCGTCCTGCTGTTTTCCGCAGTTGCGTATTTCATTCTCACCCGCGCTCTCCTGACCCTTCACGGGGAGGGCTCGGTCCTGGCGAAAGCCCTTGGGTCGGATTTCAAAGGGAAAATTTCGGTCGTTATCTATCTGGCAGCTATCCCCCTTGCCTTTGTGAATTCATGGTTTGCGGGGGCGCTCTACGTCCTGGTTGCGGTCATATGGCTTGTTCCCGACCGGCGGATAGAGAAAACCCTGGGAACCTGATGAGGCACCTGCCATAATACTTCTCCAATCCTGAAATCCCTTGGTTCTTACTCCGGAGAAAGGCCTCCGCTCCACGATCGTGAGCATACTTGCCAACGCCCTGCTTGCCCTCATCAAGGGGATCGCAGGGGTGCTGGGCAATTCGTACGCTCTCGTTGCCGATGCGATTGAGTCCACGACTGACATCGCCAGCTCCCTTATTGTCTGGGGAGGCCTCAAGATTTCCGGGATCCCGCCGGACATCGACCACCCCTACGGCCACGGCAAAGCTGAACCCCTGGCGGCCACGGTGGTTGCACTCCTTCTCTTCGCGGTCGGGGTCGCAATCGCAATTCAGAGTGTCAGGGAAATAGCCGTTCCCCAGCATGCCCCCGCGCCGTTCACGCTCATCGTCCTCCTGGTTGTCGTCCTGACAAAGGAGGCGCTCTTCAGGTTCGTGTTCAACGTCGGGAGAACAATTGACAGTACGGCGGTCAAGAGCGATGCATGGCACCATCGAAGCGACGCGCTCACCTCCGGTTCTGCAGCGATCGGTATATCCATCGCACTTATAGGTGGGACGGGATACGAGAGTGCTGACAAGTGGGCGGCCTTGTTTGCTTCATTCATCATCGCGTTTAACGCATTCCGGATTATCCGGCCCGCCGTCAACGAAATGATGGACGCCGCTCCGACCTCGGCGGTCGAAAAAGCGGTCAGGGAGACGGCCCGGCACCTGGAGGGAGTCGTGGGCCTCGAGAAATGCAGGATCCGGAAGATGGGTTTGGGGTACTACGTGGATCTGCACGTGACCGTGGAGGGGCACATCACGGTCCGCGAGGGGCACGCAATTGCCCGGGATGTCAAGGCGAAGATCCTCGAGGCGCATGCGAATATCGCCGATGTGTTGATCCACATCGAGCCATCAGATTTACTGGAGGAATGACATGGGTATCAGGGCAATCGTTTTTGGCGCGACAGGCATGGTGGGGGAGGGGGTACTGTACGTTGCTCTTCATCATCCGGGCGTGGATTCGGTACTGGTTATCGGAAGAAAGTCCTGCAGCGTGAGCCACCCGAAGCTTCTCGAGATCATTCACGGTGATTTCTTCAACTATGCGCCGATCGAATCACAACTGGCGGGATACGACGCCTGTTATTTCTGCCTCGGTGTGTCTTCTCTCGGAATGAACGAGCAGGACTACTCCCGGATCACGCATGACCTGACTCTCGAGGCTGCCCGGACGCTCTCACGGATAAACCCGGAAATGACATTCTGCTACGTATCCGGGGCGGGGACCGATGGTTCTGAAAAAGGACGGAGCATGTGGGCGCGCGTGAAGGGGAAGACCGAGAACGATCTGCAGAAACTTCCGTTGAAGGGAGTGTATTGTTTCAGGCCCGGGTTCATCAAACCTATTAAAGGCCTGAAGAACGCGTTCACACTTGCCAGGGTGATGGGCGCGGTGTACCCCCTCTGGCGGACCCTTATCCCGAAGTATGTCTGCACGCTGGAGGATCTCGGTCGTGCGATGATACGCGTGACGCAGGACGGGTCTTCGTCGCATGTGCTGGAGTGCCTGGATATTACCCGCTTCGGAGCCCGTTGACCCCCGTCTGGATTTTGCCCGACCAATTTCTATATTCCATGATCACACAACGCACGCCTCCGCAATGGAATCCTCGGTGCAGTCGCTAAAATCATTCATCGACATCCGCAGGGGTGAAATCGCCGCGCGCCACCGCTCGGAGGGAGGCGGATTCCCGACTGCGGTCGCCCTGTCGCAGATGATGGATGAGGCGGTCCGTATGGCGTTTTCCTCGCTCACCCCGGATGTCGCGGGTGAACTTGCCGTCCTGGCACTCGGGGGATACGGGCGCGTGGAGCTCTTTCCGAAGTCCGACATCGATATCATGGTCCTTGCCCCGAAAGGGGTTGACACTCATGCCGCGGGGGGGGCGGCGAAGCAGCTCCTTCATCTTCTCTGGGACACAGGACTCGACGTCGGCCATTCGGTGCGCACGATCGGCGATGCCATGGCGCTGCACGGCAATACGATCGACTCCTGGGCATCGATGATGGAGAGCCGGTTCGTCTGCGGCAACGAGCCGCTCGCAAAGGAATTTTACCGCCGGCTCTTTGAGCGGAGTTCCTCCGACAGGGACGCGTGGTTTATCAGGCAGGTCTTTGCAGACATCCGCGACCGGCACGAACAGTACGGAAATTCGGTCAAGCTCCTCGAGCCCAATGTGAAGAACAGCGCAGGCGGGCTGCGCGACGTTCAGGCGCTCTACTGGCTCTACCGGTCGGCCGACCCGGCATTCAGAATCGCTTTCGGGGCCGGCCAGCCGGCGCTGCCTCAGTTCCTCGGTCTGCTTCGTGAGGCGGAGGTGCTCGACGCGGAGTCGCACCGTGAGGCGTTGAAGGCTCTTGAGTTTCTGTTTCGCGTCCGCCAGGAGATGCATTATCTCAGGGAATCGATACAGGATACGCTCGGGTTCAGCCTTCAGATCAGCGTCGCGGAAGCCCTTGATTACGGGTCAAAGGCCGACCTCAGGTCGGTGGAGGTGTTCATGCGGGAATACTTCCGGCACGCGCGTGTACTTTTCCGTCTTTCGGACCGTCTGCGGCAGCGGTTCCGGGAGGTCATCGAGCCCCCCCGGCGCGGCCTCCCGTTTACCCGGAAGAAGGTGGCCGACCGCTTCTATATCCGCGACAACGTGCTTTCCCTCGATTTTCCCCTGAGGCAGTTCGCCGATCCCGCGCGCGTATACCAGACGTTTACGCTCGCGGCGCAGCACGGGGCTGCGCTTGATTTCCGCCTGAGGGGCACGATTGCGCACAGCCTGAACCTGATCACGGAAAAAGAACGGTCCTCCGTCGGTCTCTCGGCCATGTTCAGGAACATCCTCGCATCGGAAAGGGTCACCGAGACGTTGCGCGATATGAACGATCTCGGCGTGCTCTCGTGCTTCCTCCCGGAATGGGCGGACCTGGTGGCGTTTTTTCAGCACGACGACTACCACTACTACACCGCCGACGAGCACACGATCATAGCCGTCGGGAACGCGGAAAACCTCCGCAATGACTCATCCTTCCTTCACGATATCCATGCGGCGCTCACGCGGAAGGATATCCTCTATCTCGCCCTTCTCCTGCATGACATAGCCAAGCCTCGGGGAATTGCAGAGCATGAAGTCACGGGCGTCGATATGGCACGCGGGATTCTCAGCAGGCTCGATCTTGAAGACATGTTTCCCGATGTCGCGTTTCTCGTGCGCCATCATCTGGTGATGGAACGCCTCGCATTCCGGCGAAACGTGCACGATCCGGGGACCATCCGTGAGTTTGCGGAAAAGTTCCCGCGCCCCGAACTGCTCGATTATCTGTTCGTGCTCACCTACGCCGACCTGTCCGCGGTGCGCGCAGGCGTCTGGACCGAGTGGAAATCGGAGCTCCTGCGCGAGCTGTATCTCCGGACGGCCGAGGTACTCAGCCGGGATCTCCGGGGTGCGGAGGTTGAGGACTTTCACCGGTCCCGGCACCGGGAGGCGGTCGGGAATCTTGTCGAGACGCTGAGCGCCGGCCTCCCGCGGGAGGATGTCGAGCGTCATCTCCAGGGGATCCAGAACGCCGCCTATCTCGCGCTTTTCAGCGAAAAGGAGATCGGCCAGCACCTTCTCTCGAGTGCGCAGGCGGAGAGCGTATCCGCCTCGTTCTCGCACGGAAAGGGATTTACGGATGTCACCGTGATAGCGCGGGATGCCCCGTTTGCGCTGTCAAAATTCTGCGCGGTGCTTGCGGCGAACGATGCCAATATATTCGACGCAAGTATTTTCACGAGGGATGACGGTGTGATCATCGACCGTTTCCGTGTCACGGATGCAGCCACCGGGGATCGCCTGGAGCAGAGGATCTGCGACAAGATCTCGGCTGATCTCACGACGGTGATGGAAGGGAGTCTTGACGTCGATCATCTCTTCGCCGAACACAAGCGCAAATGGAAACGTCGCACAAAGCGGCCCTCGCCGCAGAACGGACGCGTCGAGGTACTGTTTGAAGCTAACCCGCAATACACGATCATCGATGTCTACGGGCCGGACACTGTCGGCGCTCTCTACCGGATAACCGAAACTCTCTCCCGGCTGGGCCTGGATATTCATTTTGCCAAGATCGCGACACGCGTTGACGGGATTCTCGACGCATTCTATACGCTCGACCGGAGCGGCCGCCCTCTCGGGAAAAATCTTCAGCCCGGTATCCGGGAAGAAATCATGAAGCTGCTCGTCTCTCTCTCGGAAGAAGAGCTTGCCTAGTTCCCGCCACCGTCCCCTCTCCACTTGAGCAACACCGCTGGTCTGCAAACCCCTTTCGTGCTCCCCGTCAAATAGCAGAATTTTCTTCAAAAAAGACTTGACATTTGGATTTCCATCATTATATTCTAAGGTAACAGATTAATAACGCCTTATTATCTAAGGCGTTTTTTAGTCCAGGCCTTAGTAAAAATGTGCGAATGCACGATGTCCTCCAACAACCAGTGAAAGGAGTGCTATGAAGAAAATCGAAGCGATCATCCGGCCGCACAAGGCGGAGGAGGTCCGCGAGGCGTTGCTGGAAGCGGGGATCCGCGGAATGACGATCCTGGAGGTGAAGGGGTTCGGGCGGCAGAAGGGACATAAGGAGATCTATCGAGGCTCGGAATACAACGTGGGATTTCTGCCCAAGGTGAAGATCGAAGTCGTGGTGGCGGACAAGGTTCTGGACGTCGCCGTGAGCACGATCGTGAAAGCCGCAAAAACAGGTGAGGTGGGAGATGGGAAGATATTTGTCTCCACGATCGACGAGGTCATCCGCGTACGAACGGAAGAAACAGGCGAAAGCGCACTCTAACACCAGTCAAACAATTCAAGAGGCATCTCATGTTATTGAGAATGGTAAAAAGCTCATGCGGATTCGCTCTTGCGCTGTTGTGCGCAACTGCGGTTGTCAACACGGGAATGAGTCAGTCAAAGGACTCGACGGCCCCTCCGGCCCCCGTTGTCGTCGGCGGATTTGTTGACACGTATTTCAGCTTCAATTTCGGACGCCCGACCACTCATGCGAACCTGCTCCGGAACTTTGACGTCACGGAGAACCAGTTCACGGTATCGGAAGCCGAAGTTTCGATCACGAAGGCGGCGGCGCCCGTCGGGTTTCGCGTGGACCTCGACTTCGGTCCGACGAATGACATCGTCCAGAGCGGTGAAGTTAAACCCGGGGCCCTGGCGTCCGTGGCAAATGTGGGACAGGCGTACGTGACATACGTCGCTCCGCTCGGGGCCGGGCTCACGATCGATGCCGGAAAATTCGTCACGCATATGGGGCTGGAAGTCATCAAGGCCAAGGACGACTTCAACTACAGCCGGTCATTCCTGTTTTCCTTCGCGATACCCTACTATCACTATGGCGTCCGGGCAAGCTATCCCGTGAGCGGCACGCTGACGCTCAACGGGTATATGTACAACAGCTACAACGGTCCGGCGGTGAACAGCGGGAAGACATTCGGTTTCGAGGGGACGTATGCGCCCTCGAGCGCCCTCTCGATCGTCTTCAACTGGATAGGCGGTCCCGCGCTTCCGGATCAGGTCTCCAACAAATTCCGCAATGTTGTAAATGCCTACGCCACATACCAGGCGGGCGAAAAGCTGCTCCTTGCGATCGACGCGGCGTACGGCCAGGAGAATCTCTCTTCCGGAGTGAACCTCTGGAAGTCGGTGGATTTCTACGCGAAATATGCGCTGTGTGACCCTTCATCGCTTATACTGCGCGGAGAGCTGTACAGTGACCCGGAAGGATATACGACCGGGACGTCGCAGGATCTCAAGGAGATCACGGTCACGTACGAGTACAAGGGACTTTCAAACCTGATCCTCCGGACGGAGTACCGGTACGACTGGTCGGACCAGGTCGCATTTGACGGTTCCGGCGGACCGTTGACGAGAACGAACCAGTCGACGCTCGCCCTTGGCGCCATCGTGGTGTTCTGAGTTTGCATTGAAAAATCACATCGAAACCTCACTCTCGGAAGGAGCTGACACTATGATGCAACCTCTCATGCGCATTCGATTTCTGTTGATTCCTGCGCTCCTTGCTCTGCTGCTCATCGGGATCGCCCCCGCGGCCCTGTTCGCGGGGGATCCGGACCCGTCCGGGACGAAGACCGGAACGACGGCCGACATCCCGGCTGCGAAGGCGGGACAGCCGACGATGCAGGAGATCAGCGACACCGTCGGGCACAACCGTATTTCGATCAACTTCATGTGGACGCTCATTACGGGGTTCCTCGTCATGTTCATGCAGGCCGGATTCGCGCTTGTCGAGACCGGTCTGTGCAGAGCGAAGAATGCCGCACACACGATGGCGATGAATCTGATGATCTATCCGCTGGGGATGCTGGGATTCTATGTGTGCGGGTTCGCATTCATGTTCGGCGGCGTGGGGGCGCTCGGCACGCTCGGCGGCTATGCGGGGTTGAGCAATGAGCTGACGGTGACGCTGTTCGGGAAACCGTTTGGCCTCATTGGCTGGAACGGGTTCCTTCTCCAGGGAGCCGGGTACGACACTGCGGCCTTCACGCTCTTCCTCTTTCAGATGGTGTTCATGGACACGACCGCCACGATCCCGACGGGTGCGGCAGCGGAGCGGTGGAAATTCTCTGCGTTCATGATATACGGCTGTCTTATCGGATCGGTGATGTACCCGGTTTTCGGCAACTGGGTGTGGGGCGGCGGCTGGCTCGCACAGCTCGGGGTCAATTTCGGTCTCGGCCATGGACACGTGGATTTTGCCGGTTCTTCCGTCGTTCATATGCAGGGCGGAGTCATTGCGTTGATCTTTGCATGGATGATCGGGGCTCGTTACGGGAAGTATAACACCGATGGAACCATAAACCCGATGCCGGCACACAGCATCCCGCTGGCCGTCCTGGGAACATTCATACTTGCATTCGGTTGGTTCGGATTCAATCCCGGTTCATCTCTTGCGGGAACGGATTTGCGAATCGCCGTCGTGGCGGTGAATACGATGCTCGCAAGCGCCACGGGCGCGCTGGCGGCCACGCTCTGGATGTGGCACGTGCGCACGAAAAAGCCCGATCCCTCGATGATGTGCAACGGAATGCTCGCGGGACTGGTTGCCATCACCGCGCCGTGCGCTTTCGTCAGCGCGGGAGGGGCCGCCATCATCGGACTTGTCGCAGGGGTACTTGTCGTCGAGTCGGTCTTCTTCTTCGACAGACGCAGGATCGACGATCCCGTCGGGGCAATCTCCGTGCACGGGGTCAACGGCGCGTGGGGCTGCCTCTCCATCGGGCTCTTTGCAGACGGAACATACGGAGACGGCTGGAACGGCGTGACGGGCACCGTGACGGGTCTCTTCTACGGCGCCGGCTGGAGCCAGTTCGTGGCCGAAGCAATTGGCGTGGTCACGTGCTTTGTCACATTGTCAATCATCTCTTTCATCGTCTTTAAGATCGCCGAGGTAATTGTGGGGAACCGGGTGTCAAAAGAAGTGGAGATCGAAGGACTCGATGTCCCCGAAATGGGCCTCGTAGGCTACAGCGGAATCGTACTCGACAAAGTGTCTGAGACTTTACATCCGAGGAACTAGGTCCGCGGTCCCGGGAACGCTCTCCCGATTGTATGCGTGCTGCGCAGCGTGTTTTTCCCGCTGCGCGGCACGAAATTAAACTGAAAGGGACTGATATCGTGAACTCGCAGATTGTAAGTATGCTTATCCCGGCCGGCGCGATCGTGCTCGGGGGGATTATCGGATTCGCCTTCGGCGCGCTGCAGAAGAAGGCGCTCCTGGCACACAAGAAGCGACAGGAAGAAGGAAAGCTGGGGAGCGGATGGGCGATCATGCCCGGGTCCATGGGGCGGGTGGCGGTCCTCCTTGTGACGCTCGCTTTAGTGCAGATCATATTCCCGATGTTCTTCGAAGGATCGACCATTCCCTGGCTGGTCTCCGCCGGGGTCGTGATCGGCTACGGAGCGGCGTTGTTCCTGCAGCTCCGCCACCACGCCGCGTACCGGGCGTGACAGCGGGATGGAACTGCCGGGCGGAACATTGATTCAGGGGGCCCCGGTACCGGTCTGGGCGGCGTTGCCGTTCTTCCTGCTCCTCCTGGGGATTGCCGTGGTTCCGCTCGTCAGCAAGCACTGGTGGGACCGGTTCTATCCCGTGGTGTCGATCGGGTTGGGGGTGATTACCGCCGCGTACTATATCGTGATCCGTGCTGCGCCTTTGCCGATACTTAACTCCGAGATCCAGTTCATCAGCTTTATTGCGCTCGTCGGGTCGCTCTACGTGATCGCGGGGGGGATTCACATTCGCCTGCGGGGGAGATCGAGGCCCCTCACCAATGTGGCATTCCTTGCCTTCGGGGCGTTGATGGCGAACCTGATCGGCACGACCGGCGCCTCCATGATCCTGATCCGGCCGTTCATCCGGGTCAATCGGTACAGGATCAAAGCCTTTCACATCGTTTTTTTCATATTCATCGTCAGCAACATGGGGGGAGCGTTGACCCCGATCGGCGATCCGCCGCTGTTTCTCGGGTACCTCCGGGGGATTCCTTTTTTCTGGGTACTCGGCAGCTCCTGGCACATCTGGTTGATCGCGATGGGGACCATACTCGGGATTTTCTTCGTGATTGACGCACGCGTGTACGCGGGGCTGTCGCCGGCACAGAGGCACAGGACGGAGGACGTCGGCGAAAGAGGGGAAATCACGGGACTGCATAATCTCTTTTTCCTGGCCGTGGTACTGTTTGCCGTCTTCGTTGTCGATCCTCCGTTCGTCCGTGAGGGATTGATGCTGGCCGCCGCGCTGGGGTCCTGGTTCACGACGCCCGGGGAAATACACGCGAAGAATGATTTTGATTTCGTCCCGATCAAAGAAGTGGCAATTCTGTTCCTGGGCATTTTCACGACCATGGTGCCGGCGCTGGGGTGGATCGAACAGAATTCCGCCGCTCTCGGGTTCAGGGTTGCCGGCCAGTTTTACTGGGCAACCGGAGCGCTCTCCTCCGTTCTCGACAATGCGCCGACCTATCTGAATTTCTTCAGCGCGGCCGTGGGGGTATTCGTCGATCCCGATCTGGTCCGCGATGTCTCCCGGCTCCTGCACGAGAGTGCCCCGGGCCTGATCACACTGGCGAGCGATGTCTCATCGCAGGCGCGTGATACGCTTGATACGCTGCTGAAGTACCATGCGGAGAGCGCCGCGGCGGGAACACTGACTGTCGATCAGATGACGACGGCATGCCTGATGACTTCTCACCCGGTCGTCGTTCAGGCGATTTCTCTTGCGGCGGTGTTTTTCGGGGCAGTGACATATATCGGCAATGGCCCGAATCTCATGGTCAAGAGCATTGCCGAACAATCAGGCGTGCAATGCCCTTCGTTCGGAGCGTACGTCGGACGCTATTCATTTCCCATTCTGCTTCCCACCTTTGCCCTGATCTGGTACATCTTCTTCCGGAGCTGAACACTGCCGCAGGCATCCCCCTCGCTCAATTTCCCGTGGATTTTGCCCGTATCATCCCCCGAATCAGTCGATCGGCGGTGGAACCATCTGCTGAGGGGTCCGCGTTGAACATATCGGTATCAGCATTGACGGAGGATCACCAATGGCAGAAGAATATCCCTACGTAACCCGCCTCGACGTCAGGTTCAAGCATTTCGAGGTCATGGACATTCCGGAACTCGTGAGGGAATGCAGGGACAGATGGTTCAACCAGACGCTGACGAAGGTCAATGACAGCGTTGTGAGGATCGCCATCGTTCAGGGGGAGTACCACTGGCACAAGCACGACAACGACGACGAGTTCTTCTTCGTCCTCGAAGGGAAGCTCTATATCGATCTTCAGGACAGGACAATCGAGCTCGATCCCGAGCAGGGCGTCACGATCTCAAAAGGTGTCACGCACAGGCCCCGGGCTCCGCAGAAAACAGTCATGCTCATGGTGGAAACCAGCTCGATTCAGCCGACGGGGGATCAGGCCGGCACTCATTGAAACACGCGATGACTCTCCTTCTTCCTGCGGTACTGCCCTCGCCCCCTCTTCCCGCTCAGATTTGCCGGGTCATCAACCCTGCCGGGGCCTGAGAAGACACGCTGGTGGAAACAGGCTGGAAATTGGGCCCGCCCCGGCGCCGCTGGCGAACGTGTAGAACGTCGCCTGGCCGGAATGAACCAGAGCCGTATCCGGACAGTGGAGTACGGGCGTCTGGATGACGAATGAAGGGTCTGTGCATCCCGTGAGGAGTTGCATGAGAAACAGGAATCCGGGGATGGAGACCGGAATAATTCTCTGCAGGACTGTCTGTGTCTGCACTCCTGTCATATACACAAAAGGGCCAATTGTATGGGCGGAGAAGAGATTGAGACAATCGCCGTCATCGGCGCGGGATTGATGGGTCACGGCATAGCACAGGAGTTTGCCGTTGCGGGATACGACGTCCGGCTCTATGATGTCGATCCCGCGAATCTCCGCAGGGCGGGGGTGAACATAGAGGGGAATCTCGCCATGCTCGCGGGACTCGGATTGGTCACGAAGGATCAGGCCGACTCCGCGCGAGGCCGCATCGCTCACTGCACGGCGCTCGAGGATGCGGCCCGGGATTCCGACGTCGTCATCGAAGCCGTCTTTGAAGATCTGAAACTCAAACAGGAGACATTCCGTCAGCTGGA
>Ga0335084_10006638_pt1 | contig 11510 bp, 8 predicted proteins | sample Lox_Sample_44_FD_206721 | JGI IMG/M metagenome (GOLD analysis project Ga0335084, IMG submission 206721) | Soil microbial communities from Loxahatchee National Wildlife Refuge, Florida, United States - Lox_Sample_4.4 | ecosystem: Environmental > Terrestrial > Soil > Wetlands | place: USA: Florida...
AGCACCTTCTGTCCGTCGCTCGCATCGGTGGCCTGGACGGACACAAGCGCGCCGGGGCTCGGTGCCACCGGCTCGCTGACCATCGACCCCATGAGCGGCTCGAGCGGCTGTGCCGCCCGGCACCCCTCGACCAGCCACGACGGGGTGTCGGCGAAGCCGCCCACACCCGGCAGTCCGGCGACGGCCGCGGCGAAGCGCTCGGTTGCCGCCGTTGCCGCACCGTTGGCGGCAAATGTCCGGGTCAGGCGCACCCAATTGCCCTTGTAAGCCACCGTCGCGCGCAGGGCGAAACTAGGGCCGGGGGCGGTTCCACTGGCTTCGATCCGGCGCAACCGCGTATCGCGCGACAGGTCCGGGGCCGCCGCCACATAGATTTCCTCGGCGCCCAGCATGCGCGCCTCGCTCTCGGCCGCCGCGATCGCTGTGCCGATCGTGTCCGGCCGGGGCGACACGCAGGACAAGGCGCGGTGCGCGATCCAGCCGGCTTTGCCGGCGAGGGCTACGTCGGCCGGGTCGGCTTCGGCGCGGATGCGCTGGAACAGACCGGTCGCATCGCTGAGACGCAGGCCCGGCGCGCCGCGCGCAAGATCGCCGGCGACGTCGGCACGCAGGCCATCCAGTTCGACGACACCGACGGCCGCTTGCGGCTTCGCCTCGCCGATCAGCTTGCCGGCTTCGAGGCCGATCCGCGGCGACGGGATCACGCGCTCCACGCGGCTCACGCTCTCGATCCACCGCCGCACCCGGTTCGAGAGCGCCACGACGAGGACGGGTGACCCGGTGCGTTGGAGGACGGCCAGCCCTTCCGACCAGTAAGGGACAAAGCCGGTGAGCCACGACACCGCCGCCGTCCGCGTGTTGTTGGTGTAGAGCACGAGGGCGTCCAGGTTCGCGGCGGCCATGGCGCTGCGCAGGCGCTCGATACGGGCTTCGAACACGGACTCGGGCAGTTCCGCTTTCGACCAGGCGATCAGGCCGCGGCGCATGTGTGGTCTCCAGTTTCAGGCATTCACTTCGAACAATTCGCGCGGCGTCCGGCACAGCACCTCGGCGCCGGTCTCGGTCACGACCACCGCATCACCGAGCACGATGTAGCCGACGTCGGGGTTGTAGGTGTTCGGATGCACGATCAGCGCCATGCCGGGGACCAGCGGCGTCTCCACGTCCTCCAGGATGTGCGGCTTGGAATCGGCGAACAGGCCCATGCCGTGGCCGCGCACGCGCGTGTATTTGCTGGTCACGTAGTCGCCGAGCCCGTATTTGCGGAACACATCGTTTTCCGCCCGCGCCACGTCGGCCGCGGTGGCCCCCGGCCGGACGGCCGCGACGCCGGCCTCGAGCGCCTCGAGATAGATGCCGAACGCACGGCGCTGCGCGTCGGTGGCTTTGCCGACCACCATGGTGCGGCAGATCTGGGCGTAGTAGCCGTCCACACACGGCGTCAGCTCGGTTGTCACCAGATCGCCGGCGGCGATGCGTCGATCCGACGGCGGCGCCATGCCGTAGACATCCTGTCCGCCCGAGCCGATGATCATGAAGTTGTCGGCGGCACCATTGGCACGCAGGAACGCCTCGACGTCGGCGACCAGCTCGTACTGGTGGCGCCCGGGACGGGCCGCGTCCTTGAATACGACGTAGCCTTCGTCGGCGAGGCGCGCCGCCCGGCGGATGGCGTCGATCTCGGCGGGCAGCTTGTGCATCAGGAGGCGGTCCACCAGGGCGGTGCCGTCCTCGATCTTGAACGGGTGATCGCCCTCGGTCAGCCAGCGCGGCAGGAAGCCGCGCGGGGCGCCGGCGATCCGTGAGTTTGCGGCGCGGCTGAGCTCGCCGCCGGCGGCGCGCGCGACGTCACGGGCGAGGCGCACATCCAGCCCGGCCGTTTCCGCCTCGGCGCGCTCCACTTCGACCGCGCTGTCGACAAAGAGGCGGACGTTGCCGTCGCCGGTCATGATGGCGATGCCGTTGCCCTCGAGGATGCCGAAATCCGTTGTGTAGCGCAGATAGTCGTTCTGCCAGGCGTTTCCGTAGACGACGATCGCGTCGATCTTCGCCTCGGCCATCGCTGCCGCGAGGCGGCTGCGGCGTTCGTCTGCCAGCATCAAGTCCTCCCGTCTATTCCGCCGCGCGACCCGAAGGCGGCGCGTACCCGTAGTCCTGTTTCGCCGCGTCGCGCGACAGATAGCCTTTGGCGACATCGTCCTCGATGGCCTTGCGGTCGCGAGCCTTCGGATCACCCCAGCCGCCGCCGCCGGCGGTGAGGAACGTGAGACGGTCGCCGGCTTCGAGCGCCACCCCGGTCGCCTTGCGCAACTTCTGCTCGCTGCCGTCGCGGTGGGTGAGGGTCGCCTCGTTCACCGCCGCCGGCTTGCCGCCATGCAGGCCCCACGGCGGGTCCTCGATGCGCTCGCAGTTGATGTTGGCCGTGGCCTTCTGCAGGGCGCGATACACGAGCTCCACCCCGAGCCCGCCGCGGTGCTGCCCGGCACCGCCGCTGTCGGCGCGCAACGCGAACCGTTCGACCAGCATCGGGTATTGGATCTCCTGCAGCTCGATCGGCGCGTTGCGGACGTCGCCCTGGCAGATGGAGACAGAGGCGGACTCGCCGTCCTCATGCGGCCGGCCGCCCCAGCCGCCGCCAAAGATGTTCATGAGCAGGAAGCGGCGGCCGTCGCTCTCGCGGAAGCCGCTGATCGACACGCCGCCCATGTCGCCCTTGTGGGCGGCGGGAATCCGCTCGGGCAGGGCGGGCGCCAGCGCCTTCAGGATGGTGTCGATGACGGTCGGAAGCGGGATGCTCCACAGGCCGAGTGCCGCCGGCGGCTTGGCGTTGAGCAGCTTGCCTTCCGGCAGCACGATCTCGAGCGGGCGAAAGCAGCCTTCGTTCACAGGCGCGGTCGGCTGGGTCAGACATTTGAACGCCACGCGCGCCGCGGCTAAGCCCCCGGAATAACCTGAGTTCAGCGGCCCGCGGACCTGGTCGTGCATGCCGGAGAAGTCGATCACCATGCGGTCGCCCTTCACGACGACCTTCATCCTGATTCTGATCTTGACGTCGAGATTGCGGCCGTCGTTGTCGAGGAAGCTCTCGGCTTCATAGGTGCCATCGGGGATCTTCTCGACAAAGGCGCGGGCCTCGCGCTCGGCGATGTCCCAGATCGCATGAATGCAGGATTCGACCGTATCGACGCCGTACCGCTTGACCAGTTCGCCATAGCGCCGCGCGCCGAGCTGACTGCACGCGATCTGCGCCCGCATATCGCCCAATGCGGCGTCCGGGAAGCGCACGTTGTCGCGGATCATCTGCAGCAGAGTCTCGTTGGGCTTGCCGGCGTCGTAGACCTTGAGCGAGCGGAACTGTAGGCCTTCCTGGTAGATCTCCGTCGTCTGGACCGAGCCGAAGCCTTCGCGCATGCCGCCGATATCGACCCAGTGAGCCCGGTTGGCCGCGAACGCGACGAGCTTGCCGTCATGGAAGCAAGGCGCGTAGATCACGACGTTGTTCAGGTGCTGGCCGCATACCTGGCCCTGGTTCATGATGATGACGTCGCCGGGGGCGAAGCCCGTCGTGCCGTAGCGCTCGATGCCGTCCTTCACCGCGATGCCGAGATCGGCGAGGAAGATCGGCAGGCCGCCTTTGTTCTGCGAGATCATCCGCCCTTCGGTGTCGATCAGGCCGCAGCAGAAGTCGCGAACCTCGTAGATCATCATGTTATAGGCGGACTTGCAGAGCGCCGTCGCCATCTCGTCCGCATAGGCGTTGATCGCGTTGCGGATGACCTCGACCGTGATCGGATTGACCTTCATTACAAGCTCCTAGTCGCGGGCCGCGAGCGTGATCACGATATGGCCCCATTCGTTCACCTCGGCGACGTCGCCGGGCGGGATGAAGGTGGTGGAATTCGCTTCTTCGATCACCGCGGGCCCGGTGATCCGGGTGCCGGCGGCGAGCGCGGGCCGCCACAGGATCCGCGCGTCGTCGGGGCGGTCGGCATTGTCGAAGATCACCTTGCGGTTGCGCTCCTCGGCTGTCTCGGTCGGGCGCCACGGCGCCGACAGCCAGCGCCCGATGGCGTCCTCCATGCGCGGCACCGTGACCACGAGCCGGAGGTTGACGATCTCCAGTGACTGATCGGGTGCCGCATGGCCGTAGCGCCGGTCATGCTGCTCGTCGAACCTCGTCCGCACAGCCGTCGTGTCCGTGGTCAGCTCGCTGGCTCCGTTCACGGCAATCGGAATCGTATGCTCCTGGCCGCGGTAGCGCAAATCGGCGGCGAAGGCGAAGCGTCCGGCTGAAACCGTGAAGCGGTCGCCGGCGAGGGCCGCTTCTCCGGCGGTCTGCAGCTCTGCGAACGCGCGTTCCGCATCGGTCGCCCGGATGCCACCGACCGGCCCGAACAGCGTGCGGACGAAGTCCTGGCGCCATTCGGCCATCAACATGCCGAGGGCGGAGAAGTTTCCCGGCAGCTTGGGGATGATGACCGTCGGGATGAAAATCTCGCGCGCGATGGCGACGGCGTGCAGTGGTCCGGCCCCGCCGAACGCGATCATCACCGTGTCGCGCGGGTCGATGCCGCGATTGACCGACACGGCGCGCACGGCGAGCGACATGGAGCTGTCGGCGATCTTGGCGATGCCGAGTGCCGCCTCGCCCAGGCTGAGGCGCAGGCGGTCGGCCACTTTGCGGCGGATCGCGTCTTCCGCCAGCTTGCGCTCCAGCTTCATGCCGCCGCCGAGGAACCGGTCCGGGTTCAGCCGCCCGAGCACGAGATCGGCGTCGGTGACGACCGGCTCGTCGGAGCCGCGGCCGTAGCAGGCGGGGCCGGGGTCGGCGCCGGCGCTGCGCGGCCCGATATGCAGACCGCCGCTGTCGTCGCACCACGCGATCGAGCCGCCACCGGCGCCGACCTCGACGATGTCGACGACCGGCAGCTGCATGGGCTGGCCGGTGAATTCGTCGCCGATGATGTAGCCTTCCTCGATCGGCGCCGTGCCGCCGGTGATCAGCGTGGTCTTGGCGGTGGTCCCGCCCATGTCGAAGCCGATGGCCCGCTCGAGGCCCATGAGCTTGGCGAGGCGGCCTGCCCCGATCATGCCGGCGACGGGGCCCGACTCCATCATCGCCACCGGCTGGCGGCGCGCCTGGGCGATCGACATCGTGCCGCCGTTCGATCGCATGATCGCGATCTTGCCCTTGAACTTGCCGTCATGGGCGAACCCTTCGAGGCGCTCGAGATAGCGGTTCACCCGCGGACCGACATAGGCGTTCAGCGCCGTGGTCGAGGTCCGCTCGTACTCGCGGAATTCGCGGAGGATCTCATGGCTCAAGGTCACGAACAGATCCGGGCAGGCGCGGCGCAGCGCATCCCCGGCAGCCGACTCGTGCGCCGGATTGGCGTAAGAGTGCAGGAAGCAGACAGCAACGGATTCTACTTTCATCTCGCGCAGGCGGCGGCCGAGCGCCTCGACTTCGGCAGGGTCGAGCGGCACCAGCGGCTCGCCCGCGGCCGACATGCGTTCGCTGACCTCGAAGGTCAGGTCACGGGCTACAAGGGGCCGGGGGCGGTGGAAGAAGAGGTTGAAGGCGTCCGGTCGGTTGCCACGGCCGAGCGCGTAGATGTCGCGGAAGCCGGCGGTCGTGAGCAGGGCGGTGCGCGCGCCGCTGCGCTCCAGCACCGTGTTGATGGCGATGGTCGAGCCATGCAGAAGCTCGTCGAGGCTCACCAGGTCGCATTGGGCGAGACGCAGGCTGTCCGCCACGCCACGGGTCGGATCGGCGGGCACGGTCGAGGTCTTGGACGTGATGATCTCCCCGTCGTGGTAGCCGACGAGATCGGTGAAGGTGCCGCCGATATCGACGCCGACGATGTTCAATGCCGTCTCCAGTCAGTCTTTCCAGCGCGTGAAGCGGGCCTCGGCGAGCCGGACCAGTTCATTGAGGATGATGGCCATGACGGCGAGCGTACCGATCAGGGCGAACAGGGGTGCCGGCGCGAAGCTTTCGGCGAACAGCTGGGTGAAATAGCCGATTCCCGCCGTCGACACGAACAGCTCGGCGAGTATGACGCCCAGCAAGGTCATGGTCATGGCCAGGCGCATGCTGGCAAACAGCGTGGTCACCATATGCGGCAGGATAACGTACCGGATGACGGCAACGCGAGACGCCCCTAAGGCCTCGGTGCCGCGCACCAGCACCGGATTGACGTTGCGCATTCCGGCGACCGTGTTGACGATGATCGGGAAAATGCCGTGGCTGAAGCCGAAGGCGATCTTCCCGGCCGGGCCGATGCCGAACAGCAGCACGAAGAGCGGCAGCAGGATGACCTGCGGGATCGCGTACAGCAGCAGCACGAACGGGTAGAAGCTGCGGCGGCCGAGCTCGCTCAGACCGATCAGGATGCCGAGCACGGTGCCGACGACGACCGCCAGCGCGAACGCGGTCGCGAGCTCGAACAGGGCCAGGCCCACCGCCCGCAGGACGCGCGGGTCGCCGATGATTTTCGGCCACAACACCATCAGGACATGGCTGGGTGGGGCGACCAGCGCGCTGTTCGCAAAAAAGCGGCCGTAGATTTCCCAGACCGCAATTAGAGCGGCGATCAAGAGCAGCCTGATCAGACGGATGCCGGCGGTACTCAACGTCAGCTCTCCCGCCGCAGCCGCGACTCGGCGGCGTAAACCAGGAGGTTCAGCACCAGCGTCACCAGGACGACGGAGACGATCCAGGCGTACATGCGTGCCGTTTCCATGAGCTCTGCCGAAAGCGCGATGGAGCGGCCGACGCCGGTGACGGAGGCGAGAGTCTCACCGCCCAGGACCGAAGCGATGCAGATGAAAAAGCCGATCCGGAGGCCGGTGATCGTCACCGGCAGTGCTGCCGGAAAATACACGTAGCGGAACTGTTCGAACGCATTGGCGCCCATCGATCGGATGGCACGCACGTGCAGCCGGTCGACGCTGGAAAACCCGGCGATCGTGTTGAGCGCGATCGGGAAGAAGGCGTACGTGGCGCCGTAGGCGATCTTCGACTCGGGTCCGAGACCGAAGAACAGGATGAACAGCGGAAAGAACATCGTGAGCGGAATGGCGAAAAGCCCCGACAGAAGGGGCTCGAACAGCTTCAGCAGCCGGTCGGAGCGCGCGACGAGGAAGCCGACCAGGACCCCGCCAACGGCGGCAATCAGATAGGCTTGCGCGATTGTGAGCAAGGTGACCTTCGCGGCCGCCCAGAGCTGTCCCGACGCGGCCACGACTTGAAAGGACGACCAGACCCGCTCCGGCGGCGGTAGGAACAAGCTGAGCAGGCGGGAGGAATGCGTCGAGAAATACCACGCCCCGAGGAGGGTGGCGACGACGGCACCCTGGATCGAGGCGACCAGTATTCTGTCCCGCGGCACCATCGGACCCGTCACCCGCCGGCGTCGCGCGCCTGACGCATCGCCGCGACGGTCTGGCGGATTTCGTCGCGCAGGACCGCGTAGAGCTCGTTGCGCAGCGCGCCGAATTCCGGCGCCAGCATGAAATCGGGAGAGCGCGGATGCGGCTCGGGCACGGCGATGCTGGCCTTGATCCGCCCGGGCCGCGCGGTCATCACGACGATGCGGTCGGCGAGGAAGACGGCTTCGGACAGCGAGTGCGTGACGAACAGGATGGTCTTGCCGGTCCGCGCCAGCAGCACGGACAGATCCTCGCCGAGGACCATGCGGGTCTGTTCGTCGAGCGCCGCGAACGGTTCGTCGAGCAGCAGGATGTCGGTGCCGAGACAGATGCCGCGCGCCACGTTGATGCGCTGCTTCATGCCGACGGACAGCTGGTTCGGATAGTGGTTGACGAACTGCTCCATACCGACCGACGACAGCGCCTGCATGGCGCGGTCGCGCCAGGCCGAGGCGCCGATTCCCTGCAGCTTGAGCGCGATCTGGAAATTCTCCAGTACGGTGTACCAGGGCAGGAGCGTGCTCTCCTGGAACACGAACGCGATGTTGCGCGGCTGCGGGCCCGTCACCTTGGTGCCGTTCACCGTCACCGTGCCGGTGCTGGGCGCGAGCATGCCGCCGATGATGCCGAGCAGGGTGCTCTTGCCGCAGCCGGAGGGCCCAAGCAGGCACACGAACTCGCCCTTGCGCACGCTCAGCGATACGGCTTCCAGCGCCGTCACCCGCTGCTCCGCGCTGCGGCCGGGATACGTCTTGGAGACGCGGTCGATGACCACGGCGATCGGCGCGTCGCCCGCCATGCGGACGTCGCCTCGGTGTTGGACCGCGACGTCGCTCAGAACTTCACCGGGACGAACGTGTCGTTGTAGAGGGTTTTCGGATCGGGCTCGAAGTCGAGGATACCGAGCTCCTTCAGCGAGCGCCGAATCACCTCGATCGCCTTGGGGTCGAAGCTGCCGTCGGTCGAAAACGCCGACAACTGCACGTCATAGACCTTCGCGGCGACCGCTTCGGACACTTCGATCGTCTTGGCTTCCGATTTGACCGTGAAGTCCTTGTTGGCCTTCATGAAGGCCACAGTCTTGAAAATGCCGCGCAGATAGCGCCGCAACACATCGGGGCGCTTCTGTACCATATCGTCGGTCGCGAAGATCACGTGCGTGTAGAAGTCGCGCACGAGGTCGCCGAAGAAGAGCACGGGCTTGGCCTTGCCGTCATCCTGCAACTGGTAGCCGCTCGCGGCTTCGAGAATCAGCGCGTCGAGCTCGCCCCGGTCGACGGCGGCGAGCCGGGCCTGCATCGAGCCGAGCGGCATGACCACGATGCCGTCGCTGCCCCAGCCTTGCTGCCGCGACGTCTCGCGGACCAGCCAGTCGGTGAGCGAGCCCAGGGTCGTCACGCCGACCCGCTTGCCCTTGAGATCCGCGGCACCCTTGATCGGAGATTTCTCGGGCACCACGAGCGCTAGGTTCTGCGGACGCCCGTAAAGCGCGGCAACCGCGACGGCGGGGACGTTCTTGGCATGAAAGCCCATCGCCGGACCGGAGCCGAAGCCGACGTCGATCGCGCCGCTCGTCAGCGCCTGCTGCATCTGGGCGTCGCCGCGGAAGCTCGAGACCTCGAGATCGATCCCTTCCTGGGCGAAGATCTTGGACTGGATGCCAACTTCGGCGATACCGAAGGCAAACGAATTGGGGACAGCCTTGCCTTGCCGCACCGTGTCCGCGGCAAACGCGCCTGACACCGCCATTCCGCACAGCAGTGCGACTGCGACAATGACGGCGCGGCCGCGCAATGCCTGCGGCGGCGTCGAATCGGATAGCGGGTGGGCAGGCGCGGAATCGATCGGCATGCGTCCTCCTCGACGACGTCCCTTATCTGGCCGGTCCCGCCGGCCTTTGTTGGACCCGCAGAATCGCTTGTGTCCAGCGGCTTGGCAAGGACGCCTTATGAGGCGGAGGACGGCGGCTTTTCGTCCTTGCCGACGTAGGAGTGCTTGTAGACCGGAACGGTCTTCTCGCGCAGCGAATACAGGTACTGGATGACCTGCTCGTTGGTCATGTATTTCGCCATATCGAAACGATCCTGATGGACCATGTCGCGCAGGTCGCGGCGCACACCCTGCTTCGGTTCCACGGCGGGGTAGCCGATCGGCATGATCAGCGAGAACGTCAGGAGGTCGGGCACGCCGAGGATGCGCTTGAACGGCTCCTGGATGTGAATCGTCACATGCTGGCTGCCGAGGCCGAGCGAGGCGGCGGCGAGATGCATCAGCATCGACGTATTGGCAAGGCCGTCGGTCAGATGCGACTGGTCGCGGCCGAACGTGTGGGCGCCCTGGACGGTCGCCCACTGCCGGCGGCCGTCGCCGACGATCACGATCAGAGCCGGGGCGATCGACCAGCCGACTTCCGTGCGCTGCTTCTGGACCACGGCATCGTGGGTCATCTGGAACGACGGATGGCGTAGCTTCATCTCGCGCTGCTGCTCCATCCAGTAGATGAAGTCGTTGTTCTCCTCCACATACGCGCGGAAGAGCTCTTTCTTGATTTTGGGGTCCTTGACGACGATGAAATCCCAGGGCTGGCCGTTGGCGCCCGACATCGCCCAGCGGCCAGCCTCGAGGATCTGCGTGATCTTTTCGTCCGGAATCGGATCAGGCTTCAGCTTGCGCACGCTGGCGCGGTTCCTGATCATATCGATCAGGATGTCGTATTCGCTCGCATTCGCCTGAGCCATGACGGTCCTTTGTGCGCTTACGGATTGAGCTCGTGCCAGGGCTCTTTCACGTTCTTGATGACGTCGAATTCCTTATTGTACATGACGCCGTTTTCCTTCACGACCCGGCGGATATAGACGTTGTTGACGACTTCGCGCGTCTTCGGGTCGATCGACAGCTCGCCGCGCGGGCTTTGCCATTTAAAGCCCTTGATGGCCTCGATGGCCTTCTTTCCATCGCGCTTGCCGTCGGTCGCCTTGAGCATCTGGAAGATGACTTCCATGCCGTCATATGCCGCGACCGACGCGAGCCCCGGCAGCTCATTGTACTTGGCCTTGTACGCGGCGACGAACGCCTTGTTGGTCGGATTGTCGAGGTACGGGCCGTAGTGGATCGCCGTGACCACCCCGAGCGCGCCCTCGCCGATCGCCGGCAAGTCGCCCTCCTGGGTCTCCGTCGTCGCGAACAACTGGATGCCCGCCTTGTCGAGGCCGCGGTCGTGGAATGATTTCACCCAGCCGACGGACATCGGTCCGAGCGGCATGAAGGTGAAGACGCATTCCGGCGACATGTCGCGCGCCCGCTGCAGGTAGCTGGAGAAGTCCGTGGTATCGAGGGGAATGCGGACGTCTCCAACAAGATTGCCGCCGCCGTCGGTGAAGCCCTTCTTATAGGCGTCGAGGGCATCCTGGCCCGGCGCGTAGTCGGCTGCGGCGGTGACGCACTTCTTCTTGCCGTGCTCGGCCACCCATTTGGCCAGCGGATAGGCCACCTGCCACTGCGTGAAGCTGGGCCGCACATAGAGCGGGGACTTCTTGGTGACGACGGACGTTCCGGAGTTGAAGATCACGAACGGGATGTTCGCTTCGTCGATGAGGTCGGCGACGGCCAGGACCGTCGGCGTGAACTCGAGCCCGCCGAGAACCGCGACCTGGTCGCGAACGACCAGCTCCTGCGCCAGCTGGCGCGCCCGCGGCGGCTGGTTGCCGCCGACGTCGCGATACAGGACCGTCACCTTGTGGGGACCGGCCATGGCTTTGTGCTGGTCCATGTAAAGGTCCACCGCCTGGGTGTATTCATGTCCCCAGTTGGCGTACGGTCCCGACGTCGTAACCAGGATGCCGACCTTTACGTCGGCCGCCAAAACGGCCGTGCTCGCGCCCAGCACCGCGGCGGCGACGGCGATCGCACCAAGACTGCGTTTCATCTGATCCTCCCTGACAATCGCGGCCGCGTCTGTGCGCGGGCAGCGTGCCCAGACGATAGCAAGATGCGGGTTCTGCGCCAAACCGCCCGTCACCGCCCACTCCCTTCCCACGGGGTCGGGGTGCTTGCCGGCGTGGCGGCCCAATGACAGG
>Ga0335084_10006639_pt1 | contig 11509 bp, 9 predicted proteins | sample Lox_Sample_44_FD_206721 | JGI IMG/M metagenome (GOLD analysis project Ga0335084, IMG submission 206721) | Soil microbial communities from Loxahatchee National Wildlife Refuge, Florida, United States - Lox_Sample_4.4 | ecosystem: Environmental > Terrestrial > Soil > Wetlands | place: USA: Florida...
CGGCATGCGCCTCCATGTGACGCTGCTCGCCATGCACGGGAATGGCGATGCGCGGACGCACCCACTGATACATGCGCGTGAGCTCGTCGCGCGCCGGATGGCCGGAGACGTGGATTTCGGGATGGTCGTCGTCGCAGATCAGGTTGACGCCGAGGCGCGCCAGCCCGTTCTGCAGCCGCAGGATGTTGCGCTCGTTGCCGGGAATGACGCGCGAGGAGAAGATCACGGTGTCGTCGCGCTCGAGCACGACATGCGGGTGCTCGTCCGCGGAGATGCGCGCCAGCGCCGCCCGCGATTCACCCTGGCTGCCGGTGCAGATCATGACCACCTTGTCGCGCGGCAAGAAGCCGGCATCGCGCTCGTCGACGAACTCCGGCAGATCTTTGAGGTAGCCCGTCTCCTTGGCCGCGTCGTGGATACGCCACAAGGAGCGCCCGACCAGCGCGGTGTGCCGGCCGTGATGGGCGGCAGCGACGGCGATCGATTCCAGCCGCGCCACGTTCGAGGCGAAACAGGCGACGGCGACGCGGCCTCGGCATTGGCCGATGATCTGGGTGAGCGCCGCGCGGACCGCCGCTTCGGAGCCGGATTCGCCGGGCCGCATGGCGTTGGTCGAATCGCCGATCATGGCCAGCACGCCGCCTTCGCCGAGGGCGCGGAGCTTCGCATCGTCGGTGACATCGCCGACCAGCGGCTCGGGATCGATCTTCCAGTCGCCGGTGTGGAACACGGTCCCGACAGGCGTGCGGATGGCGAGGCCGTTCGGCTCGGGGATCGAGTGCGTGAGGGTCACCATCTCGAGGTCGAAGGGGCCGACCGAGAAGCGCGATCCCATCGGCACGACATGGATCTCCACGGCGCGCGCGAAATCGGTCTCTTCGAGCTTGCGGTGCAGGAACGCCGCGGTGAACGGCGTCGCCCATATCGGGCACTGCAGCTGCGGCCACAGGTACGGAACGGCGCCGAGGTGGTCCTCGTGCGCGTGGGTGAGGATAAGCCCCAACAGCCGGTCGCGCCGCTCGACGATGAACTGCGGATCCGGCATCAGGACGTCGACCCCGGGGACGCCGTCATCGGCGAAGGTGACGCCGCAATCGACCATCAGCCAGTGGCCGTCGTATTCGTAGAGATTGAGGTTCATCCCGATCTCACCCGAGCCGCCGAGCGGCAGGAAATGCAGATCGGGCCCCCGGGAGCGGCGGGAGCGGCGGTCGTTCATGAGCGTCGCTGCTTCATGACCGCTGGGGCCGATTGAGCCGGTAGATGTCGACGAGGCCTTTGAGCGTCAAGTCGAGATCGACGTGCTGGATGCAGGGTGTCGCGTCGGCGACGAGCGGCACAAGGCCGCCGGTGCCGATGACGGTCATCTTCCGGCCCCACTCCGCCTGGATGCGCATGACCAGGCCCTCGATCAGGCCGACATAGCCCCAGAAGATGCCGGACTGCATGGCACTGACCGTGGTCTTGCCGATCACCTGCGGCGGCTTCTTGACCTCGATGCGCGGCAGCTTGGCGGCACCCATGTACAGGGCTTCGAACGCCAGGTTGATGCCCGGCGAGATCGCGCCGCCGCAATAGTTGCCGTGCTCGTCGAGGACGTCAAAGGTCGTGGCGGTGCCGAGATCGATGACGATGCCGGGCATCTGGTAGCGGTTACGCGCGCCGGCGGCATTGGCAACGCGGTCGGCGCCCACCTCATCGGGCCGCTCGAGCTTCACCTCGAAGCCGAGCTTGACCGCCGGATCGCCGACCGCGACGGGGTCGCCGCCGAAATAGCGCTGGCACAGCGACTTCAGGTTGAAGCTCGCCTGCGGGACGACGTTCGACAGGATGACGCCGTCGATGTCCGAAAACTTGAGGCCCTCGAGCGCCATCAGATGCGTGAGCCACACCGCGTACTCGTCGGCGGTGCGCCGCCAATCGGTCGAGATGCGCCACGCCGCGCGCCTGCTGTCGCCCTCAAACGCGCCAAAGACGGTGTTGGTGTTGTTGGAATTGATGACCAGCAGCACGAGCGATTCCAATCGAAAATCAGCCGAAAAACACGTCCCCGGCGGTGATGCGGCGCCGCTCGCCGCTGTCGAGGCCGAGGATAAGGGCGCCATCGGCGTCCAGATCGACAAATGTGCCCCGGAGCGTCGCCTTCGGCAACCGCACCGTGATCACCTGCCCTCCGCCCCATGCCCGCGCCAACCACGGCGCCCGCAGGGCAGCGAAGCCACGAAGCCGCCAAGCGGTCATCCAGTCCAGGAAGGAGCCGACGAACGCCGACAAGAGCCCCTCGACCGTGACAGTCGCGGCGCACTCGCCGGCCAAGGATGTCGCCGGGAACTCGGTCCCTGCCGGGGCGCTGGCGACATTGACGCCGATACCCAGGACCAGCCAGTCCGGGCCCCGGTCGATCCCTAGGGCGGCCTGGCTCTCGGTCTCGATCAGGATTCCGGCCAATTTTCGGCCGGCCAGAAGCACGTCGTTTGGCCATTTGAAGGCGAGATCGAGCCCCGGCGCGAGTTCGTCGAGCGCCTGAACCAATGCCAGGGCCGCAACGAACCCGAGCTCGGCCGCCTGCATGGCCGGCACCTCCGGCCTGAGGATCAGGGATACGTAGAGATTGCCCGGCGGCGACACCCAGGCGCGGCCGGCCCGGCCCTTCCCGCCCGTCTGCGATCGTGCCCAGACCACCGTCTTGTCGGGAGCGCCGGCGCGTGCGAGGCGCTTGGCCTCCTCGTTGGTGCTGTCCGTCGCGTCGAGCGCCAGCAAGCGGCAGTCCGGAGGGAGAGTAACGCTCGGCATTGCCGTTCACTCTTGCCGACGAACGACGCTCAACGCATTACCCCCCACCCTACCCTCCCCCGCAAGGGGGGAGGGAAAAGACGCGTGCGTCTCCCATCTTCCCCCTCCCCCTCGACGGGGGAGGGTTGGGGTGGGGGTGATGGCCGAGATCTCTCTAATTCTGGAACAATGCCGCCGCGGCGACGCTGGCGGCGTTCACGAGCGGTGCCGGGTAGACGAAGAACAGCAAGGTGAAGAGGCTGCTGATCGCCAGCACGACGCCGACCCGGCCGCCGATCGGCCGGTCGAAGGCCCCGGCCGTCTCGTCGAAATACATCACCTTGACGATGCGCAGGTAGTAGAAGGCGCTCACGACGCTGGTGAGAACGCCGATCACGGCGAGGACGTAAAGCCCGGCGCCGACGGCGGCGAGGAATACGTAGACCTTGCCGAAAAAGCCGGCGAGCGGCGGGACGCCGGCCATCGAGAACATGGCGACGGCGAGCGCCGCGGCCAGCACGGGCTGGGTCTTGGCGAGGCCGGCGAGGTCGGCGATGTCCTCGACCATCTTGCCGCCGCGGCGCATGCACAGGATCACTGCGAATGTGGCCACGTTCATGAACAGGTAGATCGCCATGTAGACCAGCACGCCGCGCACGCCGTTCTCGTCGCCGGCGGCGAGGCCGACCAAGGCGTAGCCGACATGGCCGATCGAGCTGTATGCCATCAGCCGCTTGATGTTGGTCTGGTTGATCGCCGCGAACGCGCCGAGCAGCATCGACAGGACCGAGATGGCGATGACGATCTGCTGCCATTCGCCGACGATGGTGCCGAACGGCTGGATCAAAACGCGCACCAACAGCACGACCGCCGCGATCTTGGGGGCCACGGAGAAGAAGGCCGTCACCGGCGTCGGCGCCCCCTGATAGACGTCGGGCGTCCACATGTGGAAGGGCGCCGCGGAAATCTTGAACGCGAGCGCCGCGGCGATGAACACCAGGCCGAAAATCAGGCCGAACGGCGGATCGGCCGCCTGGTCGGCGACGATCGCGGCCAGCGCCGGGAACGACGTCGTGCCGGCAAAGCCGTAGACCAGCGACGCGCCGTACAGCAGCATGCCCGAGGCCAGCGCGCCGAGGACGAAGTACTTGAGGCCAGCTTCGGTCGACATCGAGGAATCGCGGCGGAAGGCGGCGACGACGTAGAGCGACAGGCTCTGCAGCTCAAGCCCGAGATAGAGCGAGATGAGGTCGTTGGCCGAGACCATCAGCATCATGCCGAGGGTCGCAAACAGGATCAGCACCGCGTACTCGAAGCGGCCCATGTCCTCGCGCTCGTTGTAGTCGATGGCGACGATCAGAGTCAGTGCCGAGCCGATCAGGATCAAGAGCTTGGCGAAGCCGGCATAGGCATCGCTGACGAACATGTCGGAGAACAGCGACAGCCGCGCGATCGGTCCGCCGGAAACCAGGAAGCCGGTGACGACCAGGATGGCGATGGCGATCCACGAGACGACGCGCGCGTTCGCTGCGGCGGCCAGCCCCCGCCCCGTGTCGGCGGCGGCGCGCGGCCCCTCGCCGCGGAACACGCCGAACATCAGCAGCGCCATGCCGGCGATCGCGAGGAACAGTTCCGGCAGCGCAGGCCCGAGGAGAAAGCCGTTATCGTCCATGACCCAGTCCTATTTCGTTTCGGCCAGCCGCTGTGCCACGACCGGTTTCACCGGCTTGACCGGCTTCGCGGGCGGCACGACCTGCGCCGCCTGATAGCGGCCGACCAGCGCCTCCACCGACGGCGAGAAGACGTCGAGGAAGGACTTCGGATAGACGCCCATCCACAGCACGACGACGATCATCGGCGCGAAGATCGCCTTCTCGCGCAGATTGAGGTCGAGGATGTCCTTGAGGTCGGCCTTCACCAGTTCGCCGAAGATCACGCGGCGGTAGAGATAGAGCATGTAGGCCGCCCCCAGGATGAGGCCGGTCGTGGCCAGGAACGCGACCCAGGTGTTGGCCTGGAAGGCGCCCGTCAGGGCCAGGAACTCACCGACGAAGCCGCTGGTGCCCGGCAGACCGACCGACGCCAGCATGAAGACCATGAAGACGAAGGCGTAGACCGGCATCCGGTGCACGAGGCCGCCGTACCTGGCGATCTCACGCGTGTGCATGCGGTCGTAGATGACGCCGACGATCAGGAACAGCGCGCCCGAGACGACGCCGTGGCTCAGCATCTGGAACAGGGCGCCCTGCAGGCCCTGCACCGTCCCGCTGAACGTCCCCATGGTCACGAAGCCCATATGCGCCACGGACGAATAGGCGATGAGCTTCTTCATGTCCTCCTGCACCAGCGCCACCAGCGAGGTGTAGATGATGGCGACGATGCTGAGCGCGTACACCAAGGGCGCGAAATAGGCCGAGGCCTCGGGCAGCATCGGCAGCGAGAAGCGCAGGAAGCCGTAGGCGCCCATCTTCAGCAGCACGCCGGCGAGGATGACCGAGCCCGCGGTCGGCGCCTCGACATGCGCGTCCGGCAGCCATGTGTGGACCGGCCACATCGGCACCTTGACAGCGAACGAGGCGAAGAACGCGAGCCACAGCCAGTACTGCGCCGCCACCGGGATCTTGGTGTTGAGCAGGGTCGGGATGTCCGTGGTGTCGGTGATCCAGTAGATCGCGAGGATCGCGAGCAGCATCAGCACCGAGCCCGCGAACGTGTAAAGGAAGAACTTGAACGCCGAGTAGACCCGGCGCGGCCCGCCCCACACGCCGATGATCAGGAACATCGGGATCAGCACGCCCTCGAAGAACAGATAGAACAGAATGAAGTCGAGGGCGCAGAACATCCCGACCATCAGGGTCTCGAGCAGCAGGAACGCGATCATGTACTCGCGCACCCGGACCTGGATCGCCTCCCAGCTGGCGAGGATGCAGAGCGGCGTGAGGAAGGTCGACAGCAGCACGAACAGCAGCGAGATCCCGTCGACGCCCATCTGGTAGGTGATACCGAAGGACGGGATCCAGTCGTGCACCTCGACGAACTGGAAGTCGGCGGTGGTGTGGTCGAAATCGATCCACAGCGCCAGCGACAGCACGAAGGTGATCAGCGACGCCCATAGGGCCGCCATGCGCGAGTTGCGCGCCACGACCTCGGGCGTGCCGCGCACGAAGGCGATGAAGATCGCGCCGGCGGTCGGCAGGAAGGTGACGAGGGAGAGGATCGGCCAGTTGGCGGTCATGGCGCCCTCACCCGTGCAGCAGGTACCAGGTGACCAGCACGACGACGCCGATCAGCATGGCAAATGCGTAGTGATAGACGTAGCCGGTCTGCAGCGCCGCGGTGCGGCGCGCGAGCCGCAACGTGTTCGCCGCCAGCGCATCGGGGCCGCAGCCGTCGATCACGGCGCCGTCGCCCTTCTTCCAGAAGGCCCAGCCGGTCCAGAAGGACGGGCGCACGAAGATCGCGTCATAGAGCTCGTCGAAGTACCACTTGTTGAGCAGCCACTGGTACAGCCCGCGATAGTTCTGGGCGAGCCGTCCCGGGATGCCGGGATCGCGGATGTAGAAGCCGTAGGCCGTGCCGATGCCGATCAAGCCGACGATCAGCGGCAGGAGTCCGACCCAGCCCGGGCCGTGATGCGCCGCCTCGATCGAGTTGTGGTTGGGCAGGACGAGGATCGATTCGCGCCAGAAGTGCTCGGAGTCGGGCCCAACGAAGGAATTGAAGCCGAGGTAGCCGGCGAGCACGGCGCCGGCGGCGAGCACGTAGAGCGGGATCAGCATCACGTTCGGAGATTCGTGCACGTGCTCCATCGTGTGGTGGTCGGCGCGCGGCGCACCGTGGAAGGTCATGAACAGCAGGCGCCAGGAGTAAAAGGCGGTGAACAGCGCGGCCACGATGCCGAGCCAGAAAGCGTAAGTGCCGACACCGGAATGGGCGGCGAACGCCGCCTCGAGGATCATGTCCTTCGAAAAGTAGCCGGCGAAGAACGGAATGCCCGCCAGCGCCAGGCTGCCGATCCACATCATCGCGTAGGTGATCGGGATCTTGTTCCAGAGGCCGCCCATCTTGCGCATGTCCTGCTCGCCCGACATGGCGTGGATGACCGAGCCGGAGCTCAGGAACAACAGCGCCTTGAAGAAGGCGTGCGTCGCGAGATGGAAGATCGCCGCCGCGTAGGCCGACACGCCCGCGGCGAAGAACATGTATCCCAGCTGCGAGCAGGTCGAATAAGCGATCACCCGCTTGATGTCGTTCTGCACCAGGCCAACCGACGCCGCAAAGATCGCGGTCGAGGCGCCGATGATGGTCACGACGGCGAGCGCGTCGGGCGCGTATTCGAACATCGGCGACAGGCGCGCAACCATGAACACACCGGCGGTCACCATCGTCGCGGCATGGATCAGCGCCGAGACCGGCGTCGGGCCCTCCATCGCGTCCGGGAGCCAGGTGTGCAGCGGCACCTGCGCCGACTTGCCCATGGCGCCGACGAACAGCAGCAGGCAGACCAAGGTCAGCGCGTCGGCGTCCCAGCTGAGGAAGTGGATGCTGAGCTGGAGGTGGGTCGGCACCGCCGCGAACACCTCCTCGAACACCACGGTGCCGAACAGCGCGTAGACGCCGAAGATGCCGAGCGCGAAGCCGAAATCGCCGATGCGGTTGACGACGAAGGCCTTGATCGCCGCCGCGTTCGCCGACGGCCGGTCGTACCAGAAGCCGATCAGCAGGTACGAGCACAGGCCGACACCCTCCCAGCCGAAGAACATCTGGACGAAGTTGGCTGCCGTCACCAGCATCAGCATGCAGAAGGTGAACAGGCTGAGATAGGCCATGAAGCGCGGCTGCGAAGGATCGTCGTGCATGTAGCCGACGGAATAGACATGGATCGCCGTCGAGCAGATGCTGACCACGGCGACCATCACCGCCGAGAGCGTATCGAACTTGAACGCCCAGTCGGCCTGCAAGCCGCCGGAATAGACGAACGGAAACAGGGTCACCGTCTGTTCGTGGGCCGACAGCGCCACCTGGTAGAAGATGATCACCGACAGCACGGCCGAGACGCCCATGCACAGGCAAGTGGCGAGCTGTGCGGCGAGGTCGCGGCTGTGGCCCTTGGGCATGGTCGCATTGAACAGCCCGGCCAAGGCGGAGCCGAGCAGCGGCATCAGGACGACGGCGGAGTACATCTTCTTTTTCTTCCTCAGCCCTTCATCAGGTTGATGTCTTCGACCGCGATCGAGCCGCGGTTGCGGAAATAGACGACGAGGATGGCGAGACCGATCGCCGCCTCGGCGGCGGCGACGGTCAGCACGACCATCGCGAAGACCTGTCCCACCAGGTCGCCGAGATGCGTCGAGAACGCGACGAGGTTGATGTTGACCGCGAGCAGGATCAACTCGATCGACATCAGGATGATGATCACGTTCTTGCGGTTCAGGAAGATGCCGAAGATGCCGAGCGTGAAGACGATCGCCGAGACCGTCAGATAGTGGCCGAGGCCGACGGTCATGACACACCTCCGCGCGTCGGCACCTTGACGACCGTCACGCTGTCCTCGCGCCGGCGCGAGACCTGGCGGCTGATCACCTGGCGGCGGACACCCTGGCGCTCGCGCAAGGTGAGCACGATGGCGCCGATCATGGCGACGAGCAGGATCAGGCCGGCGACCTGGAAGACGTAGACGTAGTCGGTATAGAGCACGAGGCCGAGCGCGTGCGTGTTGGTGACCTGGGCCGGATCGGGGATCGGCACCTGCGTCGCCGACGCCGCCTCGGGCGCGAAGGTCCAGGTGCCGGCGACCAGCGCCAGCTCGCCCAGCAGAATCAACCCGACGAGGCCGCCGATCGGCAGATAGCGCATCATGCCGCTGCGCAGCTTCGCGAAGTCGACGTCGAGCATCATGACGACGAAGAGGAACAGCACCGCGACCGCGCCGACATAGACGATGACCAGGATCATCGCCAGGAACTCGGCGCCCATGAGCACGAACAGCCCGGCCGCGTTGAAGAAGCCGAGGATCAGGAACAGCACCGAATGCACCGGGTTGCGCGCCATGATCACCAGCGCCGCCGACGCGACCAGGATCGCCGAGAACACGTAAAAGCAGATGGTGGCGATGAGCACGGTTCTATCTTCCCCCGGGGATCTCGGCGGCGCTCAGCGGTACGGCGCGTCGGCCGCAAGGTTGCCGGCGATCTCGGCCTCCCAGCGGTCGCCGTTCGCGAGCAGCTTGTCCTTGTTGTACATGAGCTCTTCGCGCGTCTCGGTCGCGAACTCGAAATTCGGCCCCTCGACGATCGCGTCCACCGGGCAGGCCTCCTGGCAAAGGCCGCAGTAGATGCACTTGGTCATGTCGATGTCGTAGCGTGTCGTGCGCCGGCTGCCGTCGCCGCGCGGCTCCGCCTCGATGGTGATCGCCAGCGCCGGGCACACCGCCTCGCACAGCTTGCAGGCGATGCAGCGCTCTTCGCCGTTGGGATAACGGCGGAGCGCATGCTCGCCGCGGAAGCGCGGACTGATCGGTCCCTTTTCATAGGGGTAGTTCAGGGTGACTGTCGGCTTGAAAAAGTATTTGAGCGTGAGCGCCATGCCCGAGACGATCTCGGAGAGCAACAGGCGCGTGCCGCGATCCATCATACCCATCGTCATCCATCCCGGGCGGCGAGCCGCCCTCAATCCCATCCGTTGTCAGCCGTGCGGCGCCCAGCCGAAAGCCACCAGGACGCCGGCGGTCAGCACCACCCAGATCAACGAGAACGGCAGAAACACCTTCCAGCCCAGCCGCATCAGCTGGTCGTAGCGGTAGCGCGGCAAGGTCGCGCGCACCCATAGGAACACGAACAGGCAAAACGCGATCTTCGCCGCAAACCAGATCGGCCCGGGAATCCAGGTGAACGGCGCGAAGTCGAACGGCGGCAGCCAGCCGCCGAGGAACAGGATCGACGTCATGCCGCTCATCAGGATCATCGCGCTGTACTCGCCGAGGAAGAACAGCGCAAAGGCCATCGAGGAGTATTCGACGAAGTAGCCGGCGACGATCTCAGATTCGCCTTCCGGCAGGTCGAACGGCGAGCGGTTCGTCTCGGCGAGACCCGAGACGAAGAAAATCACGAACATCGGCAGCAGCGGCAGCCAGTACCAGTGCCAAAAGCCGCCCTTCTGCGCGAGCACGATCTGGCTCAAGTTCAAGGAGCCCACGCACAGCAACACGGTGATCATCACGAAGCCGATCGACACTTCGTACGAGACCATCTGCGCGGCCGACCGCAGCGCGCCGAGGAAGGCGTATTTCGAATTGCTCGCCCAGCCGGCCATGATGATGCCGTACACGCCGAGCGAGGAGATCGCGAAGAGATAGAGGATGCCGACATTGATGTCGGCCACGACCATGCCGACGCCGAACGGCATCACCGCCCAGGCGACCAGGCTCAGGAGGAAAGTGATCATCGGCGCCAGGATGAACACGCCGCGATTGGCGCCGCTCGGGATGATCGTCTCCTTGAGCAGCAGCTTCAGCCCGTCGGCGAACGGCTGCAGCAGGCCGAACGGACCGACGACATTGGGGCCTTTGCGCAGCTGGATCGCCGCGATCACCTTGCGCTCGGCCAACGTCAAAAACGCGACGCAGATCAGCAGCGGGACGACGATCGCCAGCACCTGGCCGACGATGATCGCGAGCGGGATGACGAAATTGTGCAGAGGGTCATCCATGGGTGCCGGTCTTCCCCGCGGGCGCGCCATAAAGCGCCGTGCACTTGGCCATGGTCTCGGACACGCGGCTGATCGGATCGGTCATGTAGAAATTCTTGATCGGGCTCGCGAACGGCGTCGCCGCGACCTGGCCCGCCGCGCCGAAGCCGCCCCAGGGCGCGGGCTCGGGTGCCGCGTCGATGCGGCTGAACAGGCGATTGGCCTCGATCAGATGCCGGCGGACTTCCGAGAGATTGTTGTAGGGCAACGTCTTGCCCACGCGCTCGGAGAGCGCCCGCAGGATCTTCCAGTCCTCGCGCGCCTCACCCGGAGGGAACACCGCGAGCCGCGTGCGCTGTACCCGTCCCTCGGTGTTCACGTAGGTGGCGCTCTTTTCGGTGTAGGCTGCCCCCGGCAGGATCACGTCGGCGCGGTGCGCGCCGTGATCGCCGTGATGGCCCTGGTAGACCACGAAGGCCTTTCCAAGCTTCGATGTGTCGATCTCGTCGGCGCCGAGCAGATAGACAACGTCGATCTCATCCTTAGACGCGCCGTCGAGGATACCGGCGACATCGCGGCCGCCCGCAGCGGGTACCAGCCCGAGGTCGAGGCCGCCGACGCGCGCCGCCGCCGTGTGCAGCACGTTGAAGCCGTTCCAGCCGTCCTTGATCAGGCCGAAATCCGCCGCGATCTGCCGGCCAAGCGCCAGGACGGCAGCGCCGTCGGCACGCGTCAGAGCGCCCTGCCCGATGATCAGCATCGGCGCCTTGGCCGTCTTCAGCACGTCGGCGAACGGATGCTTGCCGGCGGCGATCTCGGCCAGGGTCTGCGGCCCGGCGCCGAGATACTCGTATTTATAGGTGAGGTCGAGTTGCGGCCCGACCACGCCGACCTTGAAACGCCCGGCGAGATAGCGCTTGCGGATGCGGGCGTTGAGAACCGGCGCCTCCCAGCGCGGGTTGGTGCCGATCAGCAGCAGCGCATCCGCCTTGTCGATGCCGGCGATGGTGCTATTGAAGAGATAGGCGGCGCGCGTCGACGTATCGAGCTT
>Ga0335084_10006640_pt1 | contig 11507 bp, 9 predicted proteins | sample Lox_Sample_44_FD_206721 | JGI IMG/M metagenome (GOLD analysis project Ga0335084, IMG submission 206721) | Soil microbial communities from Loxahatchee National Wildlife Refuge, Florida, United States - Lox_Sample_4.4 | ecosystem: Environmental > Terrestrial > Soil > Wetlands | place: USA: Florida...
AGTGCCGAAGCCAAAAGCGCCCGTGCCGGACTCGCCGGCACGGGCGTTCACCGTGCGCCGTAGTCACTGCCGGGCCTGGTAAGGCAGCAACCGCTTCGTCGGCCACTCACGGCAAAATCGGGCCGGAACGCTCCAGGCGCCTCCGGCAAAACTCTTTCAACAAACAGGCTGACCCGGCCAAAGCCAGCCAGACTAGACCCCACTCGGGTCCGGGATCGAGCCAAGCAGCAATTCCCGCTGCAACCCACAATTGCAGCAGCAGGTGGCTTCCTAGCAGCCGACCACAAAACCCGTCGCCTGCCGCGCGACGCATCCGGTAGAACATGCGAAAAGGACCGGCATAATCGCACAACAAACATGGAACAATCCACACAGCCAACGCCCCAAGCACAAACACGAGCAGTTGACTCATGCGCAGCCAACCTCCGTATTCCTGGTCCAACCCGGCCTCATCGTAGGCCCTCCGTTTCAGACCGGGGGAGGGAGAGATTCGATCTGATTGGAGTATATCCCTGGATTAAGAAATTACAAATCTCCTATTTGCCTTATTGGATATCGCGTAGGCGCTTTAGTAATTGAATAGTAAGTACGATGACAGGTCTATGGGATGGTTCTGGAACTAACGCCGGCTGCGGTCTATTGGGCGGAACTGAGCTTGCGTTTGCGCAATTCATCAAGGAAAACGGCGAGGATAATCACAGCTCCGATGATCGCTTGCTGCAGGTATGGTGAAATTCCCAACAGGTCGCTGCCGTTTGATAGCAGTCCCATGATGAAGGCTCCAATGAGGGTGCCCACCACGCTTCCTTCCCCGCCCCGCAGACTGCCGCCACCGATGACCACGGCCGCGATGGCTTGCAGTTCGTATCCCTGCCCGGCCGTCGGCTGCCCGGTCATGAGCCGGCTCGCCTCAATCATGCCCGCAAGCCCCGTCAGCATTCCCCCTAGACCGTACACCATGGTTGTATGGAAGGCCACAGGGATACCTGCGTAAAACGCTGCATCGGAGTTGCTGCCGGTGGCAAATGCGTAGCGCCCCAAACGCGTGTGCTCGAGCAACATGTGAACAGCGACGGCACACACGAGCAAAATCCACAGTACGGTCGGCACCCCAAGTACGTTGCCTTCGCCGAGGTAGGAGAAGGCTTTCGGGAGATCGTGCACTGGTAGCCCGTTAGAGATGATGAGCGCCGTCCCTCGAAAGATACCCAGCGTTCCGAGGGTCACTATGAAGGGGTTGATTTTCAATCGGGTTGTGAGGGTTCCGTTGACGAGACCGCACAAGAGGCCGACGAAGATTCCGGCGGCGATGCCAACGGGAATGGGGGCGCCCTTTTCCATGGTCATCGATCCCAGCAGGCCGGCCATGGCCAAGATGGCGCCTACCGACAGATCGATGCCACCGGCGATGATGATCATGGTCATTCCAAGAGCCATGATGTTGATGACTGCCGTCTGCCGAACCACGCTGGAGAGGTTGGTCGCGGTGAGGAAATGCGGCGAAGCAATCGAGAGCCCCACAAACAAAAGAATGAGAGTGAAGAAAGGCAGGAGCCTTTGGATCATGGATTCGGTCCTTGCAGCACTGCGTGACGAAGGATGTCTTCCTGCGTGAAATGGCCTTTGAGCTCCGCCGATAGCCGCCCCTGGCGCATGACGAGGATGCGGTCGGCCACCTGAAGCAGCTCAGGCATTTCGGAACTCACCATCAAGATCGCTCCGCCATTGCGAACCAGTTCGTCCATCAGGTGAAAGACTTCGGTTTTGGCGCCGATGTCGATGCCGCGTGTGGGCTCATCGAACAGGTACACTCGCGCGCCGCGTACCAGCCATTTTGAAAGCACGACCTTTTGCTGGTTCCCGCCGCTTAAGCGCCCGGCCAATTGTCGCGCGGAGCCTGCCTTTAGTTTCAGCCGGGCCGCCTGGGTGTCGATGATGGCTTTCTCTTTTGCGTGATTGAGAAACCCGAACCGGCAGATGCGAGGCATGTCGGCCAGGAGCATGTTGTGGCTGATGGGAAGAGCGGTGGCGAGGCCATCCTTTTGCCGGTCTTCCGGAATCAAAGCCAGACCATTCGATACTGCCTCCCGCGGGGAGCCGATCGAGACGGCCTTGCCTTCCACGAAGATATTGCCGGCGTGGATGGGATCGACGCCGAACAGAGCGCGGCATAATTCAGTGCGGCCCGAGCCGATCAAGCCGGCGAGGCCTACGATCTCCCCGGCGCGCAGGGAAAACGAAATGTCCTTCAGTAGCGGCTTCCGAGTCAGGCCTTCGACGCGAAGCAGTTCCGCGCCGGGAGGCACCGCTTCTCTGCGGTACAAAGAGCTAAGCTCGCGGCCGACCATGTGACGAATCAGGTCCGCAGTGGTCACTTCGGACATAGGCCCGGTGAATACCGTTGCTCCGTCGCGAAGCACCGTGGTACGGTCGCCAAGGGCTCGCAATTCCTCGAGTCTGTGGGTGATGTAGATTACACCTAGCCCGCGTGCTCGCAGGGAGCGGACAATGCGGAAAACTGCCTGCGATTCATTTTCCGACAAGGAGGACGTCGGCTCGTCAAAGATCAGGAGGCTGGAACCATGCGCCACGGCCCGGCAGATCTCCACCATTTGCTTCCCGGCCGGGTTCAGCCGTTCCACGCGCCACTCGGGTTGCAGTGGAAACTGGTGCTCCTCAATCAGGCGCCTCGCAGCCAACACCGTCTGCCGCCTCTGGACCCAGCCCAACGGTGCGTGCGGTTCCCGGCCCAGGAACACATTCTCGGCGACCGACAAGTGCGGAGCGAGCAGCGATTCCTGGTGAACCATGGCGATGCCTTGTGCCTGCGCCTCAGCGGGAGAGGCAAAGCGCACCCGCTCGCCTCGCCAGAGCATTTCGCCGCCGTCCCGGGAGTGCATTCCCGCGACGATTTTCATCAACGTGGATTTGCCCGCGCCGTTCTCGCCCAGGAGGAGGTGGACTTCGCCTTGGCCCACGGACAAGTTGCCCGCCGACAGGGCTGTGATTCCACCGAACCGCTTTTCAATCTGGCGCAGTTCGAGCAACATCGAGCGAGTGTACCAGCTTACTCCCCTGGCTCGTCCTCGATGTCGCTGACGCGGTTTTCAAACTTCGTGAACTCCCGCAGGAACACGAGGGGGACTTTCCCCGTCGGGCCGTTCCTTTGTTTTGCGATGATGAGCTCGGCCAGTCCGCGCAGATCTTCGCGCTCAGGCTGGTAGATTTCAGGACGATAGATGAAGCCGACAAGGTCGGCGTCCTGCTCGATGGAGCCGGACTCGCGCAGGTCGCTCAACTGCGGCTTGTGATCGCCGGGCCGTTGTTCCGGAGCACGGCTCAACTGCGACAACACCAGGAACGGGATGTTGAGGTCTTTCGCCATCAGCTTCATCCCTCGCGACAGCGCGCCGACTTCCTGCGTACGGTTCGAGTTGCGCCCCAGCAGCGGGGCGGGCATCAATTGCAGGTAATCCACGACCGCGAGCCCCAAATCCGCCTGGTTCCGCAGCTTGCGGAGCTTGGCATTGATGTCCATGACGGTGGTGCCCGACGTATCGTCGATGAAGAGGGGCGCTTCGATCAGTTCGGTGGCCGCAAAGCTCAAGCGCCGGCGCTCTTCCTGATTCAGGTACCCCATCCTGAACTTCTGCTGGTCGACACGCGCCAGGGAGCAGATGAGGCGCGTCAACAGCGACTCCTTCGACATTTCGAGCGAGAAGACGGCCACGGCCTTCGGGTTCGCCCGGTTGGTGGCAACATGGAGGGCGACGTTGAGGGCGAGGGCGGTTTTGCCCATGGCAGGCCGGGCGGCCAGAATGAATAACTCGCCGCCGTGCAGGCCGCCGGTCATCTCATCGAACTTGAGGAATCCCGTCGAGAGGCCTTTGATTCGCGATGCCGGATCAAGGAAGGCGTTGATGCCACCTTCAAACGTCTCGAACACCTGTTGCGCGGTGACTAGCGATTCCTTCGAGCGGTCCTCACCGAGTTTGAGGAATGTGTCCTCCGCTGCCGCGAGGATCCGGTCGGGCGTGTCCTCCTCAATCAGGCAGCGGTGGACGACTTCCTGGGCCGCGAAAATCATGCCGCGGAGCAGCGACTTGTCCTTTACGATCTGGACGTAGCTCTCGAGGTTGTAAATCTCGGGCAGCCCTTCGTCCAAAGAGACCAGGTACGAGAGTCCGTCGCAGGCCTCGAGCTCGCCATGTCGCATCAGCTCGTTGGCGAGGGTCACACGATCGATGCGTTCTCCGCGTTCGCTGAGGTCGAACATTCTTTGATAGATGCGGCGATGCTTTTCGAGTGAGAAGTCGTCAGGCTGAAGCGCCGACGCGACATTGATGAAGGCGGAGTCTTTCAGCAGAATCGAACCGAGCACCAGCCGCTCGGCGTAAACGTTGGAGGGCAGTCCCTTCTCGTAGGAAACATCGGGCTGGCTCATGATGCGGGAAACTCCAAGGTAACGGGCCTGCGCGTGCAGTGCAACCGCGTTTTGCGGGCCTAAAAATGAGACACTTACCCTGTGCATATCTCGGGCGTTCAGGGTGCTCGGGTGCGGTTTGAGTTTTCATGGAGTTGACGGCGTGGCGCCACAATTTCCACAGAATCTTCTACTGGGCCAGGTGGTTGAAACATCACTTCGGGTAAGCGAAACGTCGAAGCGACTCGAGAAAACGGCGCTTCTCGCGGCGCTTTTGCGGCAAGTCGGCCCCGAGGAAGCCGAAGCCGTCGTGGCGTATCTTTCCGGCTACACTCGTCAAGGCAAGCTCGGCGTTGGATGGGCGACGCTTCGTGAGTCGGGTGCGGGGCCGGCCGAGTCGGCGGCCCTCAGCATCGCGGAAGTGGACGGTTCCTTCGAATCCCTGACACAAATGCGCGGTCCGGGCTCCGAGGCGCAGCGCAGGCAGTTGATCCACGCACTGTTCGCCCGCGCCACAGCGCGTGAACAGGAGTTTCTGAAGGCGTTGCTGTTGGGAGAAATCCGCCAGGGCGCGCTGGAGGGCATCATGGCCGACGCCCTGGCCCAAGCCTCGGGGGCATCATCGGCGGATGTCCGCCGCGCGGTGATGATGGCGGGCGACGTTGCTCGAGTCGCCCGGACGCTCGTCGAATCGGGCCCCGGCGCTCTGGGCCAATACGATATCGAGCTGTTCCGGCCGGTGCAGCCCATGCTTGCGCAGACGGCGGAAGATGTCGATGAAGCGCTAGAACAATTGGGCGAGGCTGCGCTCGAGTTCAAGTTTGACGGGATGCGGATTCAGGCGCATCGCAATGGTGATGACGTGAGGCTGTACTCGCGGAGTCTGAACGATGTCACCGATGTCGCACCTGAACTGGTCGAAGCCATTCGCGCACTTCCCGCCCGCAATCTAATCCTCGATGGCGAGGCGCTCAGCCTCGCGCCCGACGGACGGGCGCAACCGTTCCAAGTCACGGCCCGGCGTTTTGGACGCAAGCTGAACCTTGAGAAAATGCGGGCCGACCTGCCTTTGACTCCGTTTTGGTTTGACCTTCTGTATCTTGATGGCCAGTCGCTGCTCGATGAGCCCCACGGCCGTCGCTTTTCGGCCCTCGAACAACTAGCGCCAGCAGAAGCGGTGGTTCCGCACCTCGTCACCGCCCATCCTGAGGCTGCCGCTGAGTTCCTGCGCGGGGCCCTCGATCGCGGGCACGAAGGCATCATGGCGAAGTCGCGCTCGTCTGCCTACGCCGCCGGTTCGCGAGGTGTTGGTTGGCTCAAGATCAAGAAGGCCCACACGCTTGATCTGGTGATCCTCGCCGCGGAATGGGGCAGCGGCCGGCGAAAAGGCTGGCTCAGCAATCTTCACCTCGGCGCCCGCGACACCGACAAGGGCGGTTTCGCGATGTTAGGCAAAACGTTCAAGGGGCTCACCGATGAAATGCTCACCTGGCAGACCGAACAATTTCTCAAATCGGAAATATCGCGCGAGGCGCATACGGTCTATGTCGAGCCCAAGGTTGTCGCTGAAATCGCTTTCAGCGACATCCAGGTCAGTCGCCGGTATCCTAGCGGCATGGCGCTCCGCTTCGCTCGCGTGAAGCGCTACCGCACGGACAAGACGGCGGCGGATGCAGACACGCTGGAGACCGTTCGCACAATGGCCAGATCTTCGTCGAGAGAAGATAGAGACATCGCATGACTCTGAAAGAAATCGTCAAAGACAAGAAGGCTCGCTTTAAGTTCTACTCCGACGGAGAGCTTTGGTACACGACCGAGAACGGCTTCGAGTTCCCCATTCCGATCTCCGACACTGGGACTGGCATTTTTCGGTCGGAAGAAAACGCGATAACCCTGATGCGTTGGATTCGGAAGCACCTGGAGGTCCAAGCCGAGTGGAAGAGGGAACGCGAGGCCCAAGCCGCAAATCTGCCGGCGAAGGAGTAGTTGAGCGCTTTACAGTAGCATCTCCGCCAGCAAATCCTCGTCCCTGACGGCGGGCGTGCGGTAGCGGAATGGGGCGCCAAGCGGCACGATCTGGCCCATCCAATTGGATGGATCGGTCCACAAGACACGGCGGGTCCCGAGAGCCTTCACCAAGTCCGGAATGTCCCAGTGCAGAAGGAAGCCCGGCATCACAACGTCGAACAGCCTGGTATTCAGCGGCTGTTGCATGGCAGTGACGAGGAGGTTTGGGGTGCGGTCGAGCCAGAGCCTCGAAATCCGCGGGTCGACGGCGGCCGCCAAGAGGAGCCAGAAGCCCTTGACATCTCGAGCGGCGGCGCGGATGGCAGCGGGATCGACTTCCGGGCGGGCGGCGAGGTAATCGACGCCTCGCAATAAATCCCGCGCCCTCAGGGCAGGCAGGTTGAGACCGATCGAGTCTGCACGGGTATTCGTCAGCCACTCACCCAGAAATGGGCGGCGGTCATCGCCAGGCGGTGAATTGCGAGGTTCGAGTTCGAGCGCGACAAAGCCTTTTTCGCCCGCCAACTGCGCCAGCGTGGCGCTGCCCTGGTCTTTCACCAGTAGCAAAGCTGGCCGTCGTTCCTTGGAAGGCGGCAGGAATAGTGTGGCGCGCAGATCCACTCCTGGTTCTGACGTCAGACTGAGCTCGAACCGCCGGACTTGCTTTTCCCGGGATTCGCTGGTGGTTTTCGCGTCAGGAGGTCGCTCACCTCCCGCAATCCCGAGACGGACTAACTCAGCCACCAGTTCCGAGACGGAGCGAGGCTGCCGTCGCGATTGAAAGTCGACGTGGATCACTTCGTACAGCTTGCGGCCTTCAACCTGGCCTGAAGGCGTCACTTGAAGCTCGTGATCGGGAACCAGCGGCACGTCCGCCTCGCGAGCATCGCCTTGGCCGTCCTTAAGCCAACGGATCATCCAGGCGTAGATTTGTTCGCGCGTCTCGATCGGCGTGCCGTGCGGCCCGGGTCCGATGAAGAACTGTACTTTGTCGGCAGCGCCATACAAACCATACCAACGCCGCGCCTCCTCATAGACCAAGCGGGCGCCGGGCGGAGTGAAGAAGTCTCCTTCCGTGGTCAGCACCAGCCACGGCACGCGCGGCGCAACGGCTTCGAGAAAGTCCGCATGATCCAAGCCAACCGACAAGAAGCCCGGCAGGCTCATTTCTGAGTCCGGATCAGGACCTGCAAATAGGAGCCGGAACGAATTTAGAAAGCAGGCTGGCGCGGCGGCTTTGATCCTAAGGTCGAGCGCCGCGATGTACGTCGTAAGGCATCCTCCGCCGGAGCACCCGGCCGCTCCGATTCGCGAGGCGTCGACTTCGGGCCGGCTCTCGATGTAGTCGAGCGCCCGGACGGCATCGTGAATGAAATAGCGGGCCACGCTCTGGCCCGCCAGCATGCTTTGCGCGCCCGCTTGCAGGTGTTCGTTCGCGCAACAACCGGCAATAGACCGACCGATGCGGGCATCGAATGCCTGCATGCGCTCGCCGAGTCCGATGGGGTCGTACGCTAGTGCGACAAAGCCCTTTGCCGCAAGGTTTGCCGCGATGCGGTGATTTTCTGTCTTGCCTAGCGCCGTGTGGCCGGCCGAGAGCAAAACTGCTGGATATTTGCCCGCCGCGTTCGGACGGTACAGATTTGCGGTGACGTAGAAATGCGGCAGACTTTCGAAAATGACTTTCTCGAGGGTATAGGAGGCATTCGCGATTCGCGCGGTAACCCGGGCGTTGAGAGGCCCACGATATTCCGGCAGGCCGCCGATGATTTCGAGGAGTTTCGCCCGAACCCACTTCTGGCGCTGCGCCGCAGCAGCAACATCATGAATCAATGCAATTGCTGCTTCGCGGCGGGCAAGCTGCTGTTGGGCGATTCCATCCATCCACCGCAACAGCGGATCCTCAATCGGAGCCTGCGCCAGCAGGAGGAGGGCGGGCAGAAGTGGAATCACTTGAGATTTTGCACTATGCTTTCGGAAGTATCGGAGATCTTCTTCAGCAGGTTGCTGAGCGTAGAAACCATCTTGCTCATGCGGTCCATCGCCATTTGAAGCCGCAGCGATTCCATTTCACCGAGTTCACTCGTCGAATCGAGCCGGCGCTTGATCGATTCGAGATTCTCCGCAATCACTTCCAGCTGGTTTTTGAGGCCTTCGGCGGACATCTCCGCCGCGAAGCCCTTGACCATAAGGTCCAGCGATTCTACCCGCGACTCGGCGAGTTCTGTCGCATTGACAGCACCTCGGGCAGCGGCCGACAGCAGACTGATGAGGCGTTCGTAGAGTTGATTAAGGCGTTCCGCTTTCTCCATTCGTCAGGTACCCCTCGGATAGGCGCATGAAACACTTTACCTGCTCGGCGGCCCAAGCCGCGTCCCGTCCCAGTTCCGCTGCCAACAACAGCGCCACGCGAGGAGCCATGGCGCGAGCCGCTTTCGCGTTCAAAAGCAATGCGCGAGTACGCCGCGTCAACACATCTTCTACCGATCGAGCCATTTCCCAGCGGGCGGCCCAGATCACCTCCGCCTCGATGTACGGCAGATCAGGATGCAGCTGCGCCGCGCGGTCCGGATGGGTGCGGAGCATGTCTTGGATGGCAACTGCGTCTGAGCCGTAGACATCGAGCGCGCCGAACCGCTCCGCGTTCTGGTGATAGCCGTGCACGCGCAATCTTCGCGTGCCGCACTCCCGTTCTTCGAGCGAAGCAAGCAGCGCCGCCTGGTTGATGCAGTCCTCGGCCATGTGCCGGTAGGTGGTCCATTTGCCCCCGGCGATGGTCAGCAGGCCGTTCGCGTCGATGTGAATCGAATGGTCGCGGGACAAAGACGCGGTTGAGCCGGCGCCGGCGGATTTGACGAGCGGCCGGATGCCGGCCCAGGCGCTGAGGATGTCGTCGCGACTTGGCCGGTGCGTGAGGTAAGCACCAGCCGTGTCCAAAACAAAGTCCACCTCTTCGCTAAAGGGCCGCGGTTCTTCGACGACTTCCTTGAGCGCCGTATCCGTAGTACCCACGAGCGTGTGCCCGTGCCATGGAATGGCGAACATGACGCGCCCATCTGGAGTGTGCGGGACCATGATGGCCGATTCGCCCGACAGATAGCTGCCGTCAAACACGAGGTGTATCCCCTGGCTCGGCGCCACCATTGCGACGGCAGATGGATCGGCAAGACGCCGGACGCCGTCGCTGAAGGGACCGGTCGCGTTGATGACAACATGCGCTTTCAGGTCAAACTCCTCACCCGATTCGAGGTCTTGCGCACGAACGCTGTCCACAACGCCCCAGGAATCTTTTGAGAGGGCAATGGCTGGACAGTAGTTGACGATCGCGGCCCCCTGTTCGGCGGCCGTCATGGCGAGGTGGATCAGCAGGCGCGAGTCGTCGAATTGCCCGTCGTAATACACCACGCCGCCGCGCAGACCGTCTGTCCGCAGGTTTGGCAGGCGTTCGAGGGTTTCTTCCCGAGATAGATTGCGTGAAACGCCGAAGCCGTATTTGCCCGCCAACAAATCGTAGAGGCGCAGCCCAATGCCGTAGAAAGGCGCTTCCCACCATTCGAAGTTGGGAACGACGAAGGCCAGGTCGCTCACCAGGTGGGGTGCGTTTTCTCGAAGGATGCCGCGTTCCTTTAGGGCTTCCATTACCAGGGTGATATTGCCCTGCTCCAGGTACCGCACGCCTCCATGGACAAGTTTCGTGGAGCGGCTGGAGGTTCCCTTGCCGAAATCGTGCCGCTCGATCAGCGCGACGTGATATCCGCGCGAAGCCGCGTCGACGGCGCACCCGACTCCCGTTGCGCCTCCTCCGATGATGAGAATGTCCCACGGCTCGCGCCGTGACCGGAGGCGGTCCATCTGTTCGTTGCGGTTCATGCTTCTTCCCAGCCTCGCGAGCGCTCGACCGCCCGTGTCCAGCGCCTACGAAGGGCCGTGGCCTCGTCGCGCGGCATCTTCGGTTCGAATCGCCGGTCGGCCATCCAGTGTGAAGCGATATCGAGCCGGTTCTTATAGATGTCGGTGGCCAGCCCGGCCAGATAGGCGGCGCCCAGTGCAGTGGTTTCCGCATTCTGTGCCCGGACAACGGGGATCTGAAGCAGGTCGGCCTGCACTTGCAGCAACAGGTTGTTGCGCGATGCGCCGCCGTCGACGCGCAGTTCCTGTAACTCGAGGCCGGAATCCGCATGCATTGCTTCCAGCAAATCCGCGACCTGGAATGCGATGGAATCGAGGGTCGCGCGGGCCAGGTGCGCCGCTGTTGTTCCTCGTGTGATGCCGACGATAGCTCCGCGGGCGTACGGATCCCAGTGCGGCGCGCCGAGGCCGGCAAACGCCGGAACGAGGAAGACGCCGCCTGAGTCGGGGACGGAGGCGGCCAGAGATTCGATTTCCGGCGCTGAGCGGATCAATCCCAGACCATCGCGAATCCACTGCACGACGGCGCCGCCGATGAACACACTGCCCTCGAGCGCATACTCGGTCTTGTCTTTGTACTTCCAGGCAACTGTGGTCAGGAGGCGGTTGCGGCTCGCTACCGGGGTCTCGCCGGTGTGCATCAGCATGAAACAGCCGGTACCGTACGTATTCTTCGTGAGTCCGGGCGTGTAGCAGGCCTGACCGAAGAGCGCGGCCTGCTGATCGCCGGCTACTCCGGCAATCGGGATCGACGAACCAATCATCGAGTTCGCCAGGGTTCCGAAAACGCCAGACGAGGGTTTCACTTCGGGAAGTATGGCTCGCGGAATGTTCAGCAGCCGCAGTAGTTCGTCGTCCCAGTCGCCTGTGTGTATGTTGAACAAAAGGGTGCGACTGGCGTTGCTCGGGTCGGTCGCGTGGACACGTCCTCCGGTCAGCTTCCAAATCAGCCAGGTGTCGACCGTTCCAAAGGCCAATTGCCCGGCTTCGGCTTTCGCGCGAGCTCCCGGGACGTTGTCGAGAATCCATTTGACCTTGGTTCCGGAGAAGTAGGGGTCGAGCAACAACCCCGTTTTTTGTCGAACCGTCTCTTCCGCTCCTGCGGCACGCAGGCGGTCGCATTCGGCGGCTGTGCGACGGTCCTGCCAAACGATGGCAGGGTAGACCA
>Ga0335084_10006644_pt1 | contig 11505 bp, 12 predicted proteins | sample Lox_Sample_44_FD_206721 | JGI IMG/M metagenome (GOLD analysis project Ga0335084, IMG submission 206721) | Soil microbial communities from Loxahatchee National Wildlife Refuge, Florida, United States - Lox_Sample_4.4 | ecosystem: Environmental > Terrestrial > Soil > Wetlands | place: USA...
GACGATGCTGCAGCGCTCGCCGACATGGGTCGTCGCACGGCCCTCCGAAGACGGCATGGCCAACTGGCTCCGGCGATGGCTGCCCGCGGGGATCGCCTACGGAATAACGCGCTGGAAGAAAGTGCTCCTGCAGCAATACTTCTTCAGTCTCTGCCGGCGCAATCCCGCGCGCGCAAGGAAGCTCATCCTCGGCGGCGTGCGCGCCTACCTCGGGCGCGAATACGACGTCGCCACGAATTTCACGCCGAGTTACAACCCCTGGGAGCAGCGCATGTGCCTGGTGCCGGACGCGGACCTGTTCATGGCGATCCGGAAGAAGACGGCATCGGTCGTAACCGGCCAAATCGAGACTTTCACCGAGAAGGGAATCCGTCTCAAATCGGGGACTGAACTTGAAGCCGACCTGGTCGTCACCGCGACCGGGCTGAACCTGGAAGTCCTGAGCGGGCTGGAGCTCACGGTGGACGGAACACGCGTCGAGCCTCCGAAAACCTTCAACTACAAGGGCCTGATGTACAGCGGCGTACCCAATCTCGCCTCCTCGTTCGGATATACCAATGCCTCCTGGACGCTGAAGTGCGACCTCACCTGCGAATACGTCTGCCGCCTGCTCAACTACATGGACAGGCACTCCTACCGGCAGTGCACGCCGCGCAATGCCGACCCCACCCTCGCCGAGGAGCCCTGGGGCGATTTTTCCTCCGGCTACATCCACCGCTCGCTGTACCTGTTCCCGAAGCAGGGCTCGAAAACACCATGGCGGCTGCACCAGAACTACGCGCGCGACATCATGACCCTGCGCTTCGGCCGCATCGACGATGGCGTGCTGCAGTTCTCGAACCCCCGCATCGATCCCGCCAGGATGCGCGCCTGAGGCAGCTTGTCTACTTCGACCGGGCCTTACCGTAGAATTCCCGGGATGCGCAGGGTCTCCTTGGTGTTTCTGGCGTTCTGGGCAGCGGCGGGCGGCGCGCAGACGACCATGTACAAGTGCCTCGATGCGCAAAAACGCGTCACCTACTCGAACATTACCTGCGAGAAGCAGGGCCTGAAGACCGACAGCACGGTCACGGCCGACCGCGTAACGACGATGCCCGCCACACCAACGCAGGGCCCCGGCCAGTTGCCGACGCAGAGGCTCAAGCCGCCTGTAGAGATGCCCAAGGACGTCGAAAAGAACACGAAGTGAGGACGCAGGGCAGCTACGACTACGTCATCGCCGGCGCGGGCAGCGCAGGCTGCCTGCTCGCCAACCGCCTGTCGGCCGATCCGGCGGTTTCCGTGCTGCTGCTCGAGGCGGGTGGCGCGGACGACTGGTTCTGGATCGACGTGCCGGTCGGCTACCTGTACACGATCGCCAACCCACGCACGGACTGGTGCTACAAGACCGAGCCCGATGCGCACCTCGCCGGGCGCTCGATCCACTACGCGCGCGGCCGCGTGCTTGGCGGCTGCTCGTCGATCAACGCGATGATCTACATGCGCGGCCAGAGGGAGGACTACGACCACTGGGCGGCGCTCGGCAACGAGGACTGGGCATGGGATGACGTCTTGCCGCTCTTCCGCAAACTGGAGGACTACGAGCACGGCGCGACCGACGGCTACGGCGCGGGGGGCGAACTTCGCGTCGAGGATCCGCGCGTGCGCTGGGAGATCATCGAGGCCTGGCGCGAGGCGGCGGCCGAATGCGGCATCCCGCCGGTGAAAACATTCAACGGGGGCGACAATTTCGGTTGCGCGCCGTTTCAGATGAACCAGAAGAGCGGCCGGCGCTGGAGCGCGACCAACGCCTTCCTGCGCCCGGTGCAGCGCAGAACGAATCTCACGGTGCTGACCGGCGCCTTCATTCGAAAGATTCGCTTCTCGGGAACGAAGGCAGAGGGGCTGGAATATCTGAAGGACGGAACGGCTTCCTTCGCCAGGGCAAACCGCGAAACCATCCTGTCCCTCGGCTCGATCGGCTCGCCGCAGATCCTGCAGTTGTCTGGTATCGGACCGCACGACCTTTTGAATCAATTTCAAATAGAAACAATCCAAGACCTCCCGGGGGTCGGCGAGAACCTGCACGATCACCTGCAGATCCGTATGCAATACAAAGTAAAGAACGTGCGCACGCTGAACGAAATGACGCACAGCCTCTTCGGCAAGGCGGCGATGGGAATGGAGTACCTTTTCCGGCGCACAGGCCCGCTCACCATGCCGCCATCGCAGCTGGGCGCCTTCGCGAAGAGCGACCCTACGCAGCCCACGCCCAACATCGAGTGGCACGTGCAGCCGCTCTCGCTGGACAAGTTCGGCGAACCGCTCCATCCCTTCCCCGCCATCACGCCGAGCGTCTGCAATCTGCGCCCGAGCTCGCGCGGCTGGGTGCGCATCAAATCGCCGGACCCGGCGACCTACCCGGAGATCAAGCTCAACTACCTGTCCACTCCGGAAGACCGCAAGGTGGCGGTGGACGGCATGCGCTTCACTCGCCGCATCATGGCCTCCAAGGCCCTTCAGAAATATGAACCGGAAGAATTTAAACCAGGGAAAAGAGCAAACACGGACAAGGAATTGGAACAGGCGGCGGGCGAGCTGGGCACGACGATCTTCCATCCGGTCGGCACCTGCAAGATGGGCTCCGACCCGCTGGCGGTGGTGGACGACGCGCTGCGCGTGCACGGCGTCGAACGCCTGCGCGTCGTGGACGCTTCCATCATGCCGCGCATCACTTCGGGCAACACCAACGCCCCCACCTACCTGATCGCCGAGAAAGGCGCCCGCATGATTCTGGAATCGAGCCGTTGAACTTGTCCGGCTGCGCCCCAATCTAAGAGCCTTGGAGAACCCAACACCATGAAAAGAATTGTCCTTTTGATCGCGACCAACCTTGCGGTCATGGTCCTGCTGTCGATCGTCATCAGCGTGCTCGGGCTGGACCGCGCGCTCGCCCAGCAGGGCATCCAGTACGTGCCGCTGATGATCATGGCCGCGATCTTCGGCTTCGGCGGTGCGTTCATCTCGCTGCTGATTTCCAAACCGATGGCCAGATGGTCCACCGGCGCGCAGGTCATCGACGGCAGCGAGGGCACGACGCAGTACTGGCTGGTCAATACGGTCAAGCGCCTCGCCGGGAAGGCGGGTATCGGCATGCCCGAGGTCGCCGTCTACGAGGGCGAGCCGAACGCGTTTGCGACCGGCGCCTTCCGCAACTCGGCCCTGGTCGCCGTCTCGACGGGGCTGCTCGATTCCATGTCGCGCGACGAAGTCGAGGCTGTGCTCGGCCACGAGATTGGGCACGTCGCCAACGGTGACATGGTCACGCTGACGCTGATCCAGGGCGTGGTCAACACCTTCGTCATCTTCCTGTCGCGCGTCATCGGCTATATCGTCGACCGCGTGATCCTGAAGAACGAGCGCGGCGAGGGCATCGCCTACTTCGTCACGGTGATGGCCTCGCAGATCCTGCTCGGCATCTTCGCCTCGATGATCGTGGCCTGGTTCTCGCGCCAGCGCGAGTTTCGCGCCGACGCCGCGTCGGCCGGCCTGCTCGGCTCCCCGCAGCCGATGGTGAACGCGCTGTCGCGCCTGGCCGGCGTGCAACCAGGGGCCCTGCCGCAGGCCATGGCGGCCTCGGGCATCAGCGGCGCGCCCGGCGGCTGGGGCGCGCTCTTCGCCACGCACCCTCCGATCGAGCAGCGCATCGCGGCGCTGCAAAACCGCGCTACTTCTTCGTGAACAGGTAGTAGTCCGCCGTATACGGGATTTCCACCCGGAAGCCCGCATAGGGGCAGCCGTGCGGCGGCGCGACGCCGCCGGCGGTCGCCACGCGCTGGATGCTGGTGACCTTGCTGAAGGCCCCGTCCCGGCCGACCGAAGTTGTCGCCAGAAGGAGCCAGGGGATCGCGGCGTCCGCCACAGGCGCATCCACGGCGCGGATTACCTTGCCGGCGATGCGACTGCCGTCGGCCGCTTCCCACTGCGGGCCCGCGTAATGCCGGCCCATCTTGCGGCCGCTATCGTCGAAGAGCTCGGCGTCTGGCGCGACGAACGCCCAATCATAGGCATAGTCGTCGCCGGCCTTCTGCCGGCACTCGTAGATCTGCTCGCCGCGCGCGTGCGCGACATAGGACAATGTCTCGTCTGCGCCCGGCCGAAGGGCGTCCGGGACATGCGCGGCCGGCGCCAGCGCCTGCGCTGCCGCACCTCCGGCAACAAGAATTGCCAGCGTATAACCCCACACTTTCCGGACTTGCACCTCGCGCCTCCGATCGGTTTGGAAACGCAGGCAGCTTAGGCAGCTCGTGTAACCGCAGGATGTCGCGTGCGTAACAGCCGCGTATCGGCGGTCCGCGCGCATGCGAAAATCGCGGCTCTGAAACGCCTCGCCTTCTTCGTCCTGCTGACGGTTCTCAGCCACATCGGCTTCGTCGGCAGCCGCATCACGGTGTCCCTGTCGGCGATCAACCAGGGCGCCACGCCGCTGACGGTGGGCGTGTTGATGTCGCTCTACGCGGTGATCCCGATGCTGCTCGCGGTCCAGGCCGGGCGGCTGGTGGATCGCGTCGGCGCTTTTCGCCCGATCGCCATCGCCGGCGCCGTGGTGGCCGCGGGCATGCTGCTGCCGTATTTTTCGCACGCGCTGCCGTTTCTGTTCGCCACCGCGGCGCTGGTAGGCACGGCGTTCATGATGCAGCACATCGCGCTCAACCACGTCATCGGCTCGATCGGCGACCCGTCGGAGCGGCCGGTGAACTTCAGCTGGTTCGCGCTCGGCTATTCGGTCAGCGGCTTCGGCGGTCCCCTGCTGGCCGGCTACGCGATCGACCTCGCCGGCTATCAGGTCGCCTACCTCGTGCTCGCGCTGCCGCCCGCCCTGGGAACGGCGCTGCTGCTCTGGCGGCGCCGGGTGATTCCGCGTCGCCCGGAGGCTAAGGCCGACGCCGCGCCGCGCAGCGTCGCTGATTTGCTGCGCAATCCGCGCCTGCTGCCGGTGTTCCTTTTCAGCGGTCTGCTCGCGACCGGCTGGGACCTGTACACGTTCGTGATCCCCATTTACGGCACGCGCATCGGCCTTGCGCCCTCCACCATCGGCGTCGTCATGAGCAGCTTCGCGCTGGCCACCTTCGTCGTGCGCCTGTTCATGCCCTCGGTGGCGCGCCGCCTGAGCGAGTGGACCGTGGTCTGCATTGCGCTGCTGATCGCCGGTTGCGCCTACTCTCTGTTCCCGCTCGCCGAGCAGGTGCCGTACCTCATCGCGCTGTCCTTCCTGCTCGGCCTGGGCCTGGGCTGCGCGCAGCCGATGATCATGGCGGCGCTCTACGCCGCCTCGCCATCCGGGCGTCAGGGCGAGGTCGTAGGCATGCGCACCACGATGATCAACGCCAGCCAGACCTTCATGCCGCTCGCCTTCGGCGCGGTGGGAACGGCGCTCGGCATGTCGCCGATCCTCTGGGCGATGGCGGGCGCGCTGCTCGCCGGCAGCTGGCTCGCCGGCCGGCGGCGCGGGACGGCGCGCTAGCGCGGGTTAGAATCCGGGCATGACGCGGCGCGCTTCCCTCACGCAGTTCCTCATCGAGCGCCAGCGCGCCGGCCGCATCAACGCCGACTTGCGTCTACTCATCGAGACCATCGCGCGCGCCTGCAAGGCGATCAGCACGCGCGTCAACAAGGGCAAGCTCGGCGGCGGCCACGGCGACGTCGGCACCGAAAATGTGCAGGGCGAGATCCAGAAGACGCTCGACGTGCTCTCCAACGAGATCCTGCTCGAGGCCAACGAATGGGGCGGCAACCTGGCCGCGCTCGCTTCCGAGGAGATGGAGGACGTGAAGCCGACGCCCACGCACTACCCGCGCGGCGAATATCTCCTGCTCTTCGACCCTCTCGACGGCTCCTCGAACATCGACGTGAACATCTCGGTGGGCACCATTTTCTCGGTGCTGCGCTGCCCGAAGGGCGCGGAACCCGACGAAAAGGTATTCCTTCAGCCGGGCCGCGAGCAGGTTGCCGCCGGCTTCGCCGTCTACGGCCCGACCACTCAGCTCGTCCTCACTGTCGGCGACGGCGCCTACGGCTTCATGCTTGACCGCGAGACCTACACGTTCGTGCTGGTCAGCGAAAGAATCCTGATCCCGGCGGACACCGCCGAGTTCGCCATCAATACGTCGAACATGCGCAGATGGGAACCGCCCGTGAAGCGCTACATCGACGAGTGCCTCGCCGGCAAGGACGGCCCGCGCGGCAAGGATTTCAACATGCGCTGGGTCGCCTCGATGGTGGCCGACGTTTTCCGCGTGCTCTCGCGCGGCGGCATCTTCATGTACCCGCGCGACTCGAAGAACAAGGACGGCCGCCTGCGCCTGATGTACGAGGCCAACCCGATGGCCTTCATCGTCGAGCAGGCCGGCGGCGCGGCCACCGACGGGCGCACGCGCATCCTCGACATCCAGCCCTCAAAGCTGCACCAGCGCGTCGCGGTGGTGCTCGGCTCGAAGAACGAAGTCGAGCGAGTCGCCTCCTATCATCGTTGAACTAGGCGCCGCGCGGTCCGCGGCGCACGAAGGCGACTGTCAGCGCGCCGGCCAGCAGCATCAGCACGCCGCCTGCCACGAGCAGGGGGTCGATGCCGTCGCCGATCCACATCTGCCCGAGGCTCGCGAGATAGACGAGCTCCGCCGCGTGCAGCGCGACCAGGGTGCCGGAGATCGCCGCCATGCCGATCACCTCCCCGCGGCTGCGCGACATGGCGAAACCGACGATGAGCAGCAGCAGCGCGGCGACGCTCAGCCCGCCGTAGACGATCAGCAGGGTGACGAATTTCCCGAGCATGAATGAAAAAGGCCGGAGGATCGCCCCGGCCTTTTTTTCCCAGCGGAAACGGTTACTTGAGGTGCTTGTTGACCAGCTTGGTCATCTCGAACATCGACACCGTCGACTTGCCGCCGAACACGGGCTTGAGCTTGTCGTCGGCATTGATGTTGCGGCGGTTCTTCTTGTCCTGCAGGCCATTGCGCTTGATGTAGGCCCAGATCTTCTTGGTGACCTCGGTACGCGGCATCGCTCCGCTGCCGATTACCGCCGCAAGGGTCGCGGTGGGGTTCATCGGCTTCATGAACGCGGCATTCGGCTTGCGCTTCTTGCCGGCCTTCTTCGCCTTCTTCTTCGCCATCTCTTTTCTCCTCTGAACGATCAATTACGGAACGTTGGGATCCCGTTATTCCTCCCGCCAGCGTGCAGCGGTGCCCGAACAATGCCGAATCCAGAGGAGCATGTCAATCGTTTCAGAGGGGTTTTTGGGTTTTTTCGCCCTGTTTTCCCTCTGTGGAGAGCCAGGCGTCGAGTCCCTGCGCGTTCAGTTCGATGTCGAGCGCGAACACTTCAAGCACTTTCTCACTCGGCAAGCGCCAGCCCTGGCGCTCGCGCTCGGCGAGCACGAGCGACCTAACACCCTCGACCAGCAGACGTTTTCGCGCTGCGCCAGCGTGTCTGTGGCGCTCGGCGAGCGCGACGTGGGCGTCGATCAGGCGATGCAGGTCGGCTGCGAGCGCCGTCAACCCCGTCAGCCTGCCGAAGTGGGTCACGAAGAGCGCCTCGGGCCCGAACGACAACATCCGCTCGATGGAGAGGTGCAACGCAGGCGGGTCGAACTGCGAGGGGCTGGTGGTCGGGAATGAGAATTGCCTTCCGTCGATGTCGAGCTCCCGGTAGGAGAGGCCGAAGGTGTCGCCCGCGAAGAATTGCCCGGTCGCGCCGTCGCGGATGACGACATGGTGGCGGGCGTGGCCCGGCGCATCGAGGAAGAGCAGCTCGCGGCCCGCGACGAGCAGCCTCGCGCCTTCGGGCGTCTCCACGATTCGCTCGCGCGCGACGGGCAAAATCTCGCCGTAGATGCGGCGGGTCTCCTCCGTCCCGTAGATCGCAACCGTCGCTGCAAGCAGACGGCTCGGGTCCGCGACGTGCCGCGCACCACGCGGGTGCACGGTGAGGCGCGCGTTCGGTAATCGCGCCATGAGCTGACCCGCGGCGCCCGCGTGATCGAGGTGCACGTGCGTGAGGATGACATAGTCCACCTGCCCTGGCGCAATGCCCTTTGCCTCGAGCGCCGCGAGCACGCGCGGCACCGCGTGCGCGGTGCCGGTATCGATCACGGCCGCCCTTCCCTCCTCGACCAGCAGGTGGATCGCGGTCTGCATGCGCCGGTCGTAGACGCTGTCGACAGCGAAGATGCCTTGGCCATAGTCGAAGACGCCGGGCGGGTTCACCGGGTCATTATAGAATCGTCACTCGATGAACATCGCCGACCTGCGGCAGGAATACATGCGCGCCGGACTCGTCGAGGCGGACGCGCATGCCGACGCCTTCGTCCAGTTCGAGCGCTGGTTCAAGGATGCGCTGGACGCGCAGCTGCCGCTCGCCAATGCCATGACGCTCGCCACCGTATCGCCGGCGGGGGCTCCAGACGCGCGCATCGTGCTGCTGAAGGGCGTGGACGCCGGCGGCTTCGTCTTCTACACGAATTACGAGAGCCGCAAGGGGCGGCAGCTCGCCGCACGCCCGGAGGCCTGCCTGGTGCTGTTCTGGTCCGAGCTCGAGCGCCAGATCAGGATCGAGGGGCGCGCGGAGATGGTTTCGGCCGCCGAATCCGACGCGTACTTTTCCAGCCGACCGGCGGGCGCACGCCTGTCGGCGAACGCCTCGGCGCAAAGCACGGTCGTTTCCGGGCGATCCTTCCTGGAATCCGCGGTCAAGCGAATCGAAGGCAAATACGGCGAAAATCCTCCCAGGCCTTCGCAATGGGGAGGCTACCGGGTGATACCGGCGCGGATCGAATTCTGGCAAGGGCGCGCCAATCGCCTGCACGACCGGCTTTTGTATACGCGCCACGGCGGCATCTGGAAGATTGAGCGCCTCGCCCCCTGAGGACGTGCTCGCGTTCCTGCGCCGGCATCGCCTCGCCCCGGCGGGCGCAGTGCCCGCCTGCGAGCCGCTCGCGGGCGGCGTCTCCTCCGACATCTGGCGCGTGGACCTCGCCGGCGGGCCGATCGTCGTCAAGCGCGCGCTGCCCCGGCTGCGCGTCGCCCAGCACTGGGAAGCGCCGGTCGAGCGCAACCGCTACGAGCGGCGCTGGCTGGAAACGGCGAACGCGATCGTGCCGGGCGTCGCGCCGGAAGTCCTGGCGGGCGACGACGCCGGCTGCTTCGCCATGGAATACCTGCCCGCGCTGCCCGTTTGGAAGTCGGAGCTGCGCGCGGGTCGCGCCGACGCGGCTTTCGCGGCCGACGTGGGCCGCCGGCTCGCCGCGATCCACGACGCCACCGCGCGGCGCCCGGACATCGCCGCGACCTTCGCGACCGACGCGAGTTTCCACGCGCTCCGCCTCGAGCCCTACCTGCTCGCGGCCGCCCGCGTGCACGGCGACGTCGCGCCCCGGCTGCAGGAGCTCTCGGGCATCACCGCCGGAACCCGGCTCGCGCTCGTCCACGGCGACGTGAGCCCGAAGAACATTCTCGTCGGGCCGCATGGTGCGGTCTTCCTCGATGCCGAGTGCGCCTGGTACGGCGACCCCGCCTTCGACCTCGCTTTCTGCCTGAACCATCTGCTGCTCAAGGGACTCTGGGTGCCCGAAGCGAAGCCCGCCTTCCTCGCCTGCTTCGATGCGCTGGCCTCCGCCTACCTCGACGGCGCCGACTGGGAGCCGGTCGGGGGCCTGGAGCAGCGCGCCGCGCGCCTGCTGCCCGGCCTGCTGCTCGCGCGCGTGGACGGCAAATCGCCGGTGGAGTACCTGCAGGCGGATGCGGCGAAGGATTTCGTGCGCGGCTTCGCGTGCCGCTTTCTCCTCTCCCCGCCCCGCGTGCTCGCGGAAATCCGGCAGGCATGGCAAAAATCCTAGACGTCGTCGCGCGCAAGGTCTGGGACTCGCGCGGCCGCGCGACCGTGGAAGCCGAAGTCGCCGTCAAGGGAGCGCGCGGCAGGGGGATCGCGCCGGCGGGTGCATCGACGGGATCGGGCGAAGCGAAGAGCATCGAGGCGATGAGGGCCGTCCACGGGATCAACACCGAGATCCGCGGCGTCCTGGTCGGCAAGCCGCTGCTGCAGGAGGAGATCGACCGGACCCTCGTCGCGCTCGACGGCACGCCCGACAAGTCGCGACTCGGTGGCAATGCGATCGTCGCGGTATCGCTTGCTTGCGCGCAGGCGGCGGCCGCCGCCGCGAAGAAGCCGCTCTGGCGGTTCCTCGCCGGCGATGGCGCCGTGGCGATGCCGGTGCCGCAGATCCAGATCTTCGGCGGGGGCGCGCATGCGCGGGGCCGCGTCGATGTTCAGGATTTCATGGTCGTGTGCATCGGCGCAGGCAGCTTCGCCGAGGCGCTCGAGTGGACGGCGCAGGTCTACCAGGCGGCAGGCGCGCGCCTGGCGAAGTCCGGCGCGCTCTACGGCGTCGCGGACGAGGGCGGCTACTGGCCCGCCTTCCAGTCCAACGAGGCCGCGCTCGCCGAGCTGACCGGCGCGATTGCCGACGCAGGCTTCGAGCCTGGATCGGACATCGGCATCGCGCTCGACATCGCCGCCACGCAGCTGTGGCGCGACGGACGCTACCACCTGGCGCTGGAGAAACGCTCGCTGTCGGCCGAGCAGCTGCATGCCATGCTGCTGGCGTGGATCGAGCGCTACCCGATCGTGTCAATCGAAGACCCGTTTGCAGAGCACCATGCCGACGCGATGGCGTCCTTCACGCGCACCGCGGGACGCCGCGTCCAGATCGTCGGCGACGACTTCTTCGTCACCAGCGCGGACAAGGTCAGGGCTGCCGGCGGCGCCTGCAACGCCGTGCTCCTTAAGCCCAACCAGGCGGGCACGCTGACCGAAACGCTCGAATGCTGGCGCGCCGCACGCGAAGCCGGCTACAGCGGCATAGTATCGGCGCGCTCGGGCGAAACCGAGGATGTGAGCATCGTGCACCTCGCGGTCGGCTGGGGCGTGCCCCAGCTCAAAGTCGGCAGCTTCGCGCGCTCGGAGCGCATGGCGAAATGGAACGAGGGGCTGCGCATCGAGGAGGCATTGGGCGGCGCCAAGCTGCCCTACCCGGCCGGAAAGCTGTTCAAGCGTCGATAGAGCCGAGTCAGCAGGACGCAAGGACAAGTCCGGTCGGAGCGATCCGGAATGACCATCGGGCGCATGCGACGAAGAACGAGGTGACCAGATTGGTCAACCAGGCGACCAATACTGTCGCGTGCGCTCGACTTGAACGAGGGCCTTATCCCGTTTACCCGTTCGCTATCAAAGATTTGCAGTATTTCCTATGGCGGCATGTGAATTGGTTCGTACAATACGCACGTCCCTGCTCCTTCATCGGCAGGCAACATTGGTTCTTTAAAGGGAGACTCTGAATGACCAAGCTACAAAAGGGCTTTACGTTGATCGAGCTGATGATCGTGGTCGCGATCATCGGCATCCTGGCGGCCGTCGCCATTCCCGCATACCAGGACTACATCGCTCGTTCGCAGGTTTCCGAGGCGGTGAGCT
>Ga0335084_10006647_pt1 | contig 11503 bp, 8 predicted proteins | sample Lox_Sample_44_FD_206721 | JGI IMG/M metagenome (GOLD analysis project Ga0335084, IMG submission 206721) | Soil microbial communities from Loxahatchee National Wildlife Refuge, Florida, United States - Lox_Sample_4.4 | ecosystem: Environmental > Terrestrial > Soil > Wetlands | place: USA: Florida...
ATGCGCGCGCCAAGTTGGTGCTGTTCAATCTGGGACAGGTCACGATCGAGCTGATCCAGCCCGTCGGAGAACCCAGCACGTGGAACGATCATCTCGCGGAGCACGGCGAGAGTGTGCATCATCTGGCATTTCACGTTGACGCGATCGAGTCGAAACGGTCAGCGCTGGAGCAGCGCCAATTTCCTCTCGTTCAGCACGGACGGTTCCCTGGCGGAGGCTACGCGTATTTCGAGGCTCGCAAGAAACTTGGCTGCGACGTCGAACTTCTGGAGACTGATCACTGATCTTTGCCACAATCATCGTCGCTGCGTCCGTGCAAACCGCCTCTTATTACATTGTCCGACCGGACGATCCGAAGGCTGTTTATCTCACGCGTGACACCTTCGCCGTGCACGCGGATGGAGTTGGCGATGACTCCGATGCGTTGCAGCAGGCAATCGACAAGGTCCCGGAGACGGTTCACAAAGGAATCGTGTTCGTCCCAGAGGGACAGTACCGCCTCGGGAAAACCGTGCACGTGTGGGCCGGAGTTCGCCTGATCGGATATGGCGAACGTCGCCCAGTGTTTATCCTCGGCGAAAACACGCCGGGCTTCCAGGAAGGCCCGGGAAAATACATGATTCATTTCGTCAGCGATCGACCTGAAGGGGATCGACCTATTCGCGACGCGAACCCCGGCACGTTCTACAGCGGGATGAGCAACATCGACATCGAAATTCGCGATGGCAACGCCGCCGCAGTCGGGGTGCGGTCACACTTCGCGCAGCATTGCTATCTCGCGCACATGGATTTTCGCATCGGCTCAGGCAGGGCGGGCGTCGAGGAAGTCGGCAACGAATCCGAAGATCTGCATTTCTTCGGCGGCGAGTTCGGCATCACAATGCATAAGCCATCGCCGAGTTGGCCGTTTCTGTTGATCGATTCGTCGTTTGAAGGCCAGCGCCAGGCAGCCATCGAAACTGAGGAAGGCGGCCTCACGATCGTTCGTAACCAGTTCAGGAATGTTCCCACTGCCATCGCCATCCGCGAGAACCGCGCTGAAGAACTCTGGATGAAAGACTCTCGACTGGAGAACATCACCGGCCCGGCGATCATCATCAGTGATGCGAAGAACGCACGCACGGAGATCAACTTGGAGAACGTCGCCTGCCAACACGTGCCGATTCTCGCCAAGTTTCGCGACCTCGGAGAAATCGTTGGTCGTTATCCCATGTACATGGTCAACACGTTTACGCATGGGTTGCAGATCACCGATCTCGGCAGCACCCCGCAGATTAGCAGCGCGTCTGAGATTGCCCAACTGGAGGCGATGCCCGCGCCGGTCAGGCCGGATATCCCAGCCCTTCCACCTGCTGACACTTGGGTCAACCTCCAATCTCTCGGCGCGAAAGGCGACGGCGTCACCGACGACACCACCGTCATCGAAGATGCCGTCGCCAAACACCACACGATCTACTTTCCGTCGGGACGTTATCGTGTGACCGATACGATCACATTGAGGCCCGATACGATTTTGATCGGGCTTCACCCTTACGCGACGCAGATCGTACTCGCCGACTCAACGCCGGCGTTTGACGGCGTGGGCGCACCGAAGCCGCTGCTCGAAACTCCAAAAGGCGGCGCCAACATCGTCACGGGCATCGGTTTGGATACCGGCATGAACAGTCGCGCTGTCGCCGCCAAATGGATGGCGGGCAAGGATTCGTTGATGAACGACGTCCGCTTCCTCGGCGGACACGGGATGTTCAACGCCGACGGGACGCGCCTGCAGGTCTACAACAGCAACCGCACGGGCGACCCGGACCCGCGACGCCGCTGGGATTCGCAATACTGGAGTCTTTGGATTACCGATGGCGGTGGCGGAACATTTAAAGACATCTGGACGCCAAATAGCTTCGCCCAAGCCGGCGCGTACATTTCGGACACAACAACGGAGGGGCGCATCTACGCGATGTCGAGCGAGCATCATGTCCGCAATGAGGTGAAACTGCGCAACGTTTCGAACTGGCAAATCTACGCGTTGCAGACCGAGGAGGAACGCGGCGAAGGTCCGAACTGTCTGCCGTTGGACATCGACAATTGCAGCAACATCACGTTCGCCAATCTCTACCTCTATCGCGTGATAAGCACGTATTCGCCGTTCCCGTATGCGGTGAAAATCCGATCCTCGCGCAATCTTCGCTTCCGCAACGTCCACGTGTACAGCCCGAGCAAGTTCGCGTTCGACAACACGATTTTCGACCAGACCTTCAACACGGAGATTCGTTCGCGTGAGATCGCGGCACTGAATGTTTCCGGGAAGCCGCCCGTTCCTGCGCGAGAAACGAAAGTCGAGAAACTTGTCGGCGGATTCAACAACATCGACAGCACGGTCGTCGATGCTGACGGCAATATTTATTTCGTCGATGCGCGCTGGGGACACATCTATCGGTGGTCACCGGAAACCCGCGACCTCGCGCTCGTCCGCGACTTTCCATTCGAGCCGGTTGGGCTGGCGTTCGACAAGTCGGGCAATCTCCTGGTGGTCACTCGTAACCGGGCAGTCGTTGCCTTCCGTCCGGACAGCCGAGAAGCCGAGCTCACTGTTCTGGAACCCGTGCCCGCGGTTCCGCGACCGGGGTTGACGGCCATCCTGCCGGTCAGTCGCTGGCGGGATGCGCACGATTTCATCGACGTCAACACTCGGCCGCCATCACTGCAGTATCTCTCGCCTGATGCCACGACCTTCATTCCCGCGCCCGAGGATTTCGCGAACGCTGGCTCGAGAAGATCCTTCTTCTCGACGATTGACTTGATCAGAGCCTACGGATTGGCCGCCGCTCCGACGAATCGCCCGTTTTATGTTGCCGACGAGTTCGGCCAGAAGACGTGGGCTTTCACTGTCAATCCCGACGGCTCGATGTCCAATCCGAAGCTCTTCGCTGAGGAAGGTGAAGCAGGTGTCACAACGGACGCAGGGGGGAACGTGTATGTCGCGGCAGGCAACGTTTTCGTTTACGATCCGTCGGGAAAGCAGGTTGATTTGATCAAAGTGCCAGAGCGTCCAACCAGTCTCGTTTTTGGTGGCAAAGACCATCAGACTCTGTTCATTGCGGCCCGCAGCTCGCTTTACGGTGTTCGCCCCAGGTTTACCGGTCAATAGAGGCAGTTCGCTAAGAATCAGCTTGCTTTTGACTGGGTTCGACATACAATCGTTTGCACGGTCGAAATGCGCGAGGTTCCACTCATGTTTGGTCGAATCAAGCAACCGTTATCTCGGGTTACCGTTGGTATGCTGCTCGTCGTTGGCATGCTCTGTAGCGGGGTGCTGAGAGCATACGGTATCACCAATCTAGTGTGGAGTGACGAGTTCAACGGGACGAACGTCGACCTGACTAAATGGGGATTCGATCTCGGCAACAGCAGCAGTATTTCGGGTTCGGGCTGGGGGAATCAGGAAAAGGAAACTTACACCTCAGCTGCCAAGAACGCGTTCGTATCGAATGGAGTGCTCCATATCGTCGCCTTAAATGATGTGGGGGGTGGAGCGCCTTACAGCTCTGCGCGGATGCAGACCCTCGGCAAATTCTCCCTGACCTTTGGGCGTGTTGAAGTCCGCACCAAACTGCCCACTGGGTCGCCGTACTGGTGGCCGGCAATCTGGATGCTCGCGACCAACTACGGCGGCGGCAGCAATGTCACCAACCATTGGCCCCAGTGCGGTGAGATTGACATGGTGGAAAGTAAGGGAAGCACTCCCAGAAGTAATCTTGCAACTCTGCATAAGGACTCCTCCGGTAGCCCGGGCAGCGATTCGGCATCCGGAGTGAGCTATACCTTCCCTGTGGGAGATGCTAACACCAATTTTCACACTTACGTGATGCAATGGGGGAGTGGCTTTTTCAATTTTTCCATTGATAGCAACACTGTCCACTATACTAATGGCGGAACCATCAACAGTTGGTCGAGTTCCATCGGCCCCTTCCCGACACCTTTTAATCATCCGTTTTACTTCATCATGAACTTGGCTGTCGGTGGCACTTTCGTGGGCAATCCGACTGTCAGTAACATCAATGCGAACACCACGTTTCCCGGCGATATGCAGATCGATTACATCCGTGTGTACCAGGACATCCCCTCGTTGCCTGGCGTCCTGTCAGTTATGCCGGCTCTTGGGTGCACCTTTGGTGGAGCGGCGGTCACGATCAGCGGAAGCAACTTCTTGAGTGGCGCAACGGTCACCGTCGGCGGAGTGGCTGCCACTAGTGTGACGTTCGTGGATTCCAACACGCTCACAGCTGTCACACCCGCCAACTCTGCTGGGGCCAAGAATGTCGTCGTCACCAACCCCGACGCGTCGACCGGGACGCTTACCAATGGGTTCACCTACTTGAATGCACCCACGTTCGCTGGTCTCAATGGCGTTTCCACGGCGATCGAAGGTGCGACGCTGACTTGGTCAGCCGCCTCAGGCGTGCCGCCGCTGACCTACAACGTGTATAAGGGCACGAACAGCCTCGGTGAAAGCCTCTTGTTCCCTACAAACAGTCTGTCCGTATTCGTCCCGCTTTACCCAGGGAGCAACAGTGCCATCACCTATTTCTTCGTCGTGCAGGCGGTTGATGGATGCGGCAACACTGACAACAACGTGAACGAATTCACCATCCAACCGCTTCTCGATCCGAACAACGATCAGGATGGCGACGGGATGTCTAACGGGTTCGAGCAGCAATACGGACTAAATCCATTTGATGTCGCCGACGCCGCAGTGGACTCGGATGGTGATGGTCTGTCCAATCTGCAGGAATCTCTTATTGGCACCGACCCCATGAACAAAGCTTCTCCGTTCCACATCATTGCCATCGGTCGAGAGGGTGATGATCTACGCATCACGTGGGCTGACGCTGCTGGGCGTACCGATGTGGTAGAAGCCGCGTCGGATCCGACTGGTAGTTTCACAGGTATCAGCTCGAACATCATCATCTCAGGCGGGGGCGTCGGCGAGACGAACTACCTCGACACGGGCGCTGTCACCAATTCGCTGCTCCGCTTCTATCGGATCCAATTGGTTCCCTAGCCATCAGGGCGAATAATTCGCGTGAATTCGCGCAAGTTCGCGGTTAGATTTGTCCCGCCATGGCCAAGAAACTTGCTGAGATTGTCGAAAGTCTGGTCGACTCGTTCCACAAGTACGGAGGGATCAATCACCTCGATGGGGCGAACCTCCCGTCTCGCGATGCGGTGGTGGAGATCACGCGCGATTTGCTGCGGCTCGTGTTTCCCGGCTTCTATGACAAGGACGCACTGCACTCGAATCAGGTCGCGACGTACACGTCGGAATTGGTGTCGTCGATCACGCGACGACTCGAGAACGAGATCCAGCGGAGTCTCGAGTACCGACCGTGCGAGCATTGCGTCAAGAGTGACCTGGCAGGGATGTCCGTGCGAGTGACGCGGGAATTTCTGCACGAGTTGCCCGGCGTGCGTACCATTCTGCAGACGGATGTGACCGCAGCCTACGAGGGCGATCCCGCGGCGATCAGCAATGAGGAAATCATCCTAGCTTACCCCGGTATCGAAGCGGTTGCGGTGCAGCGGATGGCGCACTTGCTGTACAAAAAGCACATCGCGCTGATCCCGCGCATCATGACCGAGTGGGCGCACAACAAGACGGGCATCGATATTCATCCGGGTGCTGAGATCGGCCGTCATTTCTTTATCGACCACGGCACGGGCGTCGTCGTTGGCGAAACGACGGTGATTGGCGAGCGCGTGAAGATTTATCAGGGCGTGACGCTCGGCGCGAAGAGTTTTCCAAAGGACGAGAAAGGCCGCGTCGTCAAAGGCATCAAGCGTCACCCGAACATCGAGGACAACGTGACCATCTATGCCGGTGCGACGATCTTGGGAGATGTCACCATCGGCAAGGGCTCGATCATCGGCGGCAATGTCTGGTTGCTGGAGTCCGTTCCCGCCAACACGGTGGTGTACTCCGAAGGCGGTCAGACACGCACGAAAACCGCGGCTGCCGACCGCGACAAGATGATCGGCCATTCGCACGGCGCAGGCATTTGATGCGACGCATCTACGCAGATCATAACGCGACTACGCCGCTGGCTCCACAGGTGTTGGAGGCGATGCTGCCTTATTTGCGCGAACATTACGGCAACGCCAGTAGCGTGCACATCTTCGGCCGCGAAGTACGGGCCGCGATCGACGACGCACGCGTTCGCATCGCTAATCTCCTCCGCGCGCAGGAAAGCGAGATCGTCTTCACCGGCGGCGGCACCGAAGCGAACAACAGCGCCGTTTTCGGTGTAGCGCGCGCGCTTCGGGAGAAGGGGCGTCACATCATCACCAGCAGCATCGAGCATCACGCGGTGCTGCATGCCTGTCAGTATCTCGAGAAGTCGGGCGAATGCGAAGTGACCTACTTGCCCGTCAGTCGCGACTGTCTTGTCGATCCGGACGATGTGAGTGGGGCAATCCGTGATGACACGGTTCTCGTCTCCGCAATGTCAGCGAATAATGAGACCGGCACGATCCAGCCCGTGAAGGAACTTGCGGCGATTTGTCGCGATCGCGGCGTAACGTTTCACACCGACGCCGTGCAATCGTTCGGCAAGCAGCCGGTCAACGTCAACGATTGGGGCGCGGATTTGCTGTCAATTTCCGCGCACAAGTTCAACGGTCCGAAAGGCGCCGGCGCGCTCTACATCCGGCGTGGCACGAAACTCGAACCGCTTCTAGTCGGCGGCAGCCACGAAAACGATCGGCGTGCGGGCACGGAGAACGTGGCCGCGATTGTTGGCCTGGCGAAGGCGGCGGAGCTTACGACGGCAAAAATGGGCGAAGAACAATGCCGCTTGTTTGGCCTCTGCGAGCGATTGGCTGGGGGTGTCGTCGAACGCGTCAGCGGCGTACATCGAAATGGTCATCCGAAACAACGGATTGGCAACACCATCAACTTCAGCTTCGAAGGCTGCGAGGAGGAAGGCTTGTTACTCGGCCTCGATCTCGAGGGCATCGCCGTCTCGAGCGGCTCGGCATGCGCTGTCGGCTCGCTTGAGCCGTCGCACGTACTCAAGGCAATGGGCCTGCCGCACGAACTGGCGCGCGCTGCCGCACGGTTTTCGTTTGGAGCAGGCAACACGACGGAGGACGTGGATTACATACTCGAAGTGCTGCCGAAACTGATTGAACGGCTGCGCCAATTCGCGCGAGTCTAATCGAAGAACCGGTAGCGGAAAATGAACCACAGCGCGGCCAGGCCGTCCTTCCAGCCGATCTTCTTGCCCTCGTTGTAGTCGCGCCCAGAATAGCTGATATCGGTCTCGTAAAAGCGGTACCGGCGGCGCGCGAGTTTCGCTGTAAGCTCGGGCTCAATCCCGAAGCGGTCGGATTTCAGCGTGATTCCGTCGAGGCATTTCCGTCGGAATACCTTGTAACCCGTCTCCATGTCACTGAGGTTCAGGTTGCACAACATGTTGGACAGGAACGTGAGCAGCTTGTTGGCGGCGAAGTGCCAGAACAGCAACACGCGGTGGGTTCCACCGAGAAACCGTGAGCCATACACGACATCAGCGCGACCGTCGAGGATCGGCTGCAACAGCTTCGGGAAATCGGCGGGGTCGTATTCGAGATCGGCGTCCTGGATCAACAGAATCTCTCCCGTGGCGTGTTCCAATGCTGTCCGCAGCGCCGCACCCTTGCCGCGATTGTAGGAGTGGGAGAAGACTTTGATGTCAGCGTTTTGCCTGGTCTTCTCGAGAACGTCGCCCGTGCCGTCGGTCGACGCATCATCCACCAGAATGATCTCCTTGTCCAAGCCACGCGAATCCGCGGCCTGCACGCGGCGCAGAATCTCCTCGACCGTGCGTACTTCATTGAACACAGGCATGAGGATCGACAACTTCTTGAAGCCTTCGGACATTTGGGTTGGTAGTATAGGGATGTGCCGTGCACGCGTCAGCAGCTTTTTTCCTGTAGCATCTCGATTTGGCCCGTGGTAGTTTCTGCAGACTTGCTGTGGCGGGTTAGCCAAGTGGTAAGGCGGGAGTCTGCAAAACTCCTATACGTCAGTTCGATTCTGACACCCGCCTCCAATTCATCCCGCGTGAGTCCAACAACTTGCGCGGGTTTTGTTTTGGTGGTTTGAGGTGACTGCGTTTTTTCGAGCCGCTTGAGATGTTAGTCTGGGGCCAAAAGAAAGGACCCAGCATGAAAGGCAAGCGGTACACGAGCGAAGAGAAGATTCGCATCCTGCGAGAGGCGGATGCGGGCAAGTCGATCCTCGAAGTCTGTCGGGAACACAACATCTCGGAGGTGAGCTTCCATCGGTGGAAGCAGCAGTTCGGGCAGTTGGAGGTCAACGAGGCTCGGCGCCTGAAGGAACTGGAGCGGGAGAACACCGAACTCAAGAAGCTGCTGGCGGAGTCGTTGCTGAAGAACCGGGTGTTGGAGGCCGTTTGCGAAATAAATTATAAGCCCGGTGCATCGACGAGACTTGGCGCTGACGATTGTGGCGGCGGGCATCTGCTCCGGGCGTGCGGTGTGCCGCATCCTACGGCTGTCGCGGTCCACGTATTGGTATCGGGGCCAGCCGCCCTCGACGGCTGAGGAACAATTGCGGAAGAGGTTACGGGAATTGTCCGAAGCTCATCCGCGGTACGGCTATCGGCGGATCGCGGTGTTGTTGCGTCAGGAGGTCTGGCGGGTGGGCAAACGGCAGGTACAGCGACTGCGTCAAGCCGAGGGTCTGCGGGAGCCGCCGACCAAACGCAAGGTCCTGCGACTCCGTGCTGAAGGCTGGCCCGCCACTCATCGCCGCGTTGAAGGGCGTCTATCAAGCCACCGCCAGCAAACTCGATGACGTCACCACCCCCGGCTCCGATGCGGCGGTCAATGATCGGGTGGTCTCCACGACCGACCCAGATGCTGCGGTCGTCCGCAAGGGGCCACAGCCTCCCCGTGCGCGCTATCAGCACCATCGCGTCATTGACGATGCCGAGGGCGTCATCACCGCTGTCGAAACTACGCCCGGCAGCATCGCCGAGAACAAGCGACTCTTACCGCTGATCGATCGGCACCACACCAACACCGGCCAGACAGTGCAGACCGCCGTGGCCGACCGCAAGTACGGCACGACGGAGAATTACCTCGCCTGCCAACACCGGGCCATCCGCACCCACTTGGGAGAGGCCCGCCGTCCCATCCCGAACGTGCGCTGCCACGGGATCTTCCCCGACAGCGCGTTCACCTACGATGCGGCCACCAACACCTATCGCTGCCCGGCAGGTCAGACCCTGAAGCCGCGTCGGCTGCATCCAACCAAACACACCTGGGAGTATTATTCGCCCAAAGGCGTCTGTGCCGCCTGCCCGCTGCGGCCCCAATGCACGCGCGCCTCCTACGGGCGCACGATCCATCGGCACGAGCAGCAAGCGATTCTGGACCAAGCCCGCGCTCAGGCCCACAGCGCGACCGCTCGACGGGACCGCCGCCGCCGCCAACACCTGTGTGAGCAAAGCTTCGCCGACGCAGCCAATCATCACGGCTTCAAACAGGCACGCTGGCGACGGCTGTGGCGGGTACAGATTCAGGACTGGCTGATTGCCGGGATTCAGAACATCAAGATTCTATTGAAGCATCGCCGGCGACCAGCGGCGAGTGCCGGGGCCGCACTCTTGGGGGCCACCACGCGTGTCTCTGCTGGCTGCGCTGCCGTGTGGCGGCTTCTTCGCCGACTGAGCGCACCGGGGCACCCCTTAACGACCTCGTGAGTCGCGCCATGAAACGTGCAACCCATCACTCAAGAAACGCCCGTTTGGGCAACAGCCCCTAAAGAGTTGATAAGCATCTAAAGGTCGTGAAGAAGAAGGCTTCGGTCATGGCACACTGGCAACCAACGTTAACCACAACGAAAGGAGTCAGTGATGACGACCGAAGCCTCGAGGAACTTATACGCGGGTCTGGACCTGCATGCCAACAATACGTTTTGTGCCGTGATCAACCCGGCCGGCCAGCCGGTCTTTCAGCAGCGACTGCGCAACCAGCTGCCGACGATCTGCCAAGCGCTCCAGCCGTATCAGCCGCTGCTCCAAGCCGTGGCCGTGGAGTCCACGTTCAACTGGTACTGGCTGGTGGATGGATTGCAGGCGGCGGGCTATCCCGTGCAGTTGGCCAACCCGGCCAAGATTCAACAATACAGCGGCCTGAAACGCACGGGCGATCCGAGCGATGCGCGCTGGCTGGCGGAGCTGTTGCGGTTGGGGATTCTGCCGACCGGCTACATCTATCCGAAAGCCGAGCGGGCGGTCCGCGACATGGCGCGGCGGCGGATGCTGGTGGTGCAACAGGCGACCCGCACGTTGTTGTCGCTGCAATCGATGGTCACGCGCCACACGGGCCAGACGGTGCGCGGGCGCGGGCTGGAGGACTGGACGTTGGTGGAACTGCGGGAAGCGTTTCCCGAACAGGCGAGCCAGCAAACCGCCACGGCGTTGCTGGAGTTGCTGCACGAGCAACGGCGAATTCAACGCGCGCTGGAGAAGAACGTGTTGGCGCGGGTGAAGTGGAGCGGGGCGTGGGAGCGGTTGTTGACGCTGCCCGGCGTGGGCCACATCCTGGGAGTGACGATCCTGCTGGAGACTGGACCGATCGCGCGGTTTGCCAGCGCGGGCGATTACGCCAGCTACTGTCGGGCGGTGGACAGCCGCTGCGACAGCAACGGGCTGAAGAAGGGCGAGAACAACCGCAAGAACGGCAACAAGTATCTGGCCTGGGCGTTTGTGGAAGCGGCCAACTACGCGGCGCGCTTCAACGACCGGGCGGCGGCATGGCTGGCGCGCAAGACGGCGCGGACGCTGCGAGTGGTGGCGGTCAAGGCGCTCGCCTGCAAGCTGGCGAAGGCTGCGTACTACGTGTTACGCGACGACGTGGTGTTCAACGAGCAGAAGCTGTTTGGATAGGATTTGCGTCAGCGGCAGTCGTCAGCCCGGAGAGGGGTTGGCTGGCAACCACCAGAGTTGATTGGGAGCGACTGCCGCTGCGAGTTGTGAGTCGGACCGGCGGACCCCTGTTTTGCCCGTCGCGCGAGCCAGCGAGGGTTGGACGCCCCCCGCAGCGAAGGGGCGAGCCACCGAGTTGAGAAACCAAACCAGTGGACACGCGACGGTACGGAAGCTTTTCTGGCCTCGGAAGCATTCGAGGTGGGACGCGGCGCAAGACGGATCGAGCCGTGGTCTAGAACCAGATGGGTGACTGAACAAAACAGAAACGAACAAGCCAGGCGCGAACGGGAGTCAGCGGTGCGGCGAGCGGTAAAACCGAGTCGTAAGGGTTGGGCTGTGAAAGCCAGTGCGAGGGAACTTTTTGTCTTGATCGGAACCTTTTATGGGCGACCCCGATGATCACTAACATAACCAAGACTCATGCGCCCACTCCACTGTCCACCGAATCGGGGCAAGGGCAGTACCCTTCGCTAATAACATTTCAAACGGCGATGGACGGTTCCGCCAACGCC
>Ga0335084_10006648_pt1 | contig 11503 bp, 9 predicted proteins | sample Lox_Sample_44_FD_206721 | JGI IMG/M metagenome (GOLD analysis project Ga0335084, IMG submission 206721) | Soil microbial communities from Loxahatchee National Wildlife Refuge, Florida, United States - Lox_Sample_4.4 | ecosystem: Environmental > Terrestrial > Soil > Wetlands | place: USA: Florida...
AATGCGATGTCGGGCTCGAGCGACGCCGGGCGGGTCAATTCGGGCGTCATCGCAGCGCTCGGCGGTGAGGAGAGGAGCCCGGCGAACACCACCGCGCTCAACAGCACCGCGTACGACTGCAACGACATGGGCGCGTATTCAACGCGGAACGCCCTTCTCGATTCAAGCACTGAAGCACAGATCCGACGATGCAGCGCATCTTTCACGTCAGCGAAACGGCGTCGATCGACCGCTTCGAGCCGCGCGTCGGTGCCGATGGCGTCGCGCGCGTCTGGGCCGTGAACGACGCGCGCCTGCACAACTACCTGTTGCCGCGCGATTGCCCGCGCGTGACGTACTTCGCCGCCGAGACGACGACCGCGGAGGACCGCGCGCGATTCTTCTCGAGCGACGCGAACGAGAGCGTCGTCGCGATCGAGCGCGCATGGCTTGCGCGCGTGCGCGCCGCGCGGCTCTTCGTCTACGAGCTACCCGCTCATGCGTTCGCTTCGCACGACGCGGTCGCCGGCTATTTCACGAGCGAGCGGACCGTGGTGCCGCTCGGCTGCGAAGCGATCGACGACGTGCTCGCGCACCTGCTCAGCCGCCGGATCGAGCTGCGCGTGCTCGGCAGCCTCTGGCGGCTGCGCGACGCGGTGGTCGGCTCGTCGCTCGGTTTCTCGATCATCCGGATGCGCAACGCCGCGGCGCGAGTCGATCCCGAGGGCGAAGACCGCTACCCTGTGGCGTCGTCATGAGCCGGGCCATTGCCCACATCGCATGTCGAAGCTGATGCTCGCTTCGGGCCGCTGGCAGGGCCGCGGCAGCTACTTGCACAAGGATCAGTCGCTCGCGACGCAGATCGAGTGCACGTTCGAGGTCGCGGCCGAATCGGTCGGCGCGCACATCAAAGGCACGCAGACGCAAAAAGGCGGCGGCAAAGCCCATGCATTCGGCATCTGGGTCACCGGCAACGACACCGGCACCTACGACATCGCGGCGCAGTTCGATGCGCTGAACTTGGCAGGCACCGCGAAGCTCGAGAGCTTTCCGAATCTCGGCATGCTGTGGTCGAAGGACGGCGCGGTGCAAGTCGCGTTCAGCGTCTTCGAGCTGCGGATCGGCCGCGGCTTTCGCGGCTTCTGTCGCACGGCCGAGCACTTCGTCAGCTGGGAGATGGCGCTCGAGGAAGTGCGCCAAGCTGCGGTGCGCGAGGCGAAGAACGTCGTGTCGATCGATCCGAAGAACCGACGGCGCTAGGAAACGCACGGAATGAGTGCTGATCGAGAGCGAGTGTTCGAGACACGGGCTTCGGTCTCCGGAACCGCTCAAGACGTCCTATGCGCTTTTCGCTCGCCATCCTTCTTCTTTGGAAAAAAAGGGGCTCGCGAGATTCCTCCGACCGAAGCCCGCGCCTCGAACACCCGATTTCCACGCGTCACGCGCTAGCGACCGCAGACTGTGGTGAACTAAGCGGGCGGCGATCGGAGATCTTCATGCTGCGCGTCTACGGCGACATCCAATCGGGCAACTGCTACAAGATCAAGCTGCTCGCGAGCCATCTTTCGATCCCGCACGAGTGGCATCACGTCGACATCCTGAGAGGCGAGTCGCGCACGCCCGAGTTCCTCGCGCGCAGTCCGAACGGCAAGATCCCGGTCGTCGTGCTCGACGACGGACGCGCGCTCGCCGAGTCGAACGCGATCTTGAGCTACCTTGCGCACGGCAGCCGCTACATCCCGACGGATGCGTTCCAGCACGCCAAGATGCTCGAGTGGCAGTTCTTCGAGCAATACAGCCACGAGCCTTACATCGCGACCGCGCGCTATATCGCGAAGTATCTCGGTTTGCCCGCCGATCGACGCGCGGAGTACGAAGGCAAGCAGGCCGGCGGATACCGCGCGCTCGGCGTGATGGAAGGCCAGCTCGCACGCCACGACTACCTCGTTGGCGACGCGATGACGCTCGCAGACATCTCGCTCTACGCCTACACGCACGTCGCGCACGAAGGCGGCTTCTCGCTCGAGCGCTATCCCGGCGTACGGCAGTGGTGCGCGCGGATCGCCTCGCATCCGCGCCACGTGACGATGGACGACCCGACGTGACGGCGTCGCTGCGTCTCGAGTCGAGCATCCGATGAGCGCCGTGTCGGTCGCGACGCTGCGCGCGCTCTACCGTTATCCGGTCAAAAGCATGATCGGCGAGACCCTCGATGCAACCGAGCTCGGCGAGAACGGCATTCCGGGCGACCGCTCGTGGGCCGTTCGCGACGAGACGCTCGGCGGCATCCGCGGTGCCAAGCGATTTGCCGAGCTGATGCGCTGCAGCGCACACACGCGCGGCGCTGACGAAGCGCCCGAGATCGAGCTGCCGACCGGCGAGCGCTTCGCTGCGTCGGATCCGAGCGCGGCCGCACGGATGAGCGCGTGGCTCGGCAGCCCCGTGACGCTGTGGCCGCTCTTGCCGAAAGAGATGCTCGAGCATTATCGGCGCGGCGCGCCGCTCGAGGCCGACATGATGAAGGAGCTGCGTCGCATCTTCGCGCGCACGACCGCCGAGCCGTTGCCGGACTTGTCCGCGCTGCCCGAGATCCTGCGCAAGTACGAATCGCCGCCGGGCACGTACTTCGATGCGTTTCCGATCCTCGTCGTGAGCCGCCAGAGCCTCGCGGCACTCGAGCGGCGCATGCCGACGTCGCGCTTCGATGCGCGCCGCTTCCGGCCGAATTTGCTCGTCGATGCCCACGACGACGGCGAGTTCCCGGAACGCGCGTGGGTGGGCAAACGTCTGCGTGTGGGCACGGCGGTGCTCGACGTGAAGATGGAGTGCCCGCGCTGCGTGATGACGACGCTGCCGCTCGCGGACTTACCGGCCGACGCCTCGATCATGCGCACGCTCGTGCGCGAGACGCAGGGCATGCTCGGCGTCTACGCGACGGTCGCCGAAGCCGGAGCGGTGCGCGCAGGCGACGCGGTCGCATTCGCATGACGGGCGTCGTCTCGACGTTCGAGCTTTCGCGCGAGGTCGAGCGCATTGCGGCCGCGTACACCGAGCGCCGCTACTCGGGGCCGGGCAACCCGACGGGCGCCGAGTTCCTGCGCATCGGCGACGTGCTCGCAACGAAAGTGCGCTTCGTGCCGGACAACCCGTTCATGAACGGCGTGCATCGCCTCGAGGATCCGGCCCACTTGCCCGCGGTGCTCGAGTTCTACGCCGCATCGCAGCAGCCGTGCTGGATCGACGTCGTGCCGTATGCGCCGACCGCGCTCACAGATGCGCTAGGCCGCGCCGGCTTTCGACCTGTGAGCTACAACTCCGCGATGTACGCGCATCCCGTGCCGGCCACGGTCGGCAACGATGCGGACATCGTCGTGATCGGCGCGGCCGATCGCAATGCGTTCCTCGACACGTTGAACGTCGGCTTCGGCTCGCCGCCGGCCGTGCTCGAGGCGCTGCGCCGCAATCAATCGTTTTGGACCGACGTCGCAGAGTGGCGACTCTTGCTCGCACGCATCGACGGCGAGCCCGCCGCCGCGGCAGTGCTGTCGGTGAACGGCAAGCACGGCTACCTCGCGTCGGCTTCGACGCTGCCGCGCTTTCGCAATCGCGGGCTGCAGGGCGCCTTGATCGCGCGCCGGCTCGAGCTCGCGCGCGGACTCGGCTGCGATTCAGTGAGCGGTCAGGCGGCGTCAGGCTCGCAGAGCCAATGCAATCAGCAGCGCGCAGGGCTTTCGCTCGTGCACACGAAGTGCGTCTGGTCGAACAAGGAATGAGATCTATTTCGTCAGTATCTTGCGCACGCCGCCCGAGATCAGCGCGGTCGCATCGAAGAGCGCGCGCGGCACGTCGAGACCTGCCGGGCAAGCGAGATAGCGCGGCCGCCACGTCGGGACGAATTTCTCCTTGTAGTGGCGCAAGCCTTCGAAGTTGTAGAAGTCGTCGCCGTAGCGAAAGATCAGCCGCCCGACCTTGTGCCACATCGGCGCGAGCGGTCGCGCCTCGAGGCCGGAGAGCGGCGCCATGCCGAGACTGAACCATTCGAAGCCTTGGCTTCGGCCCCAGAGCATGAGCTCGGTCAGCAAATAATCCATCACGACTTTCGGCGCCGCGTCGCCGTAGCGCATCAAGTCGACCGAGAGCTCCTTGCCCTTCGGCGCCTGCCAGATGTTCGCGAAGGCGACGATGCGCTCGCCGACGCGCACGACCGCGCAGTCGAAGCACGAGATGTACTCGGGCGAGAACGCGCCGATCGAGAAGCCCTTCTCCGCGGTCGACTTCGACGCGAGCCACGATTCCGAGACGGCCGCGAGCTGCGGCACGAGCGGCGGCACGTCTGCCGCGCGCACGACCTCGAACGAAGCACCATCGCGACGCGCGCGCGAGATCGCTTGTCGGAGCTCCGCACGCTTGCTGCCTTCGACGCCGAAGTCCGCGAGCGGCACGAGCGCATCCTCGCCGAGCTTGAAGAGCGCAAGACCCATATCGACGTAGAGCGGCAGCGAATCGTCGCGCACGTGGTAGAAGACCGGCCGCGCGGCGTAGCGGTCGGTCAATTCGCGAAACTGCCAAACGAGCTGCTCTTGCGCCGCTTTCGGACCGACCGGATCGCCGAGCGCGACCCAGCTGCGGCCGCTCACCTGATACATGATGAAGGCGCTGTGCGCGTCGTCGAACAAGAAGCGCTTGTCGCCGAGCAATGCGACGTTCGCGGTGCTGTCCGTCGCTTCACCCAAGACCTTGACGACGAGCGCGTGCTCGTCGGCCGTCAGCATCGGAAGCGAAGGCTGCGCCGGCGCGATCAGCTTCCAGAGCCCGAAGCCGATCGCGACCACAGTCGCGACGAGCTCCGCGCGCAGCGATCGCGGCGCATCGCCGTCGAACGAGAACTGCCACCAGAGCTCGTGCGAATAGTCGACGTGGCGATAGGCGAGCAAGACGATCCAGAGGCTGCCGAGCAGCACGAGCGCCACGTTCGCGATCCAGCCGGTCGTGAAGCGCTGCTCGCGCATCGATCCGCGCCGATGGAACTCGTCGCGCGCGATCCACAGGAGCGCCGAGATCACGGTCAGGATCGTTGCCTCCTCGTAGTCGAGACCTTTGACCAGCGAGACGAACGCACCGGCCAAGAGCGCCATGATCGTGAGCCGGTGCGCATCCGCGAGGCGCAGATAGAGCCCGCGCGCGAGAATCATCAGCACGACGCCGAGCACGCTGCCGATCAGGTGCGAGAGCTCGAGCGCCGGCAGCGGCACGAAGCGCGCGATCACGTCGAGCCGTTCCGCGATGCCGGGCGTTGCCCCCGACGCGAGCAGCACGATGCCGGCGAGGAACACCGCCACGCTCATGCCTTGCGGCACCGCTTTCGCGAGCCACGTGCCTACGACCGTCGTCGCGTGCCGGAGGCGTGCGCGATGCAGGACCGCTTCGTGACCCGCGAGCAGCACGAGCGCGATCGCGAGGGGCACGAAGTAATAGATCGCGCGATAGACGAGGATCGTGCCGAGCAGCACGACGTGCGGCACGCTCGGCAATGCCGCGAACAGCACGGCTTCGAAGACGCCGACGCCGCCCGGTACGCTCGATATGAGCCCTGCGCCGACCGCGAGCAGATAGATTCCGAGGAAATTCGCGAAGCCGATGGCGAGCGCCGGTCCGAGGAGGCAAAACAACACGCCGGCCGCGAAGGACAGCTCGAACAACGCGAAGACGACTTGTGCGATCGCGATCCGCGGGCGCGGCGCTTCGATCGCCCACGTTCCGGTGCGCAGCGCGCGGCGGCCGAAGATGCTCCACGTCAGATACAGCGGCGCGAACACGGCGAGCGCGGCGCCGATCAGATGGATGGTCGAGATCGGCGCATTCAAATGCGACAGCTGCGAGTCGGGCATCAGCCAAAACGCCCAGCCGAGCAATTGCGACGAGCCGAGCGCAAAGGTGATCGAGCAGAACGCGATGATCTGTGCGATCTCGATCGCGGAGAGCCCGAGCGCCGAGTAGACGCGGTAGCGCACCGAGCCCGCGGATAGGGCGTTGAAGCCTACGTTGTGACCGATCGCGTACGCCATGAACGAGGTCAAGGCCGCACGGAAATACGACACCTCGCGCTTGACGTACTTGAGAGCGAGAAAGTCGTAGCCGGTCAGCGTCCAATAGCTCGCGATCGTGAACCCGATCGCGCCGAGCAGTTGCCCGCGCGAGATCGCGCGCGCGTTCGCGAGCACGTCGGCCGGGCTGATGTGCCTCAGCTCGTGATACAGGAAGACGATCGCGGCCGTGAAGATGCCGACCGACAGCACCACGCCGAGCATGGTCTTCAACCACGTCGGCGGCCGCCAACCGCGCCACGATGACGCTGCTTCCGCCACTCGTCTCCTACGCCTCGGATCGATCGAACGTCAAAACCACGCGCAATCCCGGCTCGTTGTCCTCGAGCCTGAGCTCTGCCCCATGCAGCTTGGCGACAGCCGCGACGAGACTCAAGCCGAGGCCCGAGCCGTCGCCTCCGCGCGCGCCGTCCAAGCGCACGAAGCGCTCGAGCACACGCTCGCGCTCGCCGGCCGGAATGCCGGGACCGCCGTCGACGATCCGCAATTCTACGGTGCTTCTTCCATTGATCTGCGCGCGCGCAAGCGAAAGTGCGATCTTGCTGCCCGACGGCGCGAAGCGCGCCGCGTTCTCGAGCACGTTGACGATCGCTTGCGTCAGGAGCTCCCGATGGCCGCGGATGTACGCGCTGCCCTCGAGCGACGTCGTAAGCTCGACGCCCTTGTGCTCGAGCAGCGGCGCATAGATGTCGGCGAGGCTCAACGCGAGCTCGCCGAGATCGAGCCTTTCCAAGTGCTCGTGGCCGAGGCCCGACTCGGCACGCGCGATGTCCATCAGCGCGTTCAGCGTCTTCAGCACACCGTCGACGTCGACGAGCGCCTGCGTGACGACTTCGCTTGCCACGCCGTCGCGGTTCGCTTCGCGCAGCGAGAGCTCGAGCCCGGACTTGAGACGCGTCAGCGGCCGCTTCAGGTCGTGCGCGATGCTGTCGGTGACGGTGCGCATGCCGGTCATCAGCGTCTCGATCCGGTCGAGCATCTGGTTCAGCGAGCGTGCGAGACGATCGAACTCATCGTCACTGCCCGAGAGCGGCACGCGCTCGGCGAGATCGCCCGCCATGATCTTCTCGCTCGTTCCGGTCACGGTCGCGATGCGGCGCATCAGCTGGCGCGACAGCAGGAACCCGGCGAGGAACGTGAGCACGGCCGCGACCCCCGCGACCAACGCGAGCGAGCGGGTGATCGATTGCGCGAGTGCCGCTCGCGCGCGCATGTCGCGGCCGACCATCAAGCGAATGCCGCCCGGCAACGCAAACGCGCGCAAGCCGACAAGCGTCGGCCGACGCGCATTCACGCGATAGAGCTCGAGCGTTTGCCAGCTGCCGTCGAGCCTGACGGTCGGCGGCCACGCTTCGAGATTGCCGGCGATCGTTTCGCCGAACGCGTCGGTCATCAGATACACCGCGTCGGTGTCGGCGCCGGCGACGCGTCCGCGGATCGCGGTGACAAGTCCCAAATACCCGTCGCGCTGCAACTGCTCGGCGAGCCCTTGCAGCTCCGCTTGCACGGTGTTCTGCACCTCGCCTTCGACGACGCGCGTCGTCAAGAGATAAATCGTCCACGCAAGCAGTGTCGCGACGACGAGCGCAAGCGCCAAGTTGAGCGTCACGATGCGCGCGCGCGTGCCGAAGAACACCCTGCTAGCGAAGCTCGGCACGGGTCAGGTCGCTTTCATCTGCCGTGAGAATGTAGCGATCGCACGCGTCACGGAACTGTGGAGAGCCGATACCCGACGCCGCGCACCGTGTGGATCAGCGGCGGCTCGAAGCCGTGGTCGATCTTTTGGCGCAGACGCGAGACGTGAACGTCGATCACGTTCGTGCCCGGATCGAAGCGATGTTGCCAAACGCCGTCGAGCAGCATCGTGCGTGTGACGATCCTATCCTTGTGGCGCAGCAGATACTCGAGCAGCTTGAATTCGCGCGGTTGCAGCTCGATGACGCGGCCGGCGCGCGCGACTTTGCGCGCGAGCAGATCCATCTCGAGGTCGGCGCAGCCGAGCGTCGTCTCCGCCTCGATCGCGGGTTGGCGCCTGAGCAGCGCGTCGATTCGTGCGACGAGCTCGGCGAAGCCGAACGGTTTCACGAGATAGTCGTCGCCGCCCGCGCGCAGGCCGATCACGCGATCATCGAGCGTGCCGAGCGCAGACAAGATCAAGACCGGTGTGGCGACGTTCGCCGCACGCAACGCCTTCAGCACCGAGAGCCCGTCGAGCTCGGGCAGCATCCGGTCGAGCACGACGAGATCGAAGCCGCCGTCCGTCGCGAGGAACAACGCCTCACGGCCGGTCCGCGCGCGCTCGACCGCATAGCCTTCCTCGCTGAGGCCTTTGCAAAGATACGAGGCCGTGGCCTCGTCGTCCTCGACGATGAGCAGTCGCTTCGACACGGCGACAGATTGCGGCAAGGCCACGGCCAGTTCCAGCGAGAGGAAGAAAGAGGGGGCAGACCCTGTGTCGCGACATCGCCACAGCCACCGTGGAGCAGGCTGGGGTGAAGAGGGGTCAGACCCTGTGTCGCGACATCTGCAATGTCGAGGAGGCTTGGGTCTGACCCCTGCTTCGTTCGATCGGTCAGCTCAGCCGCACGCCGACGAAGCGCTGCTCGCCGCCGCGGTTGATGAAGAAGAGCGCGCTCGGCGTCGTCGTGGAGGCGAGCGCCTTGTTGACGTCGGCTGCGCTTTTCACCTCGACGCTGCCGATCTTGACGATGACGTCGCCGACGCGCAGACCGGCTTCTGCGGCGGGTCCGCTCCGCTTGACGCTCGTGATGACGACGCCGCGCACGTTCGCATCGAGGCCGAGCTGCTGGCGCGCGACGTCGGTCAATGGTGCCACGGTCGCTTCGAGCTTCGCGTTCGAGTTCTCGGCGCCGCGATGGCTGCTATCGTCATTGGTGCTCGCGACCTCGTCGTCCTTGAGCGCTGCGATCTGCACTTTCACGGTCTTCGCGGCGCCGCTGCGCATCACGTCGACGCGCACGGTGCGACCCGCGGGCGTGGCCGCCACCAACTTCGGCAAGTCGCGCACGTTGTCGACCGGACGGTCGTCGTAGCGGACGATCACGTCGCCCGGCTCGAGCTTGCCGTTCGCAGGGCCGTCGCTCGCGACTTGCGCAACGAGCGCGCCCTTCTGCCCTTTCGCACCGGTCGCATCGGCGATCTCCGACGTCACGGGCTGGACCGTCACGCCGAGCCAGCCGCGCGCGACCGTGCCGTGGTCCTTGAGCTGCGTCGTCACGGTTTTCACGACGTTCGACGGGATCGCGAATCCCACCCCGACCGAGCCGCCGTTCGGCGAGAAGATGGCGGAGTTCACGCCGATCACCTCGCCCACGACGTTGAAGAGCGGGCCGCCCGAGTTGCCGCGATTGATCGCCGCGTCGGTTTGGAAGTAGTCGACGTAGGGTCCGGTGTCGAGGTCGCGCCCGCGCGCCGAGATGATGCCGGACGTGACCGTGTCGCCGAGCCCGAACGGATTGCCGACGGCGATCACCGCGTCGCCGACGCGCGCCTTGTCGGAATCGCCGAGCTCGACGTGCGGGAGCGGTTTCTTTGCGTCGATCTTCAGCAGTGCGAGGTCGGTGCGCGAATCTGCGCCGACGACCTTGGCATCGAACTCGCTCTCGTCGTTGAGCCGCACCTTGATGCTCGTCGCGTGATCGATGACGTGATCGTTCGTCACGACGTAACCGTCGCCGTCGAGCACGAAGCCCGAGCCGAGCGCGCGAAACGGCTCGTCACCGCCGCTCGGCGCGCCGGGGTTCGGAATGCCGAAATGGCGGAAGAACTCATCGAACGGCGTCTGGAACTGCGAGTCGTCGGTGTCGAAGCTTTGCGTCGCGGCGTGGCCCGTTACGAACACGGTGACGACGGCCGGGTTCACGCGCTCGACCAAGTCCGCGTAGCCGGTCGACGGCACGTTGCCGAGCGAGAACGCCGGACGCGCGTTCGGCGCCGGCGCCGAGCGATCGTCGGGCGCACCGAGCACCGACGCAGCCGCGAGCCCGAGCGAGACCGTGCAGAGAGCGACATAGCCGAGCGTTCGAGACATCTTCTTGCTTCCGAAACATTGACGAAGGCGCGACTGTACCGGCCGCTCCTCTCGCGCGACTGTCGCGAACATTACGGTTTGTTTAGGAGGAAACGGCCTTGCCACTCGAGCACGGTCGCGAGCGCGGCCGGGCGCGGGCGCGCGCCGGGCACGCTCTCGTGGTTCGCGTCGCGCACCTCGACCTCGCCCCAGCGCTCGAACTCGTAAGTGAGATCGCCGTCGATCACCGCGCGCCGCGCCCACTGATCGACCGGCATGATGCGCGGCCCGTCCGGCAGGTCGAAGAGGTCCTCGCCGGTGCTGTAGTCCGAGAGCCGATTGCTGCAACCGAGCGCACGGCGCATCAGCGTCGGCGCCCAATCCATGTGCGAGCTCGGGGCACCGACGTGCCGCGGTGTCTCGCCGGGCCAACGCAGCACGAACGGCACCTGTACCTCCCAACGCGAGAAGCTGTTGTTGTGGCCCCACTCGTTCTGCCGGTCCTCGTTGAACGCTTGGCCATGATCGCTGGTCACGAGCACGATCGTCTCGCGCGTGCTCGGCGTCGACTCGAGCGCGTGCAGCACATCGCCGACCAACTGATCGTCGAATTTGACCGACGCGCGATAGCGGTTGAAGAACGCTGTCCGGTCGTAATCGGGTGCGAGCTCGAGGTAGTCCACGCGATCGAGCATCGGCGCGAACGGTGCGTAGCCATCCGGCACGGCAAACGCGTGCGGCGCATCGAAGAACAAGAACGCGAAGTACGGCGCGTCCGCGGGCTGCTCTGCGAGCCGCGCAATGAACGCGCGCGCGATGCCGCGGTCGCGCTCGACCGGCGTTCCGGTCAGGTGCGGCGCGATGTCGCCGCGCGCGGCCGCGAACGCGGTGCGATCGAACTCGGGGCTCGTGAGCGGCGCCGCCCCGTACAGCCAGAGCGCGTAGCCCGCGCGGCGGAGCTCATCGATCAACACGGCGCCGCGCTGCTCGCCGAGCGCTGCGAACCAATAGCTCCCGGGCAGCCCGTAGAGCAACCCGAAAATGCCAAAGCGCGTCGCATTGCCGGTGCTGAAGTGCCGATCGAACACGACGCTCTGCTGTGCGAGCGACCACGTGTTCGGCATCACGTCTTCCGACAGCATGTCGAAGCGCGCCGAGTCGATCACGAGCATCACGACGTTCGGTGCATGCAGCGCCGCGCACGCGAGCGGCACCCGCGGATAGTGCATTCGCCCGCTCGGTTCGACGAGGCGTTCGGAACGACGTGCAACCGGCACGCCGAGGCGCGCGAGCGCGCCACGCACCGTGACCGGCTGCGCCCACGGCACGAAGCGCAGCTCGAACGTCACGGGCTGGTAGCCGACCGCGTCGGCGTACGCGTAGATGCCTT
>Ga0335084_10006649_pt1 | contig 11501 bp, 12 predicted proteins | sample Lox_Sample_44_FD_206721 | JGI IMG/M metagenome (GOLD analysis project Ga0335084, IMG submission 206721) | Soil microbial communities from Loxahatchee National Wildlife Refuge, Florida, United States - Lox_Sample_4.4 | ecosystem: Environmental > Terrestrial > Soil > Wetlands | place: USA...
CGCCTGACGGACGGTGTCAGCCCTTCACGCAGACGAGCGGACTGAGGCGCGCGACCTTGCGTGCGAGGCCGGCGTGTTCGGCGGCGTCGACGACCGCGCCGACGTCCTTGTAGGCGCCCGGCGCTTCCTCGGCGATACCGCGCAGCGACGGGCTCTTCACGACGATGCCGCGCGCAGCGAGTTCGTCGACGACTTTGCGCCCGCCCCATCGCTTCGTCGCGGCGTGCCGGCTCATTGCGCGACCCGCGCCGTGGCACGCCGACGAGAAGGCGCGCTGTTCGCTTTCGCTCGTGCCGGCGAGGACGTACGACGCGGTACCCATGCTGCCGCCGATCAGCACCGGTTGGCCGAGGTCGCGCAGCGCCGCCGGCAGCGACGGGTGCCGCGGGCCGAACGCGCGGGTCGCGCCTTTGCGGTGCACGTACAGTTCGCGGGCGTGCCCGTCGAGGCGGTGTTCTTCGACCTTGCAGGTGTTGTGCGACACGTCGAACAGCAGGTCGAGTCGGGCGCTCGGGTACAATTTGCGAAACACGTTGCGGGTCAAGTGGCAGACGATCTGCCGGTTCGCGAGCGCGCAGTTGATCGCCGCGCGCATCGCGCCGAGGTAGCGTTCTCCGAGCGGCGAGCGGATCGGCGCACAGGCGAGCTCTCGGTCCGGCAGAGCGATGCCGAACCGCGGCGCCTCGACCGCCATGTCGCGCAGGAATTCGGTGCCGATCTGGTGGCCGAGTCCTCGCGAGCCGCAGTGGATCGTCACGACGACTTCGCCGACGGCGAGACCGAACGCGTTCGCCGCGTCCGGCGCGAAGATCTCGTCGACCGATTGGACTTCGAGGTAGTGGTTGCCGGAGCCGAGCGTTCCCATCTCGAGGCGTTGCCGTTGTTTGGCTCGGTCGGATACGCACTGCGGCATTGCGCCGGCCATGCGGCCGTTCTCTTCGATGCGCTCGAGGTCGGCGTGACGTCCCCAACCGCGCTCGAGCGCCCAGCGCGCGCCGCCCGAGAGCATGGCGTCCATCTCGCTCGGCGTCAGCGCGATCTCGCCTTCGGACCCAAGTCCCGCCGGCACCGCTTCGAAGAGCGCGTTCGCCAACTCGCGTTTGTTCGATTCGATTGCAGCGACCGGCAACCCGGTCGTCAGCGTGCGGACGCCGCACGAAATGTCGAAGCCGACGCCGCCGGCCGAGACGACGCCGTCGTTGGGGTCGAACGCGGCGACGCCGCCGATCGGAAAGCCGTAGCCCCAGTGTGCATCGGGCATCGCGTACGACGCCTTGACGATGCCGGGCAGCTTCGCGACGTTGACCATCTGTTCCCAGACTTTGTCGTCCATCGCGCGCACGAGCGGCTCGTCCGCATACAGAATCGCCGGCACGCGCATCGCACCGTGCGGATTCACGCGCCACGTCGTTGCTTCGAGCCTTTCGAACTTGTTCGGGTCCATATCACTCGCCGAGACGTCACACGTCGATCACGCATTGCACTCGCCATTGCCCCGCACCGGTTCGCGACACGGTGAGCGCTGTAAAGGTCGCGCCTTTGATCTCGACGGCCGGCTGATGGCGCGCGCGATCGATCGGTTCGCCGCCGACGATTGCGTCGAGATGCGTGCCGACGATCGTCACGTCGAACGCGCCGAATAGCATACGCCGCGTCGCCATCTCGTAGACGAGCGCATTGAGCCAGTCGACGAACAGCAGTTCCGGGTCCGGGGCGTCGCAGCGGATTGCGACCTGCTGACGCGGTTCGACCGCCGCGTCGGTGACGACGGCGGTCAATGCGAACGCGGCCTGTTCGAACGCTTCTTCGAGCGTGTCGCCTTCGCCGACGACGCCGATATCGGCGTCGTGTTCGAAATGAGACCAGCGCGCCATCGTCGCCTCGTCAGGTCGAGTGCGCCAGGGCGGCGATGCCGACCCCTGCCAGCAACAGAAGGCCGGTCGAGCGCGCGCTCGCGAACGCGTGCGCCGCGTACCACAGCGGCCATACGTCGGCGGGGTAGTTCGGCGGAGGCGTTGTCGGCGCGGCGCGACGACATGCGCGCACCGCGCGAGCGGTGGCGGGCAACGCGAGCAATACGATCGAAGCGCTCCACGGCAGGTCGCCGTGGGCGACCAACCACGCGACGCACGGGTACGGCAGCAGCAGCATCGCGACGAGCACGGCTCGCGTGCGCTGCGCGCCGAGGCGGACCGGCAGCGTGCGGATACCGCGCGCCGCGTCGAATTCGATCTTGTCGAGGTGTTTGCCGAAGATGACCGCCGTGGGCGCGAACCCCGCGACCGTGCCGATCCACGCGGCCGATCCGCTCCACGCGTGGCTCGCGACGAGGTACGCGCCGCCGGTCATCAACGGCCCCCAGACGAGCAGGACGGCCACTTCGCCGAGGCCGAGTCGCTTCAACGGATGCGTGTAGCAAACGAGGAAGAACGCGCCTGCACTCAACGGCCACAGTACTGCCGGTCCCACGCGCGCGCAGAGGTACAGTCCGATCGCGAGCGCGATGGCGCCGGCCACCGCCGTCAGGCCGACGAGCGAACGTACCGACATGAGGCCGTGTTCGAGTACGTGGGTACCGTATCGCGTGCGGAAATAGTCGCCGCGATCGATGCCCATCAGCGAATCGGTCAGATCGTTCAGCAGATTGTTGGTCGCGTGCGCGAGCAACAAGCCGAACGCGGCCAGCGACCAGCCGATGCCGTCGGTGGCGCCGTGCCACCACGCGAGTGCGCCGCCGAGCGCAGTAGACGCGAACGTCATGACGAGCACCGGCGTGCGCGTCGCGATCAGGAATCGCACTGCCGGATGAGTCGCGCGCCACTGTGGCTTCGTTAGCCGCGGCGTGTGGGTTAGGGCCGCTACCCACGATACCGCGTCCGGGCGCGACCGCGCCGTCATTCGAGCGCCAGCACCGCCTTCCAATGCGCATCGCTGACCGGCAACACCGACAGGCGGTTGCCGCGTTGGAGCAGGCGGAATCCGTCGAGCTTCGGCTGCCCCTTCATCTCTTCGAGGCCGATGACACGCGAGAGTTTCTTCACGAACTTCACGTCGACCATCATCCACGTCGGTTTGTCCGGTTTGCTCTTCGGATCGTAGTGCGGGTCCTTCGGATCGAACGCGGTGTGATCGGGATACGCTTCTTTCACCACCTGCGCGATTCCGACGACGCCGGGCTCTGGGCAGCTCGAGTGATAGAAAAGCACCTGGTCGCCCTTCTTCATGCTCTGCATGAAATTGCGCGCCTGGTAGTTGCGCACGCCGTCCCAGAACGCCGTCTGCTTCGGCTTCGCCTTCAGGTCGTCGATGCCGAACACCGACGGTTCGGACTTCATCAGCCAGTACGCCATCGCGCGCCCGATGCGAATTGTCGATGGCCGATCTTAGTCGGTGCGCGCGCCTTGTTCGAGGATCAGCGTTTGCGAGGGAACCATTGCGGCGCGAGGTCGCTCGCGGCGTCGAGCGTCGCGTCGACGACCTCGCGATCGATCTTCGGCAATTTCATCGCGTCGAGATCGCGCGTCATTTGGAACAACGCGCGAATGAAGTAGGCCTGGATGCTCGGCGACGTCGCGAACTCCGGCGTCACCGCGCCGTGCATCAGCGCCATCGTGGCGAGCGTGAACGGCTGCGGCGACGCGCCGTGGCGGCGCGCGAAGATCGCGCCGGCGGCTCGAGAGGTTGCGATCACGAGGTCGGTTGCGAGCGAGCTCGGTAACGAGATGTCGCCGAACGATTCGCGCGCTTGGCGGTCGAATTGCTCCTGAATGATTGCAGCGGCTTTCGCCTTGTTCATACGGGTTCCGGTGGGGGGATCGAGACGGGTGCGGCGGCGCGGATTGTAGAGATCGGTCGACGCGGCACCGGTTGGGCGGGGTCATTCGCTCGTCCGCATCGGCCAATCGACGACGGCCGGGTACACTGCGGCGCCATGACCGACCACCTGACATCGCTGGCCGCCGGCTACGAAGCCGCGAGCCGGGTGCTGAAGAAATACCAGATCGATGCCGCGCAGGTGTTCGAGGCCGCGGGCGTCGATCCGCACCTCTTCGACGACCCGGACAATCGCCTGCGGTTGAACGCGATCAAAGCCCTTTGGTATCAATGCGAACGTCTCACGAACAACCCGTGTTTCGCGTTCGAAGCCGGCATGGCGATCGTCCCGGCGAATCTGCACGCGCTCGGTTTCGCGTGGCTCGCGAGCCGCAATCTGCGCGAAGCGTTGGAGCGATTGGCGCGCTACCAACGACTGCTGTCGACCGCGCTGTCGGTGAGTGTCGAAGAAGAGGGCGACGAACTGCATCTCGTGATCGGCGCCGCGGTCGGTTGGCCCCAACAGGCGCTCGATGTCGCGACGACCGGCGTGGTTGCGCTGTGTCGCGACATCACGTACGAGGAATTCAAGCCGTTGCGCGTCGAGATGACGCGCGACGAACCGAAATGCGCGAAGCTGCTCGCGCGATATTTCGGGTGCCCGGTACGCTATGGGTCCGATCGGACGATGATTGCGTTCCGGCGCGAGCAGACCGAAAAGTTCCTGCCGCGGCAGAATCCGTCGCTCGCGCGCGCGAGCGACGACGTCGCGCTCAAGTACATCGCGCAGATGGATCGCGAGGACGTGTTGTCGCGCGCCAAGGTGTCGCTGATCGACATGCTGTCGAACGGCGAGCCGACGCGTACCGCGCTCGCGCACCGGTTGCACATGAGCGAGCGGACGCTGGCGCGGCGCTTGAGCGATCGGGCGTTGTCGTTCCGCGGACTGCTCGACGGCGTGCGCAAGGAGCTCGCGCTCGGCTACATCGACCAGGCGCGCTACGCCGTCACCGACATCGCTTACCTGCTCGGATTTTCCGACCAATCGAACTTCGCCCGCTCGTTCCGGCGCTGGACCGGATCGACGCCGTCGAAATACCGGACCGCGAAGAAGAAAAGGTACGAGACTGACAACGAGCCGCGAGACGTTTAGGATTCGGCCCCTAGGGTTTCAGGAGATGGGATGCGATGTCCTTAGAGAACGCGCAAGAGAGTACGAGCTCCGGCTACGCAAACCTCGGATTTGATCCGGACGCACTCCGCGGCAAATACCGCGCCGAACGGGACAAGCGGCTGCGCGCCGACGGCAACGATCAGTATCGCGAGGTGGTCGGTCAGTTCGCCCACTATCTCGACGATCCGTACGTCGAGCCCGGTTTCATGCGCGCGCCGCTCTCCGACGAAGTCGAGGTGATCGTGATCGGCGGCGGCTTCGGCGGACTGCTCGCCGGCGCGCGGCTGCGCGAAGCGGGCGTGCAGGACATTCGCATCATCGAGAAGGGCGGCGACTTCGGCGGCACGTGGTACTGGAATCGCTACCCCGGCGCACAGTGCGACATCGAGTCGTACATCTATCTGCCGTTGCTCGAAGAGCTGAAGTACGTGCCGATCGAGAAGTACACGCACGCGCCCGAGATCCTGAAGCACAGCCGCGCGATCGGCGAGCACTATCGCCTCTACGATAACGCGTGCTTTCAGACCGAAGTGACCGAGTTGCGTTGGGACGACGCGGCGGCGCGTTGGATCGTGAAGACCAATCGCGGTGACGCGATGCGCGCGAAGTTCATCGCAATGTCGAACGGACCGTTGAACCGGCCGAAGCTGCCGGCGATTCCCGGCGTCGAGACGTTCAAAGGCCACACGTTCCACACCAGCCGTTGGGACTACGGTTACACCGGCGGCGACTCGACGGGGAATTTGTCGAAGCTCTCCGACAAGCGTGTCGCGATCATCGGCACCGGCGCGACCGCGGTGCAATGCGTGCCGCATCTCGGCGAAGCGGCGAAACAGCTGTACGTGTTCCAGCGCACGCCGTCGTCGGTCGACGTGCGCAACAACCGCCGCACCGAAGCGCAATGGGCGGAATCGTTGCAGCCCGGTTGGCAGCAGCATCGGATGACGAATTTCAACGTCCTCGTGACGGGCGGTTTCCAAGAGGAGGACCTCGTCGCCGACGGTTGGACCGACATCATCCGCAATCTCGGCGGATTGCTGATGCGCAAGAACGCCGACGCGAATCAGTCGCCCGAGCAGATGGCGACCGTCGTCGAACTCGCCGACTTCCAAAAGATGGAGCAGGTGCGCGCGCGCGTGGACTCGATCGTGCGCGACCCGGCGACGGCAGAAGCGTTGAAGCCGTATTACCGGCAGTTCTGCAAGCGGCCGTGTTTCCATGATGAGTATCTGCAAACGTTCAACCGGCCGAACGTGAAGCTGGTCGACACGCAAGGCAAAGGCGTCGAGCGCATCACCGAGAACGCGGTCGTCGTCGACGGCAAGGCGTACGAGGTCGATTGCATCATCTTCGCGACCGGCTTCGAGGTCGGCACCGCCTACACGCGTCGCGCCGGCTACGAAGTGATCGGGCGCGCCGGCCAGACGCTCACCGACAAGTGGGAGAAGGGGCTGTCGACGTACCACGGCTTCTTGTCGCGCGGCTTTCCGAACTGCTTCTTCATGGGCGTCACGCAGGGGGGCTTCACCGCGAACTTCCCGCACATGCTCAACGAACAGGCGCTGCACGTCGCCTACATCATCAAGCAGGCGATGGGCCGGCAGGCGCGCACCGTCGAGCCGTCGCAGTCGGCCGAGCAGGGCTGGATCGCGACGATGGAGAGCAAGAAGAATGCAAACTTGAAGTTCCTGCAGGAATGCACGCCGGGCTATTACAACAACGAAGGCAGGCCCGGTAGCGGCACCAGCCTGCTCGATGCGCAATACGGCGGCGGACCGGAAGAGTTCTTCAAGATCATCCGCGATTGGCGCGCGGAAGGATCGATGCAGGGTCTCGAGGTCGCGTAAGCCGCCTCGATCGTTCGCTCGTCTCGGAAGGGTCGGTGGGCAACCTCCGGCCTTTTTTTCGTTTTGGGAGGATTGACCCGTAACCTCCGTTTCTTGTAGAAAGCATTCGTTTTCCAGAAGGCGAATACTTTCCATGGTGCGCAAACTCGCGGCGGTGGGCAATCCGAGGCGGCGCGCGCGGCCGCGGGTCCACACCGTTCGGGACGGGGCGGAACTCAAGGCCCTGTCGCATCCGGCCCGGGTGGAAGTGCTCGAACGCTTACGCGAGCCGGCATCGGCGGCAGAGGTCGCCCGGCAACTCGGCCAGCCGCGGCAACGGATCAACTACCACCTGAAGGCGCTCGACGACGCCGGTCTCGTCGAGAAGGTCGGCACACGCAAGCAAAGCAATTTCGTCGAGACGCTGTACCGGGCGAAGGCGAGTGCGTTCGTCATTGCGCCCGACGTCGCGTGGTCCGATCCGCGCCGGATGGAAGCGCTGCGGCGCGACCAATCGCTCGAGGCGCTGGTCGAGATCGGCGCGCGCCTGCAGTGTGACGCGGTCGCGTTGCTCGACGTCGTCGCGTTCGACGACCGCATTATTGCGAGCGCGGCGGTCGCCGCGGAAACGCACTTTGCAACGGCCGCCGATCGCGCGGCGTTTCTGCGCGCGTACCTCGAATCGACGCGCGCATTGGTCGACCGATACGGCGGCAAGCGCGGTGAACGCTACCGCGTCGTGCTCGCCGTCCATCCCAACGTGGAGGACGACAAATCATGACGAGTAGTTGGACCAAAACCTTCGAGGTCAGCGTTCCGATCGAGCGATTGTGGAAGGCCTTCACCGAGGAGGGCGAGCAACGCCGGGCGGCGCCGGAACACGCGTCGCGGAAGGATCCCAACGGAGGCGTCAAGGTGCACGTGCTCGAAGTGCAGCCGTTGAAGCTGCTGCGATGGACCCAAGATCGAGGGACCATGCCCGAACGCACCGAATGCAGAGTCGTTTTCGAATCCACCGACGGCGGCAGCCGCTTCACCGTCACCCGGTTCGGGTTCGGCGACGGCGAAGACGCCGACGTATTCTCCGATGCGAACGCGCTCGGTTGGGAAAGCGGATTTCGGGATTTGGTGCTCTCGTTGGAGACCGGCGTGCCGGTGCAACGCCACTACTTCGGCGTCAGCAAGAGCAGCACCGGCGCGATGCTCGCGCAACGCGATTGGGGCTTGGAGGTGCTGAAAGTATTGCCCGGATCGTTCGCCGCGGAGGTCGGTCTCGAGCGCGGCGATCGATTGGTGCGGATGGCAGGCGCTGCCGTCTACACGCGCTCGAACGTCTGGATGCTGATGGAGGAGCACGCACCGGGTACGTGGCTCGACGTCGAGTTCATTCGCGGGTGCGAGCTTCGCCGCGGTCGCGGCCGGTTGGCGTCGTACGCGGCGGCGGAATTGACGGCGGTCGGCGAATGAGCCTCACACCCTCACCGACATCTCGAAACCGCCCTCGAACGGCAGCGTCTGCGTTCGAAATTTCGTCGGGTCGCCGATGATCTCGAAGTACGGCGCATAGTTCTGCCGGTTGCGTTCGCCGGCGGTATTGTCGGCGCAGACGATCGCACCCGGCCGCAACCGCGGCAGCAACAAATCGAGCGTCGGCCGCACGACCTGTATCCAGACGTCGAACAGCACGAAGTCGATCGGCCCGTCGATCGTCTTGAACGTTTCGAGCAGATCGCCTTCGCGTAGATCGATGTAACGCGACAATCCGGCCGCATCGAAGTTCGCGCGCGCCGCTCTCACCTTTTGCGGTTCGTACTCGCCGCCGATCACGAGGCCGCCGCCGTTGTCGCGCACGGCTGCGGCGAGATACATCGTCGATACGCCGAACGACGAACCCACTTCGACGACGCGCCGTGCGCCGATCGCACGGCAGAGTCCGTAGCAGAATTCCGCCTTGGCGCGGTCGAGCGCGACGAGCTTGTCGGCGAAGTGCGCGTGATCGCGCGCTTCCATGCCGCGCCACGGCCCGGTGCGAGTACGGAAATAGGTCTCGGTCTCGGGTTCTTGCGCGGCGCTCTTCGCGTGCAGTTCCGCGAGGAGGGCTTCGAGCTTCGGATCGTTCAGCACGGTCACGTTGGCCTCCCCGCGGAGTGGCTGCGACTACACGCGTTCGATGATCGTGCCGGTGCCCAGGCCGCCGCCGCAGCACATCGCGATCAGCCCGTACTTGCCCTTCGTCCGTTCGAGCGTGTGCAGCGCCGTCGTGATCAAGCGCGCCCCAGTGGAACCGGTGGGGTGGCCGAGCGCGATCGCGCCGCCTTGCGGGTTCACGCGCTCCGGGTCCGGGTGCAGTTCCTTCTCCCACGCGAGCACGACGGACGCGAAGGCTTCGTTCACTTCGAACGTCGCGATGTCGTCGACCGCGAGGCCGGCCTGCTTCAAGACTTTCCGCGACGCCGGGATCGGACCCTTCAGCATCGTCACCGGATCGACGCCGACGAGCGTCGTCGCGACGATGCGCGCGCGCGGGGTCAGGTTGTATTTCTTCACCGCCGCTTCGGAGGCGAGGATGATTGCCGCCGCGCCGTCGGAGACCTGCGAACTGGAACCCGCGGTATGGATTTCCTGGCCGGGCACGGGATCGAGCGCCGCGAGCGCTTCGAGCGTCGTCGCGCGCAGCCCTTCGTCCTTCTTGATCGTCGCGGTGGCACCGGTCGGTTTGCCTTCCTTGTCGAGCACCGGCGCGTCGATCGGCACGACTTCGCGGACGAAGTCGCCGCGCTCCCACGCCGCGATCGCGCGCTGCTGGCTGCGCAGCCCGAACGCGTCGGTGTCGGCGCGCGTGATCTGATATTCGTTCGCGATCATCGCGGCGCCCATGAATTGGCTGGTCGGCTGGTAGTGCGCCATGTACGACGCACCCATCGGCGCGCCGCCGGCCATGTTCGAGCCGAGCGGCACGCGGCTCATCATTTCGAGGCCGCAGCTCATGACGACTTCTTCCATGCCGGCGCCGATCATCGCGGCGGCGAGCGACGTCGCTTGCTGGCTCGAGCCGCACTGCGAATCGACCGTCGTCGCGGCGATTTCCATCGGCAGGCCCTGCGACAACCACGCAATGCGCGCGATGTTGAACGACTGCTGGTTGATCTGCGACACGCAGCCGCCGACGAGTTGGCCGATCGCTTCCGGTGGCAGCTTCGCTCTCGTGAGCGCGGCCGCTTGGACCGCGCCGAGCAGGTCGGCGGGCATCAGGCCGGCGAGGCCTTTGCCGCGCTTGCCGATCGGACTACGGGCGGCTTCGACGATGAAGACGTCGCGCATGGAATGGCTCCTGTGACGGATGTTGGACGACGTGCGAAGGTTAACCGAAACGGGGCCGGCGCCGCACAGCGGCGGCTAGCGTGCGCGTAGGCGCGCGCCGTCCTCGACGTGTTGGTTCGGATTCACGACGACGCGTTCGCCCGGCGCTACGCCGTCGACGATCTCGACCGACAGTCCCGCGCGGTGGCCGATCGTGACGGAACGCAGGCGGGCGCGGCCGGCGTCGTCGACGAATACGGCCCAACCGTCGCCGTGTCGGAAGAGCGCCGTCAACGGCACTTGCGTCGCAGCGTCCGATTCCCATGTGACGACGCGCACGTCGACGCGATATGCGTGCCCGAGCGTCGACCAGGTCGACGGCGGATCGATCAGGTCGAGGATCACGTTCGCGCGCTGTTCCTCGATGCCGAGCGCCGAGACTTTCGTGAACGCCGTCGGCTCGACCCATCTAACGACGGCGTTGAGCGGCGGGCCTCCCCAGTTCTCGATGGTCGCGCGTTGCCCAGTACGCAGCGCCGCGGCTTCGTTCGACAGATAGTCGGCGACGATCTCCATCTGCGTGGGATCGCCGATGTCGATCAGCGCTTCGCCGGGACGCACGACTGTCTGACTCTTTTCGGCGATGCGCAGCACGCGGCCGTTCACCGGTGCGCGGATGTCGACGCACTCGCACTCGCCGGCGTCGCCGTCCACCTTCGTCGGCGTGATCAGCGCGGCACGGGCGCGCGCGAGCTCGTGGTCGCGCATCTTGATCGCAGCGTCGGCTACGGCCAGCGAAGCGGTCGCCGAACGCGCCGCGCGTTCGGCGTCGTCGATAGCCTGCTGCGACACCGCGCCTTTGCCGCGCAGTTCGCGCGTGCGCTGTACGGCCGCGTCCGCAAACTCCTTTTCGGCGGCGGCGCGATCGCGCTCGGCGCGGGCGAGGCGCGCGGCGGCTTCGGCCGCGTGTACGGCGTGTTCGGCTTCGGCGCGTGTGCGTGGATCGAGCAGGTCCGGATCCGACGGCTCTATGCGCGCGACGACGGTCTTGCCGACTTCGACGGTGTCGCCGACGTGCAGCGGCGTGCGCCTGAGTTCACCGGCGATCGGCGCGGATACCGTGAAGACGTCGTGCACGCGCGTCTCGCCTTCATCGTCGACGGTGACGGTCATCGAAGCGCGTTCGACGACGGCGACGTCGACCGGTTGCGGCGACGGCCGCAGTGCGAGCGCGAGAAACGCGCCGACCACGACGATGGGTCCGGCCCAGAACAGCGCGCGTTTCGAAGTCGTCGCCAGTTCGACCATTCGAGGCATCACTCCCGGGTTTTCAGCACGGCGATCAGATCGAGTCGCGCCAGGCGCCGGCGCACCAGCAGTCCCGACGC
>Ga0335084_10006650_pt1 | contig 11500 bp, 11 predicted proteins | sample Lox_Sample_44_FD_206721 | JGI IMG/M metagenome (GOLD analysis project Ga0335084, IMG submission 206721) | Soil microbial communities from Loxahatchee National Wildlife Refuge, Florida, United States - Lox_Sample_4.4 | ecosystem: Environmental > Terrestrial > Soil > Wetlands | place: USA...
GCCTCGGCGGCGAGCGCGCGGACCGAGAAGCCGGGGGTCTGGCTGGCCTCGTCGGTGGCGTTCTCGGGGAAGGGGCGCGCCCGCGCCCGCATCTCCTCCAGCTTCTCGGGAGGGACGTGCGCCGAGCCGCGGCGCAGCCAGGGGTCGTACTGGTAGGAGACCGGCGCGCCGCGCAGCAGGCGCTTCTCGTCCCAGATCTGGGCGGCCCGCGTGTACGAGGGCGGCGCGTGCTCGCCCGAGTCCATGCGGATGGCGTCCTTGGGGCAGGCCTCCACGCAGAAGCCGCACACGACGCAGCGGAGCTCGTCGATGACGAACTTCACCGGGTACTTCTCGATGGGGTCGTCGGGGTACTCGCCCGCCTCGATGTAGATGCACTGGGCCGGGCAGGCGGTCGCGCACATGTAGCAGGCCACGCAGCGGGGCCGGCCGTCCTCGCGCGGCACGAGCCGGTGCAGCCCGCGGTAGCCGGGCGGGTACGGCGCGCGCTCCTCCGGGTACTGCACGGTCACGTTGTCGGAGAGGCCGAGGCCGCGGGGCCGCTCGAGCACGTCGGGGTTCCGGTCGCGCGAGAAGAGGAGGTTCCGGAAGAAGTGCTTCGCGACCTGGCCGATCCCCCGGATGATCTCCGGGAAGTACATCGACTCGCGCAGGTCCGGCGGACGGTTGTCGAGGTGGTACGGCATGGCGCTAATGCCCCGCCGCGGGCGCGTGGGAACGGGCCGGCTGGGGCCGGCTCCCCACCGCCGCGGTGACGACGAAGATGACGACGAGGGTGACGGCCCCCAGCCAGGCGATGGGCCTCAGCTCCGCGGCCGAGACCGTGGGGTTCCCCTCCGAGCTGACGAGCAGGACGGCCGCGGTGACGAAGACGTTGGTGAGAGCCACCGGCAGGAGCAGCTTCCAGCAGAGCTTCTGGACCTGGTCGTAGCGGAAGCGCGGCAGGAGCCAGCGGATGGTGATCTGCAGCCACATCATGACGATGGTCTTCGCGAGGAACGCCGCCGCGCAGATGGCGCCGAACACCCAGGGCGACACGACCGTGCGCAGCCAGTCCGGCGAGACGAACGGGTGCCAGCCGCCGAGGAACACCGCCGTCACGATGGACGAGAGGACGACGATCTCGACGAACTCGGCGAGGAACATGAGGCCGAACTTCATGCCCGAGTACTCGATGAAGTAGCCGACGATCTCGCTCTCGCCCTCGGGCAGGTCGAACGGCGCGCGCTTCGTCTCGGCGAAGGCGCTCGCGAAGAAGATGAGGAAGCCGATGGGCTGGAGGAGGATGCCCCAGGCCGGCACCGCCCCGATGACGGGCAGCGACTGCACCGCCACCATCTGCTCGAGGCGCAGGGTGCGGAAGGCCAGCATGGCCCCCACGAGCGCGAGGCCGAGGGAGACCTCGTAGCTGATCATCTGCGAGGAGGCGCGCACCCCGCCGAGGAGCGCGAGCTTGTTGTTGGAGGACCAGCCGGCGAGGGAGGTCCCGTACACCTGCAGCGAGGCCAGCGCGAACACGTAGATGAGGCCGGCGTCGATGGAGGCCACCTGGAGCGGCACCTGGAAGGAGAACCCCTTGGGCACCGAGTCGACGATGGCCTGTATGGGCACCGGCGGGCCGACCGGGATGACGGCGAAGAGCGCGAACACCGGCGCGAAGGAGAGGATGGGGCCGAGCTCGTAGAGGATGCGCGTCTTCCCGCTCGGCTCGACGCGCTCCTTCGTGAGCATCTTCAACGCGTCGGCGACGAGGAAGGGGATGCCGCCGAGCGACGAGCCGAACCACCGGATGCGGTTCGCGCCGATGCGGTTCTGGAGCAGCGCCGACCACTTCCGCTCGGCCACGGTGAGGAGCGAGCCCGCCGCCATCATCGCGACGACCATCAGAACGGCGACGTTCGCGAGGGAGACGCCGTAGTACATGAGGACGCGGTCCGGCAGGCCACCGCCGAACCAGCGGCTGAATCCCGATCCCAGCCAGGCAGCGGCCAGGTACGCGAGCCATGAGAACCCGAACAGGATCCCGATCAGCACGACCAGCATCAGCACCATGCCGACGAAGCGGGTCACGCGGTCTCCCCCCTGTCCTGAGCGGAGTCGAAGGGCTTGCCCCCAGCCGAGTCGAGGGACCTCGCCGGCAGCGTCCGGCGGTAGTCGTCGCCGACCTCCGGCGAGACGCGCTCGCGGTAGCCGGGCAGCCGGCCGTCCACCGTGCCCGCCGGGAGCGGCACGAGCCCCCGGCGCCGCGCCACCGACGGCAGCGAGTCCCACGCGAAGTCGCCCAGCGACCCGGCCAGCCTCGACCCGAGCGCCTGGAACACGTCGCGCGCGGTGGCGAATCGGAGCGCGACGAGCCCGAGCGCGCGGCCGACGCCGGCGGCCAGGTGCCAGTGCGGCCTCGCATCGCCCACCGGGAACCAGGCGAGCTCGAAGCGCTGCGCGCGCCCCTCGAAGTTGACGAAGGTGCCGTCGGACTCGGCCACCGTCGCGGCGGGGAGGAGCAGGGAGGCTGCGTGCGCGAGCGGCGACTCGCCGTGCGCCTGCACCACCAGCACCTCCGCCTTGCCGATGCGCTCGGCCAGCGCCGGGCCGGGCAGCTCGGCCCCGACCGCCCAGACGGCCCTCACCTTGCCCTTCTCCACCGCGGCGGCGAGGTCGGCCGCGGGGTGCAACGCGAGGCCCAGCGCGCCGGCCACGAGCTCGAGCCCCTTGCGGTTGGGGTTCTCGTCGGCGCGCTTCAGGAACTCGTCGTGCCAGCCGTCGGGGCGGCCACCCACGTACACCTCGGAGGCGCCGAGCGCGTCCTTCGCCACCGTGGCGGCGACGAGCAGGTCCTCGACGGATGCGAGCGGCGAGAGGAGCACGCCGAGCTTGCCGGCGCGGGCGTGCGGCGAGAGGAGCTCGGCGGCCCGGGAGAGGGCCAGGTCGAGCGACTCGAACTGGGCGCGGGCGCCCCGGCCCTCGCGCGGCACGAGCACGCGCTCCCGGTTGACGAACTTGTAGGACAGCCGGCCGTCGTCGCACATCCACTCCTGGTTGACGGCGTCGTTCTCGCGCGGCCGGTAGCGGTAGGCGGTGGTGTCGAGGTAGTCGAGGAAGGTGTTGCAGCCCCGCGCGCAGCCGGTGCAGACCGAGCGCGCCGAGCTCATGAACCAGACCCGGCCGCGGAAGCGGAAGTCGGTGCTGGTGAGCGCGCCCACCGGGCAGATGTCCACCACGTTGCCCGCGTACCTGTCGTCGAGCGGCTGGCCGGGGAAGGCGGCGATGGCGCTCCGGTTGCCGCGGTTCTCGACGCCGAGCTGGGGGTTCTTGGCGACCTCCCTCATGAAGCGGACGCAGCGCGTGCAGAGGATGCAGCGCTCCTCGTCGAGGGTGACGAGGGGCCCCAGCTGGACGCGCTTCTCCTTCGTGACCTTGGCGACGTCGAGTCGGGACGGCCTCGCGTCGTGGGCCATGTAGTAGTCCTGCAGCTTGCACTCGCCGGACTGGTCGCAGATGGGGCAGTCCACCGGGTGGTTGAGCAGGAGGAACTCGAGGGTGGCGCGCTGCTGGTCCTTCACCCGCGGCGAATTCGTCTTCACCGCCACGCCCTCGGCCATGGGCACCTGGCAGGACGGCTGCAGCTTGCCGCCCGGCGAGTTGGACATCTCGACCAGGCACATCCGGCAGTTGGCCGCGATGGAGAGGCGCTTGTGATAGCAGTAGTAGGGGATCTCGATCCCGAGGCCCTTCGCCGCCTCGATGACGGTCGTGCCCGGCTTCACCACCACCTCGCGGCCGTCGATGGTCCCGGTCACGAGGCCGGGGTTCTTCGGGGGCGGCGGAGCCGGCGGCCCGGCCGGCTTCGGCGGGGCCGGGCTGGCGGTCGGGGCGGGCTTCGTCTCGTCGGCCATGGTGAGGTCGGTCCTCGGTCTCGATCGGGGAGGCTACTGCTCGACCTCGCCGCCGATCATGTTGATGCTGTCGAACGTGGGCACGAGGTCGGAGAGCAGGGCGCCCTTCGTCATGTGGGGCAGCGCCGCCAGCATCGGCCAGCCCGGCGCGCGCAGGCCGAGCTTGTAGGGCCGCCCGCCTCCGTCCGAGACGACGTAGAAGCCGAGCTCGCCGTTCGCCGCCTCGGTGTACGAGTACGCCTCGCCGGCGGGGACCTGGATGCCCTCCATCACGAGCTTGAAGTGGGCCATCGCGCCCTCGATGGTCCCGTAGACGAGCGGCTTCGGCGGCAGCGCGTAGCGCAGGTCCGCGACCATGATGTCGCCGGGCGGCATGCGCTCGAAGCACTGGCGGAGGATGCGGTCCGACTGGCGCATCTCCTCGATGCGCATGAGGTAGCGATCGAAGTTGTCGCCGTTCGTGCCCACCGGGACGTCGAAGTCGAGCCGGTCGTAGACGAGATAGGGCGACGCCTTGCGGAGATCCCAGGGCTCGCCCGACGCGCGCAGGCACGGGCCGGTGAAGCCGAGCTCGAGCGCGTCCTCGCGGCTGACCCGGCCGGTGCCCCGGGTGCGGTCCGCGAAGATGCGGTTGCGGGTGAGGAGGCCGTCGATCTCCTCGCGCAGCGCCGCCACGCGGTCGAGGGTGCGGGCGGTCTTCTCGATCCAGCCCTCCGGGACGTCGCGCGCCACGCCGCCGATCCGGGCGTAGTTGGAGGTGAGCCGGGCGCCGCACAGCTCGGCGAGGCGATCCCAGAGGAGGTCCCGCGCCTCGATGCCGTACAGGAACACGGTCATGGCGCCGAGCTCCATGCCCATGGCGCCCACCAGGGTGAGGTGGTCGCAGATGCGGTGGATCTCGGAGGTGACGACGCGCAGCCACCTCGCGCGCTCGGGGATCTCCAGGCGGCAGAGCTTCTCCACCGCCATGGCGAACCCCACGTTGTTCATGATCGAGGAGACGTAGTTGAGCCGGTCGGTGTACGGGAAGCACTGGGCCCACGTCACGTTCTCGCAGCTCTTCTCGAAGCCCCGGTGCAGGAAGCCGATGTCGAGCTTCATGTCGGTGATGATCTCGCCGTCGAGCTCGACGACGGCGCGGGTGACGCCGTGCATCGCGGGGTGCGACGGGCCGAGGTTCACCAGCATGCGCTTCGACTGCAGCGGCGCGTCGAGCTCGGAGGGAGCCGGTGCCGGTCGGGCCTGGGCCTGGTCTGGGTGGTTCGTGGCCATGCTCGCCCCCGGCTAGTCGCGCCCGGCCGGACCCGGCCCGCGGAAGACGTCGTCGACCCGCCGCTCGGGCACGAGCGGCTGGCGCCCCTTGAGCGGGTAGTCCTTGCGCAGCGGGTGGCCGACGAACTCGTCGTACATGAGCAGCCGGCGCGGATCCGGGTGCCCGTCGAAGTGGATGCCGTACATGTCGAGGCAGTACCGCTCGAACCAGTCGGCCCCGCGCCACAGCGAGGTCACCGAGGGGAGCCGGCAGTCGGACTCGGGCACCTTCACCCTCAGGCGAACGCGCACCCGGGTGCGGGTGGAGACGGCGTTGTAGACGACCTCGAACCGGGGCTCCCGGCCGAGGTAGTCCACCGCGGTGATGTAGGGCGCGAGGTTGATGGCGAGGCGCGGGTCGTCCCGGAGGAAGCGGCACACCTCGAGGATGCGTTCCTTCCGGACGAACGCGCAGTCGTCGCCCCCCGGGCCCTCGTAGGCGTCGTACACGGCGTCCGGGAAGCGCTCGGCGAGCGCGGCGATGGCGGCCTTGGACATGTCCGTCCCTCTATCCGGCCTTCGCGCCGGGCTCGCGGCCGGGCCCGGCGGGCAGGGGCTGCGGCCGGGACTCGATGAGCCGGTGGGTCTGGTCCTGGATCTTCCTCTGCAGGAGCATGATGCCGTCGAGCACCTGCTCCGGGCGCGGCGGGCAGCCGGGGATGTACACGTCCACCGGCACGATCCGGTCGATGCCCTGGATGGTGGCGTAGTTGTCGTAGAAGCCGCCGGACGAGGCGCACACGCCGAAGGCGATGACCCACTTCGGGTCGGCCATCTGCTCGTAGATGCGCCGCAGGATCGGCCCCTGCTTGACGTTCACGGTGCCGACCACCATGAGGAGGTCGGCCTGGCGGGGAGAGAAGCGGGGCAGCGCGGCGCCGAAGCGGTCGAGGTCGTACCGCGCGGCCGCGACCGTCATGTACTCCATGCCGCAGCAGGCCGTGACGAACGGGTACTGGAAGAGCGAGTACTTCCTCGCCCAGCCGAGGCCCTTCGAGATGGCCCTCGAGAAGAACCCCTCGGCCTCGTCGAGGCGGGTGGTGATGGCGGGGACGACGTCGGTCTCGGATGCCATGCCGGTTTCCGGTCGCTCCTAGGTCAGTCGGCCCAGTCCAGGACGCCCTTCTTCCACACGTAGACGAGGCCGGCGACCAGCGTGAACACGAAGATCCCCATGGAGACGAACCCGGGCCAGCCGAGGCCCGGGTAGCCGTCACTCGGCAGGAGGAGCACGGCCCACGGGTAGAGGAAGATCGCCTCGATGTCGAAGACGATGAAGAGGAGCGCCACCACGTAGAACTTCACGCCGAACCGCTCGCGGGCCGAGCCCACGGGCAAGGAGCCGCACTCGAAGGGGGTCTCCTTCACGATGCTCGGCCGGCGCGGGCCGAGCAGGTTGGCGAGACCCACCATGCCCGCCGAGAGGAGGACGGCGACCGCGAGCACGATGCCGATCGGGAAGTAGGTCTGGAGCGCGGTCATGGGGGGAGGCGGCGCACGTCAAATGCCGGTGGGGGCCCACATTGTCAACGGATTTCGCGGTTTCGGGCGGATGCGCTCGCGCTGCGACGACTCGCCGCTGCGCCGCTTGACACGGGACGCCCCTTCTGTAGACTGCAGCCGCTTTTTCGCAGTAGTGACGGCTGGATAGAAGCACGGTTGGGGGTGCCCCGTGGGCTTCGAGTTCGGCGCAGTCCTCGTCTTCGCCATCGTCGCGATCGGCTTCGCGCTCGGAGGGATCACCCTCTCGCGGCTGGTCGGGCCGCGCTTCCCCAGCGCCGACAAGGCCAGCGTCTACGAGTGCGGCGAGCGGCCCATCGGCACGGCCTGGTTCAACTTCAACCCGCGCTTCTACCTCGTCGCCCTCGTCTTCGTGGTCTTCGAGGTCGAGATCGCCCTCACCTTCCCGGTGGTGGTGGTGTACCGGGCCTGGGTCGACGCCGGCGCCTCGTTCGCCTGGGTCGCCCTCGGCGAGATCGCGGTCTTCACCGCCATCCTGGTCGCCGGCCTGGCCTGGGCGTGGGCTCACGGCGACCTCGACTGGGTGAAGGAGCTGCGCGGGCCCGCGCCGGGCGCGACCTCGACCCGCCCCGCCGCCGGGGATCGCGGCGAGCGGCCGGTCGTCCGGGAGACGGCGGCGTAGCCGCCGGGGTGGCCATGACCGCGCACGACCCCGTCGGCGGAGAGGTCTCGCTGTTCCACACGAGCCATCTCGACGACCTCATCAACATGGCCCGCGAGAGCTCGCTCTGGTACCTGCTCTTCGGCCTCGCCTGCTGCGGCATCGAGCTCATCCAGACCGGCGGCCCCCGCGCCGACCTCATGAGGTTCGGCGCGATCCCCCGCGCCAGCCCGCGCCAGGCCGACTTCATGATCGTGGCCGGCACGCTCACCTACAAGATGGCCGAGCGGGCGAAGCTCCTCTACGAGCAGATGAGCGAGCCCAAGTACGTCATCGCCATGGGCTCGTGCGCGAGCTGCGGCGGCCTCTTCCAGGGCTCGTACTCGGTGTGCAAGGGCGTCGACAAGATGTTCCCGGTCGACGTCTACGTCCCCGGCTGCCCCCCGCGCCCCGAGGCGCTCACCGAGGGTCTCATCCGGCTCCAGGAGGTCGTGCGCCAGGAGCGCTGGAGCCTGAAGCGCCGGCCGATCCGCGAGGGGGCGCGCTAGCAGCCCTCGAGGTCCCTCCCCCATGACCCCCCAGGAAATCCATGCGCGGCTTCGCGCCCGCTTCGGGGAGGCGGTCGGCCCCATGGCCGAGACCCGCCGGGATCCGTTCTTCACCGTCGGGAAGGGGCCGCTCCTCGAGATGGCGAACTTCCTGCGCGACGAGCCCGACCTCGCCCTGGACGCCCTCGAGGACCTCACCGCGCTCGACTGGCCGCAGCGCGGGGTCATCGAGGTGGTGCTGCACCTCTTCTCCTTCCGGCACCGCCACGGCGTCACCCTGAAGATCGAGGCCGACCGGGCCGCGCCCTCCCTGCCCACGCTCACCGGCGTGTGGCGCGCGGCGGAGTGGTTCGAGCGCGAGGTCCTCGACCTCTTCGGCGTCTCCTTCGAGGGCCACCCCGACCCGCGCCGCATCCTCCTTCCCGACGACTGGGAGGGCCACCCGCTCCGCAAGGACTACCGCGAGGCCGGCGGGTGGCACGGGATCTCCAACGAGCGCGAGAACCCGCTCGTCGAGCTGCGCCGGCTGGACCAGAAGCGCCGCCAGGAGAACCTTCCCTGATGGAAAAGCTCATCCTGAGGAAGGTCGAGGCGGGCCGCGAGGAGATGATCCTCAACTTCGGCCCCCAGCACCCGTCCACCCACGGCGTCATCAACCTGCTCGTGGAGACCGACGGCGAGGTGCTGCGCCGGGCCATCCCCGACGTCGGCTACCTGCACCGAGGCCTCGAGAAGATCGGCGAGCAGGTCGGCTACCCGGGCTACATGCCGTTCACCGACCGCATCGACTACGTGGCGGCCATGTTCCCCAACGAGGGATGGGCCAGCGCCGTGGAGCGGCTGCTCGGCATCGAGGCGCCGCCCCGCGCCCAGTGGCTGCGCGCCATCTCCTGCGAGCTGTGCCGCATCGCCAGCCACCTCGTGTCGGTGGGCACGATGGCCATGGACATCGGCGCGTTCACCCCGATGCTCCACGGCATCCGCGAGCGCGAGAAGGTGAACGACCTCCTCGAGGCGCTGTGCGGCGCGCGGCTGACCTACAACTACCACCGCATCGGCGGCGTGGCCTTCGACCTGCCCGAGGGCTGGCGCGACGAGTGCCTGCGCTTCCTCGACCACTTCGACGCGTTCGTCTCCGAGTTCGACCGCCTCATCTCCTGGAACGAGGTGTACGTGCGCCGCCTGGCCGGCGTGGCGGTGATCTCCCGGGAGCAGGCCATCTCGTTCGGGCTCTCCGGCCCCAACCTGCGCGGGTCGGGCGTCGACTTCGACCTGCGCCGCGATCTTCCCTACGGGCCGTGGGCGCTGCCCGACTTCAGGAAGGCCGTGAGCCTCGAGGTCCCGGTGGGCCGGGGGTTCGTGGGCCAGGTGGGCGACTGCTTCGACCGGTACTACGTGCGCTGCCTGGAGATGAGGACGTCGGCGCGGGTGGTGCGCGACGCGCTCGCCTCGATCCCCGAGGGCGAGATCGCCGCCAAGGTGCCGCGCAAGGTGAAGCCCGAGCCCGGCGAGGTGATGTCGCGGATCGAGTCCGCCCGCGGCGAGATGGCGTACTACGTCGTCTCCGACGGCACCGACAAGCCGTACCGGGTGCGGGTCCGCACCGGCAGCTTCACCGCCATGGGCATCATCGAGGAGGTCTCGAGGGGTCTCATGCTGGCCGACCTCGTCGCGCTCATCGCCTCGCTCGACGTGGTCGCCCCGGAGATCGACCGATGACCGGGCCCCGCCACGAGAGGACGCCCGCGAAGCCCGCGAACCCGCGCGGCGTGTTGCTGGGGACGCTCGCCTTCGGGCTGGGCCTGCCGCTCGTGCTCTTCTCGGCGGTGCTCGTGCTCTCGCCCCTCTCGCGGCCGGCCCTGGCCGCGGCGCTCGTGCGCCGGGTCGGCCAGGCGCTCGGGAAGGACTGGGATCCCTCCGGCTGGACCGCCACCGGCCAGCAGCTGCTCTACGGCGTCTCCATCGCGCTGCTCGCCTTCGTGCTCGTGAACTTCGGCGCGGTGGTGTCGGGCATGACCGTGTGGTGGGAGATGCGCGTCAGCTCCCGGATGCAGAGCCGGGTCGGCTACAACCGCGTCGGCGCCGCCGGCTTCTTCCAGTGGGTGGCGGACGCGGTGAAGCTCCTCTTCAAGGAGGACCTCGTCCCCGCCGACGCCGACCACGCCCTCTTCCGGGCCGCGCCGTACTTCGTGCTGGTGGGCTTCGCGCTCGTCTTCGTGGCGCTGCCCTTCGGCGAGAGCCTGGTGGCCGCCGACCTCGACGTCGGCGTCTTCTACGTCGTCTCGGTGACCGCCCTCGTGGTGGTGGGCATCCTGCTCGCCGGCTGGTCGTCCAACTCGAAGTGGGCGCTCTTCGGCGGGATGCGCTCGGCCGCCCAGGTGATCTCGTACGAGATCCCGGCCGGCATCGCGATCCTCGTGCCGGTGATGCTGGCGGGCACCCTCTCGCTGCAGGGGATCATCCGTGCCCAGGGGCCGTGGCCCTGGCAGTGGTTCGCCCTCGCCACTCCGGCCGGCCCGCTGGCGTTCCTGGTGTTCTTCGTCGCCCAGCTCGCCGAGGGCAACCGCACGCCGTTCGACCTTCCGGAGGCGGAGTCCGAGCTCGTGGCCGGCTACCTGTCCGAGTACTCGAGCTTCCGCTTCGCCCTCTACTTCCTCGTCGAGTTCGGGAACCTCTGGGTGATGGCCGCCCTCGCCGTCGCGCTCTTCCTGGGCGGCTGGCAGGTCCCCTTCGCCGGACCCGAGACCTTCGCCGCGGCGCGGGGCGCCGGCGAGCTTCCCTCCGCGGGCTGGTGGGGGCTGCAGGTGCTCTCCATGGGCGTCTTCGCCGTGAAGACGTTGCTCGTGGTGAACCTCATCGTATGGGTGCGCTGGACGCTGCCCCGCATCCGCGTGGACCAGATGATGACGCTCTGCTGGAAGTACCTCGTCCCCTTCGCGTTCACGGCGCTGGCGGTGACGATGGTCTGGCAGATCCTGGTCGCCCGGGTGCCGTCGGTGGGCGTGGCCACCGGCCTCGTGCTCGCCTCGGCCGCGCTCCTCGTCGGCGCCGCCTTCCTGCGCAGGACCTTCCGGAACGTCGCCGCCGCGCACGACCGCGTGGACCTCACGAACTGGTGACCGGGACATGAGCCAGGCCTTCCGCGAATACGCCGCCCCGGTCGTCCGCACGTTCACGTCGCTGTGGGACGGGCTCTCCATCACGCTCTCGCACCTCTTGCGGCGGCCGACCACGATCCAGTACCCGGACCGCACGCCCATCGCGGTGCGGGACATGCTGCCCCCTCGCTACCGCGGCTTCCTCGAGGTGGACGCGGCCATCTGCACCGGGTGCCAGGCCTGCGAGCGGGCCTGCCCGATCTCCGTCATCGCCATCGCCGTGGAGAAGGACCCGGCCCAGGGCAACCAGCGGGTGGTCACCCAGTTCGACATCGACCTCGCGAAGTGCATGTTCTGCGGGCTCTGCGTGGAGCCCTGTCCCACCGGCGCCATCCAGCACACCCGCGAGTTCGAGGGCTCGCAGCGGCACGTGCGCAACCTGGTCGTGCGCTGGGCCGATCCCCTGAAGCCGTTCCCGGTCTACAAGGTCCCGAAGGGCGTCGACCACCATCCCCGCGTGCCGCTCGG
>Ga0335084_10006652_pt1 | contig 11499 bp, 4 predicted proteins | sample Lox_Sample_44_FD_206721 | JGI IMG/M metagenome (GOLD analysis project Ga0335084, IMG submission 206721) | Soil microbial communities from Loxahatchee National Wildlife Refuge, Florida, United States - Lox_Sample_4.4 | ecosystem: Environmental > Terrestrial > Soil > Wetlands | place: USA: Florida...
TACCGCACCCCGGCAACCTTGCCGGAAACCCGGAAGGTGCTCGCGGGCATGACCATCATCGCCACGTTGGCCATGTTGGCCAGGTCCGCGCCCATCAGCGCGGCGTTGCTCCACGAATCGAGCGAAACTCCCTTCATGGCCTCGTGGCCAAAATAGTCCCGGCCCGAATCCACGCGCAGCAGTTCCTTCGAACCGGATAGCAGCCGGCTTACGTCCGGATTCCGCAGCGCCGCCTTGATCGCCGCCCGCATGTGCACGCCGTCCGCCGCCTGGAGCTTCGCCCCGGCCTCGCCGTAATAGTCGCGCATCACCGCCAGGAATTGCTCGTTGGTCAGCCGGCCGACGGCATCGAGGGGGAAGCCGCGTTCGTGCAGGCTCTGCATCAGCAGCAGCCCGCAATGCTGCGAGGCCACTTCCTTTTCATACTTGGTGGCGAGGTCTTCCAACGCATCCTCCTGGCCGACAATCGCGCTCGTCGCGGTCACCACTCCCATCTTCAAGTAGCCGAGCACGCCGCCGAGCCAGCCTTCGTCTCCCCCCGCCTTCAGCCGCTCGCCCAACTCGAGCTGCACCTGTTGCGCCTCCGCCGAGGCCTTGGCGTCGACCGCCTGCAGGTAGCCGTTCTCCACCATCGCAGCCATCCGCCGCGCCTGCTGCCAGAGCGGGTCGCCCTTCTCGGCCAATGCCTCAGCCTGTTCGCGGGTCGTCACGGGCGCGCTGGTCCCCTCCGGCGATTTCGTCAAATCCATCACCAGACGGAAACTCTCCAGCGCCCGCCGCAGGTCATGCTGGTCCAGGAAATGCAGCGCCTGCAGGTAGCGGGCATCCGCCGCATGCCGGCCGTCCGCGATGCTCGCCTGCACCGCTTGCGTGAATTTCTCGTCCTGCCCCGCCGCAAAATACAGCTGCGCCTCTGCCAAGCTCTTCAGGGACTTCACCTCCGGGATCGCGTCCTTCGCCGCCTTGCGGATCTCGTCCCATTTTGAATCCTGCCCGCGCGCCGCGAGTTCCTCCGCGATGGGATCGTAGTAGGTTTCCAGCGTGTTCTGGATCAGCTCGTCCTGCTCCGTGCGCGCGTCGCTGATCTGCTGCTTCAGCCGGTCGATCTGGCCCTGGATGACCGCGCGCGGCCTCGCGCCGAGGGTAGGCGCCGGCCCCATGGTGGCCTCGTCCCACCCGTCGATCCCCATCCGGATGATCGACTCGATGATCCCGTCCGATTCCGGTGTCCGCGGCTTGGCCAGCAGGCTCTCGAGATAGGCGATGCGCTGTTCTCGCTGCCCGATGATCTCCTTCAGATCGATCAACTTGAATCGCGCCTCGAGCAGCTTCCGCTCGGCCGTCGCCAGGGCTTCGTCGATCGACTTGAGCCAGCGGATGTCCGCCGCGCGCTCCTCGCCGTCGGACTCGGCGGGCGCCTCCGGTTCCGCCACCGCCACCGCGGCCGGCGCCGGCGCCGAGATCGGCGGCGGCCTGACCGCGGCCAGCTCCTCATGCGCCACGCCCTTTCGCCACAGCGTGCCCGCCACTATGCGGCTCCCTCCCGCAGTTACCATCACCTGATATTCGCGCCGCCGTGGATCCGCGGGAATGGCCTCCCACGTGCCTTGGATCTCCGGCGTCTCACCCCAGAATCCCTCGGGTTGCCGGCTGTTCGCGCGGTCGGCGGTTCCCAGCGAAGAACCTTTGGCCTCGTAGGCGCCGCGCAGCCGCCCGTCCGGCTCCATCTTCCCCGCCTTCCCATTGTAACCGTAGTCTGCGCGAATAAAGCGCCCCGCGGTCGTGTTGAGATCGCCCAGCTCGACCTCCAGGGACATCTGGCCGCCCCAGCCATTCGTCGTCACGCTTTTCTCGCCGCGGACCACGCGCAGGTCAACCGGCAGAGGGTCTCCCTTGTGAATCGTCTTCCCCCGCCACTGCACCTCGAACTTCGTCAAGGACCTCCCATCCGCGGCGGCGCCGGCCGGCGCCTTGGCCTCCAAGTCCAGCGCTTCTTCGACGATGTGGGCAAAATCCTTCGCCAGAGTGCCCTCATAGTCGAGGGTGCTCTGCGGCGGCGACGCCAGGGTCACCGTCACCCAATAGCGGCCGTCCGAACCGACCGCGCAGCCGACCCCGAGGGTTTTGAGATTGACGTCCCGCATGCGCCGGTAGCCCTCCGGCCACTCGCTCGCGGGTTTGGACGCGACGCTCTCCTTCGTCCCGCCCCGGACGACGGCCATGATCGTGTCCACCACCGTCTTCTCCGGAGCCCGCGGCGCCATCGCCACGCTTTCATACAGCTCGATCGATTCCGGGTTCTCGGAGAGTTTCTCCGGAATCGTCCCCAGCGCCCACTCGTAGCGGTCCATGGGCGTTTCGTGGCCGGGAGTGTCGGAATCGTGCGTCACCGCTCCCCGCTGCATCATCTCCACGCTGTGCTCCCGCGCCGCCTGGCACATCAAGGGCTCCAGCTTCTGCGCGCTCACGGCCATGAGCATCACGGCCGCGCTCTCCTCGTTGATCGCGCGCACGAGCAACTCCTCGAGGCGCTGCGCCGTCGGCGGCCCGGCCGCGGCGGCCGGCGGGACGGCCGTGGCCGGCGGCTGGCGCGGCGCACCCCTGCCGCCCGGGCGCGCGAACATGGCGGTGATCCAGATGCGTCCATCCCGACCCTCGGCGCAACCAAGGCCCATCATGCTTACCTCGCGGTCGAGCAGGTTGCGGCGGGCCTCGGCCGTCCCGTTGAGCGCGGTGTGGGCACTGGCGCCCACCGCGCTCTCCGGCAGTCCCGCTGGCAGCACCGCCACATTCTCCGTGAGCTTGTCCGCCGATTTGCCGAAGGCCCATTGGAAACGATCCTCGGGCGTCTGGTGGTCCGGGAGTTTCGACCCATGCGTCGCCACCCCCTGGCGCGCCATGTCCACGCTGTGCTCGCGCGCCGCCTGGCTCAGCGTCGGATCCAGCGGGAGCGGCGCCAGCCCGCTCCGGCGGCGTGCCAGGTTCATTGTGTCGACCAGCTGCTGTTCCACCCGCGGAATCTGCTGGGCCGGGTCGGCCGCGAATCCGGCCGCGGCGCCCAGCGCCACGATCAGCGACCAGCGGGTCATCTTTCGGAATGCCTCTTGTCGGGTTCGATTCATGCGCGCTTCCCTCCGCTGGTTTCCGCGGTCACACGGAGCGTCTGGGTGCAGATGGGGACGGCTCGCCGTCGTTCGCTGACCTACTGCGGGAATCCCGTGTTCTGCTGCCGCGTGAAGCGCACGCCGGGAGCGAAGTTGACCACGTCCATGACGATGGTGTTGCCCTCAAGCTGAAAGTTGGGGGCGAATGGCTGCCCGCCGTCGGGCTGGAGAATCAGCCGGCCGCCTTCGAAGCGATAGGTCCCGCTCATCCGGCCGAGCGACTGCATGCCGACCCACGTGTCACTCGAGAACAGGTTCATATCTCCAAAGATGATGACGCTGCGGAAGAGCGTCTGCGGGTCGGTCATGCCCGTGGCCACCCACGTGCCGCGCAGGTCCGGCCCGCCGGTCGTCATGGGAGGCGAGAACCCGGGAATCCCGCCCTCGGGAGGCGTCACCGGAAACCCGCCGGGCGCTGGCGGGACCGTGCCGCCGCCCGGACCGGGAGGCGTCACCACCGCCGGTTGGCGATTGAGCGAGTCCACGATCGCCCGGAGGATCTCGTTCGGCATGCCCGCCTGCTGCAACTGCTGGATCTGCTCATTGCCCTGCAGCGTGAAACCCAGCGGCGAACTCGTCACCACGTCGACGGCGACCGCGACCGGGTACTGCAGCACGCTCGCCATGGCCTGGATCTCCCCGAGCGAGAGCAGCGCCGTCGGGTAACCCTGGGCCTCCCGGGTGATCTCGGCGGTGCCGCCCGACCGCGTGGCCAGCCGGGCGTGCGCGCTGGCCAGTCCCGCCGCTCCGTGCTTCGCATGGAGGCCGGCCAGCCGCAGGTGGGCGAGGCCGGTCCACTGGCCCCGCGGATGGTGAAACAGGTAGAGCGCGAAGATCTGCGCCGCCGGCGGCGCGCCGCCGGGGCCGTCCGGCTGCTGCAGCAGGAAATCGCCGAAGTACATCAGGACGGACTCGTCGGGCGGTTGGTTCGCCGCCGCGCAGCGCCGCACGGATTGCGAAAAGTAGTTGGCGGCCTCGGCCGCCCGGCCCGCGCCGTTCAGGCACAGGCCGATCCGACCCAGCACCTCGCCGTTGTCGGGAAAATCGTTGAGAATGCGCTTGTACTCCGCCACCGCGTCGTCCGGCCGCTTGACCTGTTCGAAATAGGCCGCCACGCCCAGGCGGGCCGGCAGGTAGACCGGGCTGATGCGCGCGGCTTCGGCCCACTCCTTCCGGGCGTTCTCGAAGTCGCGCTTCGCGGCATAGATGGTGGCGGCCGTGACGTGCGGATTTACGATGAGTCCGCCGGTCACCACCTTCGCCTTCTCGACGTGCTGGAGCGCCTCGTCGAAGCGCGACTGGCGCAGGCAGATGTCGGCCAGCAGCAGATGCCCCTGCCAGTCCTTCGGGTCCGCCGCGGTGGCGCGCGTGGCCAGATCGGACGCCTCCTGCAGGTGGTTCTCCTGCAACTCGAGCTGGGCGAAGGCCACCAAGGTGTCCGGCTGGCGGGCATCGCGCGCCAGAGCCTCGCCATACGCCTTCCGCGCCGCCGCCATCTGCGCCTGCGCCGCGGCGGGATCACCCTCGGCTGACGCCGCCAGCGCCCGTTGAAAATGGCACTCGCCCAACCGCATCCGCGCAATCGCCTGCTGCGGCTCGAGGTTCACCGCCCGCAGCGCCACCTGCTCTGCCGCCTTCAGCGAACCGACCGACACGAAATACTTGGAGAGCTCGAAGCAGTCGAGAAAGTCGAAATCCCGGCCCGATTTGCCCAGTCCCGGGATGCACGCCAGCGGAAACTCCCGGATCGCCGCGTCGATCGGCACAACCCCCCGGTAGCGGATGAGATCATTCCTCCGCGCGGCCTGCGGATCGAGCACCACGTCCTGCCCGAAGGTGTTCAGTCCGATGACGCCACCCGTCACCAGGCTCACGCTGGGACCGCCGCTCGAACCGTGCGTGAAGGCCGCGTCGACATAAATCGAATCCACGTCCCCCTGCGGCCCGCGATTGAACCGCATCACCACGCCTTTGCTCACGGTGAGCGAGACCCCCTCCAGCAGACCCCGGCTGGGGAAGCCCAGCGTGACGACGTCGTCGCCGGCTTCGATCTCAGCCAGCCGCGACAGGGGCATCGGCTCGTATTCGCCGGGCGGAATCTTCAGCAGCGCGACGTCCGTCCCGTAGTTGGACTCTTCGAAGGCGCTCATCTTGAACTTCGCGTCGACGAACTGCGCCTCGACCGGCGGTCGCTTCAGGGACTCGTCCCATTGCACCATCAGCTTCTGCGCGGGCTGGCGCGTCGCCATGTCGAAGGCGACATGGTAGTTGGTCAGCACATAGCCGTCGCGGCTGATGATGAAGCCGGACCCGGTCCAGCCCGAGCCGTTCGCGCCCGCGCCCACGATCGACACCACCGAAGCCCGGAATTTCTGCGTGATCTGGCGCGCTTCGAAGGACTGCTCGCGGCGGGCCAGGCTCGCCCGCCCGAAGGTGGACTCCGCGGCGATCTTGAGGAACGCCGGCCGCAGCGACGCATATTGGTCCGCGGGGGCGAAACAGGTGAGCTGGTAGGCCACGCCCTCCCGTTCCGCGACGAAGATCTCCCAGGTGAACTCGCCGGTGTGATCCTCCCACGTGCCCTGCAGGGTGCAGGTCGCCGCCTCGAGCGCGCCCAGCTTCGCCGGGCCGATCTGCCCGTGCAGCTTCATCCCCGGTTCATCCCGCAGAATGCCCGGCATGAGGTGTTTCAACACGGCCGCCGCTGTCAGGTGCTGGCGCCGAAAGACGTCGCTGAGGACGACCGCGATCACCTTCGCGCCGACGCGAACCTGTTTCGGCGGCACCCTCCCTGCCTCGGTGGAGAACGTGTACCAGACATAGCCGCCGCCGATGTGACGCATGACGCGCCAGGCGCCGGGAAACCGGATCTCGAAGAGCCCGGCCGGATGTCGAAAGACTCCGGATTCGGACGGATCGTTGACGGCATAGATCACGTCGCCGTCCCGCGCGATGCGTCCGGGCAGCGGCGGGCGGAAGGCAGGCGGCATCGCCGGCGCGTCTCCCGCGAGCGCGGCGCGCGAACCAGTGGCCTCCGGCTGGGCGGCGGCGGCGTCCGGCACGCCGAGCAGAGTGTCATCCTGCCCGGCCGGCCGCGCCGCTCCGCGCGCACCGACGGCAAGGAGCGCGCACAGAACCATGGTCGCTGAAACGCAGTTCGCAGCGAGGCGATCAGGGGGCCGAAGCATGGACGACGCCCGCAGCCTCACGCTCAGCACGCGCGCTGCGGCGTTGCGTCACGCAAACCATTTCCGCCAGCCAAAGTCAAGGCACGCGGCAGCGCGCGGTCAGGCGGCACCCGCAGGCCGACGCGCCCCCGTTGCTCCGCTCGCTCGCCCCAGCAACCACTGCTCGGCTTCGCCGACCGTCGCGAACACCGCCATGGGCACGCCGCGGTTGACCGCGACGGTCTCGGCGAACTTCATCAGGTCGCCCTCGGCATTGACGTCGACGTAAGCCAGCGACTCCAAGAATCCCTGCGCCCGGCCGCTTTCCTCCGACGTCAACTGGAACACGTCCATCGTGCCGAGGCGGGGACCCTCGAGCCGCTCTTCGATCAGCACCCGAAAGCATTTCCGCGCCTGGCACTCGCGCCGGATCCCCTCGAGGTAACGCTTCACCGTGTCCGGCTTGTTCGGGCCGGTGACGACCACGTGCAGGTAGGTCGGCTTCGGGGTGATCTTCAGTTTGTACGACACAGCTGCCTCCTCTGCACTCGGCTGCGCCACCCACCTCCGGTCGGCGGTGGTTCCGCAGGAGGAGCGGTCCGGGGTATTGCCTCAGATTAGGGCACGCAAACCCTAATGAGGCAACCCCCGAAATCGGGCGGATGGCAGTGCTCGCCGCGACACCCAAACGTTCAGGAACTGGGTGTGGCGGCCGGAGGAGACGCTGCAATATCCGGCAGCCAGACGACCATCTCGCCGGGCCCGCGGTTTGCCCACGCGAAATAAGGGATCGCCGTGAGATCCTGCTCCCGGGCAACCGCCCTGCCCTGCGCATCGCGGCTTTGCGCAAGGGCGCGACCCGTGATCACCACAACGCCATTGAGCAGATCGGCCTTGAATTCGGAGGTCAGCGCGGCGGCTTCAGGCAGCGTGAGCTGGCGCACCTTGCCACCAGGATTGTCGGGCCATTCGACACAATACACGAGCGGCCCGCGCTGCAACGCCACCCGGCCGCGGTCGGCCGCCACGGCTCCATTCGCCACCACGCGGCGCACCGGCATGGGCAGGCTCAGCTCGATGATGTCGCCGCGTTGCCACTCGCGGTCGAGGCGCACATAGCCGTGGTCGAGTGCCAGCCCGACCGCCGCACCATTGACTTTCAGCGTCGGCAGCGGGGCGGCCTGGTCGTGGTATCGGTAGAGATCCCCCGGCACCGGCTCCTCGCGCGCCCAGCCGGGGATGCGGACGTTGATGGCGAACCGCGCACGCTGGTCGGGATTGACGGTGATCCGAATACCGCCGTCCCACGGATACCGGGTCTCCTGCACGACGTTGACCGACCGGCCGCTGTCCAGTCTGATGTCGGCCGTACTGCCGACGAAGAGATTGACGTAAAGCGCATCGCCCGCCTGGGCGTAAACGTATCCCGGCACGGAGGCGAGGAAGCGCGTGATGTTGCCCGGGCAGCAGGCGCACCCGAACCACGGACTCCGCTGGTAGCCGCCCTCCGACTCGAGCGGATTCGGATAGAAGAACGATTTGCCGTCGAGCGAGACGCCCGAGATGAGCCCGTTGTAGAGCGTCCGCTCCAAGATGTCGACGTACCGGGCATCGCCGTGGAGCAGGAACAGCCGCTGATTCCAGTAATCGTTGCCCACCGCGGCGCAGGTTTCGTTGTAGGCGGTCAGGTTGGGCAGCTCGTAGTTCGCCCCAAATGCCTCGCCTTCGGGCCGGGCGCCAATGCCGCCCGTGACATAGAGTTTGGTCGTGACGACGTTCTGCCAGATCCGGTCGATGGCCTTCACGTAGGCGGCGTCGCCGGTGAGCGCGGCCACGTCGGCCATGCCCGAATACATATAGGTGGCGCGCACGGCGTGGCCGACCGCCTCCGTCTGGTCGATCACCCGCAAATCCGCCTGGCCGTAAGGGCTGCCGCCGGGCCCGCGCGCGTCCAGAAAGAACTTGGCCAGTTTCAGGTAGCGCTCATCTCCCGTGATCCGGTAGAGCTTGGCCAGGCCCATCTCGACAATCTGGTGCCCCGGCCACACGCTCCGCTTGCCGGGCCCGAAGGTGCGGTCCAGGAGATCGGCGCTCTTGAGCGCGACGTTGAGCAGCGAGCGCTTGCCGGTCGCCTGGTAGTGCGCCGCCGCCGCCTCGTACAGGTGGCCGAGGTTGTACAACTCGTGGCTCAGCTCCTGTTCCTTTTCCCAGCGGTGCGCGCCCGCCCATTTGTGCGGATGCACGGGATCGATCGTGCGCGTAGTGTAGAGATAGCCGTCGGGCTCCTGGGCCGCGGCGATTTTGGCGATCAAGCCGTCGAGGTAGGCGTCGAGCTTCGAATCCGGGCGCACGCTGAGGGCGTAGGAGGCGCCCTCCAGCACCTTGTAGATATCGGTGTCGTCGAAGGGAAAGCCCGGCGGCGTCTTGTCTTTGACCTCCTCGCCCCGCAGCGCCGCCGCGGCGCGCTCGAAATTGAAGACGCGCCCCGTCTCCTCGCACTTCTGAAAGGCAAAGGGGATCGTGACCGTGCGGTTGATTTCAATGCGCGGCGCCCAGAAGCCGTCGTTGAAATGGACGGCGGTGAACGGCACCGGCTTGACCGGGTAATCCCGCGCCGGGTGCGGCGCCTCCGCCGCCGGAGCCGCCGCCGGCGCGGTCGGCTCCGCAGGGCTCGCCGGGGCGGAAATAGCCAAACAAAGCGACCCCCATCCCGCCAGTCCCGCCCACCGCGCCACGGTAGTGTTCATGGTTCCGAGAACAGCCAGAATGCCGGCGAAGACAAGACTGGGCTGGCGCCGCGGCCGTCATTCGCCTTGCCCGGGGCGACGAGTGGCGCATAACCCTTGCCCGCCGGCATGAACATCCAACCAACCAAGCCCGAGTTTCTGCGCCTGTGCGAGCAGGGCAACGTCGTGCCGGTTTTTGCCGACCTCATGGCCGATTTCGAGACGCCGGTCTCGGCCTACGCCAAACTCAAGGCGGCCGGCCCCGCCTACCTGCTCGAGTCGATCGAGGGCGGGGAATTCGTGTCCCGCTACAGTTTCATCGGCTGCCGGCCGCGGCGCGTCTTCGCCTGCTACGCGCAGACCACCGAGATCCGCGAGCCCGGCCGGCCCCCGCAGCGCGTCCCCACCCCGCACGATCCGCTCCGGCTGATCGAGGCCGAAATCGCCGGCTTCCGGCCCGTGCCCGTCGCGGGCATGCCCCGCTTCATGGGCGGCGCCGTCGGCTATCTCGGCTATGAGTACATTCACCGCGTCGAGCCGACCGTGCCCGAGGCGGCGCGCGACGAACTCGGCCTGCCCCTCGTCTACTTCATGCTGTCGGACACGCTGCTGATGTTCGACCGCGCGAAGCAGACGCTCCGCCTGTGCGTCAACGCCCACGTGCGCCCGCCGGCCGGGGGCGCCGGCAGCGCAGCGGGCATGGCGCCGGCGGCCGCCTACGACGCCGCTGTCGCGGAATTGCACCACCTCGACGACCTCCTGCGCCAGTCGCGGGAGCCCGCGTCGTCCGCCCTGGTCGAACCGGCGCGGATCGATGTGCCGCCGTCCAACTTCACCCGGGCCGACTTTGAGAAGATGGTGGAGAATGCCAAGGAGTACATTCGCGCTGGCGACATCATCCAGGTCGTGCTCGCCCAGCGCTTCGCGCGGGAGTTCAGGAAGACCCCGCTCGACCTCTATCGCGCGCTGCGCACGGTCAATCCGTCTCCCTACATGTTCCTGCTCGACACCGGCGATTTCGCGCTCGTGGGCGCCTCGCCCGAGGTCCATGTGCGGGCGACCGACGGCCGCATCGAGATCCGCCCGATCGCGGGCACCCGCCGCCGCGGCGGGACGGTCTCCGAGGATCTCGCGCTCGAAAAGGAACTCCTCGCGGATGACAAGGAGCGCGCCGAGCACCTCATGCTGGTCGACCTCGCCCGAAACGACATTGGCCGCGTCTGTCGCTACGGCACCGTCACTGTCCCCGAGTTCATGGTCGTCGAACGCTACTCTCACGTCATGCACATCGTGTCGCAGGTGGAAGGGCGGCTGGCTTCCGACAAGTCCGCGTTCGACCTCATGCGCGCCACCTTCCCCGCCGGCACGGTCAGCGGCGCCCCCAAGATCCGCGCCATGCAGATCATCGCCGAACAGGAGCGCCTGCAGCGCAGCTTCTATGCGGGTGCGCTCGGTTATTTCAGCTACGACGGCAACCTCGACTCCTGCATCACGCTGCGCACCGCCCTGGTGAAGGACGGCACCGTGTACATCCAGGCGGGCTGCGGCATCGTCGCCGACTCCGAGCCCGCGGCGGAGTACCAGGAGAGTATCAACAAGGCCTCGGCCTTGCTGAAGGCCGTCGCCATCGCCGAGGCGCTCTAACCCGAATCTACGCGGTCTTGCCGCAGGTTCACTCGCGAGGCCCGGAACCGTCCGGCGGTAGGGCCGGACCTTGGTCCGCGCCGTTTGGGTACGGCGAATCATCCGCTGGGAAAGGACGACCACGAGCAAGCTCGGGCCCTACGGTGATGGTAGGGCCGGACCTTGGTCCGCGCCGTTTGGGTACGGCGAATCGTCCGCTGGGAGAAGACGGCCACGAGCAAGCTCGGGCCCTACGGTGACGGTAGGGCCGGACCTTGGTCCGCGCCGTTTGGGTACGGCGAATCGTCCGCTGGGAGAAGACGGCCACGAGCAAGCTCGGGCCCTACGGTGGCGGTAGGGCCGGACCTTGGTCCGCGCCGTTTGGGTACGGCGAATCGTCCGCTGGGATACGACGCCCACGAGCAAGCTCGGGCCCTACGGTGATGGTAGGGCCGGACCTTGGTCCGCGCCGTTTGGGTACGGCGAATCGTCCGCTGGCAAAGGACGGCCACGAGCAAGGAGGGGCGGTACCGGAGGCGACGGGTAACAGCCGTGTTACGCATCGAGCGTTGGCTTCCAGGGCCGCCTGCCGTTCCGTGGCCGCCAGTGCCGGCCGGCGCGTCTCCAATGGACCGGGTAGTCCCATTCAAAGCGCGCCGTTTCGGCACGATCTTCCCATGAAACCGAGCCAAATTCGTGCCATTTCAGCTGCGACCGGGGTCAGCGATGCCATCCCCGCCTGGCCGTGCCCAGAGTGGAACGCATTAAGCTGGAACATACCGGAGAGTCAGGCGATTAGCCCAAATGATACTTGGCGTT
>Ga0335084_10006653_pt1 | contig 11498 bp, 11 predicted proteins | sample Lox_Sample_44_FD_206721 | JGI IMG/M metagenome (GOLD analysis project Ga0335084, IMG submission 206721) | Soil microbial communities from Loxahatchee National Wildlife Refuge, Florida, United States - Lox_Sample_4.4 | ecosystem: Environmental > Terrestrial > Soil > Wetlands | place: USA...
GGCTGCGAAAGTGGCCGCCGGTCAGGCGCGCTTCGTCCTGTGCGCGGCTTGTCACGGTGCGGATGCGAAGGGCAATTCTGCCATCGGGGCGCCGAATCTCACCGACGACGTCTGGCTCTACGGCGGCTCCGCTGTCGAGATCCGCAGGACCATCAGCGGCGGCCGGCACGGCTCCATGCCGGCCCATGGCTGGCTCGGCGAAGACCGCGTGCGCTTGCTGGCGGCCTACGTTTACAGCCTCTCGCACCCTGAGTGAAGCGCAGTGCGTCTGTACCGTTTTCCTCCCCCGGGCGCGCGGCTGCGCAGGCACGACCTGGGCGTGATCCTCTGGCCCTCGTTCCTCGCCGCCTGCGCCGCCAGTCTGCTGTTCTTTGCCGCGGTAGACCCGCTGTTGCTGCGCGATGCCGGGCCCCAGATCTTCGGCGCCATCAGCCGCGAGAGCGGCTACGCGCTTGGCTTCGGTTTTTTCTGGAGCGTCGGTGCGCTCGCCAGCGGACTTAGCGTGTATCTCATACGCACCGCCAGGGGGGACGATAACCGCCCGGACCGCATACTATGAAGACGGCGCTCACGCACGCTCAGGCTGACGCAGCCGACGCCTTTTATCTGGCGTCGCAGAAGATCTACCCGCGCGAAATCGATGGACGGTTTGCACGACTGCGCAAGAGCGCAGCAATCGCTCTGCTCGGACTGTTCTACGCCTTGGCCTGGCTGGAATGGGACGGCCACCAGGCGCTGCTCTTCGATCTGCCGGCGCGCAAATTTCACATCTTCGCCCTGACCCTTTGGCCGCAGGATTTCCTCTATCTGGCGCTGCTGCTCATCATTGCCGCGCTGTCGCTCTTTTTTTTCACGGCCCTCGCCGGCCGCCTCTGGTGCGGGTATGCCTGCCCGCAGACAGCCTGGACCGAGCTGTTCATCTGGATCGAGCAGTGGACCGAGGGCGGTCGCTCGCAGCGCATGAAGCTCGACCGCAGTCCCTGGACGGCGGGCAAGCTTGGGCGCAAGGCGCTCAAGCAGACCCTGTGGCTTGCCCTCGCGCTGTATACCGGCTTTACCTTTGTCGGCTATTTCACCCCGATTCACTCCCTCGGCGCCCAGATCATTGCCGGACAGGCCGGCGCGTGGGCGCTGTTTTGGATTCTGCTCTACTCGTTGGCGACATACGGCAATGCCGGCTTCCTGCGCGAGCAGGTGTGCAAGTACATGTGTCCCTACGCCCGGTTTCAGTCGGCGATGTTCGACCGCGACACCCTCATCATCTCCTACGACCCCAGGCGCGGGGAGCCGCGTGGCGCGCGCCGCCGCGGCTCGGACGCGCGCGCTCAAGGCCGCGGTGACTGCATCGACTGCACGCTCTGCGTGCAGGTGTGCCCGACCGGCATCGACATCCGGCAGGGCCTGCAGAATGAGTGCATCGCCTGCGGGGCCTGCATCGATGCCTGCGACAGCGTCATGGACAAGATGGGCTCAGCACGCGGCTTGATTCGCTACACCACGGAGCAGGCGCTGCGAGGACAGCGCACCCAGCTGCTGCGGCCACGCATCGCGGTGTATGCCGGGTTGCTGGCGGGGATGACGGGCTTTCTCGGCTACTCGCTGCTCACGCGCATGCCGCTGATCGTCGATGTGATCCGCGACCGCAACGCGCTCTATCGCGAGGTGCACGGCGACCGCATTGAGAACACCTACAGCCTCAAGGTGATCAATCTGGACGACGCGCCACACCGCTACCGGCTCTCTGCCAGCGGCGTTGATTCGCTGCAGATCGCCGCGCCCAGCGCACCGATAGCGCTCGCACCCGGCTCGGTCAGCACGGTGATCACGCGGCTCGAAGCCGCCAGTGTCCAGGCACAGGGCGTGCGGCCAATCACCTTCACGCTCACCGCGATTGATAAGCCCACGATCACCGTCAGCGAAACTGCACGTTTCATAGGACCCCGGCCATGAACAGCGAACTGATGCCCTGGTACCGCAACTTCTGGCCCTGGTTCATCATCGCGCTCCTGTCGTGTGCCATCGTCGCTAGCCTTGCAAGTGCTTATCTGGCAATGCACACCAACGACGTGGTACTGGACCACGGCGACCAGTCGAGCTAGGGGCGCGAGGGTCGTGTCCGCAGCAACCTGCTTTCATTGCGGCAACCCGCTGCCGGCAGGCCAGGTGCCATACCTGCTGGTCAATGGGCAACGGCAAGCACTGTGCTGCTGGGGTTGCGAGGCCGCGGCACGCTTTATCCTGGAGCAGGGACTCGAGCGCTTCTACCAGTACCGCGCGCCCGGCGCACCCCCCGCCGCAGTCGAACGCGACTGGGACGTGTATGACCGGGCGCAACAGCTGCGTCGTTATACGCAGTTGCAGGCCGACGGTCGACGCGAGGTCGGCATTCATCTGGATGGCTTGCATTGCGCGGCGTGCGTCTGGCTAATCGAGAATAGCCTGCAGCGGCTGCCCGGCCTCTCTGACGTCTGCGTCAACCTCCCCGAGACGCGTGTGCAGCTGCGCTTTGACCCACAGCAGCTGCAGCTGAGCGAGTTGCTGCGCACCTTGCAGCGACTCGGCTATCAACCGCGGCCCCTGAGTCTCGGCGAGGGCACACGTCAATCCGATGAGGCGCGGCGCGCGGCGCTGCGCCGCCTTGCGGTGGCCGGCTTTGGCATGATGCAGGTGATGACGTTTGCAGTCTGCCTGTACGCCGGTGCCATGGATGGCATCGCGCCGGATCTGGAACAACTGCTGCGGTGGGTGAGCCTGGTGGTATCGACGCCAGTGGTGCTGTATGCGGCGCAACCCTTCTTTGTTTCGGCTTACCGCAGCCTGCGGGCCTGCACACTCGGCATGGACGTGCCGGTCGCCGTATCCATCGGCGCGGCGTATGCCTGGAGCCTCTGGGCGACCGTTGTGGGTCACGGCACCCTGTACTTTGACAGCGCGGTCATGTTCACCTTTCTGCTGCTGCTCGGACGCTACGTGGAAATGTCGTTGCGCCACCGGGCCGCACGCCACGAGGACGCACTGCATCGCCTGTTGCCGGCGAGCGTGTTGCGTGTCGCAGGCGAGTCCAGCGAACGCGTGGCTCCCGAGGAACTCTCGGGCGGGGAGCTCATACGGGTGCTGCCGGGTGAGCGGATCCCGGCGGACGGGCAGGTTGATGCCGGGACGTCCGAGATTGACGAATCATTGCTGAACGGCGAATCGTCACCGCGCATCTGCCGCAGGGGTGACGCCGTGCTCGCCGGTAGCCTCAACCTCAGCGGAGCCCTTGACATCGTAGTCACCAACGTCGGCCAGGACTCGACCCTGGCGGCGATCGGACGATTGCTGCAGCGTGCGCAGGCGGCACGTCCACCGGTCGCCGCGCTCGCCGACCGCGTGGCAGGGTGGTTCGTCGGCGCGATACTCGTGCTGGCGCTGCTCGTTGGCTTGCTCTGGTGGCACATCGACAGCGGCCGCGCATTCGCCGCCGTACTGGCGCTCTTGGTGGTCACCTGCCCGTGTGCGCTCTCGCTCGCCACCCCGGCCGCCCTGGCGGCCGCGACCGCCTCCCTGGCTCGTGCCGGGATCCTGGTTACGCGAAGCGCGGCGCTCGAGCGGCTCGCCCATGCCGACCACATCGTCTTCGACAAGACGGGCACGCTCACTCGCGGGCAGCCGCGCGTTGTCGCCGCCGTCGTCCTCGATCCCAGGGTGACGCAACAGCGCTGCCTGCAAATCGCTGCAATCCTGGAGGGGTATTCGCCGCACCCGATCGCACGCGCGTTCCGTGACGATGGCTGCACAGCACAGGCAGAGGACGTGCGCATCGTGCCCAGCGGCGGAATCGAAGGTCGCATCGACGGTGAACGGTATCGCATCGGCCATGGCGATTTTGTGCGCTTCGCCAGCGAGCGCTGGCCCAACACGCCGCAGGCTGGTGCAGCGACGGGACACAGCGTCGTTTGGCTTGGCGATGCGCGCGGTCCGCTTGCCCGGTTCGACCTGGCCGACGACTTGCGCGGGGACGCTGCCGAAAGCGTGCGCCGCCTCCAGCATTTAGGACTCACCGCGCAGATCGCCAGCGGCGACCGGCCGGATCCGGTGCAGCTATGCGCGCGACGCCTGGGGATCGCGCAGGCGGATTCCGCCCTCACTGCCGCCGACAAGGTGAGCCTCGTGCAGAGGCTGCACGCTCAGGGACGCCGCCTCATCGTGGTCGGTGACGGCATCAACGATGCGCCCGTGCTGGCGGCTGCCGACGTCTCGGTCGCCATTGGGAGCGGCGCGGAGCTTGCTCGTGTCAGCGCCGATCTCATCCTGCTCGGCAGCGGGCTCGGCGGCTTGGTCACCGGCATCACCACCGCCAGGCGCATGCTGGCCGTAATCCGGCAAAACCTTACGTGGGCGGCCGTATACAACCTCACCGCCGTGCCGCTGGCGGCCGCGGGCCTGCTCGACCCCTGGATGGCTGCGGTGGGCATGTCGGCCAGTTCACTGCTGGTGGTACTCAATGCACTGCGGCTCCTGCGCTCGCCGCGGTCCGCAGCGGCGCTACCGCAAATGACCGCCGCCCCTGCGATGCACGCATGAGACTTCCTGTGTCAACACTCAGCTGGAGCGGTGAGGAGGAATGCTCTTGCGCCGTTGTGCAGCTGGGGCTGGTAAGTGGATCTGTTGCTCCAGATGCGCCACAGGACCCGTACCCAAGCGCGGGCGAGGATGCGCACGGCATGGGGATGACGACAGCCGCGGGCACGTGCTTTGTCGTAGATGGATTTAGCCCAGGCACAGCCATGACGGGAGTTGTCCGCCCAGATGGTGAGGGCGCGACGCAATCGGTGATTGCAGGCCCAACGGAAGATGACGGCTTTGCTTTTGCCGCTTTGACAGGTGACCGGAGCAAGGCCTGCCTCGGCAGCGAGCTGGTCATCGGTGGCGAAGCGCTCACGCACATCGCCGAGTTCGGCCAGGATCTGTGCAGCGTTGAGACGTCCGGTGCGGGGCAAGGACATCAGGATGCTGCCATCGGGCAACTCGCCGATGTCGTGTTCGATACGCGAGGTGATGCGGGAGAGCTGGGTGACCAGGACCGAGAGCACACGGGCCAGAGCGCTGACCACAGCGCCCTTGGCCTGCTGTTCGGCACTGCCGGCCTGACCTGGGGGAGCCTCTCTGAGTCGCTGCAGCAGCCGTGCGGGGGAAGTTCGGCCACAGTAGCCTTCGGCGGCCAGGAAGCCAGCAAGGCGTTTCTCGCCGAGTCTGGCAGCACTGGCGGGGGTGGGGTAGCGCTCGATGAACGCCAGCGCGATAGGCGAATCGATCTCGGCAAACAAACCGGCGGGAGCGGGCCAGAAGCTCTCGAGGAGTGCGCGCAGCTGGTTGGCGAGTGCGATGCGCTCGGCCACCAGATCATCGCGGCTGCGAACCAGAGCCCGCAATGCCTGCATGGCATCGCTCAAGGGGGCCAATGTGCGAAAGCGGTGACCGTCGGTGCGCAGCACATCAGCCAGCACATAGGCATCGCCTGCATCGTGCTTGCCGGTGGCGGCCCGGTAGCGTGGTCGGCAGGCTTTGACCACGTTGGGATGAATCGGCACCACAGCCAAGCCGGCCTGCAGGAGCGTGTCGACCAGCAACCCCGAAGGACGCTCGATCGCGACCGGGACGGCCGGATCGATGCGCTGCAGACGTTGGCACAGCCCGCTCAGCCCCCGCGCATCGTGACTCACCTGAGTGCTCAGGATGATCTTGCCGTGGTCGTCGAGCACGCAAACCGCGTGCTGGGCGCCACCCCAATCGATACCCGCGAAATAGCTCATAAACGACCTCCAGAGGTACACAATGTTCGTGTCGGGAGGTCCTGCGGGTTGCTCACTGACTGGCGCTCTGGGCCGCTAAACCTGGCGCTGCTTCCTGTAGCCCGTAAAGACCTCCCGGCACTTGCCGTGCCGCAGGTCTCATGCGGGCCATCTGCTGGCAAGCATCCGGGGCGGTCACGACAAGTACACGAGAGAAAGAGACCTACCCCTCCAGGCGTAGCCTCTCAACCCCAAGAGGTACACCAGTGAGCATCCTCTATCTCCTCATCCCTCTCAGCCTGATACTGGTCGCATTCGCGCTCTGGGCATTCTTCTGGGCGGTGAGGCAGGGCCAGTTCGACGACCTGTCCAGCCCGGCGACACAGATCCTGCTCGACGACGACCGCATGCCGCCGTCGCCGCCAGCAAGGACGCCCCATGACTGAGCTGCTTTGGGGCACCGCATTGCTCGCGGGCCTGCTCGGCAGCTCGCACTGCGTTGCGATGTGCGGTGGCATCGCCACGGCCCTCGCGGGCGGTGTGCCCACATCGCGGTCACTGCGCGTGGCACTGCCGCTGCTGCACGGCTGCGGCAGGATCGTCAGCTACGGGGTTGCCGGTGCGCTGGCTGCAACGCTCGGCGTCGCAGCGTTGCGCCTGCTGGCCGTCGAGCATTGGAGCGCGCTGCTGCGCCTCGGCAGCGCTCTCGTGATGGTTATCATCGGGCTGAAGATCACGCTCGCGCCACCCGGCAGGATTGCATGGCTGCGCGCGCCGGAGCGCCTCGGCGCGCTCCTGTGGCGACGTATCGCTCCGGTCCTCGGTCGCCGCATGCCCTCTGCGCTGGTGCCGCGTGCCCTGGCTGTGGGCCTGCTGTGGGGTTGGCTGCCGTGTGGACTCGTCTACTCGGTGCTGCTGGCCGCGGCGACCTCCGGCACCCCGCTGCGTGGTGCGCTGACGATGCTGGCCTTTGGCGCCGGCACGCTGCCGGCACTGGCCGGGGTCGGATATCTCGGTGGGCGCCGGGCGGCTCGGGCACTTGGTGGCTCCGCAAAGCTCGCCGGGATCGCCATCGTCATGTGTGGCCTGTGGACTGCCGCGATACCGCTCGCGACACTCGCGGGCCTTCATGGCCACCATCATACGCACCTCTCGCTCGGGGCCGGTGTACCCCCATGAGCAATGCGCCGTTGCTCGAGGAGCGGCTGCTGCAGCGGTACGACCGCCCGGGGCCTCGGTACACCTCGTATCCGAGTGCACCACACTTCCGCACTGACTTCAGCATGACGCAGCTGTGCCAGCACGCGCGACTTGCAGATGCCCGGCAGCCGCCAGCGCCGCTATCGCTTTATGTGCACGTGCCGTTCTGCCAGAGCCCCTGCTTTTATTGCGGCTGCAACCGTGTAATCACGCGCGATCGGGAACGCGGCAGCGACTACGTCACGCGCGTGCTGCAGGAAGCCGCGCTCGCCGCTCCGCTATTTCACAGGGGCCGCCGCGTCGTGCAGTTGCACCTGGGTGGGGGGACACCGAATTTCCTCACGGTCGAGGCGCTGGCGGCGTTGACCAGCGGACTGCAGCAACACTTCGAATTCAGCTCAGCACCCGATCGCGACTACTCCATAGAGCTGGATCCGCGCTCGCTGCCGCGAAGTGCGGAGCACTACGCCGCGCAGCTCGCCGAGCTCGGCTTCAACCGGGTCAGCATCGGGGTTCAGGATTTCGACCCTGCGGTGCAGCGCGCGGTCAACCGGCTGCAAAGCAGCGAGCAGACCCTGGCACTCATCGATGAGTGTCGTGACCACGGGATCCGGTCGATCAACGTTGACCTGATCTATGGACTACCGCGGCAATCGGCGGCTGGATTCCGCCATACGTTGCGCATGGTCATCGCCGCGCGTCCGGACCGCATCGCCGTCTACGGTTACGCCCATCTGCCGCGCCAGTTCAAGGCACAGCGACAGATCGCTCCCCAGGAGCTGCCCGATGCCCGCGCGCGCCTCGCGCTGCTGCGACTGGCGATCGAGGAGCTGGGCGCACAGGGATATCGCTACATCGGCATGGACCATTTCGCGCTGCCCGAGGATGAGTTGGTGCGCGCGCAGGCTGCCGGCACCCTGCAGCGCAACTTCATGGGGTATACGACGCATGCCGGCTGCGACCTGCTCGGCCTGGGTGTCAGCGCCATCAGTAACGTGGGTGACAGCTACAGTCAGAACTTCCGCGGGTTGCGCGAATGGGCGCTTGCCCTTGATGCCGGTCACCTGCCGCTGTGGCGTGGCCTCTCCCTGACGGCTGACGATCGCGTGCGCGCCGCCGTCATCAGCCAGCTGATGTGTCACGGACGGGTGGATATTCGTGCCGTCGAGGACGCCCATCAGGTGCGCTTTGGCGAATATTTTGCCGATGCCCTCGCTTTGCTCAAAGCCCAGGCTGACGACGGCCTGGTGCGCCTGGATGAGGCCACTATTAGCGCCACCGCCGCCGGACGCCTGCTACTGCGCCAACTGGCCATGTGCTTCGATGCGCACCTGCCGCGTACCCCGGCACAGCAGCCCATGGCGCAGGTTATCTGAACGCGACAGTGCCCGGTCTTAACGGGCCTGCGGAATCTGCGTATCGACCGTAACGACTGGCGGCGGCGATCATTCCGCGACCTGTCGGAAAAGGAAAGGCTGCCATGCGTCGGATGCGTCGCATCCTGGTTGCGGTCAAGGATCCAGCAGCGCCAGCGCTGCCCGCGGTAAACAAAGCTGCGCAACTGGCCAAGGCGCTGGGTGCACGGTTGACCCTGTTTCACGCCGTCGCGGCGCCGCGCGGCCTTGCTGATGAGCAGCCACCGCCCGAGCTGCCCGCTGACGAGCTGCGGGAGCAGACTCGGGCACTGCAGGAAGCCGCCCTGCAGCGCATCGCCGGCCGGCTGCGCCGCCGGGGCATTCGCGTCGTAACCGCGGCGCACTGGGATTATCCGGCCGCTGAGGCAATTCTGCGCGAGGCTGGCCGCATCGATGCCGATCTGATCGTCGTGGAGGCGCACCCGCATCACAACGGACATGCCACCTTTCTGCGCCTGACCGATTGGGAGCTGCTGCGACACAGCCCGGTGCCGCTGCTGCTGGTGAAGCTTGCGGCAGCCTACCGCCATCCGCGCGTGTTGCTGGCGCTGGACCCAGACCACACCTTTGACAAGCCTGCGAGGCTCGACGCCCAGATTGTCAAGATGGGCTCGCAAGTATCGCGTGCCCTGCGCGGCTCTCTGCACGCCATGCATGCCTATACGCCCATTGCTCCGGCAACACTGAGCCGCGGGCTGCCATCCGCCGCAGCGCTCGCAGACGCCCAGACGCGCGAGGCTGCCGTCGCCGAACGCAAGCTGGCCATGGCGACCCGCACGGCCCGCATCCCCAGGTCCCGGCGACATCTCTCGGCGCGGCATGTCCCCGATGCCATCGAGGACGTTGCCGCCAAGACGCACAGCACGCTCGTCGTCCTGGGGAGCGTCGCGCGTTCCGGACTGAAGAACCTGTTGATCGGCAACACGGCCGAGCGGGTGCTGGACCACCTGGGCAGCGATATCCTGCTGGTAAAGCCGACGCGCCCGGTAAGCATGCGCCAGACTGCGCGGCCCGCCGCGCAGCGGCCGGGAATCCTGCCTCCGGAACGCCGCTGACGCCGCGCAACGGCATCTGGCAGCCGGGAATGCGCCGTTCATGGCGATCCCATAACGACTGATTCTTAGGCTATGACCAAGTGTGTCCGGCAGGCCTGTCCTGGCCGGCTAAGATCTTCATCCCCTGCGCAGGAGTTTCTCGACTATGGCGGCGATTGGTACCGAGCGTGTCCTGGACGTGCAGCACTGGACCGAAACGCAGTTCACCTTTACGACCACACGCGACCCGGGAATGCGCTTTGCCAACGGGCAGTTCGTCATGGTCGGGTTGCCCCTGGAGCGGCCGCTGCTGCGCGCCTACAGCATCGCGAGCGCCAATCACCAGGACTGCCTCAAATTCCTCAGCATCAAGGTGCCGGATGGTCCGCTCACTTCTCGGCTGCAGCACATCCGCGTTGGCGATGAGGTATTGGTCAGCCGCAAGCCGACAGGCTCGCTGCTGCTGGACGACCTGCGTCCGGGCGAGAGGCTGTACCTGCTCAGCACCGGCACGGGGGCGGCTCCCTTCATGAGCCTGATCAAGGATCCGGAGGTCTACGAGCGGTTCAGTCAGGTCATATTCGTGCACGGCGTGCGCTGGATCCGGGAGTCGGCCGTGGTGCGCCATGAGATCGAGCGCTGGAAATCCGACGAGCATCTCGGCCCGCTGCTGGCCGAGCGGCTGCTGTACTACCCGACGGTGACGCGCGAGCCGTACGTCAACCGCGGCAGGCTCACGCGACTGATCGAGAGCGGGCAGCTGTTCCGCAATCTGCATCTGCCGCCCCTGAGCGCCGAGTCGGACCGGGTCATGGTCTGCGGCAGCCCTGCAATGCTCGCCGATACCCGCGCCCTCCTCGATCGCCGCGGCTTCCTGATTTCACCCAACATCGGCGAGCCAGGGGACTACGTCATCGAGCGCGCATTCGTGACTCATCAATAACCCCTGGAGGGGACTAGAGTCCCGGGATCACGCTGAGCCGGCAACGGCCGCGACGACCGCCTCGGCCGCCGCCAGATCTTCGATCGCGGTACCTACCGACTTGAACACCGTGCGCTCGCGGGCTGACGCTCGTCCGGCATGGCGCCCCGAAGCGAGATCGGCGAGCTCGGCTTCCAGCTGTCCTCTGCTGATGACACCGCGCGCGAGCGGATCGAGAATGTCGCCGGCCTCGGCGAGGACGCCTGCGAACGTATCGGCAAAAATCCGTGCATCCCGGACGACTGCGTCGTCGGCTTCGCGGGTATCCGGGGTGAAACTACCTACCAGGTCCACGAACGCGCCCTCACGGAGCCACTTTCCCTCCAGCACTGGCGTTGCGCTGCTGGTTACACAGCAGACGATGTCGGCATCCGCGACGACTTCGCACGGCGCCGTGCAGTCGTGTACCTGCACGGCGCCGCCAATCCGCGCCCGGATCGTGGCGGCGGCAGCCGCCGCGCTAGCAGCGCTGCGGCCGCAGACGCTGATCCTACGGAGCGGCCGCACCGCCGCGTGGGCCACCGCCATGTAGGGAGCGAGTGCACCCGTGCCGATGATCACCAGGTGGGTGCTGTCGGGACGTGACAGGAACGTTGAGGCGAGGGCCGAAGCCGCGGCGGTCCGCAGGCGCGTAAGCACCGTACCATCGAGCACTGCGACCGGTGTGCCTTGTGGGGAAAACAGCACGACTACGCCCTGCACGGTCGGGTGACCCCGCCGGGCATTGTCCGGAAGCACCGTCACCAGCTTGACCGCGCCGCCGCCACGGCGGCTGAACGCCGGCATCAGCAGGCACCAGCCCGCCGCTGCACCACCCGGAAGAGGCAACATCTGTCGTGGGGGGCATACATGCCCGGCGGCGAAAGCCGCGCGCAGGGCCGCCACCAAACGCGCAGGCGGGAGCAGCAGCTGCTCGATCTCCGGGCCACTGAGGAGCCGCATGAACCTGCACCCCCGGCTATGCCAGGGGGTCCGGCCGCGCCACCCAATAGATAATGTGTGCGGACCCGCTCATTTAGTTAAATCGGCGTCGCGACGCGGCTCGTCCGTGGGCGGCCGCCACTGCAGCCATACCGCATGCCGGGAAAAGTCG
>Ga0335084_10006654_pt1 | contig 11496 bp, 8 predicted proteins | sample Lox_Sample_44_FD_206721 | JGI IMG/M metagenome (GOLD analysis project Ga0335084, IMG submission 206721) | Soil microbial communities from Loxahatchee National Wildlife Refuge, Florida, United States - Lox_Sample_4.4 | ecosystem: Environmental > Terrestrial > Soil > Wetlands | place: USA: Florida...
CCGACGATGAGGGCGGCTTCGACGCCCTCGCGGAGGGTGATGATGAAGGCCTGGAGCATTTAAAAAGGCACCGGTTCCAAGTTGAAAATGAATTTCAATTTCAATATGAATAGGATACGGGTTGCGAGGCTCAGCGGTCAACGGATCGGGTCACGGCTGGATGTGATGAGGGTCACAGGGGATTCAGGCGCTGCGCTTTTGGCGTTGGGCTCTAGGTTTCAGACTAGAGAGCCTTCAGGAACCTCTGTGCAAGCTCAAGATTAGGAAACACCTTTTCCTCTTCCGTGAACTCTGTGGAGTGCACACACCTTCGGCTCCCGCGCAGCTTCACGGGATGCTTCAAATGCAGCATCTCGTGGAAAACGATGTATTCGACGACATATCGTGGTACTCGCGGATCGTCGAAGACGCGGCTGATGACGATCGCGTTGTGAGCCGGATCGTAGTGGCCGAGGCTGGTGCGGGCGTGGTTCCGGCTCCAGGTAAGTTGCGGACGTCCCATCAGGCCGTGAAAGAAGCGGCGGTTCAGATCCTCGAAAATCTCTTCCAAATGATAATGATGGCCGCGGGCGCTCCGGATGTGCTTGCGTCCGCGAATCTGGCGAACCAGGCGGGCCTTGGCGGCGACATCGTTGCTAGCGACGTAGCGCCGGTAGCGTGTACTTTTGGCACGGTCAACCGGCTTGCGGTACAGCTTGGCAAGCAGAATGTGCGCGATCGCGTGCAGCACTGGTTCGGGTGCCCCTTCCAGCAGGTCAGAAAGACGGATGAAAAGTTCTCCCTGGCGCAAACGGATGGTGTTGTTGATGGAAACAAAAGAATAGAAGCGGACGTGCATCGGAGGGATCGGCGCGCGCGGGCAGAGCTCGCGATAAGCGTCGTGGAAGATTTCGTTCAGATGAGGCGACATCTGGGAGGAGGTTAGCAGGAATCCGCGCTGAGTAGTCAGTGGCAGTTTTTCAAATCTCGGCAAAGGGAAACGAGTTGGCAAGGTAGGGGTACTTCGACTGCGGTTGACCTTCGCTGCGCGGAGCTTAATCCTCGCTCAGCATGACAGAAAGCTGAGTTGCTGCTGACCGACCACTGACCACTGGCTAGAACTGGTTTCATAAATGTCTATTAGGACTAAGGACGGCCTCCCTCAGGGGCTGAAGCCCGTATTTTTAGCGGTCCTGAGCGGCACGACTGAAGTCGTGCCCTTCCCAGAACCTATTTATGAAACCAGTTCTACTGTTCACTGACCACCATCCTGACTTCTACTTCTTCTTTTTCTTCTGCTTCATGTACTCCTCGACTTCGGTGACGGTTTTGCGGTGGTCATCGGCGCTGGAGTCGAGGGTTTCGAGGGCGTTAGAAAGCAAGAACTCATACTGCTTGGCTTCCGCGGCATCGGTGTTCGCAGAGTCTTTGATCGCCCGCAATTTGGCCTGAAACTCAGTATCGGCATCGATCACCACTTTCAAAACCTTGCGGATGTCGTCCTTCCGGCCAACATACATGTCGATGTTGTCGTTGAGTTCGTCGTACACAGCGAGAAAGTCCGCGAGCATGTCGTGGGTTTGGGCGCCTCGATTTGCAGCTTTGGGATCGGCTCGCATCTGTTCAAGTTTCGTCATGCGGTCGCGGGCGAATTGCACGTAGAGCTTCAAGCGCTGGTCTGGTTCGAGCATAGCATCGCGAAGTTGGTCGATTTCGACCGGATTCAGTGGATCGTGCCGGCGCTGTGCGCAGAGGGGGACCGTGAGAGTCAAAGTCAAACCCAGGAGGCAGAGCCAAAGGTTACGGCGCGTCATTTCTTTTCCTTCCTGAACATCTCTTTGAGCAAGGCCGTGCGGATGTCTTCCAGGTGTTGAATGGCTTCGTCGACCGGAGCCTGATCTTCAAAGCTGAGCGTGCGTTTGATGTCCTTCAACTTTTCAGACATCTTGCGCACTGCGATTTCCACGTTCTTCAGATGTCTCCTTGATTCTCTGGCAGCGTTGCTCGCTTTCTGGGAATAAGTAACGATATCCGCAACCGCTGCTCGAGCCTGTTCAACGTTGCCGTCGGTGTAGAGCCTGTCGGCGCTGCGAATCTGATACTGAGCGACCTGGATGCAGAGCGAAGGGCATTCTTCCGCACTGGCATGGTCGGCGCGAGCCTTGAGCTGGTCGAGGCTTTCATCCGCCGGCCAGCAGGGGGCAGCGACGGCAGCAAGCAGCAGGCAAATGGCGAGCGGACGCATGGCGGTTCAGTTTTTCTTGGGTTCAATGGCGACCAGGCGGTGTCGAGCCTGCCACTCCTGATCAGGATACTGCCCATTGGCCGAATCGAGAAAGAGGTGATAGTAGGTCGAGGCCTGCTTACGGTCGTGCAAATGATCGTAGGCAGTCGCGCGAAGAAAATAGCTTCCCGGGTTTTCGCCAGCCAACTTGGCACGCTCATCCAGGGCTCGCAAGGCGAGAGGATAGTTCTGATTCTCATTGGCGGCTGCGGCCAGGCTGGCCCAGGCGGAGGCCGAATCCGGCTTGAGGTTCGTGGCGGTGAGGAATTCTTCCTGGGCATCCGGCAATGACCGCATCTTCATCAGCACCTCACCCCGAAGTTGGTGCAGTTCGGCGTCACTCGCGTGCGTCGAGAGCAATGCGACATAAAGTTTATCCGCCTCGCCATACTTGCCAGCGCGAACAAAAAGGTCGGCGAGATCGCGCTGCGCCTCCGAATCGTCAGGAGACAGCTTGAGTGCCGTCTGGATTTCGGAGATTGCGTCGTCGTTCTTCCCAAGCGCGGCGAGCACGCGGCCCAATTGTAGATGAACACCAGCGTCTTCGGGACGCTCGGCGGCAAGCTGACGCAACCGGGGTTCGGCGTCGCTGAGACGGCCGGACTTCATGTACAGGTTGGTCAGCCCAAGCGCGGCTTCGCTTGAATGCGGGTCGAGCTTCAGCACCTGCTGGTATTCGGCCTCAGCTCCGGTGAAGTCTTTTTGTCGTTCCAACAACAGACCCGCCGAAAGGTGAGGCTCGGGGTCGGCAGGAGTCAGAGCGGAGGCTTGCCTATAAGCTTCGAGCGCGTCCTGCGGTTTGCGATTTTCCAGCACATGCCCCAGCGAAAGCCATGCCCGGGCTAGTCCGTCTTGAGGATTGGCGGTGGGCTTCAGCTTCGTGGCCGCGCGGAGATACTGTTCGGCATCTGGATTGTTGGCACGAGCCAGCATCAGGCCGAGATTCAAATTCGATTCGAAGACATCCGGCTTCGCAGAAACCGACTTGCGATAGGCGACGATCGATTCATCGGTTCGCTTGAGGCGATTGAGCACGAATCCAAGATCGAACCAGGCCTGGTAGTTGTTGGGGTCCTTATCGAGCGCTTTCTTCAGCAACGTTTCAGCGCCGGCAAAATCATTTTTCTGGATGGCATCTTCGGCCTGGGCAATCTCAGCGGGCTGCTCTTCGATGACTTCGCGATGATGACGGACCGTGGTATGGGTTTGCGCGAGCGCGGAGACACTCAGAATGAGAGCAAACGCCGAGTTGCTAACGCAGCGGATCGTCATGCCAGTTGCCAATGCCGACTACTGGCTCCTGCTTCCATTTCCGTTCAGCCAGCGCGCCAGATACTGTCCAGTATAAGAATCTTTCAGCTTCGCGATCGCCTCGGGCGGTCCCGAACCGACAACCTTGCCACCGCGGTCGCCCCCTTCCGGGCCCAGATCGACGACCCAGTCGGCAGTCTTGATGACCTCGAGGTTGTGTTCGATGACGACGATTGACCCCCCTGCTTCTATCAGACGCCGAAACGCTGACAGCAGTTTGCTCACATCGTCAAAATGCAGGCCGGTCGTAGGCTCGTCGAAGATATAAAGGACATGCCGCTGCCGTTTCGCCTCACCGTCGTTTTCCGTGCGGCGGGCGGTTTCACGCGCGGCGGGCTGAAGGTGGGCAGCCAATTTCATGCGCTGCGCTTCGCCTCCAGAGAGCGTCGTCGCCGACTGGCCGAGCCTGAGATACCCGAGTCCAACTTCATCGAGCACGCGCAGTTTCTCAGTCAGGCGCGGAACGTCGGCGAAGAACTTCAGCGCCTCGCGAATCGTGAGGTTCAATACTTCGTGGATGTTCTTGCCCTTGTAGCGAACCTCAAGGACCTGGGGTTTGAAGCGCGTGCCCTTGCATTCGTCGCAGATGAGTTCGACGTCGGCGAGAAACTGCATTTCGACCGTTACCGTCCCGTCGCCCTGGCAATTCTCGCAGCGGCCACCGGGAACATTAAAAGAAAAATGCCCGGCCGGGAAGCCGCGTTTCTGAGCTTCAGGAAGAGACGCGAATAGGTCACGGATAACGTCAAAAGCCTTGATGTAGGTGACGGGATTGGAGCGCGGTGTGCGACCAATTGGCGATTGATCGACAAGGGTTACCTCGTCGACAAATTCCTCCCCCTTGAGCTTGTCCCAATTGATGGCAGTTGGCGCGTTGCCGTTGGTTTGCCGCTTGGCTGTGGCCAAAGCCTGGTAAAGCACATCATGGAGCAGTGTGGACTTGCCCGAGCCTGAAACCCCGGTGATTGCAACCAACATCCCAAGTGGAATGTCGAGGTCGATGCGCTTCAGGTTGTGGGCTCGCGCTCCGGTAATACTGATCTTCCGCGAACCGGGCCTGCGACGCGAGGATGGAACCTGAATATGAAGTTCGTTGGCAAGATAACGGCCGGTCAGCGAGTGGGGAAGGCGCTTGATTTCATCATAAGTTCCGGCACCAACAACTTTGCCGCCGCTTTCGCCCGCGCCGGGACCGAGGTCGAGGATGCGGTCGGCGGCGCGCATGATGTCAGGATCATGCTCCACGACCAGGATGGTGTTCCCGAGGTCGCGCAGATCATGCAGGATTTTGATCAGACGATGCGTGTCCCGGCTGTGCAGGCCGATCGAAGGTTCGTCAAGCACGTAGAGCGTGCCCACCAGCCGGGAACCGAGCGAGGTCGCGAGCTGAATCCGTTGCGCCTCGCCGCCGGAGAGCGTTGAAGCGAGGCGATCGAGCGTCAGATATTCGAGGCCAACCTCGTTCAGGAAACGCAATCGCTCCTGAATTTCCAACAGCAGTTTTTCTGCGATCGCGGCCTGCTGCGGCGAAAGCTGCACGTTGGCGAACAACTGCGCGGCTTGTTCGACCGTCAGGCTGCATATCTGGCAAATGCTCTTGCCCTGGATTTTCACCTGACGAGCCTCGACACGAAGCCGTGTGCCGTCGCAAGCAGAGCACACGGAATATCCACGGTACCGGCTCAGGAAAACACGAACATGCAGCTTGTATTTTTTGCGCTCCAGGTGCTGAAAGAATCCGCGCACGCCGGGAAATCGGCCTTCGCCGTCTATGATCACTTTTTGGTGTTCCGGGCTGAGTTGGTGCCAGGGCACGTCCATGGGGAGTTCGACCTGGCGCGCATAACGCTTCAGTTCCGTGAACAGCGGGCGATACTTTGGCTTCGTCCAAGGTTCGATGGCCCCTTCATTCAACGTTTTGCCTTTATCGGGGATGACGAGATCGAGATCGAAATCGATGGTGTTGCCGAAGCCCTGACAGCGTGGGCAGGCGCCATAAGGATTGTTGAACGAAAACAAACGCGGTTCGGGCTCTTCATACCGGCTGCCGTCGCTCTTGCACTCAAATCGTTGAGAAAAGCGCAGGCGGCGGGGTGATTCACCATTGCGCGGCGCCGTTTCAAAGATGACCTCACCGGCCTCGCGATACGCGATTTCAACGGCATCGACGATCCGGGCGCGGGAGTCAGCCGAGACCGTCAGGCGGTCAACCAAGGCGAACACTGGCTCCGTGAAATTGATGTCAAGCAAAGATTCGGGTGTCGAAAACTCAAAGATCTGGCCGCTCTGAAAGAGGCGGTTGAATCCGCGTTTGCGCAGATCGAAGAGACGCGTTTTGAGAGCGTCGGAAACTTGCGCGCTGGACTCAGTGACATCCTTGCGCAGGCGGGACGCCCGCGTGATTCCCGGCGAACCGCCCACGCTACGATCTACGGAGGACTTTCGCCCGCGCGTCTTTCCTACGTCGGGCCGGATCGCGCCCATCGCCGCGCTGTCGAGCGGGAACAACACGTTCAGCCGCGTTTCTTCGCCGAGCGAGAGTATGCAGGCAGCGACCTCGTCCACCGTGTCTTTCTTTACCTCCTGGCCGCAAACCAGGCAATACGTGCGGCCGATACGGGCAAACAACAGCCGCAGATAGTCATAAATCTCGGTCGCCGTGGCCACGGTAGAGCGTGGGTTGCGCGCGGAGTTTTTCTGCTTGATGGCAACAGCTGGAGCGATGCCGTCGATCAAGTCGGCGTCGGGCTTTTCAATCCGCTCCAAGAATTGCCGCGCATAGGCGGAAAGGGACTCCACATAGCGGCGTTGTCCTTCCGCATAGATTGTGTCGAAGGCGAGCGAGGACTTACCCGAACCAGATACGCCCGTGACAACCGTCAGAGCGTTATGTGGGATTTCAAAATCGATGTTCTTGAGGTTGTGAACCCGGGCCCCGCGTACCACGATGCTTTCGGTCGACATTATCCCTAGAAGAGAATAGCGACGGAACCCTCACGGCGTCTGCGCGCACACACAGAAGGCCCTCCGACCGCTACCGAATCTCTCTATTATAAAGCGTCGCTGATGGTTCGTGGTCCGGTTCGCCACACGCCGTCAGGATCTGATTGCGCGCGAGTTTGGCCCGCCGATTTGTTTACCGTGCAGCAAGGGAAAGGAGTGCAATGATGTAGATCCATAAAGCGGTCATGCAGTGCCAGTACCAGGAAGCGATGTCGACAATGAGGCGCCGCGAATCGACCGGTCGCCGCAACAGGGCCCATACGTTAGCGAATAAAACCGCAAGCGTGCCTCCAGCCAGATGAAGGCCGTGCATTGCGGTGAGGACATAGACAAAAGAGCTGCTCGTCCCGCCCATAAGGTGGAAGCCGCGAATGGAGAGCTGTCTCCAGGCAAGCAACTGGCCGCTGATGAACGACAGTCCGAGCACTGCCGTCAGCCCAAGCCAAGGTGAGGCTGGTTCTTTTCCCAACGAGACGCCGGGAATTAACTTGACCGGTGCGAGCGCGGCTTCGCGCGCGATGGCCCGCCGCGCCAGTTCCATGGTGAGACTACTGAGAATCAGGACGACTGTATTGACGAGCAACAAGGCCCAGGGGAGGCGGACCGGAACCCATGTCGGAGCGCTGTTGCGCAGGTCCAGGTTAAGCGAACCTCGCCGTACCAGATAGACCACGGTGAACGAAACGAACAGCATCAGGACCGGTGTCATAAACACGGCCAGGGCCCGCCGAGCCTGACGTAGGCGTTCGCCATAGTCGGGCATACTGTCCCCATGGCCGCGGCCGCTGTGGCCGTCATCGCCGCCTCCGGGACGCGGGGGAAGAAGACCACCGCTGTGCCCTTGCGAAGGCCGGTTCGAACTGTGGGTGAGACGGGTCATGACGAGTTCACCTGGTTCATCGTTCGCACTGCAGGCGCGAGTTGATCGGATCCACTGAAAGTGCTCCGCTCAAATCTAGAGATAGCGTGAAGGGCCTCTGAGTTGGCCCGGTTCAAATTTTATTCGCGCACTGCTCTCTGGCCGGGTGTACGCCTTTAGTAGATGTTGGCGGCCAGTCGAGGGCTTCCAAAAGAGTTGAACGCGGGATGGAAGAAAGCTGAGGAAAACTGACGCGTAGTTGAGGCTTCGGAGCCCTGTTTGCTCAACCAGTCAAAAAGAAATTGAGAAGCAGGTGAGTTTCAACCTCAACCAATTGACCTTCAAGCACGTAGGGGCGAAACCGCCATTGCCGGACCGCGGCAACTGCCGCTTGACGGAGTTGGAGCGGCCCAGAGATGGCGGAGGCAGCAGACACCTTGCCCTCGACGTCGATTACGATTCGCAGCTCGACCGTTCCCTCAACATTATTGTCGCTAGCCATCCGGGGATATTCGGGCCGCACACCTTTAACAAGCATACCCTTCATTGCTGCTTGCGAGAGGCGAATGCGCATGGGCTGCGGGTTTTGGGGAGTCTCATCAGAGCCAGCTGAAGACAACTGAGTGGGCTGGTAGGGCGGAGGCAGCGGCGTTTTTTGTGGAAGATCGCTAAATGCCTTTCTAATGTTTTCCGCGATGGTATCGGAGTCCTCCAAGATGTCGGCCAGCATCTTCGACCTTGCGAAATACAGAATTGTGCCAGTTTTTGGATCGACGAGGCCGAACTCCAGCACCGTTACATCGGCGGTAAATCGAGTGCCGCGTGCCCTTACGAAAAGCAGCGCATCGGCGTTTTCACTGAAAGGAAGCTTAGCAACCTCGTCGCCGAGGGAGAATCGTCCCTTGCATACGTCCTTCGGTTTCTTGCGCATCACTTGTAACTCACCGTCGAACCTCTTCTGCAGATCGTCGACCTCGTAGCGCATTTCATCGTCCTTCTGTAAATTTGCGAGAGATAGCGACGCCGTATCCAGCTGATATCCCAAACTCCGCAGTGCAACCGCGATTTCCACCATCAGAGAGAGCTTCGCTTCTCGCGCCTCTCCCCCCGCAGGCTCTGTGCTCTTCAACCCTACTTTAATAATGCCGATTTGCGGCGGCATGAGGATCACCGCGTGCAGTTGCTTCTTCCCAGACTTTAGATCAGGGCGCAGGGACTGACCAAACAGGGAAGCCGTACATAGTACGAATGCAACCGCGAGTAGACGTCTCAAATGCCCTCCTAACTAACGACACTCAATTCTATGGTCGAGACTCGTCCGGTTTGGACTTTTCGTCTAACGGCCGCTCCAAAGACTGCAGGTGGACCTTGACCTGTCTAGCATCTCGGGCCTTGGGAGCTAGTTCGAGGTATTTCTTGAGTTCAGCTATGGCCTCCTCGCGAGCGTCATTGCTCTCGTACAACAGGCCAAGCCCGCGATGAGCCGAGGCATTCTGGGGATCGATTGCTAATGCCTTGCGGAACGCCTCTTCGGCTCGCATAAAGTTCGCCTGCCAGCGTTCCCCTCCGTGCGGCTCGGCTAAGAGTGCCCTGTTATATTCGGCGAGGGTCATCATGCTCATCCGCTGGCGGGTCTCATTTTTAGCTGATTTAGTGAGTTCCTCCCCCTGCGGAAGAGGAGTACGAGCTCCCAGGCTTCGGTAGGCGTCTCCAAGCAAGACGTAGTTCTCAGCATTGTTGGGTTCTTCGGCAACCAACCGATTAGCACTGGCCAAAGCCGTTCTAGGCCAGCCCAGGAAAAGTGCCAATGCACCAGTGTTCCGGACCACGCTGTTTGTTGCCGTTCGAAAAGGAAACTGGTTGACGAGCAGACCAGCAGTATTGGGCTGCAGTTGCTCCGCCTTCTCACGGATGTATTGCGCGCGTTCGGTCAGTTTTGGATAGCTCGACCAAAACACAGACTCCTTAGCGAGATCGACTTCCGGCCCGTTGCGCAGAAGTTCAAATCCGCGTGAAAACTCCCGCAGGTCATACCCGCGCAGATAGAGCGCATTTACGGCATACACGTCAGCTTCGTGCTCGAGTTCGCGGCTAAATCCGAATGTCGTTTCGACCACAATCATGGGAAGTGTTGTGACCAATGCGTAGACAACGGCAGATCCTAACGCCCCGTAAACCGTAAAGCTGGCACCCGCAAGCATGAAGTCGATAGCCACCATCTTCTTGCGAGAACTGCGATTTGCCCGGTAGCTGTGCCGGTTGACCACATGGGTGATCTCGTGAGCGAGGACACCAGCAAGCTGAGCTTCATTCTCCATTCGGGCTAACAGCCCCGAGGTTACGTAGATTGAACCGTTGGGCAGCGCGAAGGCGTTGCCTTCGAGATCGCGAACAGCTCGGAATTGCCATCTTACGTTTTCTGGGGTCTCCTTCGGCACCAGCGAGAGGCCGAGCGTGGTTAAGTACTGATTGGTCGCCGGGTCAGTGAACACCCATCCTTTTTCCTCGACGTATTTGTCGAATTCGTTGACCTGATGCAACAGGTCAAGGTCGACTTTCGTGAACTTGAAAGGTGTTACTTTTTTCGGGAGAGAGAGCTTTTTTGTCCGGTCCGGCTGGGGTATGTCAGATGCTTCCTGACCTGAGGCCTCAAGAGGCCACATGAGCGAACAGGCCAGAAGCAACCAAATACCGATCCACAACGAAGCATATAGAGACCGCGATTCGCGAAGCGCTTGACTCATGTTGGTGGCCCCTACTTACAGAAAAGCGCGGTGTGGCGCCGTAAGCTGGGCTAACAAGCCAGATTGTCCGCGTTTCGTTCTTCCCAACACAATGATTCCGATCACCAGGGCACGTGATCTTAAGGAAAAGGAGTGGAAACGTTCGCCTAAGCTATGTTCCGCAGCACCAGGGCAGAGTTCTTGCTTCCGAAGGCGATGCAGTTGGCCACGGCGTGTTCAATCGCGACCCGGCGGCCAGCCAAGGGGACGTAGTCGAGGTCGCATTCCGGCGCAGGAGTTTCGAGGTTCAAGGTAGGAGGAATTCGGCCAGTCTGCATGGCAATAATCGTGGCAGCGACCCCGGCTGCTCCGCACGCACCCTGGGGGTGACCGATCTGCGACTTCAGCGCCGACATCGGGACCTGGTGGGCTCGTTCCTCTCCTAAGACCAGCTTCAGCGCGCGGGTTTCGATGCGGTCGTTGAGCTGGGTCGAGGTTCCGTGCAGATTGACGTAGTGCACATCTTGCGCCTGGATGCCCGCTCCCTGCATCGCAAGTCCGATGGCCCGCGCTGGCTCCTCACCGCACTCCTGCAGACGAACGCGATGAAACGCTTCGCAGGTTGAACCATAGCCGACGATCTCGGCGAGGATTTTTGCGCCTCGGGCTTTCGCGTGCTCGTATTCCTCGAGCACAAGCATCCAAGAGCCCTCGGCCAGCACGAATCCATCACGATCGGCGGAAAACGGCCGCGAGCCTTTCTCGGGAGCGTGATTCCAGGAACTGGTCATGATCTTCATCAGGATGAAACCTTTGACGATGCCGAGGGCTATAGGAGAATCTGCGCCGCCGCTGAGGACGACATCGACGCGGCCTGCTTGAATCTGTCGCATGGAGTAGGAAATAGCGTCGGTTGAAGAAGTGCAGCCGGTAGTGACCACGTGGCTCGGTCCGCGCAGACCGAAGCGAATACTCAGGTCGCTCGAAAGGGTTCCCATCACGGTGGTGGGTACGCTGTGCACGCTCATCAGCCGCTGCTTGTCGTGAAAGAAGAAGTCGTACTGATTCTCGGTGAAATCCTGCGAGCCTCCACCGGAGCCCAAGATCACGCCAAAACGGCGGAGTTCGTCGAGGCTGAGTTTTGAGGGATCGATGCCGGAATCGCTCAGGGCTTCCGTTGCGGCCGAAAACGCCAGGGGCAGGATGCGTGAGACCTGCCTACGCTCTTTCTTATCGACCCAGGCGAGTTCGTCGAAACCGGTAACCTCGCCGGCGATCTGAACGGAGAGTTGGCTGGCATCGAACCGCGAGATGCGGCGAACCCCGCTACGCCCAGC
>Ga0335084_10006656_pt1 | contig 11493 bp, 11 predicted proteins | sample Lox_Sample_44_FD_206721 | JGI IMG/M metagenome (GOLD analysis project Ga0335084, IMG submission 206721) | Soil microbial communities from Loxahatchee National Wildlife Refuge, Florida, United States - Lox_Sample_4.4 | ecosystem: Environmental > Terrestrial > Soil > Wetlands | place: USA...
CCATCGTCCCCCGCCGTCGGGCAGCGGCACACTCTGCAGCTTGCCCCAGGTGGTTCCGGGATCGAATGTCATCTCCTTGAGTGCCGGCAACTTCTTATTCTCGGGAAGGAAGCCGGCGACCGCCGTCCATGCGAGCCTTTCTGCCAACGACGGCAGCGGCGCGTTCTGCTGAATGTCAATCCGGAGCGAGCCTGCTTCCAGGTTTTCGAAGCGTACCTGGTCCGCTGCCGATGGCCGCACGTGATCGACATTCACAATCACGTCCAAGTCTCCCCTGTCCTTCAGGGCGTCGTCGCCTATGTCGCTGCCGGTAACAAACCCACGGCGCTCGTCATAGAACACGAACGATGCGCGCGGCGCACCGGCTCCCACGCCTTTTCCACCTTCCGCCAGGTCTGGATTGCGGATGTCTTGCGTCCAGAAATTCATCGTCGCCTGGTCGGCGGTGGCCGCCTGCGAACCCGCCTCCTGAGCCTCAAGAATGCTCGAATTCAGGAGCGCGAGCGCCGAACCGCCAGCCAATGGGAGCAGCGATAGGAGATCTCTTCGATTCGTCAACATGGCAGCGCACGCTATCACCGCACATCACCAGTGTCAAGCAAACACCCCGCCCCCGAACGCCCCGGCCCGACATATTTGAAGTCCGGTGCGTGCGAACGCATTCCCCGCATCGATCCCGGGCCCCTCCCGCGCTCCCTGCTACAATGCCTTGTATTCCTGACCTGAACTGATCGCTATGAAGTGTCCCTTTTGCGGATTTGAGAACGACAAGGTCGTCGATTCTCGCGAGAGCAAGGAAGCCGATTCCATCCGCCGGCGTCGCGAGTGTCTGAAATGCGAGAAGCGCTTTACCACCTACGAGCGCATCGACGAAATTCCCTACATGGTCGTGAAGAAAGACGGACGCCGCGAGCGTTTCGACCGCCAGAAAATACTGAACGGCCTGATGCGCGCCTGCGAGAAGCGTCCCGTGCCCATCTCCAAGCTCGAGCAGATTGTCAACGAAGCCGAATCTTTCGTCATCGAATCTCCCGAGCGCGAGCGCAAAACCAGCGAACTCGGCGAATTGATTATGAACCGCCTCCGCCGCTACGACAAAGTGGCCTATGTGCGCTTTGCCTCCGTGTATCTGGACTTCAAAGACGTGCAGGAGTTCATGACCGAACTGAAGGATCTGCTCAAAACGAAGGAGCCGGAAGGTCAGCGTAAGCCCAAACCATTGACTCATTGAGGCATTGATTCAATGAAACCGGTGACTCAATGTTCCAATGACTCAATGACTCAATCCGTTCCCATGTCTCAGACGCACAACATTACGCTCATCCCCGGCGACGGCATTGGCCCTGAAGTCACCCAGGCCACCGTCCGCATGCTCGAAGCGACGGGCGTCAAGTTCGAGTGGGAAACGTTCGCCGCCGGCGCCGAAGCCTACGCGAAGTACAAAGAGTACATCCCCAAAGAGCTCAACGACTCCATCGAGCGCACCCGCGTCGGCCTGAAAGGCCCGGTGACAACGCCCGTTGGCGGCGGGTTTTCCAGCATCAATGTTGAGCTGCGCAAGCGTTTTGAACTCTTCGCCAACTTTCGGCCGATCCGTAATCTGCCGCACATTCCAACCCGGTACCCCGATGTCGATCTCATCATCTTCCGCGAAAACACCGAGGGCCTCTATTCCGGGATCGAGCACGAAGTCGTTCCCGGCGTGGTCGAGAGCCTGAAGATCATCACCGAGAAGGCATCGACCCGCATCTCCCGCTACGCCTTTGAATACGCCCGCAAAAACCAGCGCAAAAAGGTCCACTGCATCCACAAGGCCAACATCATGAAGATGTCCGACGGCCTTTTCCTGCGCTGCTCGCGCAACGTTTCCAAGGATTACCCCGAGATCACCTACGGCGAGCACATCGTCGACAACACTTGCATGCAACTGGTGATGAATCCATACCAGTACGACATCCTGCTGCTGGAGAATCTCTACGGCGACATCGTTTCCGATTTGTGTGCGGGTCTGGTTGGCGGTCTCGGCCTTGTTCCCGGAGCAAACCTCGGCCACGAGTGCGCGATCTTCGAAGCCGTGCATGGTTCGGCGCCTGACATCGCCGGAAAGAACCTCGCCAATCCCACGGCCGTCCTGCGCTCCGGCCTGCTGATGCTTCGTCACCTCGGAGAACACGAAGCGGCTCTCAAAATCCGCAACGCCATCGATCAGGTTTACCGCGACCGCAACAAGCTCACTCGCGACATCGGCGGCACCGCCAGCACCTCCGAGTTCGCCGACGCCATCATCGCGGCGATTCAATCTTGAACTGTGTGGGGCGGGCATTCCTGCTCTCCAGGTCTAGGACCTCAACTGAACCTGAAGCTAATGACGATCCGGCTGGGTAGTGTCCTGATCGACTCTACCTCCGGCTGCGTCTGACCTGAGCCGTCTCAAGACATCTGCTAAACTATTGAGTTCGCATAGCAGATACCGGCTTTGCCGTGTCGTCGTGCCGTGTGAGTTCGTCGTGGGGACTGATCTGAGGGGTATCGCCATTCCGCACAACCCGGGACTTCACCGCTTCGCCATTTTCACGGCCTGCGTCACTCTACTCTTGATCGTCGCCGGAGCGCTCGTCACCAGCAACGACGCTGGGCTCTCCGTCCCCGACTGGCCTACCAGCTTCGGATCGATCTACAAAATGCCGCTCATGGTCGGCGGGGTAAAGTACGAGCACAGCCATCGCATGCTTGCCGAGTTCGTCGGCCTGCTGACGATCATTCTCGCCGTCTGGACGTACCGTGTTGAAAAGCGGCGCTGGCTGCGTATTCTGGGAATCGCCGCCCTCGGCACCGTCATCGCCCAAGGCGTGCTGGGCGGGCTTACAGTTCTGCTCTATCTTCCCCCGATTGTCTCCAGTGCTCATGCCGCACTCGCGCAAACCTTCTTTTGCATTGCCGTAGCCATCGCCGTCTTCGCCGGACCACGCTGGATCGAGCAACCTCCGCGGGTTGAGGCCGATCACCGTCACCCCACTCTTTTCACGCTGGTCCTGCTTTCCATCTTCGTACTCTATGTGCAACTCATTCTTGGAGCCATGTTCCGCCATCACGGCATGAGTTGGTGGGAACACGTCGTGCATGCCGGGGTTGTGGCTATTGTGCTTTCCTGGACCGCAATTCGCGCCATCTCTCTGTACTCGAACATTCCTGCTGTCTTCCGGCCCGCCGTTACCATGCTCAGCCTGATGGTCGCCCAACTCTGCCTCGGTTTTCTCGCTTTCATCACCCGCGTGATGTGGGGCAAAGACGCCGTCCAGCCTGAGCTTCCCATGATTGTTTCCACCGTCGTGCACGTCGCGGTTGGAGCGCTACTGCTTGCGACTACCGTCGTCCTGGCGATTCAGGTGTGGCGCCACGTCCCCGTGCCCTTTGAAGAGCGCGTCCGAGGACGCGAGCGCAAGCCGGTGCCCGCATGATCGCTACCAACGCCATCTCAACCCGGCGCACGCGCATTCTCGCCTTGCTCCGCGATTACGCCGAACTCACCAAGCTGCGCGTCACCACTCTTGTCGTCATGACCGCCTGGTGCGGCTTCTATTTCGGATCTCTTAAGAACACCGTTTCTTCCCTTTCGTGGACTCTGTTTCACGCCCTCGTCGGCATTGGTCTGGTCGCCGGAGGTACGGCCGCTCTCAATGAAGTCATGGAGTACGAAGTGGACGCCCGCATGCAGCGCACCGCAAGACGTCCAATTCCCACCGGCCGCATGAGTTTGCCGCACGCCACCATCGTCGGCGTTCTGCTCAACGTAGGAGGTGCCTTCTATTTAGCGTACGCGACCAACCCGCTCACAGGACTGCTGGCCTTGGCGACGGCATTTGTCTACCTCGCCGCCTACACACCGCTCAAGCGCGTAAATCCGATCTGCACCTTCGTTGGAGCGTTTCCCGGCGCTATGCCCGGCGTCTTGGGCTGGGTTGCCGCCCGCGGCCGTCTCGAACTGGGCGCGCTCGTCATGTTTGCCATCGTGTTTTTCTGGCAGTTCCCGCACTTTTACTCGATCGGGTGGCTCTATCGCGATGACTATGCCGCCGGCAAAATTCAGATGCTGCCGGTTCTCGAAGAAAAAGGTTCGCTCACCGGCCGCCAGATCCTTCTCTACTCGCTTGGACTCATTCCCATCAGCCTCGTTCCGTCGTTTCTTGGCATGTCGGGCAAGGTCTATCTGGCCGGCGCACTTGTCATGGGCATTGCGTTCTGCTATTTCGGAGCCCGGCTTGTCTCGCTCGAGCTGCCGATGAACGCTCCGCGATCCCGGCAATATGCGCGTCAGTTGCTGCGCGCCAGTGTCGTCTATCTGCCTCTCTTATTCGCATTGATGATGTTGAACCCCGTACAATAATTTAGTCCGTGAATCCAACTTCCAGCGCCATTGAATACGTTGCTCCAGAATTGACTCCAGTGCATTCGGGTGAAGCTGTCATCTCCGTGCGTGACCTGATTCATCGTTACCAGGACCGCACCGCGCTCAACGGTGTTTCTTTTGAAGTTCGCCCGGCAGAACTGTTTGGTCTGCTCGGGCCTAATGGCAGCGGCAAGACGACTCTTTTCCGAATCCTATCCACTCTGATGTTGCCGAGCGCCGGAAGTGCTCGTATTGCTGGCCTCGATGTGCTCCGTGAGCCTTCCGCCCTGCGCCACCGCATTGGAGTTGTCTTTCAGGCGCAGAGTGTCGATATCAAGTTGACTGCCCTCGAGAATCTATGGCATCAGGGTCATCTCTACGGACTTCGCGGTCCCTTGCTGAAAAAGCGTATCGCAGAGATTCTTACGCGCGTCGGATTGAACGACCGGGCCAACGACCGCGTCGAGACCTTCTCCGGAGGCATGCGGCGCCGCATCGAGTTAGCCAAAGGACTCTTGCATCGCCCCCAGGTCCTGCTGCTCGACGAACCCACCACCGGCCTCGATCCCGGAGCGCGCCGCGATCTCTGGCAGTACCTGCAGATTCTGCGCGATCAGGAACGCGTGTCGATCGTCGTCACCACGCACCTGATGGAGGAAGCCGAACGTTGTGACCGGCTCGCCATTCTGAACGAAGGCAATCTCGTGGCGTTAGGAACACCGGCGGAGTTGACCAAGGAAATCGGTGCTGACGTAGTTCTGCTCGAAGCGCGCGACCCCGAAGCCCTCGCCGAGCGCATTCGCAACAAATTCCACGTTGACGCAACTGTGATGGACGCGCACGTCCGCCTCGAAATCGAAAATGGTCACCGCTTCGTGCCCGACGTGGTCGAGGCCTTTCCCGGCGAGATCCAGGCTTTAAGTGTGAGCAAGCCGACACTGGAAGACGTTTTCATCCACCGCACGGGCCACAGGTTCTGGAACGAAGAGGAAGAAGATAAGCCAGCGTCTGCGAAACATTGACGTGATTTTGTAATTTGGTAATCGGGTAATTTCGTAATTTGGAAATCTCAGTTGGTGAAGAGTTTCGATTATCAAATTACCCGATTACATAATTACCAAATGGGCGCCACTGCAATCTCGATGAACGCTCCGCGGTCGGCGGGCCTAGCTCTTCCCGCCTTCACTCTCTGGTGGCGCGAGGTGGTCCGCTTCTATCGCCAGCGCGCCCGCGTCGCCGGCGTGATTCTCTCTCCGCTGCTCTTCTGGATCGTCATCGGCTCCGGTTTCGGAACGTCGTTTCGTTCCGGTTCTTCCGCCGGACAACAGCACTACCTCGATTATTTCTACCCCGGCGCGCTGGTGATGATTGTCCTTTTCACCGCCATCTTCACCATGATGTCGGTGATCGAAGACCGCAACGAAGGGTTCCTGCTCTCGGTCCTGGTCGCGCCGGTTCCACGCACCGCGATTGTTCTTGGAAAAGTCCTTGGGGGTACAACTCTGTCGGCGTTACAGGGACTCGTCTTTCTGATTTTCGCGCCGCTCGCCGGTGTTCATCTGACCCTCGTCGCGTTCGGCCTGGTCGTCCTTACCGTTTTCCTGGTCTCGTTCGCTCTGACCGCTCTCGGTTTCGCCATCGCCTGGCCCATGGATTCGACTTCTGCCTTTCACGCGGTCATCAACTTGTTTTTGATTCCACTTTGGCTGCTCTCGGGCGCACTCTTCCCGCTTTCTGGTGCGTCCAGATGGATCCGCGCTGTGATGTACGTGAATCCTCTGACCTATGGCGTGGGGGCCTTGCGCGCACTGATGTATCCTTCTGCGCCAGGTTCGTTCACTCTCATCGAGTCGATTTTGACGCTCGTGCTGTTTGCGTTTTTCATGTTCGGACTGGCGTTCGTGCTAGCCAATCGGAGGCAAGGGGGCAATTAGCAGTTAGCAATTAGCGCTTAGCAATTACGGCCCCGTCAAATGTGGAGTGTTGTGACTTGGCTAAATGCTAAATGCTAATGGCTAAGAGCTCCCCCCTCGACATCCTCGCCCTCGCCGCGCACCGTGACGATGTAGAGCAAACCTGTGGTGGCACGCTCCTCAAAATGGCCGAGCGCGGATACCGTACCGGCATCCTCGACCTCACGCAGGGCGAAATGGGAACCCGTGGCTCAGCCGAGGACCGATCCCGCGAAGCCGCCGAAGCTGCCCGCATCCTGAAAGTCTCCTGGCGCCACGCTCTCGATATTCCGGATGGCCGCGTCGAGAACACCTGGGAGAACCGCCTGAAAGTCGCCCGCGTCATTCGCGAGCAGCGCCCGCGCGTACTCATTCTTCCTTACTGGGAAGGCCGCCACCCCGATCACTACACTGCCTCGACTCTCGGATACGAAGCTTGCTTCCTCGCCGGATTGGCGAAGCTGGATGTGGATCAGGCGCTCAGTTCCCTGCCGTCAGCTCTAAGTTCTCAAATCGAACACGAGATCGATCACGCGCTGACAGCAGCACAACAAGAAAAAGGCGGTCAAGAGACTGCCCGAGAATCGAGTATTTCAGCCCCTGACAGCCTCGCTCCCCATCGTCCCTTCAAGATTATCTACGCCAGTATCTACTACAACATCCGCCCGACCTTCGTTGTCGACATCACCGATCAATTCGAGACCCGCTTCGCCTCCCTGATGGCCTACAAATCTCAGTTCAGCGACCAGCAAGCCGGCAGCGGAATCTTTCCCGCCCACGCTGAAATCCGCGCCCGTGTCGAGTCCATGGCGCGTTTCTACGGCATGCTCGGCGGCGTCACCTACGCCGAGCCGTTCGTTCAGAAGGAAGTTGGCCTGGTCGATGATCTGCTGGCAATCCCAATCAAGTCCATCTGAGAAAATCGCGATGGATGCGCTGTCCGCAAAAGCGTAGGCTTGCTGGTAGCACTAATTCGTATCGGCCAATCTCGGTCTAGTTTCACCCCAGCGCTGGAGGTATTCCTATGAAGGACAAACAATCCAACCCCGCCGGAAACAGCCGTCGCGCCTTCTTGAAGACCACCGGCGCCGCCGCGGCCGCCCTCGTGGCCACTCGCGCCACAGCCCATGATCTTCCGGCGCTTCCTTCGAACCCGGTCACTGCCTCGGCGATGCCAACTCGAAATCTCGGCAAGACCGGCTACAAAGTCGCGATCTTCAGTCTCGGCGGACAATCCGCCCTCGAGCGCAAGGACAACGATGCCGTCGCCGTCCCCATCATCGAGAAAGCTCTCGACCTCGGCGTCAACTACATCGATACATCTTCCATCTACGGTGGACCCGATCGCTGGAGCGAGCGCTATATCGGCCAGGTCATGAAGCGCCGCCGCGCGCAGGCCTTCCTCGCCAGCAAGACCCGTGAGCGCAGCCGTGAAGCCTCGCTGCGCATGATCGAGGAATCACTCAAGCTGCTGCAGACCGATCACCTCGATCTATGGCAGCTCCACGACATTGGCACGATGACCGACGTGAACGCCATCTTCGCCAAGGGCGGCGCCATGGACGCGCTCCTCGAAATGCGCGACCAGAAAGTCGTCCGCTACCTCGGCATTACCGGCCACTATCGCCCCGAATCGCTGATCGAATGCATTCATCGCCATCCGTTCGACACCATCCTGATGGCGGTAAACGCTGCTGATCCTCATCATTTCAGTTTCAGCCAGCAACTGTTGCCGCTGGCGGTCGAGAAACAGATGGGAATCATCGGCATGAAGGTTCCCGCGCGCGGCCGTATTCTCTCTTCCTGGACGCCCCCTCCGCTCGAGCAACAGCAGCACTCGTGGGAGGGTATGGTCATCGCCAAACAGCCCGGCACGCTCAACATGCGCGAGGCGATGTATTACTCGCTCTCGCTTCCCATCAGTACCGTGATCATCGGATGCGACTCCATCCAGCAGTTGCAGGAAAACGTGCAACTGGCGCGGGAGTTCACTCCGTTCAGTCAGCAACAGCTGGCGTCGCTGACCGGCAAAGCGGAACCGGTCTCGAAGCAGTCGCTGTTCTTCCGCTTTTACGATCGCGCGTAGGACGATAAAGCGCCCCCGGACTTACTCTCGCGGGGCTTCTACTTCTGGCACTGCCTGGGCTCTAGCGCCACCATCAGCGCGCCATAAACAAGCCAGAAGCCCAGCGACATCCACCAGCCGATCTCCTCGATCTGGTGCCGGTCGCGGAGAAGAAACACTGCGCACGCAGTGGCGAATGCATAGAAGAACGCGAAGAGCAGGAGCACGATCAGCCTCCGCTTTTTCGCCGCGCGCTCTCGATCGGCCGGCGTCTCATCGGGGCTCGCCTGCCCGCCGAACAATGCGCCCCGGATCAGCGGCCTCCAACCCGTTACGATCAATACCATCGCGGCGATCCCAAGCATCGATGAGACTCTCCGCGCCTGGTCGAGCGGCGCCAGCGCAAACAACGCCACGTAGACGATCCCTACCAAAACGAGCGTCCATCCGGCAAAGCGCTCCGCTTCGATCGCCACGCCCGCCGGGTTCACTCCCGGGGCATTCAGAGGCCGCGTCTTGGGCAGGTAGTTGCCGGTCACGATAACCATCACGCCGATGAGCAATCCCAGGCCCCGCTTCACCGCTGCCGGTTCGAGGACGCCTACCCTCTGCGCGAAAGCCAGCACCGCTGCCGCCAACGTAAAGCCCAGAAAACCAAAGACCACCGTTTTCAAAGGACGCGTGTAGATCGTCTGTGTGGTCATGAGTGAGAGACCTCCCTGTGTAACGGTTTGCGCTTGGCCTGATTCCTCTCCTGCAACTTCCACCCGAAGACTCGCGCGAAGCCCAGCAGCGCGTCTTCCAGCACCGACAACTGCAATTCATAGATGACCGACTTGCCCTGCTTTTGCGAGTCGATCAGTCCCGCTTCGCGCAACACGGCGAAGTGCGCCGACATCGCCGGCTTCGAGACCTCAAAGTGTTCCGCCAGATCTCCGGCGCTCATCGGGCGCTCGCGCAGCAGTTCGAGCACGCGGCGCCGCGTTGGATCGGAAAGGGCTTTGAACACCCGGCTCACATTTCTATATTTAACCAATTATTGAAATGATGTCAAGCCCCTTGTCACTGACTTCCGTATTGTCCCCGTGGTAATCCCTGACATGAGGAAAACATGAGGACGCCCTCGGTTTCATATTCGGAGCCTTCCGCTTCTAGGCTCTCACGCTCGAAGCTCCGCGGCTTGAAGCTCTTCCTTTTCAAGCTGGCTGGATTGGCCGTGGTCGCCGCCTGTCTCCGCCTGGCATTCCGTTCCACATTTTCGCCGTTCTGCGACATCGCCCTGATGTGGGTACTGGTTGCGCTGGTCCCGCTTCTCGCTTGGGCCGCGCGCGGGCTCTTGAATCGCCGCCCGACCGCCGACCGCGCCACGCTTCTCACCATCCCGATCCACTACCTCGAAATGATTCTTCTTGGCAGTGCGGGGATCATTGCGTTCCGGGCTACCCAGGTGCATCCGATCGCTCGAGTTCCCTTCCCGCAATCCATCAGTTGGCCTCTAATGCAGATCTTTGGCGTCGTCGCGACACTCACCGTCTTGAACCTGGCGATCAGCGGCCTCGGCCTGCCATTCGCCGCCGTTCTGAGCAAGAAGCTCGCCACCAGTTGGCTCTACCGTCGCAGCCGCAATCCCATGGGCTTGTTTACTCTGCTGTTCTGCATCGCCGCGGCGCTGTGGATGCAGTCGCTCCACGCGATCCTCTGGACCGTGTTGTGGCTCGCACCGGCCTGGATTCTCTACGTCCGCATCTACGAGGAGCGCGAACTCGAGGTACGCTTCGGAGAATCCTACCTGCAGTACAAGTCCCGGACACCGTTTTTCCTGTAATCGGCATTGCTCAGCAGATGAAGTTGCCCGAGGTTCGCGTCCCGCTTTTGGGCGCTAACCTGGGTTGAGAAGCACCGTGCGTGCCCGTCCTGCGTTTCTGTTTTCCGATCTCTCGCTGCCTTCGCTGGATTCCCTCTGCGCCGGTGGGACAATAGCGGCAGATGAGCAACTACGACGGCCAGCGCCATCCCGGCCCGTGGCGCGTGATGTCGGGAGACGTCGAGTTTGCCGGATTCATTGTCGCAATTGGCTTCACATATGTTTATGACAACCTGAATCGCCTGAGCGACGCTGACCAACTCGCTGACCGGGCAGTTCGGATTCGGCTATGATGCGCTGAGCCGGAGAACGCAGTTGACCCGGCCCAACGGGGTGAACACCAATTACAGTTACGACTCGGTGTCGCGCCTGCTGAGCGTGCTGCACCAGACGGGCTCGACTACGCTGGATGGTGCGAGCTATACATATGACTATGCGGGGAACCGGACCAGCAAGACCAATTATCTGAACGGGGTTACGGAAGGCTATGGCTACGACCCGATCTATCAGCTGACGCAGGTCACGCAGGGAGGTAGTACCTCCGAGAGCTACAGCTACGACCCGGTGGGGAATAGGCTGAGTTCGTTGGGCGTGAATCCGTACACCTACAACACGTCGAACCAGCTGACCGCGACTCCGAGCGGCAGCTACAGCTACGACGCAAACGGCAATACCCTCTCTGATCCATCCGGAAAACAGTTCACCTGGGATTTCGAAAACCGCCTGACCCAAGCTGTCGTGCCGGGCACAGGTGGCGGGACCACAACCTTCCGCTATGATCCCTTCGGCAGGAGAATCCAGAAATCGGGCCCGCTGGGCACCACAAATTACCTCTATGACGGCTTCAACGCCATCGAAGAGCTTGACGGCAGCGGGAATGTGCTCGCGAGATATTCCCAGGGCCTCGATACCGATGAGCCGCTGTCGATGCTGCGCTCAGGAGCGACCAGCTACTTTCAGACTGATGATCTTCGCTCAACAACTTCGCTCAGCAGTGCTGCGGGTGCTGTCGCGAAAACTTACACCTACGATGCCTTTGGCAATCTGACCGCCTCCACTGGCACACTGACGAACCCGTTCCAGTTCACAGGGAGAGAGTCGGACTCCGAAACGGGCCTTCGACATTATCGGGCCCGATACTACGATCCCAGTGCAGGCCGCTTCCTGAGTGAAGACCCGATCCGCTCGGGAATGAATTTCTACGCTTACGTTCACAACGATCCGA
>Ga0335084_10006658_pt1 | contig 11491 bp, 6 predicted proteins | sample Lox_Sample_44_FD_206721 | JGI IMG/M metagenome (GOLD analysis project Ga0335084, IMG submission 206721) | Soil microbial communities from Loxahatchee National Wildlife Refuge, Florida, United States - Lox_Sample_4.4 | ecosystem: Environmental > Terrestrial > Soil > Wetlands | place: USA: Florida...
CGTATTGCATCGAGCCCGGCGGCGCGTCAAAGGCGTCGTCGCCGAGACCGCTGACGGCGGCGTGGAAGATCTTCGGGTCCTTCTTGACCGACTCGTAGAGCGCCGCCGTCGAGAACTTGACCATCAGCAGCAGCTTGCCCTCGGGCCCGGTGAAATTCAGATCCCCGCCCGCGCCGGTCATCGCATTCCTCGCGACCTGCTTCACGCCGGTCAGACCCGAGACTTTCTCCACATCGGCCACGGTGAGTCGAGCGTCCGGCGCTTGTGCCGCGAGGAGCACGCCGCCGGCCATGAGTGCGAGGAGGACCGCCGCACGACGGGGCATCGTCATGGAGTGACTTGCGGCAGAATAGCACACCGGTGGCGACGACATGAGCGCGGGCTGGCTGGAAATCGCCGCAGGGGGCGCGCTCATCGTGCTCGTCCTGTGGGACACGTTCGAGACGATGATCCTGCCCCGCAGCGTCACGTCGCCGATTCGTCTGGCGTTTCTGGTGAACCGGACGGTCTGGCGCGCGTGGCGCGCGATCGTGTTCGGCCTCGCGTCCGTTCGGCGCCACGAGCGATACCTCGGCTTCTACGGTCCGCTGTCGGTCCTGCTGATGCTCGTGCTGTGGGCGGTCGCGCTGATCGCCGGCTTTGCGGTGATTGGCGTCGGGCTGGGATCACGCTGGGTCGCGCCTGAGGGCGCGGCGACGTTCAAGACGGCGCTCTACGTGAGCGGCACGACGTTCTTCACGCTCGGGTTGGGCGATGTGCATCCGGTCGGCACGTGGACGCGCGCGCTCGTGGTGGCGGAATCCGGCACGGGCTTTGGCTTCCTCGCGATCGGCATTTCGTACCTGCCCGTGCTCTACCAGTCGTTCTCGCGCCGCGAGGTGCAGATCACGCTGCTCGACGCGTGGGCGGGCTCGCCGCCGTCGGCGGTCGAGCTCCTCCGGCGATTGTCGGCGGCCGGTGCCGTCGGCTCCGTCCACGGCTTTCTCAAGGAATGGGAGCGCTGGTCGTCGGAGGTCCTCGAAGGACACATTTCCTATCCGCAAGTCGCGTACTTTCGATCGCAGCACGGCAAGCAGTCGTGGGTCGCGTCGCTCACGGCCGTGCTCGATGTCTCCGCGCTCGTGCTGACCGGCATTCGTGGCCTGCCCGAGTGGCAGGCGCGCGTGACGTTCGCGATCGCGCGCCACGCGGCGGTGGACCTGGGCCAGATTCTGCACGCGCCGCCGATCGAGAGCGCCCGCATGACGGCGGACGCCTGCGATCGGCTGATCGCGGCCGTCGAGGGCGCCGGGCTGCAGTTCGAGCACGACGACGCGCCGCGCCGCCTGCTGCGGTTCCGCAATCTCTACGAGCCGTACGTCGCCGGCCTGGCCGCTGAGCTGGCCATGGAGCTGCCGCCGTGGATTCGCGACGGCGCGGGGCGCGACAACTGGGAGGCCACGCCGAAGACGAGGGTCGAAGTGCATCTCTAGGAGGTTCCAAGGGGTTCCTGCTTCGTTCCGAGGAGGTTCCAGTTGGGTTCTGCGCATGAGTGAAGGAGCGACCGACACCGCGCCGTCGCAACGCGTGCTCGGTCTGCCCGCGGCGGTTTCGCTCGTCGTCGGCAGCATGATCGGGTCGGGCGTGTTCCTGCTGCCGGCGTCGCTCGCCCGTTTCGGCGGCGTCGCCCTGCTCGGGTGGATCGTGTCGGCGCTGGGCGCGACCGTGTTGGCGGTGGTGTTCGCCCGGCTGTCGCGCATCGATCCGGCGGCGGGCGGCCCGTACGCCTACACGCGCCATGCGTTCGGCGACCTCGCCGGGTTTCTGATCGCGTGGGGCTACTGGATCTCGATCTGGACTGCCGACGCGGCGCTGTCGGTGGCGTTCGTCGGCTACCTCAGCCCCTTCATTCCGACGATCGTCGCGCAGCCGCCGCTTGCCGCGGCGCTGGCGGTGGCGACCGTCTGGGTGCTGACGATCGTGAATATCCGGGGCGTGCGCACGGCCGGGCGCGTCCAGGTCGTGACGACGGTGCTCAAACTGCTGCCGCTCGTGGCGATCGCGATCTGCGGCGTGCTGTTCTTCGATGCGCGGCACTTCGCGATCGCCGACACGAGTCCACGCGCCGTCGGCCAGGGGCTCATCGCGACGACGACGCTGACGATGTTCGCGTTGATTGGGCTCGAAGCGGCCACGGTTCCCGCGACGGTCGTGAAGGATCCCGACCGCACGATCCCGCGCGCCACGGTCATCGGAACGCTCATCGCGGCGGGCATTTACATCCTCAGCACGATCGGCGTCATGAGTCTGGTCGAGCCGGCGTCGTTGATGAGATCCACGGCGCCGTTCGCGGACGCGGCGCGCGCCGTGATGGGCGACCGGGCGGCGGCGCTCGTGGCGCTCGGCGCCTCGATCTCGTGCTTCGGCGCGCTCAACGGCTGGATCCTGATCGTCGGCCAGCTGCCGGTCGCGCTGGTCGCCGACGGTCTCTGGCCGTCGGCGTTCGGGCGGATGTCGCGCCGCGGCACGCCCGCGTTCGGCATGGTCGTCGCCGCCGTGCTGACGACGGCGCTGATCGCCATGAACTACTCGAAGAGCCTCGTGGATCTGTTCACCTTCATCATCCTGCTGGCGACGCTCGCGGTGCTCATTCCGTACGCCTTCTGCGCGCTCGCGGGCCTGCTCATCCTCGGGCGGCGAGGCGAGCGCCCGTCGGCGCGCGAGGTGACGCTCGCGCTGATTGCGTTCGTCTTCTCGTTCGCGGCGATCATCGGCGCCGGCGCCAACACGGTCTTCTGGGGATTCATGCTGCTGCTCGCGGGCCTGCCCGTCTACGTGTGGGTGGTTCGCGAGCGCGTGCGCGGCGGACGGTCGTGACGACGCCTCCGACCACCGCGCAGTCCGACGTCGGCGTGCTGCGCCGGGTCCTGCTCAAGGGGCCGCGCGAGGCCTTTCGCAGCGCGGAGGCGATCGCGAACGAGTGGCGGGCGTTGAGCTTCACGGCGCCGCCCGACTTCGACCGCGCGCTCGAAGAATACGACGCGTTTGCCAGGGCCGTGACGATGGCCGGTGCGCACGTCGATTACTTGCCGCCGGCGAGCGGCGTCACGCTGGACTCGATCTACGTCCGCGATGCGTCCGTGGTCTGCGATCGCGGCGTGATCCTGTGCGAGATGGGGAAGCCCGAACGCGCCGGCGAACCCGCGGCGCAGGCCGAGACGTTGCGCGCTCTCGGCGCGCCGACCGTCGGTGCAATTCGGGCGCCCGGCCGGCTGGAAGGCGGCGACGTCGTGTGGCTGGCGCCTCGCATCCTTGCCGTGGGCCGCGGGTATCGGACGAACGACGACGGCATCCGTCAGCTTCGGGCGCTGCTGGGCGACGCGATTGACGAGCTCATCGTCGTCCCGCTGCCGCACTGGCGCGGCCCCGGCGACGTGTTTCACCTGATGTCGATCATCAGCCCCGTCGATCGCGATCTGGCGGTGGTCTACGCGCCGCTCCTGCCGGTGCCGTTCCGCGAGCGGCTCATCGACCTCGGCTTCGCGTTCGTCGAGGTGCCCGACGAGGAGTTCGACTCGATGGGCGCCAACGTGCTCGCGATCGCGCCGCGGCGCTGCGTGATGGTGGCCGGCAACCCGCTGACGCGGGCCCGGCTCGAGGCGGCCGGCGCCGCCGTGGTCGAGTACGCGGGCCGAGAAATCAGCCTCAAGGGCGGCGGCGGGCCGACGTGCCTCACGCGGCCGCTTGCCCGCGATTGGCCAACCTGACCTACAATGCACGGCTGCTCCCCCGCGCCGGGTCCGTTCGTTGACGGCCGCGCACGTCCACTCTGGGGGAGCTATGCCTCGTCACATCAAGAAGTTCGGTTGGGTGCCTGATCTTCCCGATGCCCGGGACCACGTGTACTCGGCGCCGATTCCCGTGCTCGGCGTCATGCCCGCGAAAGTCGACCTCGGTCCGGACTGCCCGCCGGTCCTCAACCAGGGCCAGCTCGGCAGCTGCACGGCGAACGCCATCGCCAACGCGCACCGATTCGATCAGATGAAGCAGGGCGGCAAGCCGTTCGGCCCGTCGCGGCTGTTCATCTACTACAACGAGCGCGCGATGGAGGGCACCGTGAACGCCGACGCAGGCGCCATGATCCGCGACGGCATCAAGAGCATCGCTCAACAGGGCGTCTGCGACGAGGCCGAGTGGCCCTACAACATTGCCAAGTTCGCGAGCAAGCCATCCGCCGCCTGCTTCAAGGACGCGCTCCAGCACCAGGCGCTCTCGTACCAGCGCGTGACGCAGAGTCTCAATCAGATGAGGGGCTGCCTCGCGTCCGGATACCCGTTCGTGTTCGGCTTCACGGTGTACGAGGGCTTCGAGTCAGACAAGGTCGCCCGGACCGGTCAGCTGGACTTGCCCGTGCAGGGCGAGAAGGTCATTGGCGGGCACGCGGTGCTCGCCGTCGGGTACGACGACAAGACGCAACGCGTGAAAGTCATGAACTCCTGGGGCACGGCGTGGGGCAAGAAGGGCTTCTTCACGATGCCCTACGCGTACATCACGGACGACAACCTCGCCGACGACTTCTGGACGGTGCGCATCGTCGAGGCGTAGAGGCGCGCGGCAGGCGCGCTATACTCGCGGCGGTTTCGCTCGTCCGGGGGGTCCCATGGCGCGCCGCCGCTCGCTTCGTCTGCTCGCACTCGCGTTCCTGGTTGTCGCGTTCCGGCCGACGCTGCCGGCCCGGCAGGCGCCCGCCGTGCCGCCGTCGCTCTTCGGCGAGATGCGCTGGCGCAATATCGGTCCGTACCGCGGCGGCCGGACGAAGGCGGCCGCGGGCGTGGCGAGCCAGCCGTACACGTTCTACATCGGCGTCTGCAATGGCGGCGTGTGGAAGACGACCAACGCCGGGCGGACGTGGCAGTCGGTGTTCGACGACCAGCCGACCGGGTCGGTCGGCTGGGTGACCGTCGCGCCATCCGATCCGAACATCGTGTACGTCGCGAGCGGCGAGGGCCTGCAGCGGCCCGACCTTTCGACCGGCGACGGGATCTACAAGTCCACGGATGCGGGCAAGACGTGGGCGCACCTCGGGCTGCGCGACGGCCAGCAGATTCCGAAGATCGTGGTCGATCCCCGCAATCCGAACCGGCTGTTCGTCGCCGTGCTCGGCCATCCGTACGGGCCGAACGAAGAGCGCGGTGTGTTCCGTTCGGTCGACGGCGGGCTGACGTTCCAGAAGGTGTTCTACCGGGACGAGAACACGGGCGCCAAGGACGTCGACCTCGATCCCGTGAACCCCGACATCGTGTACGCGACGTTGTGGGAATCGCGCCAGGGGCCATGGGAGAACAGCAACTGGACCGGCGCCGGCGGCATCATCAAGTCCACCGACGGCGGCACGACCTGGACGCAGCTCCACGGCGGTTTGCCGGACATCACCAACGCGGAGATGGCGATCGCACCGAGCAACCCGCGGCGGCTGTTCGCGCTGATTGAGGCGAACAATCCGGGCGGGCGAGGCGGCGATGGCGCGCCCGGCGGCGGGGGTGGTCGCGGGGGCGGCCGCGGCGGCGCCGAGGGTCAGACCCCGAACCCGCGCATCTACCGGTCTGATGATGCCGGCGCGACGTGGTCGCAGATCACCACCGACAATCGCGTCGCGAGCCGCGTGGTCGAGGCGGTGCCGATCGTCGATCCGAAGGATCCGGACACGGTCTTCGTGACCGACGTCGTGACCTACAAGTCGACCGACGGCGGCAAGACGTGGGTGCCGTTCAAGGGCGCGCCGGGCGGCGACGACTACCAGAACCTCTGGATCAACCCGAACGACACCCACGTCATGCTGCTCGTGAGCGACCAGGGGGCCGTGGTGACGCTCGATGGCGGCCAGTCGTGGAGCTCCTGGTACAATCAGCCGACCGCCGCGCTGTACCACGTCATGGCCGACAACGCGTTTCCGTACCGCGTGTGCGGCGGGCAGCAGGACAGCGGATCGGTCTGCATCTCGAGCCGCGGCAACGACGGGCACGTGACCGTGCGCGAGTGGCATCCGGTGGCCGTTGAGGAGTACGGCTACGCGGCGCCCGACCCGCTCGACCCGGACGTCGTCTTCGGCGGCAAGGTCACGCGCTATGACCGGCGTACGGCGCAGTTCTCGAACGTCACGCCCGCGGCGGCCTCGCTGCCGACCGGCGGCGGCTCGGGCGGCGCCGCGATCCGCACGGTCCGGACGCAGCCCGTGGTGTTTTCCGCCGCCGACCCGCACGTGCTGTTCTTCGGCAACAACTATCTGTGGAAGACGATCGACGGCGGCGTGCACTGGACGCGCGTCAGTCCGGATGTGACCCGGAAGACACACGACGTGCCGTCGAGCATCGGCAAGTACTCCCAGGCGGCGGCGGGGCAGGCGGACACGAGCCCGGCCCGCGTGATCTACACGATTGGCCCGTCGTACGTGGACATCAACCGGATCTGGATCGGCACGGACGATGGCGTGATTGCGACGACCGCTGACGGCGGGCTCCACTGGACCGATGTGACGCCTCCGAAGGTCGGATCGTACTGGAAAGTCTTCACGATCGACCCTGGCCGCTTCGACGCGCTGACCGCGTACGCCGCGGTGAACACCCTGCGCCTCGACGACATGAATCCGCACCTCTTCCGGACGCACGATGGCGGCAAGACGTGGACGGAGATCAATCGCGGGCTGCCGGGCGGCGCCGCGGTGAGCGTCATCCGCGAGGACCCGAAGAAGAAGGGCCTGCTGTTCGCCGGATCGGAGACGCAGGTCTACGTGTCGTTCGACGACGGCGACGACTGGCAGTCGCTGCGCCTGAACATGGCCGCGTCGTCGGTCCGCGACCTGATCAACAAGGACGACGATCTGGTGGTCGGCACGCACGGGCGCGGGATCTGGATCCTCGACGACATCACGCCGCTGCGACAGGTCGACGCGCAGACCGCGAATGCCGAGGCGGTGCTCTTCACGCCGACAACCGCGCTGCGCGTGCGATGGAACACGAATCCAGACACGCCGTGGCCGCCCGATGAGCCCGCCGGCCCGAATCCGCCGGAGGGCGCGATTCTGAACTACTACCTGAAGTCGGCTGCGACCGGCCCCGTCACGCTCGAGATTCTCCAGGCCGACGGCCGGCTGGTGCGCCGCTATTCGAGCACCGACCCGGTGGCGGCCATACCGGACCCGTCGGTCGCGCCGCTGCCGCAGTACTGGTACCGCCCGCCGCAGCATCTGTCGACCGAGGCCGGCATGCATCGCTTCACCTGGGACGTGCACTACCAGCCGCTGCCGGGCGGCGGGGGAGGGCGCGGCGGCGGCCTGCCGATTTCCGCCGTGCCGTTCAACACCGTGCCACCGCCGTCCACGCCGTGGGTGAATCCCGGCAGGTACACGGTGAAGCTCACGGTCAACGGGAAGAGCTACACCCAGCCGATCACGGTGAAGCAGGACCCGCGCGTGAAGACGCCGGCGCTCGCCATGCAGCAGGTCTACACGTTGTCGCGGGCGGCGTACTACGGCGCGGCCGACGCGCTCGGTGCCGAAGCGGACGTCGCATCTTTGCGCGCGCAGGTGACCGATCTGAGGCCGCGCGCGGCGGGTGCCGTGGCGGACGCGCTCGCGGCCTTCGACAAGAAGGCGGCGGCGCTGGCCGGATCCGGCGGCGGGGGGGCGGCGCCCGGCCGGGGCGGGCGCGGCGGCCGCGGTGCTGCCGGTCCGGCGACCCCGCCGGCGAGCGAGACCCTCACGAGCGTGGCCGCGTCGCTCGCGGGAGTGATGAACCTGCTTCAAAGCGCGGACGTCACGCCGCCAGCCACGTCGGTCGCGGCGATGACTCGCGCGCAGCAGGCGGCCGCGGGCGTCATGACGCGTTGGACGGCGCTCAAGACCGTGGATCTGCCGGCGCTCAACGCTCAGCTCAAGGCCGCAGGGTTGCCGCCGCTGACGCTAGGAAAGTGAACGGACGACGTCGAGCACGTGGTCGATGTCCGTCGGATTGACGTAGAGATGCGCTGACAATCGCACGCCGCGATCGCCGCCTTGCGCGCGCACGCGAATCTTCCGCGCCCAGAGCGCGTCCTGCAGCTCGCGGCCGGTCTTGCCGGCGACGGCGAACGTCGTGATCGCCGAGGCGAAGCGCCGGTCGGACGGCGACGACAGGCGCGCGGCCGGAATACGCGCGAGCCCGTCCCGGAGTCTCGCCGCCAGCATCGCGTCCCAGCGCTCGATCCGCTCCAGGCCGATTCGCGTCATGAAGTCGATCGCGGCCACCAGCCCCTGGACGACGGCGACACTGCCCGTCCCGTAGTGCATGAACCGAAACGCGCCAGTCGAGTCGTCGTCGAAGGCGGCGCTCGCGAGCGTGTTCCAGAAGCGCGTCTGCACGTCGCGTCGGATGTAGAGGATGCCAGTGCCTTTTGGCGCGAGCATCCATTTGTGCGGGCTCGTGACGTACGCGTCGCAGCCCAGGTCCTTCACGTCCACGCGTCGCTGACCCAGGACCTGGGCGCCGTCGATGATCGCGAGCGCCCCGCGGTCGTGCGCGAGCGCGCACAGCGCCTTCGCCGGCAGCAGCATCCCGAGGCCCGATGTGATCTGACTGAACATGACGACCTTCGTCCGCGGCGTGATGGCGTCGGCAAATCGCTGAACCACCGCATCAGGCCCGCCCGGCGCGGCTTCGAGTACCGGCACTTGCTTGACGACGACGCCATGCCGCTTCGCCCGCAGCTGCCAGCCGCCGATCCCGCCGCTGTGCTCCTGGTCGGTCGTGACGACCTCGTCGCCAGAGGAGAGGTCCAGTCCGTTCGCGAGGAAGCTCATCCCCATCGTGGCGTTGGTCGTCAAGGCGATCTCGTCGGCAGCGGCGTTGATCACATGACCAATGCGTCCGCGGATGTCGGTGAGCGGCTGGTAGCCGGTCAGCGGCTCGCCGTCGGCCTGGAAGTACGGCCAGTCCGGCAGCTCGCGCTCAATCCGCTCAGTGCCCTTCGTCAGGCTCTCGACGACTTCGCGCGGCGACGCGCCGAGCGTCCCGGTGTTGCCGTACGTGACCTCTGGCGGGAACAGGAACTCGCGCCGGGCCGCGGCGAAGATGCGCTCGTCGGAGTCGCCAGGCGCGAACGTGAACGTCGGGATGCCGAGCGGCGGAAACTGGCGCGCCCAGGCGCTCGCGGGCAGCAGCCCGACGGCCGCCCCGCCCAACGCGATCCGAGTCAGAAAGCTGCGGCGTCCAACGGCGTTCGTCATGAGGACCCTCCTCGGCACGCATCCTACTCCGCTTCGACGCGCTATACTCGCGCCACGATCGTGGACTCGCTCATCGGCCAGACCCTCGGGCGGTATCGCATCGTGGCGGAACTGGGCCGCGGCGGGATGGGCGTCGTCTATCGCGCGCTCGATACCACGCTCGATCGCGAAGTGGCCCTCAAGGTCCTGCCCCCGGATCTGGTCGCCGACGCGGATCGTCGGCGCCGGTTTCTCCGTGAAGCGCAGACGGCGTCGCGGCTCGAGCACGCGCACATCGGCGTGATCCATGAGGTCGGTGAAGCCGATGGCGTGACCTTCATCGCCATGGAGCTCGTCCGCGGCGAGTCGTTGCGCGAGCTCATCGCGCGCGGCGGCCTGTCACCCGCCCGCGCGGTGGACCTCGCGATCGAGATCGCCGAGGGCCTCGCCCGCGCGCACGACACCGGCATCATCCACCGCGACCTGAAACCGGCCAACGTCATGATCACCGACGACGGCCACGCGAAGATCATCGACTTCGGGCTGGCGAAGGCCCTGGACGCGAGTGCGACGGCCGACGCCGCCACGGTCGCCGCCTCGACCGACATCGGCGTCATCAAGGGCACAGCATCGTATATGTCGCCTGAGCAGACGCGCGGTGAGCGGCTCGACGCGCGCAGCGACCTGTTCAGCTTCGGAGTGATGCTCTATCAGATGGTGACCGGCCGGCTGCCGTTCCAGGCGCCCAGCTACGTGGACACGCTCCATGCGATTTCGCACGACGAGCCGCCGCCGCTTGCGTGGGCGGGCTCAACCGCCCCCGCCGACGCGCAACACGATCTGCAGCGCCTGCTCGACAAGTGCCTGTCCAAGGATCCGGCGGCGCGCTATCAGACGGCCCGCGATCTCGTTGTGGACCTGAGGAGCGTGCGGCGCCGGCTCGACGGACCAGCGTCGGGGAGCGCACGAGTTTCGACCATCGGAGCCGCCAGGCCTCCGGACGCGACTCGCTCGGTCTGGCGCCGGCTCGCCGTCTGGGCCGTGCCTGCCATCGTCATGGCCGCGGCGGCCGCGTTCTGGTGGACGTACCGGGCGCCGCCGCCCCCGCCGCCGCTTTCATCCTCCGGTAAGCCGTCGGTGGCGGTGCTGTACTTCCAGAACAACACCGGGAGCCCGCAGCTCGACTGGCTGCGCACCGGCCTCACCAGCATGGTCGTCACGGACCTGTCGCAGTCGCCCGACATGGAAGTCCTCGGCACGGACCGCCTGTACCAGATTCTCGCGTCGCTCAAGCGTCAGAACGACGCGGAGCTGGCGTTCGACACGGTGCGCGAGGTCGCGCGGCTCGCCGGCGTGCAGCATGTCCTGACGGGTGACTACGTCAAGGCGGGCGAGACCATTCGCATCAACATCACGCTGCGCGACGCCGCGAGCGGACGCATCCTGACGGCCGATCACCTCGAAGCGGCTGGCGAGGCGAACCTGTTTCCGACCGTCGACGACCTCACCCGGCGCGTGCAGACCCATTTGGCGAGCGCGGCTCCCAATCCGACGCCGGTCTTCCAGGCGCCAGGCGCCCGCAGCGCGTCGGTTGGATCGGGCCTCTACCGCGACCTCCAGGACGTCACGACCGCGTCGATTGACGCGTACCGGGCCTACGCCGAGGGCGTGGCGTTCCTCGAGAGCGGACGTCCGGCGGATGCCGAGCCCAGGTTCCTCGAGGCAATCAAGATCGATCCCGATTTCGCGCTCGCGATGGCACGGCTCGCGGCGGCAGAGAACAACCTTCGCCGTCCGGACCAACGCTCGGAATACGCGAAAGCGGCACTTGACCGCTCGAACCGTCTGCCGACCAGGGACCGCTACTACCTCGAGGGGTTCTATTACACGAACGACGAGGACTCAGTCGAGCGTGGGATTGAGGCGTACAAGAAGCTGCTGGCCCTCGCGCCGGATCACTACGCAGGCAAACACAACCTGGCGAACGCGTACTCCGCGATCGAACAGTACGCGGAGGCGGCGCGGCTGGGTGAGGAGCTGCGCCGGTCAGCGTTCGTGCTGCCGATTTCCCTCAACAACCTGGCGTTGGCCTACGCGCACCTCGACCGCGGCGATGACGCCATGAACGTCGTCGCCGAGAGCGAGCGTCGCTTTCCGGGCACGGCTCTGACGGCCCGACAGCGCGGTGACGTGTCGACGATGCTCGGCCGACTCGACGACGCGGCGGCGGCCTACGGCCGCGCGGTGTCCGCCAGTCCGAACGATCCGACCTCG
>Ga0335084_10006659_pt1 | contig 11490 bp, 11 predicted proteins | sample Lox_Sample_44_FD_206721 | JGI IMG/M metagenome (GOLD analysis project Ga0335084, IMG submission 206721) | Soil microbial communities from Loxahatchee National Wildlife Refuge, Florida, United States - Lox_Sample_4.4 | ecosystem: Environmental > Terrestrial > Soil > Wetlands | place: USA...
CCGGTATCGCCAAGCGCGCCGGTTGCGCGGGGTGGTCGATGACGGCAGAATCTTCCGCTGATCATGGCGAATCGGCGCCTCGAGAAGCGGGCCGCGCGCTCGGCCGGCGAGCGCGTGCCGCGCTATCTGCAGGTCGCCTCGGCGCTGCGGCGCCGGATACGCGAGGGGCGCTGGCCGGTCGGCGGTCGCATCGCGACCATCGAGGCGCTGCAGCGCGAATTCAAGGTCGCGCGCGTCACCGTGCGCCAGGCGATCGAGCTGCTCGCCCGCGAAGGCCTCGTCCGCGCGCGCCAAGGCAAGGGCACGTTCGTCACGAAGGCGGTCGCGAACGAGCGCTGGCTGCGGCTCGCCACCGACTGGGAGAGCCTGGTCGCGCCGATCCGCGACAATGTCCCGCACTTCCTGCGGACGCCGCGGCCGCCGCCGCCGCGCCTCGGACCCGACGACGGGACGCCGGCGCCCGCCTATGCGTACCTCCGCTCGGTGCAGACCCGCGGTCGCGAGCCCTTCGCGCTCGCGAGCGTGCACGTCGCGCAGGCGCTATACCGCAGGGCGCCGAAGCGGTTCGCATCCCATCCGGCGCTGGCGGTGCTCGCGCAGATGAACGGCCGCTCGATCGCGCGCGCCCACCAGACGCTCGCGGTGGGCGCCGCCGACATCGAGACCGCCCGTCGCCTGCGTCTGCCGCTCAACGCGCCGACGGTCGAAGCGCATTGCGTCGTGACCGACCGGGCGGGCGTCGCGATCTACGTCGGCGAGATCGTCTATCGCGGCGACGTGGTGCACCTCGACATCGAGCTGATCGGCCGGCGGCGGCGCTGAAAGTGCGCACGCGCGGCGCCGCGCACTCCCCCGGGGCATCCCGCCCCCGGTCCGGGCGCCGGCTACCGGCGCCGATCGCGTTGACGCTCCCCTACCGGTGGTATAACGTTTGTACGCTAACGGTTTTCTCGCGGGAGGCGATCATGGGTCTGGCCGAAGTGATGGCGAAGCGCGTCGCGCGCTACAGCGACCGGCGCGACGACTGGACGGTGTTCGGCTTCGAAACGCAGGTCGACCCGGCGTACGCGCGCAGCCAGCGCCGTTACGTCGGCGCCTCGGGCTCGGTCGATCACCAGGAGACGAACGCGGTGGAGCCGGTGGCGTTCACCATGTCGGTGCAGACGATGCCGGTCGGCCATCGCATCCCGGTGCACTGCCACGAGACCGAGGAGACGTTCTTCATCCTCGACGGCGAATGCGTCGTCAACGTCTTCCACGAAGGCGAGACGGTGTCGCTCAAGCTCGGCAAATGGGACCTCGCCTCGATCCCGGCCCACGTCTACCACGACATCCACAACACCGGCGCGGTCCCCTGCCCGGTGCAGACCCTGCTCTCCAAACCGAGGCCGGATCGCCCGCACTACCGGGACGAGCGGCTGCTGGACATCCAGGCGAAGACCTACACGACGTAGGCGCCTTCGCCTGCGCATGCCGGCGCGCGGCCGGCGCGCCGTTCGCACACCCAGGAGGGACACCATGAGATCGATCCAGCAGCGGCTGCTCGCCGGGATCGCGGCCGCAACGCTCGCGCTCGCCGCCGGCGGGGCGGTCGCACAGACGGTGATCAAGGTCGGCCACGACCAGCCGGACCGGAGCACGCATCACCAGGCGGCGCTGAAGTGGAAGGAGCTCGTCGAGGCGCGCACCAACGGACAGGTGCGGGTGCAGATCTTCCCGGCGATGACGCTCGGCAGCGGCACGCAGATGGTCGAGCAGGTCCAGGCGGGCGCGCTCGAGGTGGCGATCCTGCCCACCGGCTGGGTCGCGCCGCTCGCTCCCAGCGTGCAGATCCTCGACCTGCCGTTCCTCTTTCCCAGCCGCGAGGTGCTCTACAAGGTGATCGACGGCCCGGCCGGCGCCGAGATCCTGAAGCCGCTCGGCAAGGTGAACATCGAGGGGGTCACATTCTGGGAGAGCGGGTTCAAGCAGTTCACCGGGAACTTCCCGATCCGCGAGCCGAAGGACTACAGCGGCCACAAGATCCGCACCATGCCCGCGCAGGTGATCCAGGAGCAGTTCAAGGCGTTCGGCGCAACGCCGGTGACGGTCGACTTCAAGGAGCTCTACAGCGCGCTGCAGCAGAAGGTGGTCGACGGCCAGGAGAATCCGATCGCGACCATCGCGCTGATGCGGTTCTACGAGGTGCAGAAGTACCTCACGCTCTCCGACCACGGGTTCATCGCGTACGTCTTCATGTTCAACAAGCCGTTCCTCGACCGGCAACCGGCCAACATCCGCACGATCCTCGTCGACTCGGCGCGCGAGGCGGGACGGTTCCAGCGCGAGATCATCGTCAAGACCGAGGCCGAGCACCTGGAGACGTTCCGCAAGGCGGGGATCGAGATCATCAAGCTCACGCCCGCGGAGCGCGCGCGCTTCGAGCAGGCGTCGCGCCCGGTGTACGACTGGTACACGCAGAAGTACGGCACCGAGACGCTGGACATGGTCCGCAAGGACATCCAGGCCAACGCGAAGAAGTAGCCCCGCGGCGTGGGGGGCTGGTCGCGGCTCGACCGGGGGCTCGCCCGGGCCGAGAACTGGTTCATCGGCGGCGCGCTCGCCTTCACGAGCGCGCTCCTCTTCCTCAACGTTCTCCTGCGCTACGTCTTCCTCGCGCCGATCAACTGGGCCGAGGAGCTCACGCTCTACCTGATGGTGTGGATCGTCTTCGTCGGCGGCGCCGTGGCGGTGCGCACGCGCGGCCACATCGCGATCGACCTCCTTCCGCTCGTGCTCTCGCCGGCGAACCGGCGGCGGCTCGCGATCGGCGTCGCCCTCGCGACGCTCGCGTTCTTCGCCGTGTTCTTCTGGTACAGCGGCGAGCACGTCCTGCGCGTGCGCTCGAGCGGACAGACCACCCCGGTGATGGGCGCGCCGATGTGGCTGACTTACCTCGCGATGCCGGTCGGCAGCTTCCTCATGGGCCTGCGCACCCTGCAGCTCCTGGTGCGCACGGCGCGCGAGCAGCGGGCGGGAGGCGCGCACGTGATGGACCTTCACGACTGAGCCGGGGCCGGCGTGGCGCTGACCATCCTGCTCGTCTTCGTGCTGCTCGCGCTCGGGCTCGCCCTCACCCTGCCGATGTTCGTGGTGCTCATCGGAACGGCGTTCGTCGCGTTCGCGCTCACCACGCCGATCCCGCTCTCGATCCTCCCGCAGCGCGTGTTCGCGGGGCTGGAGAGCTTCCCGCTGCTCGCGATCCCGTTCTTCGTCTTCGCCGCAAACATCATGGGCAAGGGCGGCCTGTCAGCGCGGATCGTCCAGTTCATCCAGACGCTCGTCGGCCACCTGCCGGGCGGCCTCGGCATCACGGTGGTCGTCACCTGCGCGCTGTTCGGCGCGATCACCGGCTCGAGCGCCTCGACCATCGTCGCCGTCGGCGGGATCCTCTATCCCGCGCTGCTGAAGGCGGGCTACCCGGAGCGCTTCGCGCTCGGCGTCGTCACCAGCTCCGCGCTGCTCGGCATGATCATCCCGCCGAGCAACGCGATGATCGTGTACGGAGCGGTGGCCGGCGCGTCGATCGGCGCGCTCTTCATGTCGGGAATCGGCGCGGGCGCGGTGTTCGCGCTCGTCTACTCCGGCTACTGCTACGGCTGGGCGAAGTGGAGCCGGTTTCCTCCGCGCCCGCGCGCGAGCCTGCGCGAGCTCTGGCGGACGACGCGCGAGGTGGCCTGGGGGCTGGGGATGCCTGCCATCATCCTCGGCGGGATCTACGGCGGCATCTTCACCGCGACCGAGGCGGCGGCAGTGTCGGTGGCCTACGCCGCTTTCGTCTGCATCGTGGTCTACCGCCAGCTCGACCTCAAGGGGCTGTGGGTGGTCTGCCTCGACTCGGCGCTCGCCTCCGCGCGGATCCTGATCATGGTCGCGGCGGCGAGCCTCTTCTCCTACCTCCTCACGGTGACCGGGATGACCGCCGCCGTTGCGCAGCCCTTCGCCGGGTTGAAGCAGTCCCCCGACACCGTGCTGCTCGTCGCGAACGCCCTCTTCCTCGTCGCCGGCATGTTCATCGACGTGTTCTCGAACATCCTGATCCTGACGCCGATCCTCCTCGGCACGGTCACCGCGGCCGGCATCGGCCCGGTGCATTTCGGGATCGTGACCTCGGTCAACGTGGACATCGGCAACATCACGCCGCCGTTCGGACTCAACCTCTTCGTCGCGAGCGGCACGTTCGACAAGCCCTACATCGCCGTCGTGCGCGCGGTGCTGCCGTGGCTCGGCCTCGCGCTCCTCAGCCTCGCGATCATCACCTACTTCCCGGAGCTGAGCCTGTGGCTGCCGAAGCAGATGTATCCGGGGGTGCGGTGAGGCCGCGCGCTAGTCCGCCTTGATCCCGAGCCGTCGGATGATCGTCCCGTAGCGGTCGTAGTCGGCCTTCATCGCCGCGGTGAGCTCCGCCGGCGTGCTGCCGACGGGATCGGCGCCGAGACCCTGCAGCCGCTCGCGGACCTCCGGCAGGTGGATCACTTTCGCGGCGTCGGCCTGGATCTTCGCGACGACCGCCGGCGGCATGCCGGCGGGGCCGACCAGCGCGTACCACGACACCGCCTGGAAGCCGGGCAGATCGCCCGCCTCGGCGACGGTCGGGACGTTCGGCAGCACCGGCGTGCGCTGCAGGCTCGCGACGCCGAGCGCGCGCAGCCTGCCGCTCTCGATGTGCGCCTTCACCGCCGGGATCTGCGCGAAGATCATGTCGATCTGGCCGCCGAGCAGATCGCGGACCGAGTCGCCCACCCCCTTGTACGCGACGTGCACCATGTAGATGCCGGCCATCGACTCGAGGAGCTCGCCGCCGATGTGCGCCTGCGTCCCGACGCCGCCCGAGCCGTACGTGAGCCTGCCCGGATGCGTCTTGGCGTAGGCGATCAGCTCCTTCAGGTCTTTCGCCGGCACCGCCGGATTCACGACCAGGACGTTCTGCACCGACGCCACCAGCGTGACCGGCGTGAAGTCCTTCAGCACGTCGAACGAAAGGTGCGAGTAGAGATGCGGGTTGATCGCGAGGTTGCCGACCGGCGCCGAGGTCAGCGTGTAGCCGTCCGCCGCCGCCTTGGCCCCGAGCTCCATGCCGATGTTCCCGGCCGCGCCGGTCCGGTTCTCGACCACCACCGGCTGCCCCCACATCGGCGCGAGATACTGCGCGAGGAGCCGCGGCAGCGAGTCGGCCGCGCCGCCGGCGCCGAACGGCACGATGATCCGCACCGGCTTGGTCGGGTAGTCGGTCTGCGCGAGCGCCGGCGTTGCGAGCGCGACCGCGGCGACGAGCAGAATGCGTGCAAGGTGCATGGAGGTCTCCTGGTGGGTCAGCTATCGCCGTCGCGATAACACGCGGGACAGAACGACCACGGTGCCGCCTCTTCGTGCGTGCGCCCGAGCGGGTCGGACTCGTGCCAGTTCGCCCAGACGCGCTCGGCCGCGGCCTGCGCCCGCGCGCGGATCGCGTCCAGGTCGACGCCGGGGATCCGCCCGCCCTGCATGCGGATCTCGCCGCCGACGATCGCCGTGTCGACGTCGTCGCCGACGCCGCACTCGACCACGCTCTTCACCGGGTCGCGCACCGGCCCGATGCGGAGCGTGCCGCGACCGGCGAGGTCGATGAGGATGATGTCGGCGCGCGCGCCGGGTGCGAGCCGGCCGAGGTCGTCGCGGCCGAGCGAGCGCGCGCCGTTCAGCGTCGCCGCGGCGAGCACCTCCGCCGCGGTCGCCGCCTTGTAGTCGTGGCTCATCGTCTTGCCGTGGTACGACGCCGCGCGCATGTTCTGGATCATGTCGCGCGGGTACGTGTCGGAGCCGAGCGCGATGTTGATGCCCAGCCCCGCGTACGACTTCCAGTTGTCGAGCACGCGCGCCCGCCGGATGATGTTGATCGGGCAGTGCGAGATCGAGACCCGCGCCGCGCCCATCAGCGCGAGGTCGTGCGCGCCGGGGTAGTTGAGGCGCACGCTGTCGGCCGGCAGGTTGCCGTGCCCGATGTTGAGCGTCGGGCGCAGCATGCCGAGCTCGTCGAGGAGCTCGATCGGCGTGCGGCGGTACTCGCGCAGCGTCTCGTAGAACTCGACGATGCTGTAGGCGGCGTGGGTCGCCAGCGGGAGCTTCAGTTCGTCGGCCTTCTCGCGCGTCGCGCGCAGGAGCTCGAGGCTGCAGGTCTCGAGCTCGCGCGGGACGAGGATGCCCTTGACGAGCCCGCCGCCCGCGCCGTCGTTGCGCGCGATCCACTCGAGCGCGCCGGCGAACTCGCGCCAGCCGTTCGCCTCGTTCACCACCCGCTTCAGCCGCCCGTGTTCGTCGCCGACCCAGCGGCCGGAGTCGTAGCCCGGCCCGAGGTAGCCGCGCACCCCGAGCTTCAGGCACTGCTCCTTCATCGCCTCCTGGATCCGGAGCTGGCTCCCGTACTCGACGAAGGTGGTGACGCCGTTGCGCAGCAGCTCTGCTACGGTGAAGAGCGCATGGAATTCGCGCTCGCCTTCGGCGCCGGTCTCGTCGGGACGGAGGTAGCGCACGTCGCCGTCGATCCGCGTGCCCTCCTTCGGCACGCTGATCTCCAGGAACGGCTGGCCGAAGAAGTCGCCGCGCCCGGCGTCGCTGATCAGCCGGTGCGAGGCGCGGTGGCCGGAGTGGACGTGGGTGTCGATGAAGCCGGGTGCGACGAGCTTGCCCGCGGCGTCGAGCTCGCGGTCGACGCGCCCGTCGAAGGCCGGCCCGACGTAGAGGATCTCGTCGCCCTCGAAGACGACCTCGTGGCCCCGGTCGAGGGTGTGCGCGCCGCGCTCGTGGCCCACCACCCAGCCGCCGCGAATCCTCGTCCGCATCGTCACGGCCACTCCGGCGCGCCGGCCTCGACCGCCTGCGCGCGCTGCTTTGTCAGCCCGTAGTCGGCCGCCGCGGGCACCACGAAGCGCTCGAGGAGCAGCGTCGCGCGCGCGGCCGCCAGAGCACGCTCGTCGGCCACGCAGAGGAACGCCGCCCGCAGCCGCTCGACCGTCGTCGCATCGAGCGGCGCTGTGGCGACGATCGGCGGCATCGGCGTCGGGTCGGTCGACTCGAGGACCCGCACCTGGGCGGCGAACGCCGGGTCGCCGGCGCGGATCAGGTCGTGGCAGTAGCTGTCGAGCGGCCCCACGTCGATCCGCCCCTCCGCGAGCGCCTTGATCACGCCGCGCGGGTTCATGAGCCCGCCGACGATCTCCCGGTAGAGGGCGGATGTTTCCGGGTAATGCGTCATCAAGTGATGCCGGAAAGCGAAGTAGCCGGACTGCGAGTCCTTCAGCGTGTACCCGGCGCGCCCGCCGAAGGTGTCGCGCAGCGTCCGGGCGGGGGAATCCGCGCGCACCGCGAGGTCGCTGCAGTAGACCGCGCGCCCGCCATAGCGCGCCGGGCTCGGCACCGGCGCGGCGAGGATCGCCGGCCGCTGTGCGCGGAGCGAGAACGGCAGCCCGCACATCATCACCGCGCCGAGGTCGTCGCGCGCCCACAGCTCCGACAGGAGCTTCGGCGGGTCGTGGTCGACGAACTCGGCCGCGACCCCGGCGCGCTGGAGCACCCAGGCGAGCACTTCGCGCCACGCGGCCTTCGCCGCCGGCGTGACCGAGTACATCCGGGCGTTGGCGAGCGGCGTCATCGCCCGCCCTTCCGCTCCGCGAGCACGCGCAGGATCGCGCGCACGATCCCGACGTAGCCGGTGCAGCGGCACAGATTGCCCGCGAGCTCCTCGCGCACGCGCGGCTCGTCCGCGTCGGGGAGCCGCATCACGATGTCGCGCGCGGTCACGAGCATCCCCGGCGTGCAGTAGCCGCATTGGAGCGCATGCTCGGCGGAAAAGGCTTCGCGGAGCCGCTCCGCTACCGGATCGTCGTCGAGCCCCTCGATCGTGCGCACGTCGGCGCCGTCGCAGGCGACCGCGAGCGTGATGCAGGAGCGGGCCGGCGCACCGTCGACGAGGACGGTGCACGCGCCGCAGACGCCGTGCTCGCAGCCGACGTTGGTGCCGGTGAGCATCAGGTGCTCGCGCAGGAGGTCGGCGAGGCTGGTCCGCGGCTCGACCTGCGCCTCCGCGGGCGCGCCGTTGACGGTCAGCGAGAGCGGCGTCTTCACGCGGCGCGCGCCTGTGCGGCCGCGCGCTTCAGCGCGACGAAATGGATCTGATGCTCGTAGGTCCCGGGCGCGAGACCGGCGCTCGCGACCGCAGCGTGCATCGCGGGCTCGTCGAGCCGCGTGGCGTCGGCGACGACGTATGGCGCGTCGCCGATCGCACCGACGAGCGCGCGCGCCACCTCGAGCTCCGGGTCGTGGACGAACCCGCCGATCGCCTCCGCGAACTCGCCGGGCTTGCGGTTGAACTTGTACTGGCCCCAGCGCGCCCGCGCGGAGAGCTTGCGGATCCTCACCCCGACGACGATCTCGTCGGCAGCGAGCGCGGTGGTGAGCGGGCCGCGCACGAAATCGGACGCGCGCAACCGCCGCTCGCCGCGGGGCCCCTGCGCGACGATCTCCACATCGAGCAGCGCCATCGCGTTCACCCAGTCGGCGGCCGGATCGGCGTGCGCGAGGCTGCCGCCGAGCGTGCCGCGATTTCGCACCGCGCGGTAGGCGATCGTGCGCGCGACGGCGGGCAGCAGGCCGCGCGTCGGATCCGGCACGCGGCCGTCCTCGACCGCCGAATGCGTCGTGGCGGCGCCGAGAAACACCGCGTCGCCCTCGTCGCGCGCCACGCCGAGCTCAGGCAGCGCACGCACGTCGATCAGCAGCTCCGGCTGCGCGAGGCGGAAGTTGAGGATCGGGCCGAGCGACTGCCCACCCGCGATCAGCTTCGCGCCGTCCCCGCCGTCGGCGAGCAGCCGGATCGCCGCCTCCAGCGAGCGCGGCCTCTCATAGGCGAACCGCGCCGGCTTCACGCCGCGCCCTTCCCGCCCCGCGCCGCCGCGATCGCCGCGAGCAGCCGCCGCGGCGTGATCGGGCTCTCGAGCATCTCGACGCCGAGGTCGCGCAGCGCGTCGTTCACCGCGTTGGCGATCGCCGCGGGCGGCGCGATCGCGCCGCCCTCGCCGATGCCCTTCTGGCCGAAGTAGGAGAGCGGCGACGGCGTCTCCATGTGCTCGATACGGATCGCCGGCACCTCGGTCGCCCCGGGCAGCATATAGTCGGCGAGCGTCGAGGCGAGCGGCTGCCCCTGCGCGTCGAACGGCATCTCCTCGTAGAGCGCCGTGCCGATGCCCTGCGCGGCGCCGCCGAACACCTGGCCGTCGACGATCATCGGGTTCACCAGCGTGCCGCCGTCCTCGACCACGACGTAGTCGAGGATCTCGACCGCCCCGAGCTCGGTGTCGACCGCGACCGCGCACGCGTGGCACGCGTAGCTGAACGTGCCGGTGTCCTGCTTGGCCTTGTAGCCGGCCGTCGCCTCGAGCCCCGCCGGGTCGACGTCGGCGGGGAGCAGCTGCGGCGCCCGGTACCAGACGTGCGCGACCTCGGCGAGCGACATCGAGCGGTCGGTGCCGGCGACGCGCACGCGCCCGGCCTCGAGCACCAGGTCGTCGCCGGCCACCTCCATCAGCTTGCCGGCGATCGCACGCACCCGCTTCTCGATCTCCTTGCACGCGGTCGCCGCCGCCCCGCCCGACATCACCATGCACCGCGACCCCCAGGTGCCGGTGGAGTACGGCGTGAGCGCGGTGTCGCCGTGGACGAGGCGCACGTCCTGCGGATCGATCCCCAGCACCTCGTGCGCCACCTGGGCGAGCGTCGTCTCGAGCCCCTGCCCGTGCGAGTGCGCGCCGATGCGCAGCTCGAGCACGCCGTCGGGCGAGAGCCGCGCCGTGCACTGCTCGTGGCCCGGCACCATCGGGATGCCCCAGCCGTGATAGACGCTCGTGCCGTGCGCGGCCTGCTCGCAGAAGATCGCGAGCCCGACGCCGATCCGCCGGCCGTCCGCCTCGCCGTGCCGCTGCCGCTCGCGCCAGCGCGGGATGTCGAGCGCGCGCACCGCGCGGCGCAGCGCCTCGGGATAGTCACCGCTGTCGAAGTACTTTCTGGTGATGTTCACGAACGGCATCGCCTCCGCCGGCACCAGGCTCGCCAGGCGGACTTCGTAGGGTTCCTTCCCCGCCTCGCGCGCGATCGCGTCGAGCACCAGCTCGAGCGCGAAGCACACGCCGGTGCGGGCGACGCCGCGATAGGGCAGGATCGGTGGCTTGTTGGTCGCCGCCGACCAGGTGCGGCAGCGGTAGCCGTCCATGCGGTACGGCCCCGGCAGGATCGAGCCGACCTGGGCGGCCTCGAGGCACGCGGAGAACGGATAGGACGAGTACGCGCCCGAGTCGACGATCGCCTCGCAGTCGATCGCGAGCAGACGTCCCGCGGCGTCCGCGTAGCCGGTGATGTCGTAGTGGTGCTCGCGGCAGTTGGCGTTGGCGGTGAGCTGCTCGAAGCGGTCCTCGAGCCAGCGCACCGGGCGACCGAGCTTCATCGCGAGCCAGCCGAGGCACACCTCCTCGGGCAGGAGGATGCCCTTGTAGCCGAAGCCGCCGCCGACGTCCGGCGCGACGACGCGGATGCGCCCCTGGTCGATGCCGAGGCACTCCGCCAGTCCGGCGCGGTTGATGTGCGGCATCTGCGCCGCGGAATGGATCGTGAGCTGGTCGAGCCGCCGGTCGTAGTGCGCCACCACGCCGCGACCCTCGATCGGCGACATGCATTGCCGCGCGGTGCGGATGCGTCGCCGCACGGTGATCGCGGCCCGCGCGCGGATCGGAGCGAGATCGTCGTCGACCCGGGTTTCCAGCACGACGTTGTCGCCCCAGTGGTCGTGGACGAGCGGCGCACCCGGCTTGATCGCCGCCACCATGTCGACGACCGCGGGGAGCTCCTCGAAGTCGACCTCGACGAGCGCCGCGACGTCCTCGGCCTCGGCGCGGGTCGGCGCGACGCACATGGCGACGAGCTCGCCGACCTGGCGCACCTTGTCCCGGGCGAGCACGTGCTGCGGCGCCGACTTGAAGCCCTTGAGCGCCGAGTTGGCGACGATCGGCTTCACGCCGCGAAGGTCGTCGACGGTGAACACCGCGTGCTCGCGGCCGGCGGGCTTGCGCACCGCGCGGATGCGCGCGTGTGCGACCGGCGAGCGCACGAACGCGACGTCGAGCATGCCCACCATGCGGATGTTGCCCACGTACTCGCCGCGGCCGCGGAGGAAGCGCTCGTCCTCCTTGCGGCGCAGCCGGGCGCCGACGCCCTTGCCGGCAGATTGCATCACGCCGCCCCGCTCGTTCGTACCCTAACCAAATCTTACCGCACGCCGCGCGCCTACCGGATGCGCAGCCTGGTCCGGCCGCGATCGTTGTTCGCCTCGACCAGGCGCGCGAGGCTCGCGACGAACGCGGCGCGCTCCCGCGGCCGCAGGGCCGCGACGGTGCGCCGGTGCACCTGCTCGACCGCCGGCCGCATGCG
>Ga0335084_10006663_pt1 | contig 11488 bp, 9 predicted proteins | sample Lox_Sample_44_FD_206721 | JGI IMG/M metagenome (GOLD analysis project Ga0335084, IMG submission 206721) | Soil microbial communities from Loxahatchee National Wildlife Refuge, Florida, United States - Lox_Sample_4.4 | ecosystem: Environmental > Terrestrial > Soil > Wetlands | place: USA: Florida...
ACACCGCGTCGCTTCGCGTCTCGCTCGGAAAGCCCGTCGACGGCTCGACCTGCGGGCTGCACGCCGACATGAGCTGCGCGATCTACGACCTCGACGAGTCGGGGACCGGGACGATCGACGAGGGCGACCTCGACGTGTTCAAGATCCTGTCGGCTCGGCCGCCGGGCCCGACCTGCGCCGCCTGCCCGCTGGCCTGCGAAGGACCCGCCTGCGCCGCGCAGTGACTCCGCTCTGATAGACTCGCGCGATGCCGGGGAGGGGAGCGTCGCGCGCCGCAGCGAGTCTCCTGTGTGCGCTCGCGCTGGCGCTGGCTTCCGCGTGCGAGCGGCCGAAGCCGGTCGACTACTCCGGTCCCACCGACGATTGGCCCGACTACGGCCGCACCAAGGGGGGCCTGCGCTTCTCGCCGCTCACCCAGGTCACGGCCGCGAACGTGCGCGACCTGCACGTGGCGTGGACCTACCACCACGGCGACGTGTCGGACGGCTCCGACGGCACCACGCGCACCTCGTTCAACGCCACGCCGATCGTCGCCGACGGCTCGCTGTACTTCTGCACCGGCAAGAACCGCGTGATCGCGCTCGATCCCGAGACCGGCCGCGAGCTGTGGACCTTCGACCCGAAGACCAAGCTCCGGAAGATCGAAGGGCCCTACACGCGAACGTGTCGCGGCGTGGCGTACTGGCCGGGCGACCGCACGGGCAACACCCGGCCGTGTCACTCGCGCGTGTTCACGGGCACGATCGACTCGGAGCTGATCGCGCTCGACGCGCGCAGCGGCGAGGCCTGCGCCGACTTCGGCAGCGGCGGACGCGTGGCGCTGCGCGAGGGCATCGGCGAGGCCGCCCCCTGGGAGTACTACATGACCTCGCCGCCGCTCGTGATCGGCGACCTGGTCGTGGTGGGGGCGCTGGTGGCCGACGACCTGCGCAGCGACGCGCCGAGCGGCGTGGTGCGCGCCTTCGACGCGGTGACCGGCAAGCTCGTGTGGGCCTTCGACCCGGTGCCGCCCGGCGCGCTCGCGGCGGCCTCGGCGCCGGGCGCGCCGAAGTACCGGCCCGGCACCGCGAACGTGTGGTCGATCCTGTCGGCCGACCCGTCGCTCGGCCTGATCTTCGTGCCCACGGGCAACGCCGCGCCCGATTACTGGGCGGCGAACCGCAACGGGCTCGACGCGTACTCCAGCTCGGTGATCGCGCTGCGCGCCGAGACCGGCGAGGTCGCGTGGAGCTTCCAGACCGTGCACCACGACGTCTGGGACTACGACGTGCCCGCGCAGCCGATCCTGTTCGACATGCGCACGCCGCGCGGCGTGGTGCCGGCGCTCGCCCAGGTCACCAAGATGGGCCACGTGTTCCTGCTCGACCGGCGCACCGGCGACTCACTCTTCCCGGTCGAGGAGCGGCCCGTGCCCGCGACCGACGTGCCCGGTGAGTCGCTCTCGCCCACGCAGCCCTTCCCGACGCACCCGCGGCCGATCCACCCGGAGAGACTCACTCCCCAGGACGCCTGGGGCTTCACGCGCTGGGATCGGCGCGCCTGCGCCGACCAGATCGCGCAGCTGCGCTCCGACGGCATCTTCACGCCGCCCAGCCTGCGCGGCTCGATCGAGTTTCCCGGTCCGGCCGGCGGGCCGAACTGGGGCGGCGCGGTGGTCGATCCCGAGGCGCAGGTCATGTACGTGAACCAGATGCGCGTGCCCTCGGTGATCCAGCTGATCCCGCGCGACGAGTACGAGCGCATCAAGGACTCGGGCAAGTGGGCCTACCCCAACGAGCTCTATCCGCAGAAGGGCACGCCCTACGCCGTGCGCCGCAGCCCGCTGCTCTCGCCGCTCGGCGCGCCCTGCAACCGGCCGCCTTGGGGCGTGATCTCGAAGATCGACCTGGCCAGCGGCGAGACACTCTGGGAGTCGACGCTGGGCACCACGCGCGACCAGGCGCCCTGGCCGATGTGGCTGCATCTGGGCGCCCCCAACCTGGGCGGCGCGCTCGCGACCGCCGGCGGCGTGGTGTTCATCGGCGCCACCACCGACAAGTTCTTCCGCGCCTTCGACGCGAAGACCGGGCGCGAGATCTGGACCCAGCGCCTGCCGTACACCGCCAACGCGACCCCCATGACGTATAGACTGCGTCCCGACGGCAAGCAGTACGTCGTGATCGCGTCGGGCGGGCACGGCTGGTCGCAGCCCGGCGACGCGTTGCTGGCGTTCGCGCTGCCCTGACGAGGCGGCCATGCACGAGACCTACGAGTCACTGCGCTTCTGCGTCGGCCCGGGTGAGTGGGAGGCGCGCGCCGCGACGCTGCACGTGGCGGCCGGCGGCTCGTTCTTCGGCATGTTCCGCGGCCAGATCGGGCTCGAAGCCAACGAGGGCGTGCTGCTCACCGCCTACTCCGACGAAGCCCGGCTGGCGGCGGCGAGCGGCGCGCTGCGCGCCGCCGCGGAGGGCCTGCGCGGCCTGTGCGCCGAGCGCATGATCGCCACCGTGCGCCCCGTGCGTGTCTCGCCCGTGACGATCGCGGGGGTCTACGCGTTCCGCAGCTTCGAGATCGCGGACTCCGACTCCGAGGAGTTCGTGAGTCTCTCCGAGCGCGCCTGGCCCGAGTTCGAAGCCGGCTTCGACGCGCAGATCATCGGGCTGTGGAAGAGCCTCGACGTGCGCCCGCCCGAAGCGCGCTTCCACCTCTTGACCCGCTACGCGAGCCTGGCCACCTGGGAGGCCTCGCGCGCCGACGTCGGCCGGCCCGAGTTCGCGCGCCGACACAAGCTGACCCGCGCGACGCGCGTGGTGACCGCGACGCTCGCGTGACTGCCATCCGGCCGGGGCAGGCGAGCGACCGCGAGGCGATCCGCGCCGTGCACACGGCCGCCTTCGGCCGGAGCGACGAGGCGGAGATCGTGCTGCGCCTGCTCGCGCGCGAGCCCGCGTGCGTCTCGCTCGTGGCCGAGCGCGACGACGAGCTGGTCGGCCACGTGCTGTTCAGCCCCGTGCGCGTCGAGGACCACGCGCTCGCGCCGCCGCCGTACGGGCTCGCGCCGCTGGCCGTGCTGCCGGCGCACCAGCGCGACGGCGCGGGCTCGGCCCTCGCGCGCGCGGGCATCGACGCCTGCCGCAAGCTCGGCGCGCCGTTCCTGGTGGTGCTGGGTCACCCGCCCTACTACCCGCGCTTCGGCTTCGTGCCGGCCATGCGCTTCGGGCTCACCTTCGGCGACGCGCCGCCGCGCGACGCCTTCATGGCGCTCGAGCTCGTGCCGGGCGCGCTCGCGCGCGTGCGCGGCCGCGTGCGCTACGCGCCCGAGTTCGGATGAGTAGAATTCCCTCCCGGAGGTTCGCATGGCGCTGAAGACACCGGCCGAGTACGTCGAGAGCTTGCGCGACGGGCGCGTCCTGTACTGGGACGGCGACCGCATCGACGACGTCGCGAAGGACCCGCGCTTCCGCGTGCCGCTGGCCGTGGCCGCGCGCGACTACGAGTACGACGACCCCGCGCGCCGCGAGCTCACCACCTACCAGACCGAGGAGGGCACGCGCGCGCACCGCGTGTTCCAGATCCCGCGCAGCGAGCAGGACTTGCTGCAGCGCGTGAAGCTCGCCGGTCAGATGTCGATCGTGGGCGGAGTCACCGGCGTGTACATGGCGCTCCAGTCCGTGAAGGACGAGGTGGCGGCGGTGAATCCGCGCTACGCCGAGAACATCGAGAACCTGTGGCGCTACGCGCGCGACAACGACCTGCGAGCGGCCGAGGTCATCACCGACGCCAAAGGCGACCGCAGCCGCCGCGCGCACCAGCAGGACGATCCCGACCTGTACCTGCGCATCGTCGACCGCAGCGAGAAGGGCATCACGGTGCGCGGCGCGAAGCTGCACATCACCGGCGCGTCGCTCGTGCACGAGCTCGTGGTCATGCCGACCAAGTCGATGAGACACGAAGAGGCCGACTACGCGGTCTCGTTCTCGATCCCGGCCAACGCGCCGGGCGTGCGCATCATCAACCGCAGCTTCGCGCCGCCCGAGCTGTCCGAGTTCGACTATCCCGCGAGCGCGCACCACAGCATGCCCGAAGGCTTCGTGATCTTCGACGACGTGTTCGTGCCCTGGGAGCGCGTGTTTCTCGCGGGTGAGTTCCGGCTCGCGGGCGTGTTCGCGCGCTCGCTCGGCCTGTGGGAGCGCACCCTGGGCATGGTCGAGGCGGCCGAGCGCGCCGAGACGCTCGTCGGTCTGGCGCTGCTCGTGTCCGAGCAGCAGGGCAAGGGCGGCAAGGACGAGGTGCAAGCCGCGGTGGCCGAGATGGTCTGCTACGCCCAGCTCATCCGCATGTCACTCGACTGGGCGTGCCGCAACTACGAGACCACGCCCTCGGGCATGGTGCACCCGAACGTGCTGGGCGTGAACGTGGGCAAGTACTACTTCGCGGCGAACTACCACTCGATCGTGCAGCGCCTGCACGACCTGGGGGGCGGGCTCGTGCTCACGCTGCCCAAGGAGGCCGACCTGCGGCATCCCGAGGCGGGCAAGTATCTGCGCAAGTATCTCCACACCACGCCCGACGTCGACGTCGAGGCGCGCATGCGCATCTACAACCTGATCCGCGATCTCACCGCCGACGCCTACGGCGGCTGGCAGCTCGTGACCACGCTGCAGGCCGGCGGCGGGCTGCCCGCGCAGCGCGTGATGATGAACCGGACCTACGACCTGGAGCGCGCCAAGGCGAAGGCGCGGCGCGCGGCCGGCATCTCCGACTGACCCGGCTTGCGCCAGACCAGCGAGTAGCGCCAGTAGAGGTGCCGGCGCAGGCGCGCGCCCGGCAGGAGCGCCGCTGCGGCGCGGCGCACCTCGGCCAGCGGCGGAAACCGGTCGCTGGCGACGTGCGCCTGCCAGGCCGCGCGCACCTCGGGCGGCGGACGCAGGCGTCCGGTCGCCCGCAGCCTGCCGAGCAGGTTCAGCGGAACAGCGACGGCGGACCCGAGCGCACCGGCCGCGGAGCGCTCGAGAGTCACGTCGAGCGCGAGGAACACGCCGCCCGGCCGCAGCGCGTCGCGCACGCGCGCGAACATGGGCTCGAGCGGCAGGTGGTGCAGGGTCGCGATCGTGGCCACCACGTCGAAGCCCGCGCGCGGAAGCTCGCACGTGAGTGCGTCGGCCAGGCGCAGCTCCACGTGCGGCTGCGCCGCGCAGCGCGTCCGTGCCGCCGCCAGCATGGCCGGCGACAGGTCGAGCGCCAGCACGCGCTGCGAACGCTGCGCGAGCTTCGTCGTGAGCTCGCCCGTGCCGCAGCCGATCTCGAGTATCTCGCCGGTCCGCGCCGGGAGCTCCCGCAGCAGCACGGCGTGGTAGAGCCGGTTGTGGTCCCAGGGGTCGTGGGGCAGGCCCGCGATGCGGTCGAAGTCGCGTGCGATCGACTCGGGCGTCTGGCTCACTCCCTCACTCCCCGGGAGCCGCCTGGAAGTAGCCGCGGATCCGCAGCGGCGTGGCTCCGGGCTCCGCGACGGGCCGCAGCGCGGCGACGAACGCGCCGGCCAGCAGGTTCGACGCCGGCGACGGCAAGAGCTTCGCTTCGCCAGTCACCGATTCGAGCACCTCGGGCGCGCCGCCCCAGGGGTCGGCGGTCGTGAGCACGGCCCGGGCCGGCGCCCAGCTCCCGCGGCCATCGGGCACGAGCTCGAGCGAGAGACTGCGCGCGCACGGGTCGCCCGCGCAGGCAGACACCTGGATGGCGTCGCCCGCCGCGCTCCAGGTGCACACCGGCGCGACCAGCGCCGGTCGTCCCTGCACGGCCACGTTGGCGTAGGGATCGAGCCCGGCGCCGTCGCTGCCGTACAGGAGCAGGGTCGCTCGTTCGGGCGCGCGCCCGAGCGAGTTCTCGAGCCGCACGGTGTAGAAGCCGTTGCGCAGCCGCGGCACGCGGATGGTCACGCTCCACGGATCGTCGTCGGGGTTGGCGCCTGCGGGAAGGTCGAGCAGCACCTTGGCCTTGTTGCGCCCGAGCAGGACCGTCGGCGCCTTGCTGCCCGGGTCGATGGCGTAAAGAGTGACGAGCGACCCGGCGGCCGCTTCGCCTTCGTCGAGCGAGGCGAGCAGCGGGCCCGAGGTCGTGAGCGGGCCGTCGGCCTCGGCGTCCAGGCCGAGCGGGTCGCAGCGCACCACCAGTGACCAGATCTTGCCCGCGGCCGGGTCGGACCGGGTCGAGGGCACGCTCTTCACGCGCGCGATGATCGTGCGGCGCGACCAGGCGAGCACCTGGAACTGGACCGTCTTGGGCGAATCGATCCGGCGGCCCTGCACCATGGGCCGCGCCTTGGCGGCCAAGAGCTCCGCGAAGTCGCCGCGGATCGTGAGTCGCGTGCCGATCGTGACGTCGTGCGGCTCGAACCCGCTCACCGCCAGCGCTCGCGCCTCGAGCGGAAAACCGAAGGCGATCGCTGCGATCACGAGCGCGGCTGCGCGCGACATGCCGGTCGGACTCCCCCGTCCAACCTCTCGCCCCGCGAGTATGAACCCCGAAGTGAGACGCGGATACGAGTTTCTCGCTTCGAGTCTCTCGCGCTAGTTCATGCTGGCGCGCAGCTCGCGCAGCACCTGATCGATGGCGTCGATGCGAATCAGTCCCAGGCGCGGGAACTCCAGGTCGAGGATCACGTACACGCCCACCGACATGGCGGCGGCGAAGCACAGCATGCGCATGACGTGGCGGCGCGGCGAGGGCGACATGGCGAGCCCGGCCATGAGCGAGCTGGCGAGCAAGAGCGCGACCAGGAGCGCATAGATCACGACCGGCGGATGCATCTGAGTCGCCACCGTGCGCGTGTTCGTGATGTCGATCATCGCGTTCAGCGCGGGCAGGAGCAGCAGCCGGGCCTTCTCGCCCTCGGGCTTCAGACACTCGCTCACCGCCCGGCTCCAGATCTGACCTTGCAGATCGAGCGAGTGCGCCCGCTCGCGCTGTGCCGCCGGCAGATCCTGGAGCACCTCGTACGTGGCGAGGCGGGCATCGAGATAGTCGCGAAAGAGCTGCCGCAGTGGCGGCTGCGATCCCTCGGGCAGGAGGTCGAGACGCAGCCAGGCGGTGCCGATGTCGTTCGCCTCCTCGACCACGAGCGCGCGGCGTGAGTCCCAGCGCTGCAGCGCCCCCGAGAACGTGAATGCGACCAGGAGCCCCAGGAGCCCGAACACGGCGCCCTCGACCGCGCCTGCGCCCTCGTTCGACACGAGGTCCGTGCTGTGGCGCCAGCGCCCGATGGCGCGACCGAGCTCGAGAGAGACCAGCACCCCGGCGAACAGCGCCAGGGCACCAAACATCGGCAGCGGACCCAGGATCGTTCCCATGGCGCGAGAACGATCTCAGAAAAAATCGCGAAAGGCGACCACGTATACTCGCGGCATGTCGAACACCCTGCTGCTCGAGACCAAGGACGGCATCGCCACCGTCACCATGAACCGCCCCGACAAGATGAACGCGCTCACGACCGAGCTGCTCGAGGCGCTCGGCCCCACGCTGCGCTCGGTCGCCGAAGACCCGGACGTGCGCGTGGTGGTGCTCACCGGCGCGGGCGAGCGCGCCTTCTCGGCCGGGGCCGACCTCGCGCCCGGCGACGGCGCCAGCCCGGCCGAGCGCAACCGCCGGGTCACCCTCGAGGAGTCGTTCGACTCACTCAAGCGGCTCCAGGAGGCGTCGTGGCTGTTGCACACCATGCCCAAGCCCACGCTCGCCGCCGTGAACGGCGCGGCCGCGGGCGCGTCGCTGTCGATGGCGCTGGCCTGCGACATCCGCGTGGCGAGTGACTCGGCGATCTTCGCCACCGCGTTCGCGCGCATCGGCTTCTCGGGCGACTTCGGAGGCTCGTACTTCCTGACCAAGCTCGTCGGCTCGGCCAAGGCGCGCGAGCTGTATCTGTTGAACGAGCGCATCGACGCCGCCGAGGCGCTGCGCATCGGTCTCTTGTACCGCGTGTTCCCCGCCAAGTCGTTCCGCGCCGAGGTCGACGAGCTGGCGCGGCGCATCGCCGGCGGCCCGCCGCTCTCGTACCGCTACATGAAGCGCCACCTCAACCTGGCCGAGCACGGTCACCTGCGCGACGTGCTCGATCTCGAGGCCGAGGCCATGATGTACACCGGCCGCAGCGAGGATTTCCGCGCCGGCGTCGAAGGCTTCCTGAAGAAGGAAAAGGTGCGCTTCACGGGCAGATAGCGCCCCCGTCGCGGATTCCGTACACACCGCCGCGTGAGGAGCGCGGCGACGACCGGCCGGCGCAGGCGTGGAAACCGCCGCGTGCGCGCGCGCGGCACGCGCAATCGCGTGCTGCTCTCGCATCCGGCCGCGCGCATGGCGGCGCGCGTGCTGACACTGTTCTTTGTCGGGTCGGTCGCGTCGGTGCTGGTCATGCGCTGGGTGCGTCCGGTCACCACGGCCTTCATGGTCGAGGCGCGGCTGCAAGCGCTGTTCACGGGCGACCACGAGTACTCGACCGACTACCGCTGGGTGCCCTACCGCGAGATCTCGCCCCAGCTGCCGATCGCGGTGGTCGCGGCCGAGGATCAGAAGTTCCCGATCCACGCCGGCTTCGACTTCGACGCGATCGCCGACGCGATCGAGGACCAGGCCGACGGCGGGCCGTCGCGGGGCGCGAGCACGATCAGTCAGCAGGTCGCGAAGAACCTGTTCCTGTGGCCGGGCCGCAGCTGGGTGCGCAAGGGCGTCGAGGCGTACTTCACGGTGCTGCTCGAGACACTCTGGCCCAAACGCCGCATCCTCGAGGTGTATCTCAACACGGCCGAGTTCGGGAAGGGCGTGTTCGGCGTGGGTGCCGCCGCCGAGCGCTTCTTCGACGAGTCTCCGTCGCGCCTCGACCGCGAGCAGGCCGCGCGCCTGGCGGCGGTGCTGCCGGCGCCGCGCAAGCTGCACGCCGACCGGCCGTCGGACTACGTGCGCGCGCGCACGGAGAAGATCGCGCTCGAGGCCGCGCGCCTGGGCGGGCCGAGCTACCTGCGCGCGCTCTCGTTCGAGTAGCTTTGGATCCCGGCGAGCCCGAGCTCGCGGGCGGTGCGTTCGGCCTCGATCAAAAGCGCCCGGGCGCGGCGTGGCTCGCGGGGCTCGAGACAGTGCGCGAAGCGGGCCGCGATGCGCGCCTCGCTGGGCCGCGCACCCAGGCGCCGCGCGTCCTCGAGTGACTCCGCGTAGAGCCCGACGGCCTCGTCGCGGTCGCCCAGCGTCTCGGCCAGCCGGGCCAGCGCGAAGCGTACCGGGCCGCCGTACATGACCGCGACCGGAAAGGCGCCGTGCTGGTGCTCCACGGGCGAGAGCCAGGCGCGGAGTGACTTCGCGCGCGCCGCGTCGTCGAGGTCGGCGCACAGGTGTGCGAGCTCGACGAACGTGCCGGTCCAGCGCAGGTTGCGCGGCACGTCGGCGAAGTCCGAGGCCGCCAGGTCTTCGAACAAGGAGCGCGCGTCGGCCTCGCGCCCCAGCGCGAAGCGCGCGCGTGCCACGACGGCGCGGGTCCAGTGGAACGGGCCGACCCGCGCGCCGATGCCAGGCTCGAAGGCGGCCAAGAGCGCGGCGTCGTCGCCGCGCTCGCGCGCGATCAGCGCGCGCTGGCCGGCGAACACGCCTGCCGCGTAGGGATGCTCGACGCGCCGGCCGAAGCCGAGTGTGTCCTGCGCGAGCGCGGCCGCGTCGTCGAAGCGGCCCTCCAGCGCGGCGATGCCCGTGTCGTAGACGCCCTCGTGCCAGCGCATCATCGGCGCCGGACGTTCGCCCGCGACCTGGCCCGCGCGGGCGCGCAGCGCGCGCGCCCCGGCGGGGTCGCCCAGCATCACCCGGTCGCTCGCCAGGTCGACGAGCGCGATCAGCGCGCGATCGCGGCTGTGCGAGTCGAGCGCGGCGCGCACGATCTCCTCGCCCAGCTCGGCGCGCTCGGCCGTGTGATCGGGCCCGCCGAGCGAGAAATGCAGCACGTAGAGCGCGTCCTGGAGTGACTCGGGATCGCCCAGCTTGCGCGCCAGCTCGACCCCCAGCCGCGCGATCGTCTGCGCAGTCTCGTGCGCGCTGCGGATCTCGTGGTAGGCGAGCCGGGTCAGCAGGCGCGCGCGCGCGACGCTGGGCTCGTCCCCGATCACGCCGAGCGCGTCCTTCACCGCGGCGCGCGCCTCCTCGTCGCGCGCGCTCCAGTCCTGGAGGTCGGTCAGCGCGATCGCGGCGCGCGCCTGGTCCTGGGCGCGACCGTGCGTTCGGGCCAGCTCGATGGCCTGCGCGAGCACCTCGCGCCGGCGGGCGCGGTCACCCGACAGCCGGCAGGTCTCGCCCAGCTCGAGCAGCACGCCGATCCGGTCCTCGGGCGCGAGCGGGCGCACGTGGGGCAGCGCCGCGACGGCGTCCTCGTAGTGTCTCACCGCCTGCTCCCACGCGCCGAGCCGCGCGGCACGGGCCGCGGCTGCGCGCGAGTACTCGAGCGCGCGCGGCGGCTCCCCCACGGCCAGCGCGCGGTGGTGATGGTGCGCGAGCTCGGCGATCACCGGCTCGAGGTCGCCCGCGTGCTCGCGCTCGAGCCGCCGCGCCGCGCGCAGGTGCAGGCGCACGCGCTCGCCGGCGGCCAGGCCGGCGTAGGCGGCCTCGCGGTACAGCGCGTGCGTGAAGCGCCAGCTCGCCGCGGCATCGGGCGAGGCCTCGAGCACGCCCGCGCGCGTGGCCTCGTCGCACAGGTCGAGTGACTCGTCGCGTTCGAGCTGCGCCAGCTCGGCGGCGGCGGCGAGCGTGAACTCGCGCCCCAGCACCGAGCCGCTCGCCACGAGCAGCCCCGCGCTCTGCGAGAGCGAGTCGAGCGCGCGGCGGATCAGATCGAGCGCGCGGCCGGGCAGCGCCATGCCCGCGCGCGGCACGCGCTCCGGCGCGTCGAGCGCGCCGCGCTCGCCGAGCAGCCGGATCGCCTCGCGCAGGAACAGCGGCACGCCTTCCGTGCGCGCGAACAGCTCCGAGATCAGGTCGGTCGGCGCAGGTCGGCCCAACACGCGGTCGAGCCACAGCGCGACCTCGCGCCGCGAGAAGCCGCCGAGCGCGAGCTCGAGCGTGCGCTCGTGCTGGCGCAGCGCGGCCAGCGTGCGGTCGAGCGGGTGACCGCGCTCGCGGAAGCCCTCGCGCACCGTCGCGATCACCACCAGCGACTCCCGCCCTGCCTCGAACGCCAGGTGCTCGAGCAGGCGCAGCGACGGTGCGTCGGCCCACTGCAGGTCCTCGAGCGCGATCACCAGCGGGCGGGCGCGCGCGGCGGCCGCCAGCAACCGCGTCACCGCGTCGAACAACAGGAAGCGCTCGGGGCCGTGCGCGCCGGCCAGCTCGGGCACGAGCCGGGCCAGCTCGCTCGAGTCACTGCCGGTGAGCTGGCGCAGCACCTGCACCCAGAGCCAGAACGGGGGCACGCCGTCGTCGGAGTGACTGCGCGCGAGCAGCACGCGCGCGCCGCGCGCCGCCACGCCGTCCGTGAAGTGCTCGATCAGCC
>Ga0335084_10006665_pt1 | contig 11487 bp, 4 predicted proteins | sample Lox_Sample_44_FD_206721 | JGI IMG/M metagenome (GOLD analysis project Ga0335084, IMG submission 206721) | Soil microbial communities from Loxahatchee National Wildlife Refuge, Florida, United States - Lox_Sample_4.4 | ecosystem: Environmental > Terrestrial > Soil > Wetlands | place: USA: Florida...
TGTGTCGAACGCGTGCCTGTACTGGGCCTCGTCGCCGTCGCAGGCCTGCAAGTTCTGCACGACCGGGAAGAATCTCGGCGTCGCCGAGCAGTCGCGCAAGAAAGTCGAGGACGTCGTCGAAGTCGCGCTCGCGGCGAAAGCGGAGTCCGGCTCGATCTTCACGCACCTGAACACGGGCTATCACTTCGAGGAGGTCGACCGGCTCGAGCCGATCCACGGCCTGCGCCAGTGCGAGCCCTTCGTCCGCGCCCTGCGGCAGCAGGTCGGCGGCTTCATCGGCGTCCAGGCGATGCCGGTGCCGCGCCGCAAGTTCTCGGAATATGACGAACTGATCGACGCCGGCGCCGATCATTTCTCCTTCTGCTACGAGTTCGAGGACCCGGAGTACTTCTCGCGCCTGTGCCCCGGCAAGGCCGCGACGCTCGGCCAGGAAGGCTTCTTCGAGGCGATGGAGTACACGGCAAAGCGGCTCGGCCGGGGCCGAGTCTCCGGCGAGATCATCGCGGGCCTCGAGCCGATCGAGGCCACCAAGCGAGGGATCGATCGGATCGTCGCGGCCGGCGCCTTTCCCACGGTCTGCATCTTCCGTCCGACCGTCGGCAGCGAGCTCGAGCACGCTCCCTCGCCGCGGCCCGACCAGATGAAGGAAGTGTTCGCCCACCTCTACGAGGCGTGCCGCGACGCGGGGCTTCCGGTCGGGATCTTGCCGATCGAGGTATCGCTCGTCGTACAGCCGGAGGAATGCGCGGACCTCGTCGCGCCGAGCCTCCGTTCGACGGTCTACGACTGGAAGCTCTCTGCCCTGCGCGCGCTCGCCCGCCCGTACGTCGCCTGGAAGTCGCAGCCGCGCCGGAGGATCGAGGGCCCTATTCCGAAGGAGCCATCTCCCGCAGCGCCGCCACCTCCCGGATGAGGAATCCGTCCTTGTCGGTGTCGACGAGACCGTCTTTCTGCCATCGGCTCATGATCCGAATGGCGGTCTCGATCGTCGTCCCGACGAGGTCGGCGATGTCCTGTCGGGAGAGGCGGATCGGCACGAACACTCCCTGAGGGCGCTCCTGGCCGGCGCGCTCGGCGAGCGTCGTGAAGAGACGGGCGGTGCGGTACTCGACGGAGCCCGTCATGTCGGCCAGCCGCCGGTTCAGGGCCATCAAGCGCAGGGTGAGCCCCGCCAGGATGCGCCGCGTGATTTCGGGACGCTTCTCGATGAGCTGAAAGAACTCGCGCTCCGGAATCGAGACCGTACCGCAGGACTCCAGGGCGATCGCCGACGCGGGAAAGGGCCGGCGCTCGAAGACGGCGACGGCGCCCACGGGTTCGCCCGGCCCCAGGATTTCCAGGATCAGGTCGCGGTCCGGCGCCGCCTTGACGATCTTCACCCGGCCGACGAATAGGAAGTGGATGAACAGGGCGGGTCGCCCCTCCTCGAAGAGCGCTTCGCCCTTCTCGAAGGCGCGCAGCTCGCACAGGGGCGCGAGCGCGGCGCGATCATCCGCCGTGAGCGGGGCAAGGATCGGAATCGCGTTGAAGGGAACGGGCGGGCGCGCCGGCACGCGCGAATTATCGCACCGGGAGCGTCGACACGAAGGTTCGGGGCGAGGGCACCGCCGCGCGGCGGGCTGGCCCGGCCTCGCCGCGCATGGTGACGACGAGGTTGATCAGGTAGAGCACGAGGGCGAGGACGACGGCGATTCCCATGTAGGAGCCGGCCCGGTAGAACACGGGCAGAAACGCGGCCGGGTACTGCAGGAGCCGCAGGGCGGCGCCGAGCAACAGGAGGCCATAGGTCGCGTGCGCGAGCCGTGGCGACCACAGCGTCCTACCGGAGAAGACGGGCAGGATGCGGAAGCTCATCCCGACGATCAAGAGCGTCAGGAATCCGATCGTGAAAGTGTGCCTCGCGGCGTCGGCCCACCAGAGGTTCTGGGCCGGCAGCGCCGTGGCGCGCGACAGTACGACGGCGGAGAGCTCCAGAATCGACCAGAGACCGAGGCAACCGAACGCGAGCCGGATCGCGACGGTGGGTGCGCCGGGCGTCCGCATCGCCGGAAACTGGCTGCGGCGCCAGAGGAAGCCGTTGCCGGCGAGATAAACCGCCGCCGAGAGCGCCGCGAGGCCGAGGCCCGCGTCTCGCAGAACCAGCGCGCCGCCATTCGGCAAGGCGGGCAACCAGGACGACAGGAAGAGGGCGACGCCGGCGGACTGCAGCCAGAGCGTCGCCGAAGCCGTGCCGCGGCGAGCGGGGCCGACGCCGAGAAACAAAGACACGATGCGGTCCCCGAAACCGTAGATCCACGCGAGCAGGAAGCCATAGAGCGCGGCGAAGTAGAACGTCTCGTTGAGCGCGGCGGGCAGCACGGTGTCGGCGTTTCCCGCGAGCCAGATGCCCTGGGCTCCGACGAGGAGCATCGCCGCAAGAAAGTAGAGCGTGCCGACCCGCACGAATCGCAGGAGCGGGTCCCTCCGGTCGTACTTGCCCTCCCGAACCTTCGAGAGCAGGGCGAAGACGAAGCGGACGAAGAGAAGCGCCGCCGCGAGCTCGAGCGCGCTCGAGAGAAGCGAAACGAGCCGGCCCGCGGGGTGCAGCCCGAAGGGCTGTCCCGCGTTTCGGAGAAGCACGCCCGCGAACATCATCCAGAAGCTCGCCCGAACCGACCGGCCGGGCTTCGTCCCTCCGACCCCGAGGATGCGCGGCAGCGCGTGATAGGCGATCCCCATCAGAAAGAGCGCGGCGAAGCCGAGGACCTGGGTGTGGCCGTGGATCTGCCGGTGATCGATCGGTACGTCGCCCCCTGCCGCGATCCGGAGGAGATTCACCATGCCGGTCGTCGCCCCGAGGGTCAACGTCAGGAAAAGCGATCCGACGATGAAATGAGGAGAGAAGAGACTGGCGGACTTCCCTTCCGAGGGTGCGGGGCGGGACGCAGCGGCGTCGCGAAGCGCCGCCTCTCGCACGTCACGAAGGAAGTTTTCCAGAGGAAGCCGGTGCACCGTCGCGAACCAGGCGAGAGGCTCCTCCGGGCCTTCGTCTCCCCCGCAGTCGCCGAGGCCGTAGCGCTCCAGAACCGGCCCCGTGGCCGGGAAACGACGGCGCAGCTCGCGGATCGACATCGTCGGAGGCACGAGACTGTGTGCCTCGGCCGCGTCGTCGGCGGATTCGAGGTCGCGAACGACTTCCTCCAGCCCGAGGCCCCTTGCCCGGCAGGCCTCTTCGAGCGAGTGCGCTCCGCCACAGCAGGTGTCGAGTCCGTGAGCCGCGAGCGCAGAAGACAGGTGGGGATGACGCGCGAGGAGGTCCTTGATGGGCTGGGTCCGATCGATTCGAGAGGGGTCACTCATGAGCCGAAGAATCGCGCGAACCGCTCATCTCGCCCATGACGGAGATCATATTTTTCGTCGGCGACGAGGGGTCCCCAGGAGGCGCCGGCGCCCGTCCCGCGGGAAAGACTAGTGTCTCGAGCCGAGCGCTCGGGCAGGCAGGAGGATCAGGGCCCGAAGCAGCTCGAAGACCCCCTCGACGGCGATTCCCAGCAGGCGCACGGGCAGCAGGACGAGCCAGACGAAGGGATAGAGCACGACGGCGAGGAGGGCGACCGGCCAGCAGAGGAGCAACAGGACGAGCCAGACAAGAAACTTCCACATCATTGTCTCCTACGAGCGCGGGGCCGGAAGGTTTGACGCTCGCGGCTATTCTCTGACGCCTTCCCCACCGCGACGTCCTACCTCGAACCTCCGGCCGCGATCCGCTCGAGTTGGGCCAGATGATTGCGATCGTGACCCGCGAGCATCCGGTTCATGAAGACTCCTCGCATCCCTTACGAAACCGGCCATCGCGTGTGCCGTGGCTCTCGCAACTCGGCAGGCATCGCATCGCCGTCACTCGCCAGCCGTGTGGATCCGGTTCGCAGGTGAGGACGTTCCAGCGGTCCACTCGTCCGGCCGCATCCCGCAGGGCCAGGGCCGCGTGCGGCTCGTACCGCTGACGCACGACGACTTCCATGACTTCGTGGTCGCCGGCCTTCCAGACTCTGAGAGGCACCGCGAAATCGTACGATGTCGGGAAGTACCTGGCACGATGTCAGTTGGGCTCGCACCCTCACGGCCTGCGATTCGGGCGGGAATTTCGACTCGCATTCCGGACATCTGACAACAGTGCGGGCCGGCCTCGGCGACCGCCGCCCGCCGATCCGCACGAACCAACGGAGTCTCAAAACCGCGTCGCTCTCAACGACGCCGAGGTTCCGATCGTCGTCCTGACCCCGTTCGTCGCCGCCCTGATGGCCAGGGGCGCGTGGCTGTTCTGACGCGCCGGCCCGTCACTAGAGTTTCGAGGTCTAGTTCGGCGGGGTCGGCGGGGATTCCTCCGCCGGCTGCGCCCGCAGGCGGGCCTCTTCGCCCTCCCCGGACAGGAGAACCGGAGGGTGCTTCTCCCACTCGTGTCCCTCCTCGGCCATTCCGTACGCGAGTTCGAAGAGGGACCGCATGTAGGCCGTGTCGAAGTCCGACGTGTGCGGGGTCTTGAACGTCGCGGGGATGTAAGCGAGGTTGTAGTCGACATGGTCCCGCCGTGTGATCGTATAGATCCGGTACAGGTCTCCCATGCCCTGGTATTGGATCAGGCAGGAGATGGCCCTCATGGCGATCGGGAGCGTGCGCCGGTCCACCTGCGCCCACTCCGGATCGAGACGGGCGTTCCGGATGACGTAGAGCGTGCGTTTCCGCTCGGCGTCGTGCTCGGCCGAGAGCTTCGCAAGCTCCGAGGCCACCGGATACACGAACACCTGGTTCGACGTGCCACCGTCCACGTGCATCTCCTGGTACGCCTGCCCTCCTGCACGTGCGTCGATCATGACCGGCGGAAAGGTGCCGGGGATGGCGGCCGAGGCCATCAGGATCTTGTGCACGAGCTCGAGCGCCCCAGGGCTGCGGGTGGCGGCGATCTCCGTGATGTTCCAGATGACGGGACGCCGGGCGTCGAGGTCGGTCGTCCCGACGAGGAGGATCCGGCCCTTCTTGTACTCGGCCGCAATCGCGTCGAGCATGTCCTGGGTCACATACTTCCGCACGAGGCCGTAGAGAGGCGAAGTGTCTGCCAGCGCGTCGCTGAAGAAGGCGGAATAGACCGGCCGCGGCTCGGCGATGTCCTTGAGGGACACGCCCGTGTAGAGCGCCTTCAGCTTGTCATCGTAGTTGGACCCGAGGAATGCGAACGGAGCGATGAGGGCGCCGGTGCTGACGCCCGTGACCAGCTTGAACTTCGGCCGCGTCCCGGATTTCGTCCAGCCGCTCAACAGACCAGCGCCAAACGCGCCGTTGTCGCCGCCCCCGGAGATTGCGAGGTAAGCGACGGGAGGCATCTGCGCGCCGTACTCGAGCTGGAGGTCCGTCCGCTCGCGGGCCCACGAGTCGACGAAGTCCTGCTCGAACTCCTGGACATCCTCGGCGTCGCGGGGGAAATACCGTATTCCGGGCGGGAAGCCGGCGACCTCCGCCTGCGTCACGAGATTGGCCGGGACGGCCTGGCGACGAGGTGCCGTCGCGCAGCCGGAGACGAACAACGCCGCCGCCGCGAAGAAGAGCGCCGCGAACGGGCCTCGGGCGGACGCGATGGTCATCTCGGGCGCGCATGATACCCCGGCCGGCCGGGGCCTTGTTCCGGACGGGCTCCTCATCGAAACATTTTCGCGACGTTCGGCCGTCTCGGAACCTCGCGGTCAGGTTCGAGACCCTGGCCTCTCAGGCAACCGGTTCGCGCCGAAGCCCCAGCCTCTCGAGCAGCGCTCCGAATCTCGAGTCGGCGCGGAGCGGATCGAAGCCGGGCAAGCCCGTGTAGGAGACGAGAGGCTGGTACTCATCCTCTGCGCGAACGAGCACCTCGAACGCCGCATCGATCTCTCCGAGCGCGCCGAGCAGCCACGCCTCCGAGACGACGGTGGACGCCGCCCCCGGCGCTCGCAGCTCCTCGAGGAGTGCCCGGGCTTCGTCCTTCCGTCCCGCGCTCGCGAGTGCCCATCCCAGGACACCGAGAAAGGAGGCCCCGCGTTGCGTCACCGCAACCAGGTGTTCCGCAGTCGCGATCCCTTCTGCGAATCTCCCCAGGGCGACCTTCGCCATGATCGAGCAGAGCAGTGCCGAGGCGTCCTCCTTCTCGAACGAGAGCGCGTCCTCCGCGTAGCGCTCGGCTTCCCGCGGCTTTCCACGGCACAGCAGCGCCCATCCGGTGAGCATGCAGGGGAAGGAGGCGAGCGGATCGGCCTCGCGGGCGCGCTCCAGCATCCGAAATCCCTCGTCGGGCTCCTGGCGTAGGCACAGGACGATCCCGAACGACCCCAGGGCCTGGACGTGAGTGGGCTGGAGCTCGAGCGCCCGGCGCCAGGCGGCCTCCATCGCAGACCATCGCCGTTCGATCAAAGCCACGAAGGCCTCGCCGTGAAGGCTGTCCGCCGACTCTCCCTCCAGTCCGACGGCGGTCGCCAGGGCCTTTCGGGCGGCCGCGCAGGCCTCGCGCGCCGGCATCATGCCGAGGTTCGCCGCGAGCGCATGGGCTTCTGCCAGGCCGTTCCACGAAGCCGCATGCGTCGGATCGAGGCGGACGGCTTCCTCGAAGGCTCGGATGGCCCCGAAGTAGTCCTCCCTCGCGTACCGAAGGTGCCGGCCCTTCAGGTAGCTCCGATAGGCCTCGAGGTTGCGGGCGTGCGGTCGGACGTGGACGGTTCGCACGCCCGGAGCGAGCCGAGTCTTCACGGCCTCGACGACTCCGGCGGCGATCTCGTCCTGGACGGCGAAGACGTCCGCGGCCTCTCGGTCGAACCGCTCGGACCAGAGCTGAAAGCCGCTGGCGACGTCGGTCAGCTGCGCGGTCACGCGAAGCTGGCTGCCCGACGCCCGCACGCTGCCCTCGAGGACGTGTCCCACGGAGAGTGCGCGGGCGATCTCGGACAGCTCCTTTCCCTCGCGGTGCGCTCGAAAGGCCGAGGTCCGCGACGCCACGCGGATCCCTTCGACCCCGACGAGAGCGTTCATGATCTCCTCGGCCATGCCCTCGCAGAGGTACTCCTGGTCCTTCGTGGGGCTCATGTCCGAGAAGGGCAGAACGGCGATCGCGACTCCCTCGCGCGCGGCCGCGGCGGGTTCGCCGGCAATCTCGAGCCCCGCCTTGCGCCAACCGTCGATCATGCGTTCCACGTACTCGGGCTCCCACCATTTCTCGATATCCCGGCGGGCGGTGGCGGCGAAGTCGGGCTTCAGCTTGAGCAGATCCTTCAGGGCCTTCGTGGCCGCGCCGCGTTGCCCGAGCTGCCCGAACGCGGCGGCCAACGCCGCGTGCATGCCCCAGTGGCCCGGGAGATTCGCCTTCAGCGCGAAGCCGAGCGCGCCGCGGTCGTCGCCCCGGCGGTAGGCGTCGTAGAAGTCCGTGTACCAATACCAACCGGGGTGATTGGGATTGAGCTGCTTGGCGCGCCCGGACAACGCGAGGCCGCGCTCCCGGTCGCCCGCATACGTCAGCAGCTCACCCAGGAACGCAATGGAGTTGCCGTCCAGGGGGTTGAGCGCGACGGCCCGTTCCGCCGAATTGCGGAAGCTCTGGAATTCCTTCTGAAAGAAGAGCGCCTGGGCCAAACTGAAATGGGTCAGATGATTGGATGGCGCTGCCTCGACGGCGCGCCGTGCCGCGTTGAACCCGCTTGCCAGTGAATCCGGCCGAAGCTGGAATCCTTGCGCGTAGTCCTGAACGCACAGGAGCGCCAGCATCGCCCAGGCATCGGCGTAGGCCGGCGCGTTCTGCACGGCCTCCTCCAGGCCGGACCGAGCCGTGCCAAGCTCCTCGGCCGTGACCCGCTCGAAGTAGGAGAAGCTGCGCAGCACCGCCTCGTACGGGCTCAATTGCTCGGGGGTGCGGCTGCGCACGACCTCACTCATGCTCCGGGGCAGAACACCGTTCATGTCCGCAACGGTCGAGACGATCCGCGGAACCAGGTCGTCCTGCAGCTCGAACAGCGCTTCCGGCGTGAAGGTGCGCTCATAGTTCTCGGCCCAGAGATGTGCACCGGAGACCGCGTCCACGAGCTGAACCGCCAGGCGCAGCCTGGTCCCGGCCTGGCGGAGGCTCCCCTCCATCACGTATCGCGCGCCGAGCTCCTTGCCGGAGGACTGTGCGTCGGCGGCCGAGCGATGCGAGATCACCCGCAGGTAGGAGAAGCGCGACAGACCGGTGACGATCTCCTCGGTCAGCCCTTCGGCAAGGCTCGTGAGTGACACCTCGGCGCCGCTGCACTTGAACGGGAGCACCGCGACCCAGAAACCCTCGTCGGCGCGCGCGGCGCCCGAGTCCGCCGCGGAAGGCCGAGCGAGGCCGTGGGTCGCGGCGGAGGTTCCCGGCTCCGGAGGAATCTCCAGCCCTGCCTTGCGGAGCCCGTCCAACAGGTGCTCCGTGAGCCTCGCGTCATGCCACTTGCCGAATTCCTCTCGCGCCATCGCGCCGAAGTCGGGCATCAGCGCGTACAGCTCCCGCAGCGCCGCGCGCGCGCGCTCCCGGTCGCCGAGCTGCCCATAGACGGCAGCCAGCAACGCGTGAGGCCAGTAGTAACCCGGCATGTTGACCTTCAGGGCGCTCGCCAGCGCGCCGCGATAGTCACGCCGGCGATAGGCGTCGGTCAGGACGACGTAGCGATACCAGCCCGGATGATTCGGGTTGAGCTCCATCGCTCGTTCCACGACGCCCAGGCCGTATTCCCAGTCACCGGAATAAGCGATCATCGTTCCGAGAATTGCCGCGGTGGAGGAATCCATGCGATTCAGGGCGAGGGCGCGCTCCGCTGCAGCGCGGAAGGCCGGGAAATCTTTCTGGAAGAACAAAGCGGTCGCCAGGGCGCAGTGGGCGAAGTGGCTGGTCGGCGCCGACGCGACCGCTCGCTGCGCGGTCGCGCGGGCGCGGCCGAGGGAATCGGGCTTGACGTTGTAGCCGAACGCGTACTCGTGCCAGTAAATCAACGACAGTTCGGCGAGGCCGTCGCTGTGGCCGGGGGTTCGGGCAACCGCCGCTTCGAGGATCTCGCGGACTTCCCGGTGTTCCTCGAGGGTAACGCGTTCCCAGTAGCCGAAGGCGCGCAGCACGGCCTCATGCGCGGAGTATTCGCCAGCTTGTTTGCCGCGCAGCGACTCGCTCATGCTGTGCACCAGCGCGCCGTACTGATCCGCCACCGTCGAAACGATCCGTGGAACCAGATCGTCTTGAAGCTCGAAAACCGCTTCCGGGGCAAACGGGCGTTCGTAGTTTTCGGCCCAGAGATGGGCGCCGGAATTCGTATCGACGAGCTGTACCGCCACACGCAGCTTGTTTCCCGCCTGGCGCAGAGTGCCTTCCATCACGTAGCGAGCGCCGAGCGCCTTGCCCGCGGACCGAGCGTCGGCGGCCGAGCTGCGCGAGATCACCCGAAGGTAGGAGAAGCGCGACAGGCCGGTCACGATCCCCTCGGTCAGCCCCTCGGCGAGAGTCGTCAGCGACGCGTCGCCGCCGCCGTACTTGAACGGCAGCACCGCGACCCAGAAGCCTTCGTCGGCACGGGCTGCGCCGGACGCGATCTGTCCGGAGGATGTCGCCAGGGTTCGCGCCGGCGCCGATCCGTCCTCCGCTGGAATCGAGAGCCCCGCCTGGCGCAGCCCTTCGAGGATGGGCTCCATGAGGCCGCTCGCGAAGTGCCATGTCCCGACGTTCGAGCGGGCGTGCGCCGCAAACTCGGGGTCGAGCGCCAGCAGGTCCCGCACCGCGGCCTCGGCCTCGGCGCGCCGCCCGAGGTGGCCGCAGGCCGACGCCATCACCAGGTAGGGCCAGAAGAGACCGGGGACGTCCACCCGGTTCGCGCGCTCGAGAGCCTGCTCGTACTCGCCCTTGCGGAAGTGCTCCCAGAGCGGAGCGAAATGCATCCAACCCGCGTGGTTGGCGTTGAGCTCCATCGCACGGCGTACGATCGCTGTACCCCGCTCGAACTCGCCGGTGTGTACGATCTGTAGCCCGAGGATCCCGACCGCGTCGGTGTTGAGCGGATTCAAGGCCATCGCGCGCTCGGCCGCGGGACCGAACGCCGCGAGGTCCTGGCGGAAGAAGTGCGTCTGGGCGAGGGCGACGAGCGCGAACTGGTTCGCCCGATCCAGCTCCACCCCGCGGCGGGCCGCGGCCAGCGCCCGATCGAGAGAGGTCGCATCGCTCTTGAAGCCGAACGCGTATTCGTCGACGAAGATCTGCGCCAGGCAGGCCCAGAGGTCCGACTGGCGGCCGTCTCGCTCCACCGCGCGCTCCAGCCGACTCTTGAGCTCCGCATAGGCCGAGGGCGTTATCTGCTCGCGGTAGGCGAAGTACTGGAATTGCCACTCCACGGGCGTGAGATGGGCATCGTCCTTCTGCCGGGTCGCGGAGCGCATGGCATGCACGAGCACCCCATAGCTGTCGGCGACCGTTGCGACGATACGCTCCGCGATGTCGTCCTGGGCCTCGAACACGCTCGAGGTCTGGAGGTTCCGGCTGAACGTCTCGGACCAGAGCTGGGCTCCCGTCTGGGCGTCGACGAGCTGGGCGGTCACGCGGACGGCGGAGCCTCCTCCGCGGATGCTCCCCTCCAGCACGTAACGCGCGCCGAGCCTGGCGGCCAGGGCCCGCTCGTCCCCGGCCTCCCCCTTCAAATGAGCCGACGAGGCGCCCGCGACGACCGAGAGATAACGAAACCGCGAAAGGCCGGTCCCGATCTCCTCGGAGAGCCCGTCGGCCAGTGCGGCGACATCGGCGTCGGCGCCGCCGTACTTGAACGGGAGCACGGCGACCCGGAAGCCCGCGGAAGCGATCGGCGGGTGGGATCCCCGGGGGCCGCCCATCGCCGTCGGCGCGAACTGCTCCGAGAGGTTGAACGCGATGTCTCTGGCCGACTGGAACCGCTGATCCCGGTCTTTCTCCAGGCAATGCTTCACGATGCGATCGAGCGCGGCAGAAATGTTCCGCCCTGACTCCGAAAGTTCCGGCGGCTCGTCTCGCATGATTGCGGCCATCGTCTCGGCGCTCGTATCTCCCTTGAACGCCTTCTTGCCCGAGAGCAACTCGTAGAGGATCGTGCCGAACGAGAAGATGTCCGAGCGGTGATCGACCGGAAGTCCCTTGACCTGCTCCGGCGACATGTAGCCCACCGTCCCCATGACCGTCCCGGGCTGCGTGTGGCCCGATCCCGTCGGGGCGCTGGTTTCCTCGCCCGGAGCGACGGCCTCGACTCGCTTCGCCAGGCCGAAGTCGAGGATCTTGAGGTGGCCGTCCCTGCTGACGAACAGGTTCTCGGGCTTCAGATCCCGATGGACGATGCCCTTCTCGTGGGCCGCGGAGAGGCCCTTGGCGATCTGCAGCGCGTAGTCGACCGCCTGTTTCTGGGGAATTAGGCCCGTGTCGAGCTTTCCGCGCAGCGTCTCGCCCTCCAGAAGCTCCATGACGGCGTAAGACACTCCATCCTG
>Ga0335084_10006668_pt1 | contig 11484 bp, 6 predicted proteins | sample Lox_Sample_44_FD_206721 | JGI IMG/M metagenome (GOLD analysis project Ga0335084, IMG submission 206721) | Soil microbial communities from Loxahatchee National Wildlife Refuge, Florida, United States - Lox_Sample_4.4 | ecosystem: Environmental > Terrestrial > Soil > Wetlands | place: USA: Florida...
ATGTTGATGATGTCATCGGAATAGTAGTCGATGGCCCCGAACGTCAAGCCTTTGTAAGAAACCTTGCCACCCCCAAGGAAGACTCCCCGCTTCACATCTGCCCCGGCGTCTTGCGACATCCAGACGAACCGATCTGAATTACGCTCCTTGATTCTGTCGATGTATCCGCCGCCGTAATTGAATTTGAGAGCGTCGTCTTTGCCTCCGTAAGCTCCAGTAAACGTATACCCTTCGAAGGTGTTCGGGGTCATGCGGTTGTCGTTCTTGTTGATGAAAGGGGTATTGTATTCGTACCGGTAGAGATTGATGAAATTGTCATCAATGAGTCTTATCCTTCCATAGATCTGGCCAACGACCGTGTAACCCTCCTGACCGGGTTTAAGAAGAAGTGTCCCGTCCTTGTCGTCCGGTGCATAGAGTGGCTGAGAGGTGTAGAGCACGCTACCCACGGCGAAGTGGTCGAGAAACCATCCGGACTCGTATGAGAGAGCCCCGCCCAGCGCCCAGGCCGTACTCACTGTCTCGTCATATTTCTCACGATAGAAATAGTAAGAACGGACGTTCAGATTGAGCTTTGTGTCCCTAAAGAAGGCCGGAGTATCCTTCAACTGCTCTTTCAACCACGGAAAGAGCCTCGGGATCTTGGGCTTCTCTGGTTGATAGGACAGTTCAATAGGACTAACTTCCTGATCGACCGACTCGGGCACGGGCTCCTGGTTCCGAATGTACTCCTGCGCCATTACTGGGGCACTTCCCAAAGGCAGCATGACCAGGAATCCAAGTGCCACAATGAAGAACACCGTCGCCAGAACCGCAGGGAATTTCCGACTCGCGAACCGAAATATCCAACGTCTTCTGTTTTCAGAGTTCGCCAACATTCTTTTCTCCTCCTTTCCGATTTTACTCCAAGAGGACAAAGCGTCTGTTTTACCCTATGCCATCATGGCCACAATCACCGGTCCCCACGCCGTCAGCAGGATGTTGCCAATCGCATAGGGTACGGTATAACCCAGGGCCGGGAGCTTGCTTTGGGCCTCTTCCTGCACGGCCTTGAGCGCTGCGGTGATCGTTCCTGCCCCGGTGCAGGCGCCCAGGAGAATCACCGGGTTCATCTTCAAAATATATCGGCCGAAGAGAATCGACACGGTGTGGGGCAATAGAGCTATGACCACGCCCACTAAGATCAGACTGGGCCCGGATTTCTGAATTCCTGCAATGAAGCTCGGGCCCGCCCCGAGACCTACAACCGCCATGAAGATGGTCAGGCCAACGGTGTCAAAGACCCACATGGCAGGCTCGGGAATGCGGCCGAATGTCGGACGCACGGATCGAAGATAACCGAACACCAGGCCCATGATCAGGGCGCCGCCGCTGGCCGTGAGCGTAATGGGCAGTCCGCCAATCGTGACCGTGAGCAGGCCGACCAGCCCACCGAAAAAGATGCCCAGGCCCACGAAGATCATGTCGGTCGAGATCGTCGGCCGGTCTGCGTATCCCAGTTCCTTCGCCGCTCGTTCGACATCGTGCTTGGCGCCGACAAGACTCATCAGATCGCCCTGATCAAGACGGGTCTCGGCAGTGAATGGCATGGGCTGCCCGGCCCGAACGATTTTCTTGAGGAAAACACCGCGGGCAAAGTCGGAAGCCGCCAGCTCCTTGAGGGTCTTCCCGGCCCAGGCCTTCTTCGTGACGACCACGTCCAGAAACTCCGCCGGAAAATCGATCAGGGCCTTGTCGTTCACCTCAGGGCCGATCTCGGTGCCCCGCTCCATGAGTGCCTCGGTGCGGGTGATCACCGCGATGACGTCGTCCCGATGAACGACCGTGCCGGGCTCCGGATCGATGATCCTGCCCTCATGGCGGATCCGCGAGATGAAGACGCGGAACTCCCTCGGCATGGCCTCGAGCTCTGCCACGGTCTTGTTCACCAGTTTTTCATTGGTCACGCGGTAAGCCCGGACCCCAAAGCTCTGATAGGCGGATTGTACGCCGGCCTCCGGTTCCTCTGATCCGGCAATCTTAGCCTGAAGCTTCTTCCCTTCCTCCTTCAGGTTAATCCCCATCAATTTTGGCCCGATGTTCGGAATGAACCAGACGATGAGGGCGGTACCGACAAGGTAGGTTACTGCATAGGCCACCGGAATGTTATTCATCAGGACGGTCTTCTCCTGCGCTGAGATGCTGAGACGGTTGATGGCATCGCCGGCCGTGCCAATGACTGTCGATTCCGTAAATGCGCCGGCCAGCATGCCCGCCGCCGTCCCCACATCGTATCCGAGGAGCTTCGCAGCAACAAAAGCGCTGACCAGGCACGTCACGCATAAGACGACCGTGACCGCCACCTGCGGCAGCGCATCCTTCTTCAATCCCCTGAAGAATTGCGGTCCCACCTTGTACCCTGTTGTGAAGAGGAAGAGATCGAAGAAAACGTTTTTGACGATTGCGGGGACCTTGATATCGAGCTGCCCGATGAGAACGCCTGCCAGCAGGGTGCCCACGACCGTCCCGAGACTGAATGAGCCGAATTTGATCCGACCGATCAAAAACCCAACTGCCAACGTGATAAAGATGGCGAGTTCCTGATGTTCCTGAAGAGCTTTTACAAAAAAGTCCATGGTTTTTACCCCCTCAGATGACTTGTTTGGTTTTTAACCAAAGGATAACTTCGTCCAAATGGTCCTCAATAGTCTGTTCATGTTGATTTCACCCTGCCGGAATCATCCCTGAGTATAAGGCCCCCTTAACTTGATGGGTGCGCTTGAGACTCTCCGAATTCGCAGGTTAATCATCTCCACAAAGACAGAAAAGGCCATCGCAAAGTAGATATAACCTTTTGGGATATGCATCCCCACGCCATCCCCGATCAAAGCAATGCCTATAAGAAGCAGAAAACTCAGGGCCAGCACTTTGATCGTCGGATGTCTCTCAACAAATCGGCTGATGCTGCCTGACGCCAGCATCATAAAGATCACCGCAATCAAGACGGCGACAATCATAATGAAGAGTTGGTTAGCCATCCCTATGGCCGTGATGACCGAATCCAGGGAAAACACCATATCGAGGAGTATGATTTGAATTAGCACTCCTGCATAAGAGGATGGAACACGCTCTGAGGCACGACCTTCCCTTCCTTCCAGCTTGTCGTGAATCTCAAGGGTACTCTTCGCAAGCAGGAAGAGGCCCCCGGCGATGAGAATGATATCCCGTCCCGAGATCTCGCTACCCAGGATGGTGAACAGAGGCCTCGTGAGCCTCATGATCCAGGCGAGAGAAACCAGTAAAATGACCCGCATGATCATCGCCAACGCCAACCCTAAGGTTCGAGCCCTGGGTTGTTTAGGCTCTGGGAGCTTGCCAACCAGAATAGAAATGAAGACGATATTATCGATCCCCAGGACAACTTCGAGTCCTGTGAGGGTCGCCAGCGCAATCCAGACCTGCGGATCCAAGATCCAATCCATCTGGCCTTACCTCCCGATCATCTCCAACCTGAGGGTGAAGGTCCCCATTGATTCGTGTCATCAGAGGCGACCTTCACCCATTGAATACATCAGATCTACCTCTTTGATGCCTCCCACTCTTTCACGTAGCCCTCGGCCGCTTCCCTGAGGAACTGGCCGATTTTCGGATACGTATCCTCCGGCAGGTTGGCGAGCGACACGCGGACCGACCATTCCGGCCCCCCGAAACCGCCGCCGTGCATCAGTATGACGCCTGATATCTCTGCGAGGCGGAACAGAATGTCCGTACATTCGTAGTTCTTCCGGAGGAACTTCACGAAGTCGGGGCCGTATACCTTTTCGGCCCAGACCATGACATCCAGTTCAGTATAGTAGAAAGCCCTGTCCTCCTCGGGGGGCGGCGTCAGCCCGAGGCCTTCCCACAGCGCCTTGTATCGCCGGCGCACGATGAGCTGGCTGAGCGTCTTGTAACTGTTCGTCGTGTCGAGCAGCGCGAAGAGGGAGAAGAGCGCCATCTGTATCTGTTGGGGCAGCGACAGGCCGGCCGTGTGGTTCAGCGCGACCTGGCGGCTGTCCGCCACCATGCGGTCGATGAATTTGAGCTTGTCCGGAGTGAGAGAGATGGGGCTGTAACGGCGATGGAGTACCGCGCGCTGCGCCGCAGGAAGCTTCGCCAGCCGCGCGTCGTAGATATTTTTCTGGTGAACCGCGATCACTCCCAGCCGCCAGCCGGTGCACCCGAAGTGCTTGGAGTAGGAGTAGACGCCGATGGTATTTTGCGGCAGCTCGGCCATCAGGGACCGGAAGCCGGGCACAAACGTCCCGTATACATCGTCCGTGATGATGATAAGGTCGGGGCGCTTGGTCTTCACGAGCTTGACCAGCCGTTTCATTGAACTCGCGCGCATAGCCAGGGACGGCGGGTTACTCGGATTGACGAGGAAGAAAGCCTTGATTCGCTTGTCGGCCAGTTTGTCAATTTCTGCATCGCTGTACTGCCACGTGTGCGTACCATCTGCGCGCACTTCTTTTCCCGCGTCGATGTTCACCATCTTGAAGTGGTATCGATCCAAGTGGGCGATCTCGATATAGGGGGTGAATGTCGGAACGCCGAGGGCAATCGTATCCCCCCTGCGGAGGAAAAAATTCAGCATGAGCGAGTCGAAAATGTAACACATCGCGGCGGTGCCGCCCTCGACGGCAAAGAGGTCGAATTGACCCGGGGGCATTTTCCCGCCGCACATCTCCTGGGCAAGGTACTCGTGCACAATACGTTCGGTGCAGCGCAGCATCCGGTCCGGCACGGGATACATCCAGCCGATGATGCCCTCGGCGAATTCATAGGCCAGCGTATCCGCGTCACAATTCAGTGTCCTCACGCCGTAATTGAAGCCTTCGCGGAGCAGCTTGGCGCCCGGAGCGCCGTTGTTCGTTTGAAGAAAATCGTCGAAACGTCTCCCGATGCCCGCCTTCTGCGGCATCCGGCCAAAGTCCGGAATGTCAATACCGCGCCGCACCTCCTCGATGCCGAAACGCAGCAGCGTACCGAACGCTTCGCGAGGAGTGGTACATATCCAGTTCGGGTTGCCACGCCCGGCGTTCAGCATCTGTGCATCACTTTCCCTTTCGCTCTCAGCGGCGAGTGAAATGAGTTTGTCCTTGAGCTCGAAGGGGCTCAGCTTGAGGAGCGCCTTCTGCTCAGCGCGTCCTGTTGAGATCTTTTTTGTTGCCATAGCATTTTCCCTCCTTTGGTATTTAATCGGATACATGAAGTGAACTCTCCGCCCCAAAGGGCGGAGAGTCTCCCGGTCAGCAGTTTAAGAGAGTAAAAGGATCAATACCATACCCCAGATCGTGAGCAGGGTGTTGCCGACGGCATAGGTGACGGTGTAGCCGAGCGCGGGCACCTGGCTCTTGCCCATATCGCAGACCAGGCCGAGCGAGGCCGTCGTCGTGCGTGCCCCGGAGACGATGCCGAGCGTGAGCGCATCGTGGAAGCGGAACACGTATTTGGCGATGAACATTCCGAGAACCAGAGGTATCGTGGTCGCGACGGCGCCCCACAGAAACAGGCCGATGCCCTGCGTCTTCAGGCCGTTGACAAAGCCCGGGCCGGCGGAAATGCCGACGATGGCGATAAAGATGTTGAGGCCGACCGAGTTCATGAACCAGACGGTGGGGGACGGGATGTGCCCGAATAACGGGCGGACCGAGCGCAGCCACCCGAACACGATCCCCGCGACCAGTGCGCCGCCGGCAGTGGACAGCGTGAGCGGCACCCCTTTCACCTTGAAGACCAGCGAGCCGAGCAGGGCGCCGAGTACGATCGCGGCGCCGATGAATGCAACGTCGGCAACGTCGGTCCGGCGATCCGCGACGCCCAGTAGCTTGGTCGCCGCATTGATGTCCTGCGTGCGGCCGACGAGGGTGAGGATGTCGCCGCGCTGGATCTTGGTGTTTGGCAGGATTGGAATATCGGTGGCAGTTGCACCCCGCGTAATCTTCCGCAGAAAGACGCCCCTGGCGGTAGGCTCCTTGGCCAGCTCTTCCAGCGTCTTGCCGTCCAACGCCTTGTTTGTCACGTAGATGTCAAAGCCTCCCACCGGCACGTTCAGCAGCTCCGGGTCCTCGACTTCCTTTGCCCCTTCCCCGACCAGCTTCACGAGCACGTCGCGTGCGCCCGCGACCGCCACCACGTCTCCCTCTTGCAGCACGGTGTCCGCGGTTGCCTCCTCGATCACCCCGTTGCGGCGGATGCGCTGGACGAAGATGCGCGCGTCGGGTACCAGCGCCTCGGCCTCGGCGGCCCGGAGGCCAACGGCCTTGCCGCCCGTCTTCACGCGGAACGCGCGCAGCACGAATCGGTTCCAGGCCGAGCCAGGCCCGCCCATTTCCTTCTTGCCACCGTACTTCTCCTCGTAGTCCTTGCAGGCAGCAGGGAGATCAATGCCGAGCAGTTTGGGACCGAGCAAAGCGATGACCAGCGCCGAGCCTACGGTGCCGAATATGTAGGACACGGCATAGGCGACCGGCATCCCGTCGAGCAAGCTCTTTGCCTGGTCAGCAGCCATGCCCAGCCGGTTGATGGCATCGGTTGCGAGGCCCATCGAGGCAGAAATGGTTTGCGATCCTGCATAGAGCCCAGCCGCATAGCCAAGGTCATAGCCTGCTATCTTGGCGATAACGATGGGGACTGCCAGGCAGAACAAACATTGGATGACTGAGAAAATCGCCTGCGGCACGCCGTCCTTTGCGATACCGCGGATGAACTGCGGCCCGACAGCGTAGCCGACGGCGAAGAGGAACATAAGAAAGGCAAAAGCCTTGAGGGGCTGCGAGATGGTGATCCCGATCTGTCCGATTATGACGCCCGCCAGCAGGGTGGCTGTCACCGCTCCCAGGCCGATGCCCTTGAAGCTGAACTTGCCGAAGTAGTACCCGATGGCAAGCGTGAGGAAAATTGCGATCTCCGGGTACTGCTTAAGGGTTGCAAATAGCCATTCCATAGGGTTTTCTCCTTTCTATTGAGATTATTTTTTTGCCTTAGGCTTCGTCTTTCCCAGGACATCGGGTTTTAATAGCTCCAGTCCCGCTGCCGCGTTGTAGCCGTGAATCTCCTTCACGTCGAGCTTGCGCATGAAGGTGATGATCTCCTTGGTGATGACCTGACCCGGAACCATGATGGGGAATCCCGGCGGGTAGGGAATCACGAATTTGGCCGACACCAGCTCCGGCCCTTTGGCAAGCCGGTTATCGATCTCCTTGCTGAAGAGCTTGATGTATTCACGGTTCGCCGCATCGTAAGCCATGAAGTACGGTTCCCGCATGTGGCCTTCCTGCGTGGCGCTCTTAGGATTGTCGCGGAATGCATCGTGGAAACGCTGGAAGTCGGGTAAATCCGGCACGTCCTCGACCAGCGACTTCACCCGGGCCTTGAAGGCGGCTCGCTCCGCTTCGCCTCCCTCCTCCAGCCGCTTGTCGATCGCACGGGCCATGTCAGTCAGCGCCTTGATCAGGTGGGCGAGGTCGCTCCGGGTGTTGTTGATGTTGATCTGCACCAGTACGCTGTTGCGCGAGGTCTTGTTGATCTGGATATCGTGGTCGCTCGCGAGGAGGGCCTTGAACTGGGTGCCGTCGTACCCTGCGCTGCCGCAGAGAAGCGTGATCCGTGTCGGGTCGAGGTAGAACTCGTCGTTGTCCAGCGCCCCGATCGTGTCAGTCATCTTCCAGCCCGGCGCACCCCAGTCTGTGAAGCCTGACTTTCGGTATTTTGCCGGGATCATCTCAGCCGGCGTGGCCGCGCGGAAGTACTTGGAGATCAGCGGGTGGTTATTGATCTCTCGCCGGATCTCGATCGCCAGCTGGGTCGCGCGGCTCACGAGCTCATACCCCTCCAATTCCATCTGCCTTCGTGCCACGTCGATGGAGGCAATGATCTGTAGGTTTGGAGAGGTCGAGGTATGCGTGAAAAATGCCTCCTTAAACGAAGCCTCCACCTTGTGGAAATCCTGGTCGGCGACGACGATGATCGATCCCTGCCGAAGCGCCGACATAGATTTGTGCACGGAGTCGGTCTCGTAGACCCGCACCCTCACTTTGTCCGGGTCCGGGAACAGGTGCATGTCGAGCAGGCGGGGGTCCTTGGGATCCATCTTGCCTACTTCAGCTTTGAATTTTTCATAGCGCTTGCGGTACTCCGGATCCCGCATCATCTCCCGGATTGCCGAGGCTGCGCCCATGGCTGTCCGCCGCCGCAAAAACGGTGAGAAACGGGCAAAGCCGAACCATGCCTCGTCCCAGAGAAAGCAGATGTCCGGCTTGATCGCGAGGCACTCCAGCATCGTCTGTTTGACGTTGGCGACGTGGCCGTCGAAGGTGCAGTTAGTCAGGACGACCAGCTTCGCCCGGTCGAGCTTCCCCTCTGCCTTCAACTGCAACAGGGCCTTCTTGATCGGCTTGATCGCGAGGCTGCCGTACATCGAGTACTGGGGCAACGGGAAGGCATCGATGTAAAGCGGTTGGGCGCCCGCAAGCACGAGCCCGTAGTGGTGAGACTTGTGGCAGTCACGGTCTATCAGCACGATATCGCCGGGCACGAGCAGCGCCTGGTGGACGATCTTGTTGGCCGTCGATGTGCCGTTGGTGACGAAGAAGCTGCGGTCGCCGCCCAAGGCGCGTGCCGCCTTGTCCTGGGCCACCTTGATGTTGCCGGTCGGCTCGAGCAGGCTGTCGAGGCCGCCGGTCGTTGCCGACGACTCTGCGAGGAAGAGGTTTACGCCATAGAACTCGCCCATGTCGCGGATCCAGTTCGACTTGAAGATCGACTTCCCCCGGGCGATCGGCAGGGCGTGGAAAGTGCCGATGGGCCGGCTGGCGTAGTTCTTCAGGTTGTCAAAGTAAGGCGTCTCGTAGCGGTCCTTGATACCGTCGAGGACCGCCAGATGGATCTCCATCGGCTCCTCGGCGCCGTAGAAAACCCGCCGGATCGGCGCCGCCTCAGCAGAGCCCGCAAGGGCGCCGACATCGCGGTCCGTGGTCAGGTAGACATCGACCTCGGGCCGCCACCGGCGGATCATCTGAGCAAGCGTCGTGCCCAGGTCGCGCGTCGCGGCTCCGGCCCCATCCCCGATCTGGACCTGCTTCAGGAGAATCTCACGCAGGGCCGGCACGTTGTATTGAGAGGGGAACCCGAAGCCGTCGCTGATCACCACTGCCTGCAAATTGTAGTTAAACACGGTTGCGAGCACTGCATCCTCGAAGCTACCCACGATGACCGGTTCGTAGACGAACGAGTCCTCGCCGCGGCGTAGCCGCCGGAAAACCTCCCGGATCTCCGGCCACATCGAACGCTCGGCGGGCGAGACCATTAGGACCTCGAAATAAGGCTTGCGGCTCTGACCGCGGCCGATCGACGGCGGCAGGACGTCGGTGGAGCGCGCTTCGGTTTCCTCCTCCGCTTTCCACGCCTCGGTGTTGTCGCGGTAGCTGTTTGTCATCAATCCGTTACTAATGCGCTGCACCAGGCGGGCGAAGCCCGTCCCATCGCCGGTCTGCAAGCGTTCGTGCAGCTGCGCCATTAGCCTCGGTCCGGGATAGCCGCAGAAATCCTCAATCGGTCCCATGTCGGCCAGGAGGGTCTGCGCCTCTTGTCGCAGCGCCTCCGCGTCCCGCTCGGCAGCCCCGACTAGATTTTTAGCGATCCGATGAAGTGTTCTCCAGCGGTCTAAACGTCCCTCTGCTGCTGAAAAGAAATTCGAAAGTTCCATGTTTTTTTCCTCCTTTTTCATTTTGACGAAGCAAGGTTCATAAATTCGCCGTTCTTCATACTTACGTTCCCATAATCCCCCATTTAATTTGCTAAATGCATGCCAAGAAATGTTCTTAAAAGATGATCATCGGAAGCTATCGTTAATAAAGAGGTTTTTCCGAAACGGCATAAAACAGTCGAAACGAGAATTTCATGGCGAAGCGTCGACATATCGACACGAGTATTTTAGTTCGACAGCACAAAACGAACATTCTACCCCTACCCGTGGACGGGGGCAAGCAAATAGTTGGAAATCTTCGAAACCATATGCCTGGTCAATGATGGACTCCTTTGTCACTTCAGCCTGGCTTTTGCCGCAGAGCATAGCGTGCTGCGCCGAGAAGGGCCACCTTGGGATTCAAGATGACTCGGACGGGGATTGTTTGGAGCAGCGGCTTCATTCGCCCTTTGGCCGTGAAAGCGTTCATGAAGACCGGCTCCTTTAACTTCGCGACGATCTTGGGCGCAATCCCTCCACCGAGATAAACCCCTCCTGTTGCCATCACTTTCAACGCCAGATTTCCCGCCTCGGCCCCATACAGGGAGACAAAGAGGTCGAGAGCCTGCGCACAGAGCGAACTCTTCCCATGGAGGGCATTCTCTGTGATCACGGTTGGAGGGTCCTTTTGACGCATCTGGTCAATGAGCCATGCTGGTTCTTCACCCCGTCCCGTATCCTTAAGGAATTGGTAAATGTTGAGCAGCCCCGGCCCCGAGATCACACGCTCGACGCTCACTCGAGAATGTCTTTTCAGCAAATAGTCGAGCAGATCTATTTCGATATGATTCCGAGGCGCAAAATCAACATGCCCACCCTCCGACGCAAAAGGCCTGTATTCCTTGTCGTCCCAGAAGAGACCTACTTCGCCGAGTCCCGTGCCTGCAGCGATGATGGCTCGATTGCCTTGTGCATCGTGCGTTCCCTGATTGAGGACTTCAAAGTCTTTGGCCGCGAGTGCGGCGATCCCATACGCGCCGGCTTCCCAGTCATTGACCAGACCAATCCGGGGGAGGTTGAGTTGCCGCGCGATCTCTTGGGAATCGATCACCCACGGCAGGTTGGTGGCTTCACTGCGACCATGGCCGACAGGCCCGGCGACCCCCAAACAGGCTCGCGCGACGGAATGGACAGGGTTTGACAAGAATTTTCGAAGGGCACTTTCAAGACTCGGCTCTTCACGGCTCGGGAAGGTCTGTTCCGCCAGAAAGTTGAACTGGTCCTTCACCACATCGATGATCGCCAGGCGGGTGTTGGTCCCGCCAACGTCACCGACAAGAATTACGCTTCGCTTTGCTCTGGTCATCTCAAATCCGTTCCAAAAAGCCGGCCTGCATGTATGGGGTGACCATCCCAAGTGCTGCCGGCTAGTCCTACTGCAGGACAAGGCGACCGTTGAGAGGCTGGATCGGGCGGTTATTAGCAAAACCCAATGCTTTTGAGAATTGCTCAACTTGTGCCTTCGAGACAGTCACGGGCCTCTTCAGAACCAGCCACCAGACGCCCTCTGAGCACGGCGGTGTGGTCAGAGAGCCATTATAGCGGTAGTATTCACGGTCGGAAGGAAGCATTTGGGTTACGCTCAGACCCGGCGGCAATGCCACTTTCTCCCCGACCTTTGAAGGCATTATTTGGCACAGCCCTGTCAGGAGGGGGTTCGCCTCGCCTTCCTCGAACATCGCTGCGATGACCGCAAGATTACCGTCCTTGTCAGCATG